>Ga0111538_10000763_pt1 | contig 44285 bp, 52 predicted proteins | sample SoiMethybrSBSTD1_FD_79669 | JGI IMG/M metagenome (GOLD analysis project Ga0111538, IMG submission 79669) | Bulk soil microbial communities from a Populus tree surrounding site in Tennessee, USA - Soil MetaG P. TD hybrid SBSTD1 (version 2)... | ecosystem: Environmental > Terrestrial > Soil >...
AACGTGCTCGGTGCCAGTACAGGCGGCTCAGTGGCGCTTCAACTGATCGCGGACCGACCGGACGTGGTCCGTAAGGCCGTTGTCGCCTGTGCGGCATATACCCTCGGCCCACTCGGTAGGGAGGTCCAGCGGAAACTGCTTTATGCACTTGAGGAGACCGGTCGGTATCCCGCTGAGGGCGTCTTGGACTTACTGCCGGCGAAGCTTGGATCGCGTTGGCTTCGGGCCTTGCTCACGCCTGTCGCGCTTTTGGCGGCCAAGCGCATCACGATCGAGAACCCCGCGGACACGATTGCCATGCTGCGCGCTGAAGATGCCTTCGATGTTCGTGATCGACTCGAGGGCACTCCGACAGAGACGCTGGTGATCTGCGGTGCACAGGATCCCTTCTGGACGTTGGAGATGTTCGCCGAGACTGCCTGTCGATTGCGGCATGGAAAGTTGATCATGTATCGCAACCGCGCCCACGCGGTTGTTACTGCACCGGAGTTCTTCGGTGACATCACAGCTTTTCTTCGCTCGTGACTCACGACGTAATCTTCCCGAATGGCAAAGGTGGAGTCGGTCAATCTCGGCCGCCCAAGACCGAATCGGCACAAGAGGGTCGGGTGGACCGGAATTGGCAAAGAGCCCACTGGCGAGCCGGTCCAGGTGCGTGCACCAGGACCTAAGACCACCGGCTTGGGAAGTGGGCTGGTGGGAGATTTCATCGGCGACGGCAAGCACCATGGCGGCGATGATCAGGCGGTTTATGCATTCCAGCGTGAGGACCTCGACGAGTGGGAGCGGCGGCTGGGACGAGAACTGCCGAATGGTTTCTTCGGTGAGAACCTCACGACATTGGGTCTTGATGTCAATGACGCGCGAATCGGCGAACGGTGGCAGATCGGCGATGACGTTGTTCTGCAAGTGACGGCGCCGAGGATTCCGTGCTCAACTTTCCGCGGCTGGATGGGGGAAAAGGGCTGGGCGAAGATCTTTACCGCAGCCGGCCGACCTGGGGCTTATCTCAGAGTGATCGCTCCAGGCACGATCGGAGCAGGCGATCCAATTGAGGTCATTGACCGGCCCGATCATCAGGTGAGCATCACCATGATGTTCAAAGCGACCACTACAGAGCGCGAGCTACTGCCGCAACTTCTTGCTGCAGACGCGTACCTCGATCCAGAAACCATTGAAATGGCACGCCAGGGCAAAGTGTTCCTGCTGGACTAAGGGCCGCGACGGACCCATCTCGCCAAGCGAAAGCTGGAATAAAACCTGCCTCCGCGATGCTTATTCGAGCGTCGCATCGTCGCGCCCGCGGTTTTGACCCTGGCAGACTCAGCGGATAGCCTAGATCCCTGTGTTCGGGCTTGCCCGACTCTTGTGCGTGCCCGAATGTCACAAAAATGACTTTGTGCCTGCGGTGACCGCACGCCTGACCTGCCGGAACTCCGACCTGGTCGCAACGATCAATTCCACAGAAAGAGATACCAACGCGGTGCCCACAATTCAGCAGCTGGTCCGTAAGGGCCGCGAGGACAAGGTGAGCAAGACCAAGACGCCTGCGCTCAAGGGTTCGCCTCAGCGTCGTGGCGTGTGCACGCGGGTGTACACGACGACGCCGAAGAAGCCCAATTCGGCGCTGCGTAAGGTCGCTCGCGTCCGGCTGTCGTCGGGGGTGGAGGTCACCGCATATATCCCAGGCGTTGGCCACAACCTGCAAGAGCACTCAATGGTGCTGGTACGCGGTGGTCGCGTGAAGGATCTGCCGGGTGTGCGCTACAAGATCATCCGTGGCTCGCTGGACACCCAGGGTGTGAAGAACCGCAAGCAGGCCCGCAGCCGCTACGGCGCGAAGAAGGAGAAGTAATGCCTCGCAAGGGTCCCGCACCGAAGCGGCCGGTGATTGCCGATCCCGTCTATAGTTCGCCGCTGGTCAGCCAGCTCGTCAGCAAGATCTTGTGGAATGGCAAGAAGACCGTTGCGCAGGGCATTGTCTACACCGCGCTGGAGGGCACCCGGACGAAGACCGGCGTTGATCCGGTTCAGACCTTGAAGCGTGCGCTGGACAATGTTCGGCCCTCACTGGAAGTCAAGAGCCGCCGAGTTGGCGGTGCGACATACCAAGTTCCGGTCGAGGTGAAGCCGGCTCGGGCAACCACGCTGGCAATGCGCTGGCTGGTGAGCTTCTCACGGCAGCGCCGTGAGAAGACCATGGCCGAGCGGCTGATGAACGAGATCCTCGATGCCTCGAACGGGCTCGGTGCCGCGGTCAAACGGCGCGAGGACACCCACAAGATGGCTGAGGCGAACAAGGCCTTCGCCCATTACCGCTGGTAACTGACGAACTTGTCAGAACCAGTTGACCAATAGACGAAATTAGTTCTGACAACTCAGAAAGACCCATATGGCTGTCGACATCAAAACTGACCTGTCCAAGGTCCGCAACATCGGGATCATGGCCCACATTGACGCGGGCAAGACCACGACCACCGAGCGCATCCTCTTTTACACCGGAATCAATTACAAGATCGGTGAGGTGCACGAGGGCGCGGCCACCATGGACTGGATGGAGCAAGAGCAGGAGCGGGGGATCACCATCACCTCCGCCGCTACGACGTGCCATTGGAAAGATCACCAGATTAACATCATCGACACTCCAGGGCACGTCGACTTCACCATTGAGGTGGAGCGTTCGCTGCGCGTGCTTGACGGGGCCGTTGCTGTCTTTGACGGCGTCGCCGGCGTCGAGCCGCAGAGCCAAACGGTGTGGCGGCAGGCTGATCGCTATCGCGTGCCACGGATCTGCTTTGTCAACAAGTTGGACCGTACTGGTGCCAGCTTCGAGCACTGCGTCGACACGATCAAGGAACGGCTGAACGCCATTCCCGCCATCGTGCAACTGCCGATCGGATCCGAAGCAAACTTCATCGGCGTCGTCGACCTGATCAAGATGCGCGCGCTCACATGGCGCGGTGAGACCAAGATCGGCGAGGACTACACCGTCGAAGAGATTCCCGCCGACATGGTTGATCAGGCGCAAGAAGCGCGCCACGCTCTGATCGAACTGGTGGCCGATCATGACGATCACATGATGGAGGCCTACCTGACCGACGAGGACTCCATTACTCCGGAGCTTCTGCAAGATTCCATCCGGCGTGCGGTGCTGGCTTCGGAGATCACCGCCGTACTGTGTGGCAGCGCCTTCAAGAACAAGGGTGTGCAGCCACTGCTGGATGCCGTCATTGCCTACCTGCCATCCCCGCTCGACGTGCCTGCGATCATCGGATTCAAGCCTGGTGACGAATCGGTCAAGATCGATCGGCATCCCACCGACTCGGATCCCTTCGCGGCATTGGCGTACAAGATCGCTGCCGATCCACACCTCGGCCGGCTGACCTACATCCGCGTCTACTCCGGCAAGCTCGAGGCTGGTTCGACGGTGCTGAACGCCACCAAGGGGCGTAAGGAGCGGATCGGGAAGATCTATCAGATGCACGCCAACAAACGGCAGGAGATCGCCTCAGTTGGCGCAGGGCAGATCGTTGCCGTTATGGGCCTCAAGGACACCACCACTGGTGAGACGCTCTGCAACATCAACGATCCAGTGCAGTTGGAGTCGATGGATTTCCCGGCCCCAGTGATCGAGCAGGCGATCGAGCCGAAGACAAAGTCAGACCAGGAGAAGCTGGGCATGGCGATCCAGCGACTCGCCGAGGAAGACCCGACGTTCCGCGTTCACACTGATGATGAAACCGGTCAAACGATCATTGCCGGGATGGGGGAGCTGCACCTGGAGATCTTGATCGATCGGATGAAGCGCGAGTTCCGGGTGGGCGCCAATATCGGCAAACCCCAGGTCGCTTACCGCGAGACGCTGCGTCGACCGGTGGAGAAAGTCGAATACACCCACAAGAAGCAGTCGGGTGGCTCCGGCCAATACGGCAAGGTGTTGATCAACGTCGAGCCACTGCCGGCCGGTTCTGGCTACGAGTTCGTCAATCAGATCACCGGTGGACGGATCCCCAAGGAGTACATCCCCGCCGTGGACGAGGGAATTCAGGACGCCATGCAGTTTGGCGTACTGGCGGGCTATCCGGTCGACGACGTCAAGGTCACGTTGATCGACGGGGCCTATCACGACGTGGACTCTTCTGAACTCGCATTCCGGGTGGCTGGCTCGATGGTGTTCAAGGAAGCGGCCCGACGTGCTGATCCAGCGCTGCTGGAGCCGGTCATGGCAGTGGAGGTGACTACTCCCGAGGCGTATCTGGGCACTGTGATCGGTGACCTGAATGCCCGTCGTGGTCATGTTCAGGCAATGAACGACTTGCATGGAAACAAGGTGATCCAGGCGCTCGTTCCTTTGTCGGAGATGTTCGGGTACGTCGGCGACTTGCGATCGAAGACCTCAGGTCAAGCGTCGTACTCGATGGAGTTCCACTCGTACGCGGAGACGCCAAAGACTATTGCCGAGGAGATCATTCAAAAGGCCCGGGGCGAATGACCGTAGGTTCTCGTTTGACCTGAGCGAGTTCGTCCACAAAACTTAGGCCGGGTCAAAACCGGCCAGCTGACCAGAAAACCCAAGAACGAAGCCCCGCGACCGACGCGGGGTACATCCAGGAGGAGCCCCAGTGGCAAAGGCGAAGTTCGAGCGGACAAAGCCGCACGTCAACATCGGCACCATCGGGCATATCGACCACGGCAAGACCACGCTGACCGCGGCGATCACCAAGGTGCTGCATGAGAAGTTCCCGACACTGAATCAGGTGTCGGCGTTCGAGCAGATCGACAAGGCGCCCGAGGAGCGTCAGCGCGGTATCACGATCTCGATTGCACACGTGGAGTATCAGACCGAGAAGCGGCACTACGCGCACGTCGACTGCCCCGGTCACGCTGACTACATCAAGAACATGATCACCGGAGCCGCCCAGATGGACGGAGCGATTCTGGTGGTCGCCGCGACCGATGGCCCGATGCCGCAGACCCGCGAGCATGTGCTGTTGGCGCGTCAGGTCGGCGTTCCCGCGATCGTGGTCGCCCTCAACAAGTGCGACATGGTTGACGACGAGGAGATCTTGGAGCTGGTCGAGCTCGAGGTTCGCGAGTTGCTCAGCGAGTACGAGTTCCCGGGCGACGACGTTCCGGTGATCAGGGTTGCGGCGCTTCCGGCACTCAACGGTGACGAGACGTGGAGCAACTCCGTAATGGAGCTGATGGATGCTGTCGACGACTACATCCCGCAGCCGGTCCGCGAGGTCGACAAGCCGTTCCTGATGCCGGTGGAGGACGTCTTCACGATCACTGGTCGTGGCACCGTCGTCACTGGCCGTATCGAGCGCGGCGTGATCAAGGTCATGGAGACTGTCGACATCATCGGCATCCGCGACACCAAGCAGACCACCACCGTCACTGGCGTCGAAATGTTCCGCAAGCTGCTCGACGAGGGTCAGGCGGGTGAGAACGTCGGCCTCTTGCTGCGTGGCACGAAGCGCGAGGACGTGGAGCGCGGCATGGTGGTGATCAAGCCCGGCACCACCACCCCGCACACCGACTTCGAGGCGCGGGTCTACGTCCTTTCCAAGGAGGAAGGTGGACGGCACACGCCGTTCTTCAACAACTACCGACCGCAGTTCTACTTCCGTACTACTGATGTGACCGGTGTTGTGAATCTTCCGGAGGGCACCGACATGGTGATGCCCGGCGACAACACCGACATGTCGGTGCAGCTCATCCAGCCGATCGCTATGGAGGAAGAGCTGAAGTTCGCTATCCGTGAAGGTGGCCGCACGGTGGGCGCCGGACGCGTGACGAAGATCATCAAGTAGCCGTCGTCGACTGATCACGAACGAAACCCGGACTTCTGCGAAGTCCGGGTTTCGACGTTATAGAGGGGGTTCCGCGACCTCGAGCGGCGGGGGTTAGATGGTCTCAATGGGATCGTCTGACTCCAAAGTCCGTTTAGGAGGTCATCGTGCCAGGCTCCGTCGCTCGCGTCACCGAGATCAGTGCCAGGTCCGAAGCAGGTTTTGAGGATGCCGTGAAGGTGGCACTAGATCGGGCTGGTTCGACTCTGCGTGGTATCACGTCGGCCTATGTGAAGGATCAGGTGGTCGAGGTGGAGAACGGAGCGATTTCTGCTTACCGCGTTCACTTGCTCGTGACCTTCGTCCTGGAGTAAGCAACTTCACTGCACTATGACTGGCAGCCCTTCGCCGACTGGGGTAAGACACTGCTCACCCCGGCGCGAGTAGGGCAACCGGGTAAGTGGCCAACAGGTCGGCAACTGTGACGGATTCGCTGCGCCGCAGGCCGGTCAACACGTCGACGTAAGTACCTGCGATCTCCACCGCTGTGTCTCGCCAGCCACCGGCCGCAGCGAGGCCGACCGGCAGTCGGGTGGCGAAAGTGATCACGCCACCGCGATCGAAGCCGATCAGATGATCATGCGCTGCACCGTACGCCATGATCGGCTGGTAGCTGCCGAACCAGTCTGGCCGTCTATGGCGCAGCCGAAGCGCCTGTCGAGTGATCCAAAACTTGGCCGCACCTGATTCATCGATCTGTGGCGGATTGTCATGCAGTGATCGGAGCAGTCGAAGGCGGTCGGCGAAGTCGACGGGTCGTCGGTTGTCCGGATCTACCAGGGAGTCTTCCCAGAGCTCCGTGCCCTGGTAGACATCCGGCACGCCCGGCATAGTGAGCTGAACGAGCTTTTGACCGAGGGCGTTCGACCACCCGGGCGGCGTAATGAGCTGGTTGAGCTCGTCCCAAGCGCCCCGCAGTTGTCGATCCTGGTAAGCGGCATCAACCGCCTGATGCACAGCAGCCTCGTACGACAGGTTGGGAGCGGTCCAGGTCGTGTCATCGCTCGCCTCGCGCATGGCCTTCTCGGCGTACGCATGCATGCGGGCGGGCTCAATGGGCCCAGCACCGGCCAGTGTTTGTGCCAAGAAGTACCCGAACAGGCGGCTTGGGATTGAGGTGATGCTCAAGAACAGCTCAGCAAACTCCGCCCAGGTCTCAGGGATTTCCGACAGTACGGCTAGCCTGGCGCGAACGTCCTCGCCCCGCTTGGTGTCGTGGGTGGACAGACCGGTCATGGAGGCGGGCTGTCGGCTCAGCCGAGATGCTTGCAGTGCGTGGAAGTCCCCCAGCGGTATACCGAACTGATCCGGATTACCACCGACCTCATTGAGCGCAATGAAACGTGAGTATCGGTAATAGGCGGTGTCCTCAACACCCTTGGCCATGGCTGCACTGCTCAGCTGCTGCATGCGCAGCGCGAGCTCATCAGCATGATCATGGAGTCGCGGACTGAGTTGATCAAGCGCAGCAGTTAGCTCCGGGCGTCGCCGAGCCGCCGTCGCTAGCGCCTGGTCAAGATCAGCAACGCCTTCTGGCAGGTAGGAGCGGTAAACCTCAAAGGCGATCGCCACCTCGGCAATTGCCGGGCCCGCCTCGGGAATCTCGGGAGCCAAAGCCGCCATTCGTCGTACCTCGGCGGGGAGCAGAGTGTCCAACACCAGGCGCTTACCCGCTTCGATGTGGTCGGCGATGATGCCCTGATCTCCGGTGAGCCCTTGATAGAGAGCTGTGAACTCCGGCTCACGATCATGATCGATGAAGACGCCGTTCACTTCCCGCATGGCGTCGTATCCCGTCGTGCCAGCCACCGGCCAGGTTTTCGGCAGCTCTTCTCCGGGCTCGAGGATCTTCTCAACGGTGACCCATTGCTCGGCAGCAAATGATCGCAGCTGGTGCAGGTAGCCAAGTGGATCGCGCAGGCCGTCCGGATGGTCAATCCGTAGGCCGGTCACGCCTGCCTCGCACCAGCCGCGTACCAGCGCGTGCGTCGCGGCGAACACACTCGGATCTTCCACACGTACGCCAGCGAGAGTGGTGATGGCAAAGAATCTGCGGTAGTTGAGGTCGGTGTTGCCACGCGAGTAGTGCACTAGCTCGTAGTGCTGTCGATCATGCACTGCAGCGACATCGTCGCCCTCCCCCCAGGTCCCTGGCGCCAGTGGGAAACGATGCTCGAAGTAGCGCAATTCGCCGTCGACAATCGCTAGCTCTGGATCATCACCAAGTACCGGCACGACGATCCGGCCCCGGCTCCAGTCGATGTCGAACCACGATGCGTACTGGGAGTCTTGACCAAGCCGTAGAACGTCCCACCAGGCCGGATTCTCGATCGGATGCTCGATGCCGAGATGATTCGGGACAATGTCGATGACGACGCCTAGACCGGCCAGTCGGGCACTCGTCGTAAGCCGCTCCAGAGCTGCTTGGCCGCCCCGATCGTGATCGACGTGAGATACGTCCGTCGTGTCGTATCCATGATCAGAACCGATCGTCGACTGCAGTATCGGCGATAGGTACACTGCACCCACTCCGAGCTCGGCTAGGTAGCCGATCACCCTGGAGGCATCGTCCAAGGTGAACCTGCGATTGAGCTGCAGGCGGTAGGTCGAGGAGGGGATAGTCACGTGCTGACACTACGCACCCAGCTTGTCAACGTCCTAGCTGGCTAGAAGCCGCCGAGACGCTGAGAGGTGGGAGGGATCATTTACAACATGATCACGTAGCCGCTGCGGCGCGGATCGGCTCCTCCACCGAGGGGGCTGAGCGCCGAGACGCCACCGAAATAGGGATCGCGGTGATCAGCAATGGCGGTCTTGTAACCGTCATCCTCGAGGGAGGAGATGACGTGTGAGAAGAAGCCTGGTTCGAGCCTCACGAGATCATGGAGTGCGTTGAGCCGGGGCGCATCGATGGCTTCCTGAGGCGCTGTACCGCGCAACATCCGAAGGACGCATTGCACCAACGCGGGACGGATCCGGCTGCCGCCGGCGGCGCCCGCGATGGCCGCTAGCTGTCCATGATCATCAAGCGCGATCAGCGGCGACATCATTGAGCCCATCCGTGTGCCGGGGTGCACGGATCCCCGTACCAGCTCGCCTTCGCCCATCATCGAATTGAGGTGTACGCCGTAGCCCGGCACCCATACTCCGGAACCCAGTCCCAGGCTGGTGGTAATAGCACAGCCGTTGCCGTACACGTCGACGGCGACGATGTTCGTGGTCTCAGCTCGCTTGCTGGGCGCCCTCAAGGCGTCGACTAAAGCTGCCGCAGATTGCGCATCGGTGGTCGGATCACCGCGTACCACAGGGGCGACGCGTTCCATGGTGCCGAGCAAGTCATCAAGATCATTACCGCGGGCATGCACAGTGAAGTCGTTCACCCGAACAGTTCGAGGCGGTGACTCAATGACCTTGTATGCGTCCAGGTCCTCCTGGCTCAAGGCGCCGCCATTCGCGACCGAGACGACCAATGCGTCGGCGTACGCGCCGTGATAGAAGGCGCCCGGATCGCGCAATATGAGTTCGTACGCCCGATGATGATCAGGATGTCGCAACGGGTCACCGGCTTGCAGAAAAGAGCCATCCGAGTGTTGGTAGACCTCCACGCCGTCTCCGACACACATCGCCGCAGCGACGCGAGGGAGCACCTGGGCATGCATCGCCGGAAAGGGCGTGCCGTAGGACGCCTCATGCCCAGCCGCGGTGACTGTGGACCAGGGGAGACGCCCCCACCGCCGCCACAGATAGTGGGCCCCGGCCGGGATTCCAGGCACCGCAACCGTTGCCGGCCCGATCTCGTACGGCACCTGCTGGCCGATAAAGATCACTTCGATAGAGGTGGCCGGACTTGGTCGCTTGCCACCGAGGCCGGGAACGGCGACGAAAAAATCCAGACAGCGCACCTGACTGTTCGTTGCGTCATAGACGGTTGCGAAGCCACCACCACCGAGCCCAGTGAAGATCGTTTCCGCGGCGCAACTGACCAGCATCATCGACACTGCGGCGTCGACAGCACTGCCGCCGCGGCTGAGGATCTCAGCCCCTGCTCGCGCGGTCCATTGGTGACCTGCGGCGACGCCAGTCCTGATCCTCATCGCACCCCGTTGCTCACGCCTGCGAGCCTAACGGTCGGCAGCCACGGCGACCGGAGGATTGTGCATCACGAGTGGGTAATCCCACGAGTGATCGGCCTCGGCTGAAAGGCTGAACTCGAAGGGCTCATCGGTCGTCTGAGTGGGTGATGAAAACGTTGGTCGCGCCAGTGCTGTTGACAACCAGGCGAAGCAATGCCGACTACTGGCTGCTCGCAGCCTGTGGGCCTGCGCTGCTGGGCGCTGCATTTGTGGGCTGGTGGCTGAGCTGGCTCTCAGCATCCACCGCGGCATTGTGCTTTCTCTTCCTGGCGGCGCTGATAGCGCGATACTCGCGTACCAGGGACCTGCGCGTCGCCGACTTGGTGACGCTGGCACGCGGATTAGGCGTCTGTTTCATTGCCGGGTTCACCTTGCAGGCATTGGCCGGCGGCCTGGCGAGGAACGGCGTACTGGCCATGATCATCATGGGGACGCTGTGCCTGACCCTCGATGGGGTGGACGGTCGGGTTGCACGAGCCAGGGGAGAGGCCACTGCTTTTGGAGCCAGATTCGATGTCGAGACCGATGCCGCAATGCTGATCGTGCTCAGCATTGCGGTCGCCGCGCTCGGTATCGCTGGCTGGTGGGTGCTGGTCATCGGTGCGCTGCGATATGGCTACATCGCCGCGTCCTTGATCGTCCCGGCGTTACGCACGCCTTTGCCTTACCGCTACTCCGGGAAGGTGATTGCCGTCGTTCAGGCGATCGCTCTACTTGCCGCGCTTGCCTTCGGATTGACGCATGGCGCGCGCTGGGTGCCGACGATGTTTCTGCTGGTTGCGTTCGCCTCGCTGTGCTGGTCATTCGGCCGTAGCGTGATTTGGCAAGTGCGTCAGTCCTGAGTGATGAGCCTCCGGATCGCCGCCTCTTGCACCAAAGTACGGGTAGCGTGGTCCAGCAATGAAGGCGCTGAAGATCGTTGGCATCGTGCTCGGCATCCTGCTGCTGTTGACCGGTGCCGGACTGCTCGCCGGGTCGGTGCTTGTCGACAAAGGCAAAGGCGCATTGGAGCAGGAGTTGGCCAAGTCCGGGTACGTCGGCCCGGTCGAGGGAACCGTGAAGTCGGTTGATCAGACCAGTCCAGTGGTCGTGACGGTCAGCTACACCGACAGGCAGGGCAAGAAGCAGACCGGTCAAGGCACCGCAGCTGGTACCAAGCCGCCGAATGTCGGCGATACCGTGCCGACCTACTACAGCACGAGCGCCAAGAGCCAGATCGTCGTTGTCAATGTGCCGGGTCTTGGCAACCTGAGTGCAGTTGCATCGACATTGCGCGGCGCGGGCATCGGCTGCCTCATTGCAGGCGGTGTGCTGCTGCTGACTGGCGTTCTTGGGCTGGTGCTTGGCCGGAAGAGTCCAACAGCCGTCGCAGCCGGACCGGCGTATCGCACTGGTTCGCAAGCCGGATATCCGACGCAGCAGTATCCAGGCCAGCAGGCGTATCGAGCCCAACAGCCATATCCACCACAACAACCGCAGTATCCATACCAGCAATCGCCAGGGAAGTATCCGCCTCAGCACCCACCGCAGCAAAATCCACCTCAGCGGTAGCTGCTGTAGCAGTTCTCAAGGGAATATTGCCTTACATCTGGCGAAAATTTGATTGCACTCTGACAGGCAGCCGGTAGATTCGCCTCCTTTGTCGCTCGCCAACGAGCCGGCCACTGTAAGAAGCCCCGCGGCGAGCTCCTGCAGTCGGCGAAGCAGGCTGCCCGTCATAGTGACGAAAATTTGATCTGACCCAAGGACTCTGACAGAATCGTCAGGTTGCTCCGACGGGGTCGCCGGGGCCAGCCATGCTGTCGGGCCTGATCATTCAGTCTGCTGGCGAGCTTGCCGCACCGCGAGATCCTTGATTGCTCGGTTGCCTGGACGCCCGGTCCAGGGCCGGGCCACCTCCTCAGCACGCAAGTGATGGGGTGTGGTGCGCCAAACGTGGCCGACACACCCGACCACGGGGGTCGGAGCGAACGGGGCCAGAACCCGTGAGCAAGCAACAGACAACTAACCGCGTGCTTGCCAGCGTGAGCACGAAACAGCAGGACACCATGCCGGAAGTTCGGGGGTGGGACTCCACCCGCGACAAAAGGTACGAGAAGAAGGACGAACGGTGGCGGGACAAAAGATCCGCATCAGGCTCAAGGCCTACGACCACGAGGTCATCGACTCGTCGGCGCGCAAGATCGTCGACACGGTGACGCGTACGGGCGCGAAGGTCGCCGGTCCGGTGCCACTGCCCACGGAGAAGAACGTCTTCTGCGTCATCCGCTCCCCGCATAAGTACAAGGACAGCCGGGAGCACTTCGAGATGCGGACGCACAAGCGTCTGATCGACATCATCGACCCGACTCCCAAGACCGTCGACTCTTTGATGCGGCTCGACCTGCCGGCCGGTGTCGACATCGAGATCAAGCTCTGAGGATGATCAACGATGACCGCCACTAAGCCAGAACGCGCCGTCAAGGGGCTTTTGGGGACCAAGCTCGGCATGACCCAGCTGTGGGACGAGAACAACCGCGTCGTCCCGGTGACCGTCGTTCAGGCTGGGCCTTGCGTGGTGACCCAGGTTCGGACGCCCGATCGCGATGGCTATTCAGCCGTTCAGCTCGGCTTCGGCGCCGTCAAGGCAAAGCAGCTGACCAAGCCAAGCGCCGGTCACTTCGATAAGGCGGGCGTCACGCCGCGGAAGCACCTGGTCGAAATCAGGACCAGCGACGCAAGTGAATACACCCTTGGCCAGGAGCTCAACGCTGACGTCTTCGCCGCCGGAGATGTCATCGATGCGACCGGGGTCAGCAAGGGTAAGGGCACCGCTGGCGTGATGAAGCGGCACGGGTTCTCCGGTCTGCGCGCGTCTCACGGTGTCCATCGCAAGCACCGCGCACCGGGTTCGATCGGTGGTTGCGCTACGCCGGGCCGGGTGTTCAAGGGCCTGCGTATGGCGGGTCGGATGGGCGCCGAGCGCGTCACTTTGCAGAACCTTGTCGTTCACGCCGTCGACGCCGAGCGTGGACTGATCTTGGTCAAGGGCGCCATCCCGGGCAACAAGGGCGGCTTGGTGGTGTTGCGGAGCGCTGCCAAGAAGGGAGATACGGCATGAGCGAGACCCGTAACGTCGACGTGCTCGATGTGAAAGGCGCCAAGTCCGGAACCGCCGAGCTGCCGGCCGAGCTCTTCGACGTACCCGCGAACATTCCACTTATTCATCAGGTTGTCACCGCACAGCTTGCGGCAGCCCGTCAGGGCACCCATGCCACCAAGGGCCGCGGTGAGGTGCGCGGTGGCGGGGCTAAGCCTTGGCGTCAAAAGGGCACCGGCCGCGCCCGCCAGGGCTCAAGGCGTGCGCCTCAGTTCATCGGCGGCGGCACAGTTCACGGGCCACAGCCGCGTAGCTACGCGCAACGCACCCCGAAGAAGATGATCACAGCAGCGCTGCGCGGTGCGTTGTCCGATCGGGCTCGCGAGGGCCGGATTCACGTAGTCGCAGAGCTCGTCTCAGGCGACACGCCGTCAACCAAGACCGCACTCGCGGCACTAGGCGCTGTGACCGGGTCCAGCAAGGTTCTCGTGGTGATCCATCGCGACGAGGATCTGGCCTGGCTGAGCTTGCGAAATGTCGCTACCGTGCACGCGATCGCGGTGGACCAGCTGAACGCCTACGACGTGCTGGTCAGCGACGAGGTGATCTTCACCTCAGTTGCGCTGGAGGCCTTTGTCAATCCTGGCTCGGCGAGCACGCGGCCCGAGCCTGCCGAAGCCGGCGATGCTGCCCTTGGAGGAGCAGAAGGGGCATCAGAGGAAGCTCAGGCTGCATCCGAGGAGGAGTCACCGGGCGCATCGGAGGAAGCTGATGCCGCATCTGAGGAGGCTGAGAGATGAGCAGCAGCGTCAAGGTCCGTGATCATCGCGACATCTTGATCGCGCCTGTGGTCAGCGAGAAGAGCTACGGACTGCTGGATGAGAACAAGTACACGTTTCTCGTTGCTCCGGACGCGAACAAGACCGAGATCAAGATCGCAGTGGAAGCGATCTTCAAGGTGCGGGTGACAGAGGTGAACACGCTGAACCGGCAGGGCAAGAAGCGGCGCACGAGATACGGCACCGGGAGGCGCCCCGATACCAAACGGGCGATCGTTACCGTCGCGGCGGGCGAGCGCATCGACATCTTCTCCTCGCCAGGCACCTGATCGGCGAAGACAAGGAAGATCACATGGCTATCCGCAAGTACAAGCCCACCACGCCAGGCAGGCGTGGCAGCAGCGTCGCCGACTTCGCCGAGCTGACCCGGTCCATACCGGAGAAGTCGCTTGTCGTACCGAGTCCTAAGACAGGTGGCCGAAACAACTCCGGCAAGATCACCACGCGGCATATCGGCGGCGGACACAAGCAGGCGTACCGGCTGATCGACTTCAAGCGCTACGACAAAGATGGCGTGCCGGCCAAGGTCGCCCACATCGAATATGACCCGAATCGCACCGCGCGGATCGCGCTGCTGCACTTCGCCGACGGCGAGAAGCGCTACATCATCGCTCCGGAAGGGCTGCGGCAGGGCAGTGAGGTCGAGGCTGGCGAGCGTGCCGACATTCGGCCGGGCAACAACCTGCCGCTGCGCAACATCCCCGTCGGTACCACGATCCACGCAGTGGAACTGCGCCCCGGTGGCGGCGCCAAGCTAGCCCGCTCAGCCGGCTCCAGCATTCAGCTGGTGGCCCGCGAGGGAAAGAACGCCACGCTTCGCATGCCGTCGGGCGAAATGCGCATGGTCGACGTACGCTGCCGCGCCACCATCGGCGAAGTGGGCAATGCCGAGCAGTCCAACATCAGTTGGGGGAAGGCCGGTCGTAACCGCTGGAAGGGCAAGCGTCCCAGCGTCCGTGGGGTCGCGATGAATCCGATTGATCACCCGCACGGTGGTGGTGAGGGCAAGACCTCGGGTGGCCGCCATCCCGTATCCCCGTGGGGACAGCCCGAGGGCCGTACCCGTGACAAGAACAAGGCGAGTTCTCGCTTGATCATCCGTCGCCGGAAGACCGGCAAGAAGCGCTGAGCAGGAGCACGACAACAAGATGCCACGCAGTTTGAAGAAGGGCCCCTTCGTCGATGATCACCTCGCCAAGAAGGTCGAGGTTCAGAACGGGCGCGGGACCAAGAACGTGATCAAGACCTGGTCACGTCGTTCCATGATCGTGCCCGACATGATCGGCCACACGATCGCCGTACACGACGGCCGCAAGCATGTCCCGGTGTTCATCACCGAGATGATGGTCGGTCACAAGCTGGGAGAGTTCGCGCCTACGCGGACCTTCCGAGGCCACGTCAAGGATGACCGGAAGTCCCGGCGCCGCTAGGCAGAGAAGGAATCTGAACAGATGAGCAAGGACGTACGTCCCACCCGCCGTCAGGCGTTGCTCGGCGACCGTCCCGGTTCGTACGCGATCGCACGCCAGGTCCGGATGTCACCGCCGAAGGTGCGTCGTGTCGTGGATTTGATCCGCGGCATGGATGTGGAGGATGCCCTCAACACCTGCAGGTTCGCCCCGCAGGCCGCCAGCGAGCCGGTCTACAAGGTGATCGCGAGTGCGGTGGCCAACGCAGAGCGCACCGACAACCTGCGGCGGGCAGACCTGTACGTGTCGAAGGCGTTTGTGGATGAGGGAGTGACGTTGCGACGGATTCGCCCGCGGGCACGCGGCGGCTGGGGCCGGATTCTCAAGCGGTCCAGCCACATCACCGTTGTTGTCGAGCCCAGGACTGAACCGGCAGCACCAAGCGGGCAGGCAAGCACCCGCTCGAAGGAGAAGTGAGCATGGGTCAGAAGATCAATCCGCACGGTTTCCGTCTCGGCATCACCACTGATCACAAGAGCCGTTGGTATGCAGACAAGCTGTACTCCAACTACATCGGCGAGGATGTCAAGATTCGCCGGATGCTGACCAAGGGGTTGGAGCGAGCCGGCATTTCCTCGGTCGAGATCGAGCGCACTCGGGATCGCGTCCGGGTGGATATCTACACAGCGCGGCCAGGCATCGTGATCGGCCGCAACGGCGCCGAGGCTGAGCGAGTCCGCGGCGATCTGGAGAAGCTCACCGGAAAGCAGGTGCAGCTGAACATCCTCGAGGTCAAGAACCCCGAGACCGATGCGCAGTTGGTCGCACAGGGCGTCGCTGAGCAGCTCGCTTCTAGGGTGCAGTTCCGCCGCGCCATGCGGAAGGCCCAGCAAAGCGCAATGCGTTCCGGTGCACGCGGCATTCGAATTCAGTGCTCAGGCCGTCTCGGTGGCGCCCAGATCAGTCACAAGAAGATCTACCGGGAAGGGCAGGTGCCGCTGCACACCCTGCGAGCCGACATCGATTACGGCTTCCACGAGGCCAAGACGACCTTCGGTCGAATCGGGGTGAAGGTCTGGATTTACAAGGGCGACGTCTCCGGTACACGCGCCGAGCGGGCGGCTCAGAAGGCCGCCCGCAATGCCGCAGGCGGGCGTAGCCGACCAGGCCGACCGGGTCGCGGCGATCGGCCGGCCCGCGGCGATCGTCCGGAGCGTGGTGGACGCCGGCGCACTGAAGGTGCCCCGGAAGTCACCCGCACCGAAGGTGTGCCCGCCGAGAGCGTGCCAGCCGAGACTGCGCCTGAGATAGCACCAGCCGAGGTCGGCGCTGCCGCACCCGCACCGGCGGAGACGTCGGGACAGGAGGGCTGAGCGGTGTTGGTTCCACGCAAAGTCAAGTTCCGTAAGCAGCACCACCCCAAGCGGACCGGTGCTGCCAAGGGTGGCACCAGGCTGGCCTTCGGTGAATACGGCATTCAGGCGATGGAGGGTGCCTACCTCACCAACCGGCAGATCGAGTCGGCACGTATTGCCATGACACGTCACATCAAGCGTGGCGGAAAGGTCTGGATCAACGTCTACCCGGACCGTCCGCTCACCAAGAAGCCGGCCGAGACGCGCATGGGGTCGGGCAAGGGCTCACCTGAGTGGTGGATCGCCAATGTCAAGCCCGGCCGGGTGCTCTTCGAGCTTTCCGGAGTCAATGAGGATGTCGCGCGCGAGGCGATGCGGCTGGCGATCCACAAGCTGCCGATGAAGGCGCGGTTCATCAAGCGTGAGGCAGGTGAGATCTGATGGCGAAGGCCACCACGGCCGCCGAGCTGCGCGGGCTGACTCGCAGTGAGCTGAACACCAAGGTGAACGAGCTGAAGGAAGAGCTCTTCACGCTGCGGTTTCAGGCGGCCACCGGCCAGCTTGAGTCGCATGGCCGGCTCCGCGCCGTACGAAAGGACATAGCGCGGATCTACACCGTGATCACTGAGCGCGAGCTCGGCATCATCGACGATCCTGACGCGGAGGAGGTTGAGAAATGAGCGAGAAGGTGACTGAAAACTCCACTGATGCACCCGGCGCAGAGCGCGGGCGGCGCAAGGTCCGCGAGGGCGTTGTAGTCAGCGACAAGATGGACAAGACGATCGTTGTCATTGTCGAGGCTCGGGTGAAGCACCGCCTCTACGGCAAGGTGTTGCGCCAGACAAGCCGTCTCAAGGCCCACGACGAGCAAAACGCTGCCGCCGTCGGTGATCGCGTACGTGTCATGGAAACGCGGCCGCTGAGCGCTACCAAGCGCTGGCGCCTCGTCGACATTGTCGAGAAAGCAAAGTAGTTACACCGACTTGTCAGCGTCTCAAAGTGCTATAGCCCGCTGAGACGCTGACAACTCAGAGAAGAGAAAGAGCTTCAGATGATCCAGCAGGAGTCGCGGCTCAAGGTCGCCGACAACACGGGTGCCAAGGAGATCTTGTGCATCCGCGTGCTCGGCGGATCCGCGCGCCGGTACGCGGGCATCGGCGACATCATCGTCGCTACGGTCAAGGACGCCATCCCGGGCGGCAACGTCAAGAAGGGCGAGATCGTCAAGGCGGTGGTAGTGCGGACCGCGAAGGAGCATCGTCGCGCCGACGGGTCGTACATCAAGTTCGACGAAAACGCGGCAGTGATCTTGAGGACCGACGGCGAACCGCGCGGCACCCGCATCTTTGGCCCGGTTGGGCGGGAGCTCCGCGAGAAGCGGTTCATGCGGATCATCTCGTTGGCACCGGAGGTGCTTTAGAACGATGGCAGAAAAGAACACTGAGAAAAAGGGCAGCCTGCATATCCGTAAGGGTGATCGTGTCAAGGTCATCAGCGGAAAAGATCGCGGGCTGGTTGGTGAAGTGATCGCGGTGTATCCGGACCGCAACAAGTTGACGGTTGCCGGCGTCAACGTCGTCAAGCGTCACCTTCGCGATACCGCCGCGCAGCCACAAGCCCGTCAGACCACCAAGGGCGGCATCGTCTCCTCGGAGGCTCCGATTCACGCCTCGAACGTGCAGTTGGTTGTCAAGAACTCCGAAGGCGAAGAGGTCGTCACCCGGATTGGTTACGACCGGGTCGAGGTGACCAAGCGTCGCCCCGACGGCTCTGAGTACAAGTCGACCCGCAGCGTACGAATTGCACGGGCGACCGGAGAGGAGATCTGATGACGACTCCCACCACTGAGCGCACCCTGCCAAGGCTGCAACAGCGCTATCGCGAGGAGATCGCGCCGGCGCTGCGAGATGAGTTCAAGATCAAGAATGTGATGCAGACGCCGAATCTGGTCAAGATCGTGGTGAACATGGGCGTCGGCGAGGCGGCACGCGATTCCAAGCTCATCGACGGCGCGGTCCGCGACCTGGCAACGATCACCGGGCAGAAGCCGGTGGTCACTCGGGCGCGCAAGTCGATCGCGCAGTTCAAGCTGCGCGCGGGCATGCCCATTGGCGCCCATGTCACGTTGCGCGGCACACGTATGTGGGAGTTTGCCGACCGGCTGCTCACACTGGCCTTGCCCCGTATCCGCGACTTCCGCGGGCTATCGCCCAAGCAGTTCGACGGTAAGGGCAATTACACGTTTGGTCTCAACGAGCAGGTGATGTTCCACGAGATCAACCAGGACCGGATCGACCGAGTACGCGGTATGGACATCACGTTCGTCACCACGGCGACCAACGACGACGAGGGCCGGGCGCTGCTGCGCCATCTTGGCTTCCCGTTCCGTGCCAATTGAGACTGGGCGAACTGAGAAGGAGGGAAACCATGGCTAAGACAGCGCTGAAAGTGAAGCAGGCACGCAAGCCCAAGTTTCGGGTACGCGCATACACGCGTTGCCAGAGGTGCGGCCGGCCGAAGGCGGTCTATCGCAAGTTCGGCCTGTGTCGCATCTGTCTTCGGGAGTTGGCGCACAAGGGCGAGCTGCCCGGTATCACGAAGTCTTCGTGGTGATCGCCGATGCTTGATTCCTCCCTCATCGTTGCCGCACTCGGGGCAAGCGGGCGGGCTCGACACGGTCGCCCGTGGGCGGCACCGCCGAGCAGCACCGCACGTCACGCGGCTCGGCTCGACCGGACACCAGCACCCGTCGGCCAAACCCCGACAACACCCCAACGGAACAGGTCCTGACGGAAACCACTCCGAGAAAGTAGAACACCCGACCCATGACCATGACAGATCCGATTGCGGACATGTTGACCCGGATTCGGAACGCCAGCCAGGCGTACCACGAGACGGCGACCATGCCACACAGCAAGATCAAGGTGGGAATCGCCGAGATCCTCGCCAACGAGGGCTACATCGCCAGCTATGACGTGAACGAGCCGGCCGAAGGCCACGTCGGCAAGACGCTGTCGATCACCTTGAAGTACGGCCAGAACCGCGAGCGCTCGATTGCCGGCGTACGCCGCATCTCGAAGCCCGGGCTTCGGGTGTACGCAAAGTCAAGTGGCCTTCCCAAGGTGCTTGGCGGCCTCGGCATCGCGATCATCTCGACGTCTCAAGGTTTGCTGACCGACAAGCAGGCGCACAACAACGGCGTGGGCGGCGAAGTCGTCGCCTACGTCTGGTGAGGCGAACGAGGAGGTAGAGAAGTGTCACGCATTGGCAGGATGCCGGTCGCCATTCCCGCCGGCGTCGAGGTGACGTTCGACGGTCAGCTGGTCAAAGTCCAAGGCCCTAAAGGCGCACTGGAGCATCGGGTCGCGGAGCCGATCAAGATTGCCCGTGGCGACAACGGTGAGTTAGAGGTCACTCGGCCGGACGACGAGCGGGTGAGCAAGTCGCTGCACGGCCTGACGCGTACGTTGGTCGCCAACATGGTCACGGGTGTGACCACCGGCTATGAAAAGAAGCTCGAGATCGTCGGCGTTGGCTACCGCGTCGTCTCGCGGGGCCCGACCGAGTTGGAGTTTGCACTCGGATACAGCCACCCGGTGAAGGTCACTGCGCCGGAGGGAATCACCTTCAACGTTGAAGCCCCAACCCGATTCTCCGTGCTCGGCATCGATAAGCAGCGGGTCGGCGAGGTTGCGGCAAATATCCGCAAGATCCGCAAGCCGGAGCCGTACAAGGGCAAGGGCGTCCGGTACGCCGGCGAGCGGGTCCGTCGCAAGGTCGGAAAGGCTGGTAAGTGACGATGGCGATATCGCTGTCCCAACACAAGAGCATGGCGCCGAAGAGCGCTGCGCGGGCGCGTCGGCAGATCCGGGTGCGCAAAAAGGTTTTCGGTGCGCCGCAGCGTCCGCGGCTGGTGGTGACTCGCTCGGCCCGGCATATCGCCGCACAGGTCATCGACGACACCCAGGGGCGTACCCTGGCCTCCGCGTCAACCATGGAAGCGGCGATGCGAGCCGCGAGTGGAGACAAGTCTGAGAAGGCCAAGCAGGTTGGCGGCCTCATCGCGGAGCGCGCTAAGGCTGCCGGCATCGAGGCAGTGGTCTTCGATCGTGCCGGATACAAGTACCACGGACGCGTCGCCGCGCTTGCGGATGGTGCCCGCGAGGGCGGGCTGGGTTTTTAGGAACGGGAAGGTAAAGCGAATTGACTGGAACGCAGCGCCGCGGTGGTGGTGCCGGCGGCGAGCGTCGCGGTCGTGACGATCGTCGCGGCGCAGCGCCTGAGAAAAGTAACTACATCGAACGTGTTGTCGCGATCAACCGGGTGGCCAAGGTTGTCAAGGGTGGTCGCCGGTTCTCCTTCACCGCGCTGGTCGTAGTGGGTGATGGCGACGGCAACGTCGGCGTGGGCTATGGCAAGGCCAAGGAAGTACCTGCGGCGATAGCCAAGGGTGTAGAGGAAGCGAAGAAGCACTTCTTCAACGTGCCACGGATTCAAGGCACCATCCCACATCCGGTGCAGGGCGAGAAGGCGGCCGGCGTAGTGCTGCTACGGCCAGCTTCCCCCGGTACTGGAGTAATCGCTGGCGGTTCCGCTCGTGCAGTGCTCGAGTGTGCCGGCGTACGCGATGTGCTGGCGAAGTCGCTTGGTTCGCCCAACGCCATCAACGTTGTCCATGCGACCGTGGCTGCACTGCAGAGCCTGGAGCAGCCGGAAGCTGTGGCCAAGCGCCGGGGCAAGGCCGTGGAAGACGTTGCACCCGCAGCTTTGTTGAGGGCACGTGAGGCGGTGGGTTCATGATGACCCATTTGAAGATCCGCCAAGTTCGGAGTGCCGTCGGTGGCAAGCAGTACCAGCGGGACACCTTGCGGACCTTGGGTTTGAAGCGGATCGGCGATTCCTCGACGCGTGAGGACCGGCCGGAGGTTCGCGGCATGATCAAGACGGTTGCCCACCTGGTGGCCGTGGAGGAGGTCGACTGAGATGACGCTGAAGGTTCATCACCTTCGCCCGGCGCCGGGGGCCAAGAGCGCGAGGATCCGCGTGGGGCGCGGCGAGGGCGGCAGGCGTGGCAAGACGGCCGGACGGGGCACCAAGGGCTCCGGGGCTCGCCACAATGTGCCCGAGAACTTCGAGGGCGGCCAGATGCCGCTGCACATGCGGCTGCCGAAACTGCGTGGGTTCAAGAACCCGTTCCGGGAGGAATACCAGGTGGTTAACCTCGATCGTCTGGGGCAGTTGTTTCCTGATGGCGGCACTGTTGGCGTGGCGGAACTGGTCGAGACTGGAGCTGTACGTCGGGATCGCAAGGTCAAGATTCTTGGGAGCGGCGACATTTCTGTCGCGCTGCAGGTGACTGCGCACGCATTCTCGGCATCGGCGAAGGAGAAGATCGCCGCCGCTGGTGGCAGCGCCATCGAGCTCTGAGTCTCTGTTCAGTTACGGCAAATCCCGCCGTCAACGGTGCGGGATTGGTGGATGAGCCGGCTCAGGTTGCGGTCCAAAAGCAGTCAGGAATCGGTCTCGGAAGGCATCCATGCGCCAGACCGGGGCCTGGCTGTTGGGCCTAAGGCCCTGCTGCCAGCCCCAGTCGGAGATGCGATTCAGTACCGAGCGATCGCGCGTGACGATGGTTATCGGTACATCCCGGCTGACTCCGTAACCAGTGACGATCGGCGACGGCTGATGGTCTCCGAGGAAGATCAGCACAAGCTTGTCGTCGCCGTAGGTCTGGACGTAGGAGATCAGGCTGCTCAGCGAGTATTCGATCGCCGCCCGGTAATCGCCGCGTACTCGCCCATATTTTCTCGTCAAGATCGCTTGCGGAGGATCATCCGCCGATGCCATGCCGTTGAAAACTGAGCCGTCACCGATGTCTGTCCAGTTGACGAGTCGCGGGATCGGCTCCCAGGGCGCGTGGCTGGAGACAAGGGTTACCTCTGCCATTACCGGCTGACGGTCCCGCGCAGCACGCTCAGTGCTTTGGAATCTCAGCAGCGTGTACTGATCGGGCATGCTGGCCCAGCTGAACCGCGGCCCTTGATATCCCATGTCCTTGGCGTCGTAGACCCGGTCGTATCCAAGAGATGCGCTTTCTGGCCAGCCTGCGTCATTGCCAGGCATGACGCCGACAGTGTGCCAGCCCGCGCGCTGGAAGGCCTTGGTGAGTGTCAAGCGCTGGCTGGAAGCGAGCGCGTCGTAACGCTGTTGGTTGTCCGTCCACGAACCGGAGAGCAACGTGCCGTGCGCGAGCCAGCTGCCGCCGCCTGCTGTGGGGGAGGTGAGAAAAGCGCTCCGAGAGTCAAAGCCCGCGGCGCGCAGCCGACGATTTCCCGCATCGAGGACCGCCCCGACCTCGGGTGCGAACTCCGGGTCCTCGATGGCACTCCGTCCGTAGCTTTCTACGAAGGTCAGAACGACGTCCTTGCCGCGTAATGCGGTCAACAGCTGGTCATCGGCTGTGTTGGCGAAGGAGTCCACGTTGGCGCTTGCGTCCAATTTCTGCTCATCGTCCGGGCCGGTGTCCGGTGGGGGTTGGCGATGCTGGAAATAGTCAGCTGAGCTCACAACCGCAACGGGCACTCCAGGAGCGATCTGGGTTCCGGATATCGCACAGCCGAGCCAGAGTGCCGCAAGCACTACGACGGCCCAACTCGCCGTCACGTTCTGGCGGGCTGCCAAGTCAGCCACCCGTTGAACCGACTTCACCATGACGATGAACAAGGCGGTGCAGAAGATAACAGCTGCTGCCAAGCAGCCGATCGCGGGCAACGGACCGATTGCGCCTGCCAGGAATCTCACGGCGTTGTGCAGCAAGCTCCAGTCGGTTGCCGGATGGAACGGCCGAGCAAGTACGGCCGAGAAGCCGATATCGAGCAGCTTCATGATGGTCAGCAGGCCCAGGGCCAGTCCGAGTACCAAAGCCCCCGCCCATCGCGCCCACTCCGGCAGTAGGAGCAGCAGAGCAACGCCCAGCACGGCTTCCAGCGGAACACTGACAAATGTGTTCGGAGTCAAACGGCCGAGATCGTTCGGAGTGAGCAGCGCAAGCAGTATGAGGAAGCAGGACAGCGTAGTGGTCAGGACCGCTGGCAAGTGTGCGCCCTGGACTTGTCGAAGGACGCCGGATGCCGGCTCACGACTAGCTCTCACTGCACCTGCCCTTCTTTCGATATAACGGTGCCGATCGCCGGAAAGCTCACCCTCGAAAGCTCACACCAGCTTCGAGCCGGCTGGTTCCGTTGAGCGTAACTAGGTTCTATGGAATATCGCCTAGAGTGAAGTTTTCAGGGAACGGCTTCCTCGGTGGCCATCGAGACGATGCGGGCTTCGTAGCCGGTTCTTGATAAAGTCGGTCGGTCCTGTTCGCGTAAAGCCGCCTAGAGTGGCGAGGCGCAGGCAGTTCAGCGCGGCGTACAGGATTGTCACGAGAAAGGGAGGCACGGGTGCTCGCGGCCTTTGCCAATGCGTTCCGAACCCCGGACCTACGCAAGAAGATCTTCTTCACTCTCGCAATCCTCGCCATCTTCCGCCTCGGCTCGATCATCCCGACACCGAACGTCAATGTGAAGCAGGTGAACTTCTGCCTCAAGCAGGCGACCACCGGCGACCAGCAAGGCCTGTACTCCCTGATCAACCTCTTCTCCGGCGGTGCGCTGCTACAGCTGGCGATCTTCGCGTTGGGCATCATGCCCTACATCACGGCCAGCATCATCTTGCAGCTGCTTACCGTGGTCATCCCACGTCTGGAGGCGCTAAAGAAGGAAGGCCAGGCAGGCCAGGCCAAGATCACTCAGTACACCCGCTATCTGACCCTGGTCCTGGCGGTGCTCAACTCAACCGCCTTCGTCACGGTCGCGGTGAACGACCGGCTGTTCACCGGATGTCCCGGACTGGTGTACAGCAAAGACATATTCCCCGTCATCGTCATGATTCTGACGATGACCGCCGGCACCGGCGTCATTATGTGGCTTGGTGAGTTGATCACCGAACGCGGCGTGGGCAACGGCATGTCGGTGCTGATCTTCACCCAGATCGCGGCGACATTCCCGAGCGCGCTGTGGAGCATCAAGGTGGCCCGCCCAGGGTCACAGGGTTGGGTGATCTTCCTTCTCGTCATCGGCCTGGGGTTGCTGGTGATGCTCGGTGTCATCTTCGTCGAGCTGTCTCAGCGTCGCATTCCGGTCCAGTACGCCAAGCGGATGGTGGGGCGGCGGATGTTCGGTGGCACCACCACATACATCCCGATCAAGGTCAACCAGGCCGGCGTTATCCCCGTCATCTTCGCCTCATCGCTGCTGTATCTGCCAGCCCTCTACGCCCAGTTCCGGCCAGAGGACAAGTTCTCGTCCTGGATCAGCGCAAACTTCGTCAAGGGCGACCACCCGATCTACATCATCAGCTTCTTCCTGCTGATCGTGTTCTTCGCCTACTTTTATGTCGCGATCACCTTCAACCCGACCGAGGTCGCCGACAACATGAAGAAGTACGGCGGCTTCATTCCTGGCATACGTGCCGGGAAGCCCACCGAGGACTACCTCGGCTTTGTACTGTCGCGCCTGACCTTCCCCGGTTCCCTCTATCTCGGATTGATTGCCCTCTTGCCCTCGGTGGCGTTCATCCTGCTGAACGCCAATCAGAACTTCCCGTTCGGCGGCACCTCGATCCTGATCATTGTCGGTGTTGGGCTCGATACTGTGAAACAGATCGAGAGCCAGCTTCAGCAACGCAACTACGAAGGGTTCCTCCGATAATGCAATTGGTCATGATGGGCCCTCCTGGCGCCGGAAAAGGTACGCAGGCGAAACTGATCGCCGAGCACTACCAGATCCCTGCGATTTCCACGGGCGACATGTTTCGCGCCATGAAGACTGCCGATACGCCCTTGGCGCGGCAGGTGCGAGAAATCATGGAGTCCGGCGGCTATGTGAGTGATGAGATCACTAACGCAATCGTTGCCGATCGGCTAGGAATGGGCGACTGCGCACCTGGCTTTCTGCTTGACGGCTACCCGCGTACGCTGCAACAGGTTCAGACCCTCGACGACTATCTCGCCGATAGCAAGCGCCCGCTCAGCGCGGTCATTTCGCTGCTGGCAGACACTGAGGAGGTCGTTGCCCGGCTGCTCAAGCGGGCCGTGATCGATGGTCGTGCCGATGACAACGAGGAGACCATCCGAGTACGCCTGCGGGTCTATGCTGAACAGACTGAGCCGCTGCTCGAGGTGTACCGCTCCCGTGGCTTGCTGGTCGAGGTGGACGGTCTAGGGGAGATTCCAGAGGTCTCCGAGCGGATCTTCGCGGCTCTGGATGCCCATGGTGAGCGGCGTACTGCCGAATTTGCGCGCTGAGCGGTGCTGCCGAATATGCGCGGCGAGCTTGTCGAAGGGCGGATAGTCCTTCGACAGGCACATTACTAACCGGCGACGCTGACCACCCCAGCGGCGCCGTCAACAGTGATCAACTGACCCGTTTCGATCTTGTGCGTGGCATCAGGCACGCCAACCACGGCAGGAATCCCGTACTCCCGGGCAACCACAGCCCCGTGTGAGTTCGAGCCGCCCATCTCCATCACCAGGCCGCCGGCTGTCAGGAACAGTGGAGTCCAGCCGGGATCGGTTGAAGGGGCAACCAAGATCTCCCCAGGCTCGAGGTGGGCACCGACGGGGTCGAGCACGACTCGGGCGGGACCGGTCACAGTGCCGGTGGAGGCTGGACTACCGGCCAAAGCACCGTCCGCTTGAGCGCCCTCAGCGGCCACGGCCTCCGGTTCGGTTCCATCCGAGAGAAGGAGGCGGGGAATGTGGCGTCGTCTCAGTTCCTGCTCGTACGCCTCGCGCCGCTCCGCGACGAGTGTTTGCAGACTCTCGCCCGCCAGGCCGCGCCGCGCGTCACTCAAGTCCAGGAAGAACACGTCGTCGACCTGATCGATCAGATTCCTGTCGGCAAGCTCCTTGCCGACCGCCTTCAGCTGCTCCCGCATTGCTCCGAGCGCCACAATAAGCAGGAACTTCGGTGATTCACGCAAGCCGACGAGCTGGCGTACTCGCCGCAGCGTCCAGCCAGCCAGCCTCGCCCGAAGGCGGCTGTGCTTGGCCGCACGGCTGGTCAGGCTGATGATCATGGATTCGGCCTTTGCCTCTCCGGCCCTGAACTGCGCGACCGGATCAAGATCATCAGTGTTGAGGCGTAGATAGTTGCTGATCACGCCAAGCAGATGGCTCGGATCATCCGACCAGCGCGGCATGCCGAGGTCGATCTCTGCTATTGCCCGATGCCCGAAGCGACGCAAGAACCCTTGCAGTCCGCGTTGCGCTAGAGGTGGCAGTGCCCGCTCGCGATAGCGCTCTAGCAAATCGGGCACGGCTAAGTTGGTGAAGACGCTCCGGAACTCCTCGTCGTTGCGTATTTGCTCGGTCAGTTCCCAGAGCTGCAAGTCCATCTCGGTAGTGATGTTGTGCGGCAAACCACGCAGCACTTCCTGCAGTTCACCTGGTTCGGCTACGTCACGGAGTAGCCGGTGGGATGCACCCAACATCAACAAACCGCCGACCGCGTAGGCAAACGTCCGCGGCATGAGCAAGAACAGCTTGCCAAGCCGTTGCTCGACGAAGTTCAGGCGATCTGGCGCGGTCGCGGTCGCCGGTAGCGTCAGGGTCCGGCGAAGCTGCCGTTCGGTGGCCGCAATACCTCGGTATGCCCATTCCGGGTTGATAAGCCCGCGGACCACCCGTATCGGGACCTTGTTGCGTATCAGCGCGCCAGCTATGTGCCGAAGCATCGTGTGGTCCGAATCGATGATCGAGAAGTCGGGCCATTCGCCAAGCGTTTTCAAGAGTGCCGACGCTCGCGCCTCCATAACTGAGAAGGCTCCGATCATCACTCGGCGCCCAATCCGGTTACGCAAAACGCTGGTGACGTCGACAAAAAGCCGCTGACCAGGGGCATGCATTGCGGGCGGTCCGGCCAGTGGCTGATCTGGCGGAATCTTGATTGCGGTGGCTACCGACGTGCCGATCAAGCGAATAGCGGCGATCCCCATTGGGGTGATCGGTCGGGTGAGCCCTTGGGCCAAGGACAGGCACATGAGCACCCGCAACCCTGGGCGGTGCATCCGCGGCAACGGGTACAGGGTCGTGATCGGTCGGGCCTGGGTCAACCAGAAGTTCCCGGCGAGATCAAGAGCCCATTCAGTGTCCTGCGGCGCTTCGTAGAGGAGCTGAGCCTGCTGACCAAGATCAACGAGCTGCCGCAGTTGTTCGTCATCCAGGCAAGCTTCCGAGCTGCGGTCGGCCAGCTCGTGATGCACGGTGCCACCGCCAGGCACGCTGGTGATCATCATTCGTTTATCGCCCAGCCGACGGGTCACAACGCTGTGGTCGAGCGAAGCGACGACGAAGTGATCCGGGTTGACGGCGCCGGAAACCACGGCTTCGCCAAGGCCCGGGCTGGCGTCGATCACAGTCTCATTGCGGTTGCCGGTGACCGGGTTCGCGGTGAACATCACGCCGGCTGCCGCGGCGTCGACCATGTGCTGCACGACCACGGCCAGCGCCACGCTGCGGTGATCGATTCCATTGGCGTTGCGGTAACTGACGGCACGGTCGGTCCACAGCGATGCCCAGCAGCGCCGGACGGCATCGAGCACTGCCGACAACCCGATGACGTTGAGGTAGGTGTCTTGCTGGCCGGCGAAGCTGGCGTACGCGAGGTCCTCGGCGGTGGCCGATGAGCGTACGGCGACTGCCACATCCTCGCCGAGTGCGCGGTAATGATCCAAGATCGCTGTCCGTACCTCGTCAGCAGGCTCGATCGCAAGCACTCGCCGGCGGGATTCTTGGGCTGCGGCGGCCACCGCGTCTGGGTCCGTCGCGTCCGCCAGCTTTCCCATCAGGTCATCCAGCCGGTCCGCTACCACCCGGCGATAGGCATCGGTTGTGACACAGAAGCCGCCCGGCACGGGCAGCCCACCTGAGCTCATGACTCCGAGATTGAGTGCTTTGCCCCCCACGGCGTTGATCATGGTCGCGTTGATGTCGAAAAGGTCAATGATCAGCGTCATAAAGAGACGATAGAACCTTGAACTGTAAAATTCAACAAGCGATGAATTATGACGTCGGTAACGTTCTACAGCGTGGCTCGGTTTCCAGAAACGCGTCGGGATGATGCCGTGGAGATGCTGCATGGACAGCCGATCGCAGACCCATACCGCTGGCTGGAAGATCCAGACTCCGAGGAGACCGCAGATTGGGTGAAGCGTCAGAACGAGTTCACCGCCGCTTACCTCGAATCGCTGCCCGACCGGCCCTGGTTCGTCGACACCATGCAACAAGTTATGAGACAGCCGCGGGCTGGCGTGCCGTTCAAGCGGGCCGGCCACTACTTCGTGGACAGGAACGACGGCACTCAGAACCAGAACGTGATCTATGTCGCCTCATCGCTGCCCGAGTTGCTGGCGGGTGGACGCGTCCTTCTCGATCCCAACACCTTTTCAGTGGATGGCACCAGCTCCCTGGCGAGCCTCGCCGTGAGCGGCGACGGCCGGCTCGTGGCGTATGGAGTCAGCGAGGCCGGCAGCGATTGGGCTACATTTCGGCTGCTGGATCTGAACAGCGGATCCGACATCGATGACGCACCGATCAAGACCAAGTTCTCACAGGCGGAGTGGCTCCCGGACCACCGCTCCTACGTCTATACCCATTTTGATCATGCGGTCGATGCGGACGGTACTCAGACAGCCGCGCTATCCGGACCGAAGCTACGGATCCATCGCATCGGCGAGCCACAGGATCACGACGAATTGATCTTGGAGTTCCCCGAGAACGATCAGCTGATGTTCTGGGGTGAGGTGACCGATGACGACCGCTATCTGGTGGTCAGCATTGTGGAGGGCACTGAGAACAAGAACCGTCTTTGGGTCTATCCGATCATCTCGGGACAGCGCAGCGAGCTCGGCAGTCCGGTCAAGATCATTGACGAGGTGATCGCTGAATTCGTGCTCGCCGGCTCGCAAGCCAACACTGTGTATCTTCGAACCGATCTTGACGCGGAAGCCGGACGACTGGTCGCTGTTGATCTTGAGACCTTTGCCGAGGGTGAAGCGTTCCGATTCCGGGATGTGGTCCCGGAGTCAGAGGACACGCTGCTCGACGTGCGAGCCGCCGGCGACGGTTTCATCTTGGTATACCTCGCCGATGCCCAGCCCCTGATCATGGAAGTCGATATTGATGGCGATTCACCACGGACCCTGGACGCTCCTGCCGGCGCGATTGTCGGACTGAATGCCAAGCGCGGCGATTCTGACGCGTTCGTTGGCCTTTCCTCGATCACCTCTGCTACGCGCAGCTATCTCATCGAGACCAATTCGTCGACCGTGACTTCCCTGGCGGGGCTGGTGCAGTCCGGTCACGAGGAATTCGTCGCTCCGGAAATCGTGATGGAGCGGCGCAGAGCGACCGGCAAGGACGGTACGCCGGTGCCGTACTTCTTGATCTCTCCTGTGAATGCGGATCGGTCACGGCCGCAGCCGACCTTGCTGTATGGGTACGGCGGCTTCAAGATCCCGGTGTTGGCTGATTATCGACCCGGCTGGCCGTGCTGGCTGGCTGCCGGCGGCGTGCTGGCCATCGCCAACCTGCGGGGCGGGGGAGAGTTCGGCACGGCCTGGTACGAAGGCGGTCGCCTTGCTAACAAGCAGAGCGTCTTTGACGACTTCGTTGCGGTCGCCGAGGACCTGAAACAGACCGGAGTGACAACGACCCAACAGCTTGCGCTGCACGGCCGTAGCAATGGCGGGTTGCTGGTGGGTGCGGTGATGACGCAGCACCCTGAGCTGGCGTCGGCCGCGCTGCCCGCCGTTGGCGTCCTAGATCTGCTTCGCTTCCATCTCTTTACGATCGGCGCCGCATGGATATCGGACTACGGGAATCCTACGGACCCAGAGCAGTTCGCTCAGGCGCTGGCGTACTCGCCACTGCACAATGTCAGGCCTGGTACCAGCTACCCGGCAACCCTGGTGCTCACCGGCGATCATGATGATCGAGTGGTGCCGCTGCACAGTCACAAATTCACTGCTGCGCTACAGCATGCACAGGCCGGCGAGCAACCTATATTGACCCGAATCGAGGTCTCGACCGGGCACGGCCTCGGTAAGCCAACAGCGCTCATCGCGGCCGAATGGGCTGATCTGCTGGCCTTCGCTGCCTATCAGACCGGTCTAGGACCTCCGGACCTCTGAAAGAATTGGGCGCTTAGCTGCGAGCGGCAATAATGCAGCGCGAGCAGCTCCAAATAAGGGGGGTAAGTTCGCAGGCATGACTGTTGCCGTTGACGACGATGTCTTTGCGTCATTGGTCGAGCCATTGCGCCGTGAGCTGACTGTTCACTGCTATCGGATGTCTGGCTCTGTGCACGACGCGGAGGACTTGGTCCAGGAGACCTACCTGCGAGCCTGGCGCGGTTTCCGCGACTTCGAGAACCGCTCGTCGGTGCGTACCTGGATGTACCGGATCGCGACCAATGTCTGCCTTACGGCACTCGACGGTCGTGCGCGGCGGCCGATGCCAACAGGACTTGGGCAGCCGAGCTCCGATCCCTATGGCCCTCTGGAATCTCGGCCCGAGGTCGCGTGGCTGGAGCCGGTTCCCGACTCGGTGGTCTGGGGCGGTTCGGCCGATGATCCAGCTGCAGAGATTGTTGATCGAGAAAGTGTCCGCCTGGCCTTCATCGCCGCCCTGCAACATCTCACACCGCCACAGCGGGCGATCTTGATCTTGCGCGACGTACTGGCCTGGCAGGCCAGCGAGGTAGCAGAACTACTGAATTTGTCGACCGCGGCCGTCAACAGCAGCCTGCAGCGCGCCAGAGCACAGGTACACAAGCTGGACTCAGAAAGCCCCGACCAATCGCTCGATGACGAGCACGCAAAGCAGTTACTTGCCGACTACGTGGCCGCCTTCGAGAACTATGACGTGAGACGGATTGTGGAGCTGCTCACAGAGGACGCTGTCTGGGAAATGCCTCCATATCTGGGCTGGTACGAAGGATCGAAAGCCATCGGTCACCTCATCGAGACGCATTGCCCAGCGGAGGCACCTGGAGACCAGATCATGGCGCCGACCGCCGCCAACGGGCAGCCCGCCCTCGCGCTGTACATGAAGCGGCCAGATGGCACCCATGGTGCGTTCCAGCTGCAGGTGCTGACTTTGACAGACAAAGGCGTTTCGCATGTCGGCTGCTTCTTCGACACCGCCTTGTTCGAGGAGTTCGGACTGCCAGACGTGATCGCGCGGGAGACCGTCCGTTAGGGGCCAAGGTTCACAGCTCATCCACTAGAGGCGTCTTCGGTCGGCCATGGACCGCATGTCGCCCCGAGTAGCCTGGACCGGGTGAGCAGTAACCTGCCGATTTCGTCGCCCTACCGGAGCAAGCCAGATGCTCCGGTCACCGACGCCGAACGCGATCGGCTGAACGCCAGGCTCAATGCTGCCTACACCGCTGGCACGCTGGAGCAAGAGGATTATCAGGCACGCCTGGATCTGCTGTTCGCGGCCCAGCGCCTCGGCCAACTCGTGCCAGTTGTGGAGGGCTTGCCACCGCTGCCGACGCATTCCAACCCAGCCATCGTCGCGAGCTCAGATGGGCAGCCGGGTGAGCTGTCGGAATCGCGGCCATCGGGACGATTGACAGCTGTCGTCGTGGGGGGCGTCGCCGCGGCCATCTTGATCATTGCCATTTTGATTGTGCTGTTGATCTAGCGCATACCGCATGGGCGTGCGGTCGAACTGGCGTGGCTGAAGCGACCAAACCCATGTGGCCGTGCGCTCCGAATATGGTTCGAGGATTGACCTACCGTTGTTTTGGTATGGCTACCCTAACTGTGTACGGAACACAGTTTCTACAACGTTTGACCCACACGATGGATAGCTAAGAATGGCGACTGTGTCCCGGCAACACATCACCCATAAGAAAATCGCTGAGCACGTACAGCGCCTGGGTGAGCTCTACCCGCCGATTCGGTTAGACTCTGTCGACCGAACGGTCAAACGGCCATGGCTAGTGGTCAAGAAATTCGGGCACGTGATCGACTATCTCGCCCGAGTAGAGCTCGAAGTTGATCGCAATGTCCTCGAGTTGCTCGTCTTGCTTCCCGATATTGATGAGATCAACAAGACCTTCTACGCCGATGTCTGGCAACCCCAAGAGATCCAGCATGGCCTGATCTTGGATCGGCTGCAGCAAGATCTTGGCAGGACAGCGGCCAAGCCAGAGCTCGAGCTGTCGTTCGGGATCAAGATCTTGGGGGCGCTGGCGCACCTGAAGCCGATTCAGGAGATCGCGAAATTGATGTACTTCCTTACCGGCGCCAGCACCGAACGGCAAGCGGTACTTGCCTATAACAAGATCAACAAAGGAATGCAGGGGCTCGGCGAAACGGCCATCTCGGAAACCATCATCACACCGATCAAGCAGCAGGAGCCGGGTCACTTCGCGTTCTATCAGATGTCTGCGACGGCAATGATCCAAGACGGGGTGCTCAAGCCCTGGCAGCTGTTTTTGACAAGGGTCATGCGAGAGAAGTCCTATCACCTGGTCGGCACTAATCACAGAAAGCGCTACAAGGCAGACTTGGGCAGCGTGATGGCGACGCTTGGTTTTGACGACGATCTTGAGGGGTACGCACGGGAGGTCGGGCGAGTGGAGAACCGGCTGTTATGGGCGCACAAGCACGGGATGGAGTTTCCTCCATACATCCTCAACGCAATCAGGGAGAGCGTCGAGCTGTACCGCGAGCGGCTTGAGCGCGGCCTCAAGTTCGCCTAACCCGGTTGACGAAACCTACGTTCACGTAGGTTTCGCACGGTCTGCACAGATTGCAAACCATGCAGACCGTCAGGAACCTGTGCAGACCCGCGACGGCCTCCAGCCCCCGACGGCCTCCAGCATCGGAAAACTTTGTGAAGGTTCAGAAATTTGGGTACGGCGGAGTCCTGGCGTAGACTTCTCGGCTGGCCATCTTTGGCCGGTCGTGAAGCGTACGCGAACTCAAGTTAGAGGTTTATGGCGAAGAAAGAGGGCGCACTCGAACTGGAGGGCACCGTGGTCGAGGCATTGCCCAATGCGATGTTTCGTGTTGAGCTGGCAAATGGCCACAAGGTGCTCGCCACGATCAGTGGCAAGATGCGGCAGCACTACATCCGCATCCTTCCAGCCGATCGAGTAGTCGTCGAACTCTCGCCCTATGACTTGACCCGCGGCCGCATCGTCTACCGGCACAAGTGACCAACTCGCAAACCATCCACATCGTCGGCTTGCTCCCGCTTGCCGGCGTCAAGTTCTTCAAAGGAGCTCGATGAAAGTCCAGCCGAGCGTCAAGAAGATCTGCGACAAGTGCAAGGTGATTCGCCGGCACGGTCGCGTGATGGTGATTTGCGAGAACCCGCGGCACAAGCAGCGGCAGGGCTAGCCGCAATAAGACCTACAAAAGTGTGATCGCAAATCCGGGAAAGGTTCTCGGATCCACCCTCGGTCGGAGGCCGGGGCCCTGGTGATCAGGTCGCTACACCTGATCAAAGGCAGCTGGGGACGCATCACGCCAGACACCTCCGCGACGCCATGCGCCTGAGCCTGTCAGAGGGCGGAGCAATGAAATGGCAGGCGTCGACCAGACGAAAGGTAATACGGCCAAATGGCACGCCTTATCGGGGTTGACCTCCCACGCGAGAAGCGTCTAGAGGTGGCCCTCACCTACATCTACGGCATCGGCAAGACCCGTGCTCTGCAGACTCTGGAGGCCACCCAGATCAGTGGCGACCTCCGCGTCCATCAGCTGACCGACGAGCATTTGGTCGCGCTACGCGATTGGATCGAGGCCAACTATCAAATTGAAGGTGACCTCCGTCGTGAAGTCGCCTCAGACATCAGGCGCAAGGTCGAGATCGGTTCCTACCAAGGACGTCGTCACCGCAGTGGCTTGCCTGTACGCGGCCAGCGCACCCGCACCAACGCCCGCTCCCGGAAGGGCGCGCGCAAACCCGTCGCAGGCAAGAAGAAGGCCAAGTAAGGGAGAATCTGGAAACTTATGGCTACTGCAGGTCGCGGCAGCGCCGCCAAGAAGGTGCGTCGCAAAGAGAAAAAGAACGTGGTTGCTGGCCACGCCCACATCAAGAGCACCTTCAACAACACCGTCATTTCGATCACCGACCCGAGCGGCAATGTCATCGCCTGGGCCTCGGCCGGCACCGTCGGATTTAAGGGCTCCCGGAAATCCACGCCGTACGCCGCCCAGATGGCCGCTGAGGCCGCCGGCCGGCGCGCGATGGAACACGGCATGAAGCGGGTCGACGTGTTCGTCAAGGGTCCCGGCTCGGGGCGCGAGACCGCCATCCGTTCCCTCGGAGCCATCGGCCTCGAGGTCGGTGCGATCTCCGACGTCACTCCTGTTCCGCACAACGGCTGCCGCCCGCCCAAGCGGCGCCGGGTCTGACCGCCCAGAAGACAAGGACTTAACGAAACATGGCTCGCTATACCGGTCCCATGACCAAGAAGTCGCGTCGGCTGGGTGTTGATCTTGTCGGCGAAGACAAAGCTTTCGAGCGTCGCCCCTATCCTCCCGGCGTACACGGCAAAGGGCGCACCAAGGAGTCGGAGTACTCCTTGCAGCTCCGCGAGAAGCAGAAGGCGCGTTATTCCTATGGCGTGCTGGAGAAGCAGTTCCGTCGCTACTACGAGGAGGCCAACCGGCTGCAAGGCAAGACCGGCGACAACCTGCTCCAGATCTTGGAATCCCGCCTAGACAATGTGGTTTATCGCGCCGGGCTGGCCCGCACGCGTCGGCAGGCCCGTCAGTTCGTCGTACATGGTCATTTCTTCGTCAATGGCCAGAAGGTCAATATTCCCTCCTATCGGGTGACCCCGCACGACGTGATCGACCTCGCCGACAAGGTGAAGGAGCAGACGCCTCACATCATCAATCGTGAGACTCATAGCGAACGCGACGTACCCGGCTGGATGCAGGTATTTCCCGACCGTGGCCGAATCCTGATCCATCAGCTTCCGGTCCGAGAGCAGATCGTGGTGGATGTGGCCGAGCAACTGATCGTTGAGCTCTATTCGAAGTAGCAAGATCATGTGCCCTGAGCTTGTCGAAGGGCACGAGCAGTAAGCCCTGACGTCGGATACGTCAGTGGTGCCGCACTATCAAATAGCGGGTGGTGCGGGGAAGGAAATGAAATGCTGATTGCACAGCGCCCCAGCTTGTCGGAAGAGACAGTCTCCGACAATCGGTCGCGGTTCACCATCGAGCCGTTGGAGCCCGGATTCGGTTACACCCTGGGCAACTCGCTACGGCGTACGCTGTTGTCCTCCATCCCAGGCGCGGCCGTCACGAGCATCAAGATCGACGGCAACCTGCACGAGTTCTCAACCTTGGAGGGCGTCGTCGAAGACGTCACAGAGGTCATTTTGAACCTCAAGGGCCTCGTCGTGTCCTCGGAAGAGGACGAGCCGGTCACCATGTACCTGCGTAAGGCGGGCGGCGGTGAGGTGACTGCAGCAGATATCGCACCTCCTGCCGGTGTGGAGGTCCACAACCCTGACCTGCACATCGCCACCCTCAATGACTCCGGCAGGCTCGACATGGAGCTGGTTGTGGAGCGCGGTCGTGGCTACGTCTCCGCAGTCCAGAACAAGACCGCGGACGCCGAGATCGGCCGTATCCCGGTGGATTCGATTTACTCCCCGGTACTGAAGGTCACTTACAAGGTCGAGGCCACCCGCGTCGAACAGCGCACCGACTTCGACAAGTTGATCTTGGACGTGGAAACTAAGCAGGCGATTCGTCCGCGTGATGCCGTCGCTTCGGCAGGCCGTACGCTGGTCGAGCTCTTCGGCCTGGCTCGCGAGCTGAATGTGGAGGCCGAAGGCATCGAGATCGGCCCGTCGCCAATCGATGAGCAGCTGGCTGCCGACCTTGCCCTGCCGGTGGAGGATCTGAACCTGACCGTACGGTCCTACAACTGCCTCAAGCGGGAGGGCATCCACACCGTCTCCGAGCTGGTGTCACGCAGTGAACAAGATCTGCTGGACATCCGGAACTTCGGCTCCAAGTCGATCGACGAGGTGAAGCTGAAGCTGCATGAGATGGGGTTGTCTTTGAAGGACAGCGCGCCTGGCTTTGATCCGCTGAGCGCGATCAGCCGGTACGACGACCTCGATGAGGACGACGTCGACTTCAGCGAGACCGAACAGTACTAGCGGCGACTGATCACCAACTGGAGAACTGACATGCCTACACCCACCAAAGGCGCCCGCGTAGGCGGAAGTCCCGCACATCAGCGGCTGATCTTGGCCAATCTGGCAAGTCAGCTGTTCGAACATGGGCGGATTGTGACCACTGAGGCCAAAGCGAAGCGGTTGCGCCCGCTGGCGGAGAAGTTGATCACCAAGGCGAAGCGCGGGGACATCCACTCTCGTCGTCTGGTGCTCAGCACCGTCCGGGACAAGGGTGTAGTGCACACGCTCTTCACTGAGATCGCGCCCAGCTTGGCCGATCGTGACGGTGGCTACACCCGGATCACCAAGGTTGGTCCGCGCAAGGGAGACAACGCTCCCATGGCGCTGATCGAGCTCGTTCGCGAGTCTGTCGAGGAGAGCCGGAAGGCCAGCGCCAAGGGCACGGCGCCGGCGAAGAAGACTCCTGCCAAGAAGGCGGCCGCGAAGTCGACTGCCACCGCCGCAGCCCCGGCCGGCTCGGTAACGCCAGCTGCTCCGGAAGCTGTTGCTGAGGCTGCACCGGAAGGTGAGTCGTCGGCAGCCGCGCCGAGTCCTGCCGAGAAGCTTGTGGACGATACGAACGAGCTCGAAGAGGCGACTGGCGGACAGGCGCAGCCGAGCGATGACACTTCCGCCGAGGAGGCTGCATCGGCCGAGGAACCGGAAGCCGACACCGAACCTGACGCCAAGGCCTAACGGGTTAAAACTGAAACGGCGCTCCCTATGGGGGCGCCGTTTTTGCATTGCAAGGTCGGCTGGAGAAGCCTGAAGGCAAAATTCCGACCAGTGCCGGGTTTTCGACCGGCGATAGGGCCGTCGTAGGTCGAGATGCCGGCATTGGTCGGAAATTCGTCTGTACGGAGAGGGAGAATCGCCAGCATGCTGCTGAGCCGACTCGCCGAGACCCGGAAGGCGCTTGCCAGCACCCGCTCACGAAACGCCAAGCGAGACCTCATTGCTGACGTCCTGCGTGATGCATCTCGCGACGACGTCGAGATTGTCGTCTCATATCTGTCGGGAAGTCTGCGGCAACGGCGTACCGGGGTGGGCTGGAAGTCGTTGCAGTCGATTCCTTCGCCAGCGCAAGAAGCGTCGTTGACCGTCGGCGAAGTCGATGCCGCCTTTTCCCACCTTGCTGGTCTGGGCGGTGCCGGATCCACGGCTGCGCGCGGTGCGGCGGTGAACGCGCTGTTCGCCAGGGCAACGGCCGACGAACAAGATCTACTGGGCGGTCTGGTCTTCGGCGAGCTGCGCCAAGGTGCGATGGAAGCCGCCGTCCAGGAAGGGTTGGCCGCAGCATTCGACGTTCCGGCCGCCGCCATACGCCGGGCGGCCATGTTGATGTCGTCGACCACGGCTGCGGCAGCGTTGCTTCTCACTGGAGGTCTTGAGGCACTTCAGGGGGTAGGCCTTCAGGTCGGGGTGGGAATTCAGCCGATGCTGGCTGCTAGTGCGCCGGATCCGGATGCTGCACTCGACAAGACCGGCGTTCCGGCGCTCGCTGACTACAAGCTCGACGGCGTACGCGTGCAGGTGCATCGCACGGGGGATGAGGTACGGGTCTTCACTCGCAGCCTGGACGACATCACAGCGCGGCTCCCCGAGGTTGTGGAGGTGGCGCGATCACTTCCTCATGATCAACTCGTGCTCGACGGTGAGGTGCTCTCGTTGCGCAACGACGGGCAGCCGGAAGCGTTCCAAGTTGTGGCGTCGCGCACGATGAGCAGCGTGGACGCTGCTGGGTTCGCCCAGACAGGACCGCTCCAGGTTTTCTTCTTCGACCTGCTGCATGTCGACGGCCGCGACCTGCTGGATGCGCCGCTGGTCGCGCGGCTGGAACAGATGCGGCAGCTGTTGCCCGAAACGGTTACCGTCCCGCGACGGATCTGCGCCAGTCCCGCGGAGGCTGCCGAGACCTTCGCCGATGCCGTGAAACATGGCTACGAGGGCGTCGTGATCAAAAACCTCAGTGCCCCGTACGCCGCCGGCCGTCGCGACGCAGCCTGGGTCAAGGTAAAGCCGCGGCATACCTTCGACCTGATCGTCACAGCCGCCGAGTGGGGGCACGGTCGCCGTCAGGGCTGGCTGTCCAATCTTCACCTCGCCGCGCCTGATCCGGCCTCGGGCGAGTTGATCATGCTCGGCAAGACGTTCAAGGGCCTCACTGATGAGCTGCTGACGTGGCAGACCACCCGATTTCTCGATCTTGAGGTCCGGCGTACGGCAAGCACGGTCTATGTCGAGCCATCGACGGTCGTGGAGGTCGCCTGCGATGGACTCCAGGTGTCGACGCGGTACCCGGGCGGCGTCGCGTTGCGGTTCGCTCGGGTGCTGCGCTATCGGCCGGACAAGTCGCCCGCAGAGGCTGACACCATCGAGACGGTAAAGGCGCTGAGCCCGATCATCGACGAGCCGTGACCGGCCCTTATAGGGCGCGCGTGTCCGGAAACTGTCGGCAGACTGCAACTAAATCCGCCGCGGAGATGCAATCTGTCGGCAGTTGCCGAGCGAGGCAATCAAAGCGGCTTCCGACCCGCGATCCGCGCTGAGCGAGCAAAAGCGCGCGAGGCAATCAAAATGGACAAACCCGCGAGCTTGGCAACGCGCACCTGCAAGGGGCCCAAATCAGGGCCTGAAAGGCAGAAAGCATGTTGGCCGGGGCGGACAACTCCGGCGCTCGCGGGTTCGGGTGTCGGCTGTGGATTAGCCGGCCGCGTACGACCAGTTCTTCACAGTCGGGATGCGGCTAGCTGGCCGTCACCTCACATGTCCAACAGTCATTCATCCCTCGGACCACCTCCTTTCCCGTGTCCCACCAAGGTATGCGCGCTCATGGGTCCGGTCAACGGAGTTTGCAGAATGTGGTCGCGAGCATAGCTTCGAACGTGCTATGAAGCATCGATGACTTTGGCCCGGCTCACCGATGTATTGACTCCGGCCGCTGCCTCCAGGGCAGGGCTGGGAGCGTTCAATGTCTTCAGCATCGAGCACGCAGAAGCCTTTACCGCTGCAGCTGAAGCCGCCGGTACGCCGGTCGTGCTGCAGATCTCGCAGAACGCGGTGCGCTACCACAAAGCCCTGGCGCCGATCGGACTGGCCACGCTAACGCTGGCTCACAGCACGGCCGTCCCCGTCGTCGTACACCTGGACCACGCCATTGAGACAAACCTGGTCACAGAAGCCGTCGGATTGGGCTTTGGCTCGGTGATGTTCGACGGATCCACGATGCCGTATGAGGACAACGTCGCCGCCACTGCAGCCGTGGTGCGGCATTGCCACGACGCCGGACTGGACGTCGAGGCCGAGCTTGGCGAAATCGGCGGCAAGGAGGGTGTCCACGCGGCCGGCGCGCGAACCAAACCCGACGAGGCCCGGGCATTTGTCGAGGCCACGGGTGTCGACGCGCTGGGCGTCGCTGTTGGCACGTCTCATGCCATGACGGAACGTAGCGTCGCTCTTGATCTCGAGCTGATCAGTGCGCTTCACGCCGCAGTGCCGGTGCCGCTGGTATTGCATGGCTCGTCCGGTGTCCCGGATGAGGAACTGGTTCGAGCAGTCGACGCCGGCATGACCAAAATCAACATCGCAACGCATCTCAATCGGATCTTTACCGAATCGATTCGAGGGACGCTGGGCGCAAATCAGGACATGGTGGACAGCCGGCGATATCTTGGCCCTGCACGTGACGCCCTCGCCGCTGAGGCGGAACGATTACTGCGCTTGCTGAGCCGTGACTTGTCAGAACATCGCTGACCTAGACGTTCTGCGTTCTGACAAGTCGGCATGACGATGCAGAATGTCTGCGTGAGCGACCTGATCGACACCACTGAGATGTACTTGCGCACCATCTATGAGCTCGAGGAGGAAGGAATTGTGCCTCTCCGGGCCCGGATCGCAGAGCGTCTGCATCAAAGTGGACCAACTGTGTCGCAGACCGTTGCGCGGATGGAGCGCGACAACCTGGTTCATGTCCTCGGTGATCGCCATCTCCAGCTCACGGCGGAGGGACGCGTCCGGGCAACGCGCGTCATGCGAAAGCATCGACTCGCGGAGCGACTACTTATTGATGTCATCGGACTCGACTGGGAGAAAGTGCACGATGAGGCGTGTCGCTGGGAACACGTGATCTCCGAAGATGTGGAACGCAGACTCGTCGATCTGCTGCACACGCCAACCCTCTCCCCGTACGGCAACCCGATCCCTGGGCTGGACGAGCTAGGAGTCACCACGGCGACCGAGACATTCCGTGACGGCAATGAGCAATTGCACGACGTGGTAAGCAATTCGGGCTCCCCGATCACGGTTGTCATCGAGCGGATGAGTGAGGAGATTCAGAAGGACGTCGAGATGATGGGTACCCTGCGGCAGGCTGGCATCCAACCAGGTGCCAAGGTGCGCGTCGAGGCAGGGGGACTGGGGATCAGACTGACGGTCGACGGTTTGCCCAGCTGCGAGATCGACCGCGAGGCATCCACCCATCTGTTCGTGTCCCGCGTCTGACGCCACCGCGAGGAGCTTCGCGGTGAGCAACGATGGCGTGAACTGGCGGAAGTATCTCGCCGACTTTCATCGAGATCGAGCCGGGATCGCCGAGGCCGTGCTGTCGCGAGCGCACGCCGGTGACCACTCGCCCTATCGGTGGCTGGCCAGAGCAGTGTCGGCAACGGCGACCACCGTAGTGGACCTTGCCTGCGGATCAGGTCCAATGTCGCGTGAGCTGGCTCAGCCGGGCCGTACGGTCGTTGGTCTGGACGTGTCTGAGCACGAACTGGCGTTAGCCGCCGAGCGGGGGCCTGGGCCATGGGTCAGGGCTGATGCACTGCGGTTGCCATTCAAAGACCAAAGTGTCGATGTCGTTACCAGCTCGATGGGGTTGGTAGTGGTGCAGCCGCTGAGCCAAGTGATCTCCGAAGTTGCCCGTATATTGCGCCCCGGTGGCGTGCTTGCCGCGATCGCGCCAGCAATCCGACCGCTCGCGCCGAGTGATCTCAGGGTGCTGACTCGGATCAACGGACGCTTGCGGACCAAGCCCCAGTTTCCTGGACCGGTGGAGCTGACCGGGTTTGCCAAGACGCTGACAGTGCACGGCATGCGGGCCGTCGAGGATGCCCGTGAGCGCTATCGATTCAGCATTCGCTCCCGCGCCGACGCGGAGTTGGTAATGTCCGCGCTCTACCTTCCGAACACCCGATGGTCGCGAGTAGAGGGGGCGATCGAGTATCTGGAAGTCGCCGCCAAGAAGCGCGGGGTCGTCGATGTCGCCATCCCGATGCGCCGCCTGGTGGCCATCAAGTGATGGGTACGGAGTGGGTATGGAATAGCCGTACGGCGTGTGCGGTTGACACAGTGGCTGCCTTGAAGCCCGCAGTCAGCAGCCGATCCCCAACGAGGAGCAAATGAATGACAACGATTAACATCACCGCGGAGAACTTCGAGGAAACCATCACCGACAACGACATCGTCCTGGTGGATTTTTGGGCGGACTGGTGCGGGCCCTGCAAGCGGTTCGGGCCTATCTATGAGAAGGCCTCGGAGGAGTACGACGGAATCGTCTTCGCCAAGTTGGACACCGACGCAAACTACGAGCTGACCAGCCAGCTGGGCATCGAGGGCATTCCTACCTTGATGGCATTCCGGGAGGGTGTGCTGGTTTTCAATCAAGCTGGAGCCTTGCCAGGGCACGCCTTAAAGCAGGTTGTGGACGCCGTCCAGGGCCTGGATATGGAAGAGGTCCACGCTGAAGTGGCCAAGCTCAGGGCTGAGCACGAGCAGACTCACGAACACAGCGAACAGTCATAGTTTTCAGGCCGCGTAGGCGTTTATCGTGTCGACGAACGCCGACGCGGCCTTTGCTACGTCTAGATCAATAGCCACCCCGATGTGCGGCCAGGGATTCGCAGCGACTCCTCGACCGAGGATTGAGTGACCGCGCTTAGCGCCTGTCAGCTCGATGCGTACGGGCAGCTCTTGGGTGACGAAGAGCTCGGGGTTGGTCAGGAGCACTAAGGCGCCTGCGTCGCCAAGCAGGCCTACCCTGTGCTGATTTGGCCCGCTGTGGCCGGTGCGTCTCTGGAGCAGCTCTCCGGCCAGCCGGATTGCTGGATGATCATGGGTGCGAAATCGATCGATGTAGTGCTGCTCGATCATGAGTCGCTCGAACATGTCAAGCCCATACATGTGAGTGGGAATCGCTGATTCGATCAGGTACGCCGCTGCTTCAGGATCCTGCCAGACATTGAACTCGGCGGTACGCCCGTTAACAGCGCCTCCCATGAAGATGATCATTTCAACCTGTGCCGCTATGTCTGGGTGCTCCTTCAATAGCAGCGCCAGGTTTGTTTTGGGCGCCAAGGTCACCAGGGTCACTGGCCGCGCGGAGTCCATGATCAGCTGATGTAGCAGCTCAACGGCCGTCAGGGGTGATCGCCGTCGCGGCGTATCAGGCAAGTGGATTCCAGCCAGCCCGTCGGGACCGTGAGTGGAGCTCTTCCGCCGCAAGGGCTCGACGAGGGGCTCCGCGGCACCGGCGGCGACGGGGATGTCTCCCGCGCCGGTGGCATCGAGGACCTTACAAGTGTTGATCATCACTTGGTCGAGCGGCACATTGCCCGCGACGCAGCTAATCCCAAGTAGCTCAAGGTCTGGGTGACCTATCGCATAGATGATTGCCAAAGCGTCGTCGGTGCCGGTATCGACATCCATGACGATCGGCTTCAGCACACGGGACATGCTTGCAGAACCGATGCGGTTGGCCTGTCGAGACGTCTTAACGGCGGCCGCTCGTCATGTCGCCGCGAACGCCAGGCGGGCTCGATGGGGAGTTCTTTCGCGACAACTTGCGCCACACCCAACTCGATGGAATGTGCTGAGCGAACAGCACGTATGCCGCAGTCGAGTCGACTACCAGGGTGCTCTCAAGTTCTCGCCTCTCTGAGCCGTGCCCGGCGAACAACAGCTCATCGTCGGGGGCCAGCACCTTCTCGCCGTCGGGGGTGAGTACGGCTTCGCCATCGCGGAGCAGCAGCAGCGGCACCACCCGGAGTCGCCGCTCCCGATCCTCGGGACTTCGCAGCAGGTCCCCTAGGACTACCCGGCCTTCGGTAAGCCGTGCCCCGAGAGCCGGTGCCTGATCGCGATCCAGCTTGACCTTCCAGAGGGCGGGCAGCTCCCGACCGCAGTTCTGCCGCAGCCGCTGGATGAGATCAGCCGCCCACTGGTCGCCTTGCGCCGGCATCTCCTGGATGAAGCGCCACAGCATCGGCGTGCTGACCTGCGCATACACCTCGTGTGCAACTACCTCGGTCGGCACTAAGAGCGCGTCCAACTGCATGGCCTGGAACAGGGC
>Ga0111538_10000765_pt1 | contig 44246 bp, 48 predicted proteins | sample SoiMethybrSBSTD1_FD_79669 | JGI IMG/M metagenome (GOLD analysis project Ga0111538, IMG submission 79669) | Bulk soil microbial communities from a Populus tree surrounding site in Tennessee, USA - Soil MetaG P. TD hybrid SBSTD1 (version 2)... | ecosystem: Environmental > Terrestrial > Soil >...
GCCGGTGTATCTCGGGACGCTCGGCATGCCGGGCATGACCGCGTATTTCGGTCTGCTCGAAACCGGCAAGCCGCAGCCGGGTCAGACCGTCGTCGTCTCCGGCGCGGCCGGCGCCGTAGGCATGGTGGTGGGGCAGATCGCGAAGATCAAAGGCTGCCGCGCGGTCGGCATCGCGGGTGGCCGCGAGAAATGCGACTACATCGTGCGTGAGCTCGGCTTCGACGCCGCGATCGATTACAAGTCGGAAGACGTGAAGAAAACGCTGCGCCAGCATTGTCCGAAAGGCGTCGACGTGTACTTCGACAACGTCGGTGGCGAGATTCTCGACGTCGTGCTGACACAGCTCGCACGTCATGCGCGCATCGTGATCTGTGGCGCGATCTCGCAGTACAACAGCACGACAGGTGTGCGCGGTCCGGCGAACTACCTGTCGCTGCTCGTCAATCGCGCGAGCATGACCGGCATGCTCGTGTTCGACTACGCCGATCGCTACGCCGAAGCGGCGCGCGAAATGGCGGGCTGGATCGCCGCCGGCAAGCTCAAGACCCGTGAGGACGTCGTCAAAGGTCTCGAGACCTTTCCGGAGACGCTGTTGAAGCTGTTCCGCGGCGAGAACTTCGGCAAGCTGGTGCTACAGGTTTCCTGAGCGCTGCGCGAGCCGGTCGAGAACGCGGTTCAGTCCGTCATCCACGGCGTCGAAGACGCGCGCCTGGTCGAGCACGCCCAGGAATTGCTCGTTGGTTCCGCCTGCCGTGGCGTGATCGCGTGCCAGCTGTGCAAAGTCGGACACGTGACCGCGCAGCTGTGCCGCGAGTCCCGCGAACGTGCTGGCCACCTGCTGTCTGGCTGCCGTCTCCGAAACACCGTGCGCGATGAGCCAGCGGCAGATGGCGTTCAGATATGCAAAGTGTGCAGCGATCGTTGCCGTCGAGGCCGAGGTCGCTTCGAACGCCCTCTCGTGCGGAATCGTGATGGCGGTTCCGAGCCGATCGAACAGCGCTTTCGCGGCTTTCGTCGGCGGAAACACCGGCGTTGCGCCTTCGCGTGTGGCGACGGAAGGCAGTGGAATGACGCGCGCAAGGTCCTGAGCCGGCGCGACCAGCTCGCGCAGTGCTGCGATCTGGATACCCGCCATTGCGCTGACGATCTCGTGGCGCGCTGAGAACCTTAGACCGGGAAGCACCGAGCGTGCATCCTGTGGGCGAATGCACAGCAGCACCACGGACGATTCGTCGAGCACTTCCTGGTTACTGCGAGCCGCGCGGACAGTCGGAAAGCGCGATGCGAGATCTGCCACTCGCTCAGCGTTGCGCGGCGACAGCACTATTCGCGGTGCGTCGTGCGCGGGCTCGCACAGGCCAGTGACGATCGCCGTCGCGATCGCGCCTACGCCAACGATGCCGTAAGTCATGTCATGCAGAACACGTTGAGCTTGTTGCCGTCGGGATCCCGGAAATAGCCGGCGTAGAAACCTTCGCCGCGCGGCCCGGCAGCGCCTTCATCCTTCGCGCCGAGCTCGAGCGCTTTCTTGTAGATGCGATCGACCTGCGCCGGCTCCTTCACGATGAGCGCCACCATCACGCCGTTGCCGACAGTCGCCGTGTTGCCGTCGAATGGCTTCGTGACCGACAGCGCTGCTTGCGTCGGGCTGTTGCCCCAGACGATGAACGTCTCCTGCTCCATCATGCGCTTCGCGCCGATCTCGGCGAGCAGCTTGTCGTAGAAAGCGGCCGAGCGCTTGATGTCGTTGGTGCCGAGCGTGACGTAACCGATCATGTTCTGCTCCTTTCATACCCCTGACTTGGCGAGAATCACTGCGGACACGCCGTGCGCTGCGCGGCTCGCGTCCGGGTTCTTGTACGAATGCGGCACGTTGCCGGGGAACGCCAGCACGTCGCCGGCCGCGAGGTCGAAGCGATCGCCGGCGACAAAGATCGTCACTTCGCCGGCGAGGCACGTAAAGAACTCGCGCGTGCCCGGCAGATGCGGCGAGCCGCGCATCGAGGCTCCGGGCGCGAACTGCATGACGTTGAGCAGCTCCTCCGGCACGCGCTCCGGAAGCAGCGAACGGATCGTGACGCCGCGACCGGCGTTCTGACTCGCCAGCTCGTCCTGCGTCCACTTGCGCACCTTGGCGCGCGGCGACGCCAGCAGCTCGTCGAGCGGCACGCCCAGCGCATTCGCAACCTTGACCAGCACGGTCAGCGAGGGATTGCCGCTGCTCGACTCCAGGTTCGAGATCGTCGAGCGCGGCACGCCGGCGGTTTTCGCCAGCGCGCCCTGGGTGAGATTGCGCACGTGCCGGAGCGCAACGAGGTTGCGCGCCAGATGGGCGGCGACGAGGTCGGGTCGATCCATAGTGAAGGTGTCCGTCGCAGCGACATTCCGCCAGTGCGTTGGACATGGCGGTTGGTTTGCGCGCGACCGTCCTTAAAGATGATCTCCATACAGGAGAGCACACATGCAAACAGACATGCAAACACGCGTGCTGATCACCGGCGGCACATCCGGTCTCGGCCTGGCGCTGGTCAGAGAACTGACCGCCCGGGGCGCCCGCGTTGCGTTCGTAGCGCGGACGGGCGAACGCGTTGCCGCCGTGGCCCGTGAGTATGGCGCCCACGGAATCGTCGGCGACGTCGCGCAGAAGCAGAACATTCACCGCATCGCGCTGCAAGCCGCCGGCCTGCTCGGCGGCCTGGACGTGCTGGTCAACAACGCTTCCGATCTCGGCCCGACGCCGCTCGCGTTGCTCGGCGATACCGAATGCGAGGATTTCGAGCGCGCGCTCGTCACCAACGTTCTGGGACCCTTCAGGCTCACGAAAGCGCTCCTCGGCTCGCTGGCTGCTTCGGCTCGCGAAGGTCGTGGCAGCGTGGTGCTGAACATTTCCAGCGACGCCGCCGTGAACGCGTATGCGCGTTGGGGCGCTTACGGCTCCAGCAAAGCCGCGCTCGCACACCTGACGCGGATCTGGAACGAGGAGATGGCGGCGCACGGCGTGAAGTTCCTCGCGCTCGATCCGGGCGACATGGACACGCCGATGCATGCGCTGGCTATTCCCGATGCCGATCGCGCGACGCTGAAGCAGCCGAGCATTTCTGCACGCGAGATTGCCGATGCGATTGCGGATCTGCTGCCTGTCGCATTGCCGAGCGCGGTGAGGCGGGCCTCGTGATCGCTGCCGACAGACCGGTTCAGAGATCGGTTGAATCGAAGCTGTTGTACGTCGATGCGACGGGCCGCATCCAGAGCGTGCCGCGAAGCTCACTCGTCGCACTGCTGCAGCCCGGCGACGTCGTGATTGCAAACGATGCGGCGACGCTGCCCGCCAGTCTTACCGGCGTTCATCTACCAACTGGTATTGAGGTCGAAGTCCGGCTCGCGGCGCGTGCCTCGCTCGCGTCCGACGCCGTGCTGCGCTTCAACGCAGTCGTGTTCGGACCCGGCGACCATCGAACGCGAACGGAAGATCGCGCCTTGCCGCCGCCGCTCGCGCCGGGCCAGCACCTGCGATTAGGTTCGCTCACTGCCGTGATCGAGAAGCTGCTCGGACATCCGCGACTCATCGCGCTGCGCTTCGAAAATTCCACCGCAGAGGTCTGGGCCGGGCTCGCACAGCAGGGCCGCCCGATCCAATACGCGCACATGCCGCAGGCGCTGCAGCTGTGGGATGTGTGGACGCCGATCGCCGCGCAGCCCGTCGCCTACGAGCCGCCGTCGGCCGGATTCGCGCTCGATTGGCAGCTGCTCTCGGCCTTTGCAACGAAAGGCATCGTGTTCGCGACGATCACGCACGCCGCCGGCATTTCGTCGACGGGCGATGCGGAGCTCGACCAGCTGTTGCCGTTCGACGAGCCGTATCGCATTCCGGTGGCGACAGAAAAGGCGCTGCGTCGAGCATGTCGCGAGGGTCGGCGTGCCGTCGCGATCGGCACGACTGTCGTGCGTGCACTCGAGCATTCGGCGTCGCGCTACGGCGCTGTGTTGGCGGGCGAAGGTGTCGCAGATCAGCGCATCGGGCCGCACACGGCGCTCCGGGTCGTCGATGCGATCCTGTCCGGCACGCACGAGCCCGGCACCAGTCACTACGACCTGCTGCATGCCTTCACCGACCAGCGCGTCCTGCGCCGCGCAGATCGCGTGCTCGAGACCAGCGGCTTTCGCACGCATGAGTTCGGCGATTCCGTTTTGATTGAACGTGCTAGCGACAAGTATTCGAGCGACGTGCGACGCTGCGAAGCCGACGTGATTTTCCTGCCGAATGCAAGGACTGGTCGGACGGTGCGCGGTGCGTATACTTCGCGCTTTTCGCGCACCCCCGCCCATGTGGTTCAAGAACCTCGTCGTCTATCGTCTGCCCGCCGACTGGTCGGTTGCACCTGCTGAGCTGGAAGAGAAACTCGCACAGCGCTCGCTGCAGCCCTGCGGCGCCTTCGACATGTTGAGTCGCGGCTGGGTGCACTCGAGCCTCGCGCAACGCTTCGTGCACACCACGAACGGACAGCACCTGATTGCGCTCGGCGTCGAGCAGAAGCTGCTGCCGTCCTCGATCGTCCGGCAAGTCGCGCAGGACCGCGCCAAAGTCGTCGAAGAGCAGCAGGGTTTCCCGGTCGGACGGCGGCAAATGCGCGAGATCAAGGAGCGCGTCCTCGAAGAGCTGCGCGCTCGCGCGCTTTCGCGCCGCCGCATCACGCGCGCATGGATCGATCCTGCTCACGGCTGGCTCGTCGTAGACGCCGCAGGCCCGGCGCGCGCCGAAGAGCTGATCGAAACGCTCCGCGACACGCTCGGCAGCCTGGCGGTGCAGCTCATCGAGACCGAGCGCTCGCCGTCGGCGGCGATGGGCGCATGGCTGGCGCTGGGCGATGCGCCATTGCGCTTCGTCATCGACCAGGACCTGGAGCTGCAGGCTGCGGATAAGACCAAGGCGACGATTCGCTATACACGCTTTCCGCTGGAAGCACGCGAGATCCGTCAGCACCTGACTGCCGGCATGTACGCGACGCGCCTCGGGCTGACCTGGAACGACCGCATCTCGTTCGTGCTGACGGAAAAGTTGCAGGTCAAGCGCATCGAGTTCCTCGCGATCGGCAAGGATGCGGGGCAGGAAGGGTCGGAACAGGAGATCGCGGCGCAGGAGCAGTTCGAGATCGATTTCCTGCTGATGACCGGCGAGCTGCACCAGTTGCTCACGGATCTCGGCCAGGCGTTGGGCGCGCAGCCGGAACGCCAGGCAGCGTAGTCGCTTACTTGGCGGGCAGCAGCGGCTGGCCGGCCCAGCGCAGGATCGCCAGCGAAACATCCTGCTCGCGCGGCAGCTTCTTCATGAGCTCGATCAGCTGCGCCGAGAACTTGTCGCGCTCCACCTGCGAGCGCACGATCGCTCCGGCTGCCTGGCTGCGATAGCTCAGCGTCGCGACACGCTCGTCGAGCACGATCGCGGCAGGCGAGGCCGGCGTCGCAAGATTCTGCGCCATGCTGAGGCCGAGTCCTTCCACCAATGTCGTGTCGCTATTCTGCATGGCCTGCGCGATACGGTCGCAGCGCGTGTGCATTGCGGGATCCTGAGTGCGATTGCTCTCGCACGCGGCGGTCAGCGGTTTGAACGCCGGCACCACTGCAGCAGACAACACTTCCGTAGTCCGGTCCAATGCCTCGGTGAGCGGCGTTGGTGACGCGCCGGGGGTGCCCGCCGCCGGCGCTTTGGCGCTGCGTGCGACGCTCAGTCGCCACACCAACGTCGTCCAGTACAAATCGAAACGCTGCGCGCGGCTCATCGTCTCCAGGACCTGTTCTTCTACGCGCTTGTCCTGTCGCGCCTGCGCGCGTGCGAGCTGCCCGAGCCACACGACGCCATTGTCCGGAGCGAGTTTGCGTAGGCGCGCTTCGACCGGCTCCGCTTCGCAGCCCGGCGTCAGCGCGCAAATGCGCACGTGCAGCCAGGCGAGATCGGGACGATTCTGCGCGATGAGGTTCGCGCGGGCGATTGCCGCCAGTGCGGTCTGTCCGTCGCTTTCGGCCAACGCCCGCAGGGCATCGCCTGCCAGGTCGTCGGCATTGCCTGAGAGCGTGCGGGTCGTGGCCGGCGCCGCGGAAGTTCCGCCTTGCGGGGCGTTGCCGGCGCAAGCGCTCAGCAGCAGGGACGCCGCGAGCAGGATCGGACGGAGCAGTTGGGTGCGGGTCGCGAGGGTCATGGCGCGTAAGTCTAACGGCGTCGGGCCCGCAGCGGGTTCACCGGCACGGATCCGCCGTTCACCGGTGGCCGCTGGTGCTGCTATAGCCGGCTCCGTAAGGTCGGCGCATGCTCTTGAATACCGCCCGTCTGGCGGGAGTGTTTTGATGGAAGATCTGAAGCCGCACCGAAACGCGAGCCGCTCGCGCCTGGTGCTGGGCCTGTTCCTGCTGGCGCTCGGCGCGTTGATGCTGGCGGTCAATCTCGGCTACCCGATGCCGATCGGCTGGTGGCGTTACTTCCCGTTGCCCCTCATGGCGCTGGGCCTGCTCGGTCTGGTGCTACCGACCCGCCACCTCGATCGCTCGGGCGGCATCTGGCTGTTCGCGACCGGCCTGTACTGCCTGGTCGGCGTGTTCGGCATGTTCGGTCTCGGCTGGGGCACGGCCTGGCCGATCTTCGTCATCGCGGCGGGACTCAGCTTCCTGGTCCGCGACTCGCGCCGCGAGCGCCCAACGCCGAACGCGTCGGGCGGGTGAGAGATCATGGATTTCGACCACGACCCCCGCGAGGTCTCGGGGCGAGATCGCCCCCCTGAAGGCCGGCCCCCGCACGATCACCAGGCGCTGTTCTCCGCGCGCCTCGTCGTCGGCATCGTCATCGTCTTCATAGGCATCATCCTGCTCGCCGACAATCTCGGCTGGTTCGAAGCGCGCTATGTGTTGCGCAGCTTGTGGCCGCTGGCGCTGGTCTGCGTCGGCGTGGCGATGGTGCGCAGCCCGGATCACCGGCGCAGCCGCTCCTGGGGCTGGGTGCTGATCACCGTCGGCATCTGGCTGTTCCTCGATCGCCTCGGCTGGATCACCGTCAGCTTGTGGCATCTGCTGCTGCCGGGCCTGCTGCTGTTCGTCGGCGGCACGCTGGTATGGCGTGCGATCCACGGCCCGCCGAAGCCGCAAGCGATCTCCGGCGCCGAAGATCACGTCGAGTTCGTGCGCTCGTTCGCTCTGCTGTCCGGCTGCGAGCTGCGGCCGGTCTCGCGGCCGTTCCGCGGCGCCGATCTCACTGCCGTGATGGGCGGCATCAAGCTCGATCTCGCGGACGCGCGCATGGAAACCGACAGCGCGAACGTCGAAGTGTTCGCGTTCTGGGGCGGCATCGAGATCTACGTGCCGCCCGACTGGACCGTCACCAGCAAGGTGACGACGCTGCTCGGCGGCTTCGTCGACAAGCGACGCCCGACCAGCGTCGTGCCCACGAAGACGCTGATCGTGCGCGGCATGGTCGTGATGGGCGGGATCGAGGTCAAGAACTGATCCCATGCACCCGATCCTCAAACGTCGCAGCCGCCTGGTCCTGTACCTGGCCGTCTGGATCGTTTTCGGGCTGCTGCTGACGGTGGTATTCATCTTCGGCGGCCGCGCGCCGCCGCTCTGGTCGCTGTATTTCGCCGTGCCGATGGCGATGCTGCTGGGCATGCAGTCGCTGTCGTACTGGTATCTCGTGCAGTCGATGCCGCCCGGCGAGACGCCGATCGTCCGCATGGTGATCAGCTGGGTCGCCGCCGGTCTCGCTTCGCTCGTCGCCTGGCTGGTGCTCGGCTACCTCTGGGCGCAGTACCTGCTGGAGCCCGGCGAAAACTACGGCGACGAGACCTACGGCATCCTCGGTCTCATGATTTTCGCGGGCGCCATCGGCATCTCGCTCGCGGTGCTGGGGCACTACCTGGTCGGCGCTTTCGAACGCTCGCGCAATGCCGAGCGTCGCGCGCTGGAACTGCAGGTGCTCGCGCGCGAGGCGGAGCTGAAATCGTTGCGCGCGCAGCTCGATCCGCATTTTCTGTTCAACAGTCTCAACTCGGTCGCGGCGCTGATCGGCAACGACACGGCGGCGGCGCGGCAGATGTGCTTTCTCATGGCGCAGTTTTTTCGCAAGAGCCTGACGCTCGGCCGCGAGCAGGCGATCCCGCTCTCTGAGGAAGTGGGGCTGGCGCAGACGTTTCTCGCGATCGAGCGCGTCCGTTTCGGCGAGCGGCTGCGCTCGCGTTTCGACATCGCCGAGGACGTGCGCGACGTCTCGGTGCCGCCGTTGTTCCTGCAGCCGCTGGTGGAGAACGCGGTCCATCACGGCGTCGCGCACCTGCTCGAAGGCGGCGAAGTCTGCGTCACGGCGCGGCGTCGCGAGGGCTTCGTCGAGCTGATCGTCGAGAACCCGTGCGACCCGGACCGGCCGCCGTCGCGCGGCACCGGCGTAGGATTGGTGAACGTGCGCTCCAGGGTCGAGACTCTGTGCGGCCACCGCGCCAGCGTCGACGTGAACGCCACGGACGAGAACTTCAGAGTGTCGATCCTGCTGCCGTATACCGGCGCCGCGGCTGCGCTGCGCGCCACAGCCTGAGGGGATGCCAACGTGCGTGTGCTGATCGTCGACGATGAAACCCTGGCCCGCTCCCTCCTGCGCGAGCACCTGGCGAAGCTGCCGAATGTCGAGGTCGTCGGCGAGGCTGCAAACGGCTTCGAGGCCGTGAAGCTGGTCGAAGACCTGAATCCCGAGCTGGTGTTCCTCGACATCCAGATGCCGAAGCTCTCGGGCTTCGAAGTCCTGGAGCTGCTCGGCGAGCGCGCGCCGTCGGTGATTTTCACGACAGCGTACGACGAGTTCGCGCTGCGAGCATTCGAAGTGCACGCCGTCGACTACCTGCTGAAACCCGTGGAGCCGCCGCGGCTCGCCGCCGCAGTCGAGCGGGCAGCAGAACGGCTGCGCAACAAAACGCCGCCGCCGTCCGCGCACGATCTCGCAGTCTCGGCGCGGCCGCCCGGCCGTACGCTCGAGCGCATCCTGATCCGCCACGAAGGCCGCGTGCACGTGCTGCCGCTAGAGCGCATCGACTTCATCGAAGCGCAGGACGATTACCTTTCGTTCTCGTGCGGCGGCAAGCGGCTGCGCAAGCAGCAGACGATGGCCGACCTGGAGAGCCAGCTGGATGCGACGCGGTTCGTGCGCATCCACCGCTCGTTCATTCTCAACGTCGAGCGCCTGGCGCGCATCGATCTGTACGGCAAGGACAGCTGGCTTGCAATCCTCGGCGACGGCACCAAGTTGCCGATGTCACGCACCGGGCACGCCAAGCTGAAAGAGCTGATTGGCTAGGAGACTCCCATGACCGATTCCAACCCCCGTTCCGAAGAGTTTCAGTTCAGCGGCGACACGCTGCTGGCGAAGATGAAGGAGATCCTGCACGAGGGCAACGTACGTCGCGTCGTCATCAAGAACGAAGACGGCCGCGTGCTACTCGACCTGCCGCTGACTATCGGCGTCGTCGGCACGCTGGTCGCGCCGGTCCTCGCCGTCATCGGCGCATTTGCCACGCTGGTGGTGCGAGGCTCGATCGTGATCGAGAGAGAGGCAGAGACGCCCCCGGCACCGACGACTTCCACACCGACCGTGTGAAGTGCGGGCCAATCTCTTCGCACCCATTCTGATCGCGTGCCTCGCGGTTGCGGGGCCGGCGCGCGCATCGTCCGCCGCAGTGGACGAGTACCTGCTCGCAGTCACGCACGATTTGCCCCCGGTCGCGAAAGAGGCACTGCAACGAATCGACGGTCCACCGCGGCAACTGCTCGCCGTGCGCGGCTACATTCGCGCGGATCGTCAGCTCACTGCCCGCTGGAGCTGGTCGGCGCAGGAGATCCGCGCCTACGAAGCGAGCGACGAATATCGCGAGCTGCTGGCCTCGATCGATGCGGTCCGGGCGCGCTTCGAAACACAGAACCCGGGCTACTCCTTGTACGCAAATACGACGGCGCGCAGCCTCGATCAGCAATTGCAGCGGTGGAACTCGAATCCGTCCGTCGGCGTCATCGCAGCGCTGCTGCAGCAGGCTGCGCTGCGCGAGCTGTCAGGAAAGGACTATCCGGCGCATCCGGACGCCAAGGCAACGCTGCGATTCGCGAATTTCCTGCGGGAGTGGCGCCCGACGCCCGCGGCGCCGCCGCTGGCGTCGCCGGGATTGTCGCTGCACGGGCGCTCGCGCGCGATTGACTTCCAGATCGTGCAGAACGGACGCATCATCGCGCCCACGGAAGTGGCGAAGGTTCGTTCAGCTTGGGAAGACCAGGGCTGGGCCCGCAAGCTGGCGACGGCAATGCGCGGCACGCGCTTCGTCGGTCCGCTGCAATCGCCGAATGAGCCCTGGCACTATGAGTACGCGCCCGGCGCGAGGGAGTGACGATCATGGGGATGCGCAATCGTGTTCTGTTCCTCGGCTTGACGTCGGTGCTGCTGGCGTTGAGCGGCTGCGCCACGCAGCGAGCCGACGTTCGTGTCGACAAGGCTGATGCCGACCTCGGCAGGTGCCGCACATTCGACTGGCGCCCGGTCTCGAGCGATGCCGCGTCGTTCACAGATCAACGCGTGCGCGCCGCGGCGCTGAATCGCCTGGAGGAGAAGGGCTACACGCTTGCGACCGAGAAGCCCGACTGCCAGATCACCTACGTACTCTCCACGCAGGATCAGCCGAAGCCGAAGCCGAGCGTCGGCGTCGGCGTGGGCGGCGGCTCGGGCGGTGCGCGCGGTGGCATCGGCGTGAGCCTGCCGATCGGCCGCCACAAGGGCCAGATCGGCTCGTTCACGCTCGACATCGTCGACGTTGCCCAGAACGCGCAGATCTGGAGCGGCTCCGTCGACGTCGGCATCGAGGGCCGCGAGATCAGCGACGAGGAAGCGGACGAAGCGGTCCGGGTCATCCTCGCGGAGTTCCCGGACCACGCTCCGAAATGATCGTGCGATGCATGCGGCCCCAGCGCCGCTCGATCGCGCGTCTCTCGTGCAGTGATTGCGACGCACGCTCGGCTTCGCGCTGCAGCTTCTGATAGCTGTTCAGCCGACGCGCATCGAGCTGCCCCGCTGCAACGGCGGCGTGCAGCGCGCATCCTGCATCGTCACGATGCTGGCAGTCGCGAAAGCGACAGTTCTGCGCCAGCGCTTCGATATCGTCGAACACCTCGCTGACTGCAGCTGCCACCGACCCGAGCTTGAGCTCGCGCATGCCGGGCGTGTCGATGACCCACGCGCCCGACGGCAGCGCGAACATGTGCCGCGACGTCGTCGTGTGACGACCTTTTGCGTCGTGCTCGCGGATCCCGCCGGTCGCCTGCGCCTGCCTTGCGAGCAGCGCGTTGACGAGCGTCGACTTGCCGACACCCGATGACCCGGCGAATGCAACGGTCTGGCCATGCGCAAGCCACGGCATGAGCGCGTCCGCCGCCGCATGCTCAGTTGCGTTCAACGCGAGCACTGCGATGTCGCGGGCGATCGAGCGCGCCTGGGCCGCGAAGGAATCTGTGTCCGCGCACAGATCTGCTTTCGTCAGCACGACTACGGTCTCGACTTGTGCGTGGCGTGCAACGGTGAAATATCGCTCCAGCCGCGACAGGTTGAAATCGTCGTTGCACGACGTGACGACGAACAGCGTGTCGAGATTCGCGGCGATGGCCTGCATGCGTTGCTCGACCCCTGCCGCCATGCGAGAGATCAGCGAGCGGCGCTCGAGCACGCGCAGGACGCGTGGCGCCTCGTGCTCGATCAGCAGCCAGTCGCCGATCGCGATCGATACTTCGACGCCGCTGACCGGGTGCGGCGGCACGACGACGTCGAGCGAGCCGCGTTCGCACAGCACAGTGAGCTGACTGCGCTGCACGCTGCAGACGCGCGCGGGGAAGCCCGCGCTCAAATCTTCCAGAGTGAGTTGTTGCGAGTAGAAGGCCGACCAGCCGAGCCGGTCGAGTGGAACTGCGATGAGCATTGCGTAGCCCCCCGAGCAATAGCAGCGAGCGACCGGTTCGAAGGCGAACCGATCGGGCAAGCGCCGGGGTCGACGCTGAGGAAACTCTGGAGTCGGGCTGAAGCCCGACCTACTGGCGAACGCTCCCGGCGGAGGTCGGGGTGCAGGCATTCATAGTTCTCTGTGACCTCTCCGGTAAAGGGATGAAAGGGCGCGCAGAGTAGCGCGCGCCCTGGGACGGTTCAAGTTTCAATCTTTTTCGGGCTCGCGAAACGTTTCGTGGCAGTTCTTGCAGGCCTTGCCGAGGTCGCCATAGGTCGACTTCACGGCGTCCAGGTCGCCGGCGTTGGCCGCGGCGAGCAGCTTCGGCGCGGCGTCGCTGAACACCTTCTGTGCAGCTTTGAAGTCTTCCGGCTTCTGCCAGATCACCGGCAGTGCCCGCGTCTTGCCGGCTTCGGGCCCGGTGCCGGCCGGGAACCAGCGGCTCTGATCGATCGACGCCTCGTTGATGACTTGCGCCGCCGCTTTGATCTTCATCAGGTCCGGGGCGCCGGCGCGGGCCTGATCGCGCACGGTTTTGAACGCGTCGCCGAGCTCGTGGTAGTGGTCATGGCGCGCCTTCTGCAGGTCCTGCGAGGAAGCCGCGGCGATCAATATGCCGACGGGCGCGGCGATGCCGAGGATGCACAGGACAATAGTCAGCTTGCGGCGGGCGTGCGGCATTACGTCACCTGGGATCTGCATGGAAGAAGGGGACGCGAGCAGCCTAGTCGGACAGCCGCGAGCGTGACAAGCGCCCCACGAAACTTCACACGCCGGCGATCATTTTGCCTCTTCGGCGCATTTGCAGGCGTCGCAGCCCTTGTCGAACACGACCTTCCAGCTGCCGTCGCTCTCGCGGCGCCAGATCGAGTTGAACGTGCCGACGCGCTCGCCCTTCGGGTTCATCACCGGACCGCTGCTGTGGGCGAGCTTGCCGGAATCGAGCACCTGCACTTCCTCGGAGCGCCACGAGAACGGTGCGTTCGGCTTTTCGTACAGACCCTTCCAGCTCTCGACGACGGCTGCCTTGCCGCGGATCGCCGCGTTACCGAAGAACACTGCGTCCTCGGCGATGAACGTTGCGAATGCTTTGTGATCGCGGGCTGCCATCGTCGCGGCAAATGCGTTTTCCGCATCACGCACTTGTTGTGTCAGCTGTTCGAGGGACTCGGCGTGCGCGACGGAAACGAACGACAGCGCCAGCAGGCAGGCGAGTGGGAGTCTCATCGGGTGCTCCTTTGCTTGTTTTCTGGAGTATGGCGACTGCCCGCCGATTTCGCTCGCCTGCGCAGCGAACGGTAGAACTAGTGCAGCAGATCGGCCCGCGGCGGCTGCCAGTGGGGGACCAGCCGGGGGCAGGCGCCGGGCGGGTCGTGCAGCTCGAGCTCGGCGAATCCCAGGCCTTTTTCGCGGTCGTAGCGCAGATCGCCGAGGACCGTGGCCGGCCCGACAGTCGCCAGCCACGGCACGCGGATGAAGCGCATCGCCGCGGCCGCTTCGCAATCCGTCGCCACGCGACCCCTGAGCCGATCGACATCGGTCGCGATCTCGCCGTACCAGTGCAGCTCGGCTGTGTCCGACGCCTCGACGCGAGCTAGCGGCGCACTGCTCGGGAGTTCGAGGCTGCGGCTGAGACAGGAGTCCGCAGGAATCAGCGACGGCGCAAGCGCAAGCATCGTGCGTCTCGCGATGACGGATCCGCTCTGTGTTTGCACGAGTATCACTTCCCAGCACAACGGATTCGCCGGCATCGGCGTCAGCACGTGATCGATCGAGTGCGCGTTCGGAAAGAGCGTGCTCGCGATCGTCTCGATCCTGCGTCCCGCGACTTGCGAGCTCACGACGAACGTCGCGGTCACCGCGAGCCAGACTGTCACGCCCGCCGCCAACGCCTTCTGGGGCGTCGTACGCCAGGCAAGCAGGAGCAACGCGCCGATGACCAGGATCAGAACGATGGCGGGAAGCAGTGGCACGAGGCCGCTGAACGAGGCGAGGCCGATGCCGATTGCAAGTATCGCAGCGACGATCAAGCGTGCGAGCGTCGTACGGGACGTGAGTGCTAGGGGTGCGCAGGCCGCCCACAGAAGCGGCTCGGCGATGAACACGGCATCGCCATAGAACCAGCGGTTGGCGAATGGCCAGAACGGATGCACGCCGTAGTTGTTCGTGAAGTCCATTCCGATGTGCAGCAACGGCGTGATCGCAAACACGCCGGCGAGCCAGCGCACGTCGCGCGGCGCAGGCGAATGGCCTTGCCTCTCGAGTCGCCAGCGTGCGATCGCGAACGCAACCGCCGCCAGCACCAGCGCGCCGATGATCGTGTGCGAGTGGCCGCGATGCTGGAGCAGGTAGTTGATCTTGCCGCCGATGAATGAATAGAGAACGTCCACGTCCGGCAGGTTGCTGCCGATCGCCGCCGTGGCGACCAGCAGGTTGCGACGGACCTGGTCCGGCAGTCCGTGCGGGTCGGGCTGCGTCGTGCGGGCGACGGTTTCCCCGAGCAGCGCACCGATGAGAGTATGCGTGACGTTGTCCATGAGGCAGATCGGCCGATCCCAAAGTGACGAATTCTACCCAGCTCGCCTCGGCGATGATCGTCTGCTCCGGCGCCGCGCACGCCATCGTCAACGCGGTGCTCAAGGCCGGCCGGGACAAGATGTCGAGCCGTGCCCTGATCGACGGCTTCAGTGCACTGTTGATGTTTCCTCTGGCGTTCTTCCTGCCGGCGCCGCACGGCGCCTGGGGCTGGCTCGCAGCTTCGGCCGGCGTACATCTCGTTTATCTGGTCTGCCTGATCAAGTCCTTCGAATCCGCGGACATGAGCGTGGCGTACCCGATTGCGCGCGGTGCGGCGCCGGCGCTCGCCGCGGCGGGTGCCGTGGCGTTCTTCAATGAGCACATCGACCTGTGGATTGCGTGCGGCATCGCGTTGGTCTCCGGTGGCGTCGTGCTGATCGGACTGGGTCGGAGCGTGACGCGCTCGGCGATCGCCTGGGCGACCGCCACCGGTGTCTCGATCGCGCTCTACACCGTGATTGACGCGCAAGGCGTGCGCGCCGCGCCTTCCGCGCTGAGCTACATCGCCTGGATCTTTCTCATGCTGGGAGGCGGGATCGGCGTGGCCTTCGCGCTGTGGCGCGGACCGCGGTTCATGCTTGCCGCCCGCTCGGAGTGGCGCGCCGGCTTGTTCGCGGGCGCGATGTCCATCGTCACCTACGGCCTCGCCCTGTGGGCCTATCGGCTCGGCGACACGCCGCGGCTGGCGGCTTTGCGCGAGACCTCGATCGTCTTCGCGACGCTGATCGCGATCTTCGTGCTGAAGGAGCGTGTTACTACGGCCCGCCTTGCAGGCATCGCCGTCATCGCGCTTGGCGCCGCCCTCCTGCTGGCGGCGAAATAGTATGATCCGCCTCCCGTCATGAACACGCGCTGGCACATCCGCTCGGTCGCTCCGCTGCTGTTGCTGTTTGCGGGAGCTGCGCTGGCGCATACCGTCGCCGAGGGCGATCAGGACTTCGTGCGCAACAGCAGCGGCGCGCAGATCGTGCCGTTCATCTATCTCGGCGCGAAGCACATGGTCACCGGCTACGATCACCTGTTGTTCCTGGCCGGCGTCATTTTCTTTCTGTATCGCCTCAAGGAAGTCGCGCTATACGTGACGCTGTTCGCCGTCGGGCACAGCACCACGCTGCTGCTCGGTGTGCTCACCGGCCTGCACGTCAATCCGTTCCTGATCGACGCCATCATCGGGCTGTCCGTCGTCTACAAGGCGCTCGACAACATGGATGCGTTTCGCACGCTGTTCGGCTGGCAGCCGAACCCGAAGCTCGCCGTGCTGGTGTTCGGCTTCTTTCACGGCTTCGGGCTCGCCACCAAGCTGCAGGAGCTGAATCTCGCGCGCGATGGACTGATCTCGAACATGCTGGCCTTCAATGTCGGCGTCGAGATCGGCCAGCTGCTCGCGCTCAGCGCGATCCTGCTCGTGATGAACTATTGGCGGCGCACAGCGAGCTTCACGCGGCACGCCTATGGCGCGAACGTCGTGTTGTTGACGGCGGGCTTCGTGCTCACCGGACTGCAACTCACCGGCTACGCGACCGGACAATGAACGACCAGCCTCGAACTCCGCGCCGCCGGCTGCTGATCAGCACGGTCGTTGCCGTGCTCGTGGCGGCAGCCATTCTGATTGCATTCGTGCTGCCGGCCGAATACGCGATCGATCCGCTCGGCGTCGGCCGCCTCACCGGGCTCGACGCGCTTGGCATCGGTAAAGTCAGCAAGCCGATCACCGAGGTCATGCACGCGCATCCGCGCAAGTACTACAGCGGCGACATCGCGATCGAGATCGCGGGCAACGAAGAGCTGGAGTACAAGGCGACGCTGGCGGCGGGCGAGCCGATGCTGTACTCGTGGCGCGTGCAGGGCGGGCCCGTGTACTTCGAGTTCCATGGGGAGCCGACCGAGGGCACGTGGCCGAAAGGCTATTTCCGCAGCTACGAGATCCAGCAGCGCGCGAGCGAGTCGCACGGCTCGTTCATCGCGCCGTTCACCGGGCAACACGGCTGGTTCTGGCGCAACCTGAGCGACGAGCCTGCGGTGATCACGCTGCAGGCCAGCGGCTATTATTCGCGGCTCGGCCGCATCGAGTCGAAGAAGGCAGCAGTTGAATAGGGGAACCGCAATGAAAGCGAACACACTGCAGAGACTGTTCATCCTGGCTATCGCCGCATCGCTCACGGCATGCGCGTCGACGAAGTCCGACTCGCCCGCGCCGGCGACGAAGGGCCTCGAAGTGGGCGGTCTCACCGCGGCGCTTGCGAGCGCCGATCGCCCGGCGGAAGACAAAGCGCGCGACGCGGACCGCAAGCCCGCCGAGCTGATGGAGTTCTTTGGCGTGAAGCCCGGCATGACGACCGTGGACATCATCGCGCTCGGTGGCTACGTCACCGAGGTGCTGTCGGTCGCGGTCGGTCCGAAGGGTAAGGTCTACGCGCAGAACCCGCCGATCGCCCTGCAGCTGCGCGACGGCATGTACGCCAAGCAGATCACGGAGCGGCTCGCCGACAACCGCCTGAAGAACGTCGTGCGCGTCGACGCCGATCTGCCGGCCAGCTCGCAGATTCCGCCCGGCAGCGTCGATGTCGCGATCACGGGAATGAATTACCACGATGTGCGCAATCGCAATGCCGCCGACGGCGTCGGCTTCCTGAAAGGGATCTACGTGATGTTGAAGCCGGGCGGTGTGCTGGGTGTAACCGACCACGTCGGCAACGACGGCGCGAACAACGCGCAATTGCACCGCATCCCGAAGCACTTCCTGCTCGAGGACGCCAAGGCAGCCGGGTTCGTGGTCGACGGCGAGAGCGACATCCTGGCACATGCAGCGGACGATCACACCAAGGTGGTGTTCGATCCGACACTGCGCGGGAAGACCGATCAGTTCGTCGTGCGCCTGCGTAAGCCGAAGTGAGCATGCGCGTCGCGGCGTTGCTCGCACTTGCGCCAGTGGCAGCACTGGCGCAGGTGCAGATCGGTGTCGACAATCCGCTGCGCACCGGCGAGAACCAGCAAGCGGCGCTGCGCGTCAACGACGCGATTTATCTCGCGTACGGGTTCGGCAACACGTTCCTGGTCACGACGGCCGACGGCAACGTCGTCATCGATACGTCGTCGATCGTACGTGCGCCTCGCGCCAAAGAGCTGCTGCAGCGCGAGAACGCTGGCCCGGTCAGGTACATCATCCTGACGCACGGCCACGGCGATCACACCGGTGGCGTGCCGTTGTGGAAAGGTCCGGACACGCAGGTGATCGCGCAGAAGCAGCACTACGAGTTCGTCAATTATCAAACGCGGCTCGCAGGCTTCTTCGCCGAGCGCAACGCGGCGCAATTCAACTTTCAACGACCACAGACCGGCGCGTGGGCGGGCAACTACGGCGCGCATGTCGTCGCAACGGTGCAGTTCGACGATCGCTATGAGTTCACGCTCGGCGACACGAAGTTCGAGCTGTACAGCACGCCGGGCGAGACGCCGGATCACCTGACCGTGTGGATCCCGAAGTATCGGGCGGCGTTCTTCGGCGACAACTACTACGAGTCGTTTCCGAACATCTACACGCTGCGCGGCACGCAACCGCGTTGGGCGCTCGACTACATCGCTTCGCTCAACAAGGTGCTCGCGCTGCAGCCGGAGCTCCTGTTGCCGAGTCACGGCGAGCCGGTGCGCGGCAATGCCGAGATCACGCGGCGGCTCACGCAGTATCGCGATGCCATCCGATATGTGCACGACGCCGTCGTGCGCGGCATGAACGACGGCAAGGACGTGTTCACGCTGATGCACGAAATCAAGCTGCCGCACGAGCTGGAAGTGGGCGAAGGCTACGGCAACCTGATCTGGTCGATCCGCGGCATCTACGAAGGGTATGCCGGCTGGTACGACATGAAGCCCGCGACGCTGTACGACGTGCCGGTGGACGCGGTGTTTGCGGATCTCGCGAAGCTGGCAGGCGGCGCTGCACCGATCACTCAGCTCGCGGCGCAGTACGTCGACGCTGGTCGTTACGTCGAAGCGCTGCATTTGACCGAAGTGGCGCTCGCCAGCGATCCGCAGTTCCGGCCCGCGCTCGAAGCGCGACTGAAAGCGCTCGAAAGCCTGAAGGCGAAATCCAAGAACAGCAACGAGCGCGGCTGGCTCGACTACCACATCCGGGTAGTGAAGAAGCTCATTACTCCACCGGCACCAACGCCGACACGGTGAGCTGCGGCCTGGCGTAGTTGCCGAACGCCGAGCACTGCACGCGGTCGCTCACGATCTGCACCGACATGCGCGGCAGCACGTGCCGACGCAGCTGTTGCACCAGCTCGCAGTCGCCGGGCTCCAGCCGCATCTCGCGGCTGCGCGCGAACGAGATCGTCTTCCACACCGCCGGGAAGCGCGGCAGATCTTCGGCGCTCGCAAGCCGCTCGCCGCGCACGCGCGCGATCAATTCGTCGTGGGCATCGTAGGTCGCCAGTTCCTGCACGTTCTCCGGCGTCGCTTCGACGGGCGAGGCCAGCGCGATCTGGAAGCGCGCAATCGACATCGCGTCGTCGCACGAATACGCGCGGAGCTCCAGGTGGCCGCGTGCGCCGACAGTCGCCAGGATCTTCTTGAGCTTGTGCTGCAGGCCGCTGCACGAATACAGCGTACTGTAGCCGCGATACACGAAGTTGATCTGCTGAGGCTTCCATACGGCTTCGACCACTGCCGGGTCCGCCGCTGCCTCATCGTTCAGGGATTGCGCGTGTGCGCCGCTGCCGGACAGCAGCAGCACTGCCGCCCATGCGATCGCGATTAATCGGCCGCCGCCTCTCATCTTGCCCATCGCGCCTCCCTCGGTTCCGGTCGGGGCCACTGGCCCATGCAAATCCGGTTTCCGCTCTGCGTTGCGGGAATCTAGGCGCGCTCCGCACACGCGCCCAGAGATGATCGGCCAATTGCAAGCACTCGCCGGTAAGCGGTGCATCGCGACTGTGCAGGTCGCACTGTTATGATCGGAAACGCAGGGGAGGTCCGACATGCAACAGCGCACATCCGCAGCAGTGCTGAACGGCTGGCCGATCGTTGGTCTCGCAGCCGTCGCAATTGTTGCGGCGGTGCTGGCTGCGATCGTGACTGCACCGGATCCAGGCGAGGCGGCCGCTCGCTCCGTGCGGCTCACGGCCCGAACTTCGGTGACGTTGTTCCTGGCGGCGTTCACGGCGGCGGCGCTGTGGCGCTTCTGGCCGAACGCCTGGACGCGCTGGCAGCGGCAGAACCGCCGTTACCTCGGCGTCTCGTTCGCCTTCTCGCACGCCGTCCACCTGGCGGCTATCTTCTGGCTGCAGCACGTTCGGCCGGTCGAATTCGCGCAGCAGGTGAATGCGATCACCTGGATCGGCGGCGGGCTCGCTTACGCGTTCATCGCCGCGATGACGGCGACTTCCTTCGACCGCACGGCGCAGATGATCGGGCCGCGGGCGTGGAAGATCCTGCACACGGTCGGCTCGTACTACATCTGGATCATCTTCGCGAACAGCTACATCGGCCGTGCGCTGGCGATGCCAGAATACATCCCAGCCGCCGCGATCGTGGTGCTCGCGCTGGGCCTGCGCATAGCGGCCCGCGTGTCGCGCTCCCGCGGCGGACAACCGGCCATTGCCAACTGATCAGTGCTTTTTCGACGAGGGTTTCGAGGATGCGGATTTTCGCCACGATCAAAATCGTCACGATTGCGAGCCTGCTCGGGCTGCACGCCACCGCTGCGTTGGCCGATTGCACGCGTCCGCGCCCGACGTTCTCGATTCCCGAGGGCGGTTCGGCGAGCGAGAAAGATCTTGCCGCGGCGGACAGTGCGCTGGCCGAGTTCGGCGGCAAGGTGCGCGACTACCTGTACTGCCTGAACGGCGAGAGCAGCCAGAAGGCAGTAGGCAAGGACCAGGCCGCGCGCGAGGAGCTTGCCAAGCAGACGGTCGCCGCTCACAACGAGGCCGCGAACGAGTTCAGGGGGCTGGCGGCCTGTTTGAAAACGCAGCGCGAAGTCTTCAAGAGCTCGGGCGGCGGTACCCAGCCCAAACCTGCCGATTGCTCTTCGCACATCACCGCGGCCGCGACGCAGACGCCCGGCAACGGCCCGCCGGTGATCACGACGGAGCTGACAGTGGAGTCATCCGGCCGTACGGCCGAAATTCCCGGCGGCGGCAGCTGGATGTATTACCTCGTTCGCGACGATCGGCCGCGACGCTGCTCGGTGCAACAAACCGCCGCGGAATGTCTGTATCGCGCCGTCCACGTCCGCAACGACTCGGATGAGACGCTGGAGTGCAAGGGCGAGATCGCTTACAGCGGCACCGACAGCAAAGGCCAGGCGACGACGACCTCGAAGCTGCTGGTCGGCGGGCGCGGCACGTTCATTCTCACCGAGAGCCTCGCGAAGCAAGGCACCAACGCCGAGACCTTCGACGCGCAGTGCACCGTGCGCCCGAAGCTGCCGCCGCTCAACGCGCCGGCGAACTGCAAGTACGAAGTCGTGAAGCCGATCTCCATCGCCGACTACTATCCGGCGGCTTCGCAGGACGCGGACGAGGAGGGGCCGGTCGTCGTGGAGTTCACGCTCTCCGGCAAAGCGGCGCGTCCGACGGAAGTCCGCGCCGTCTCCAGCAGCATGTATCCGCGCCTCGACGAAGCAGCGGTCAAAGCGGTCGGCGACATGGTGATGAGCAGCAGCTGCGGCAAAGCGCGCTACCGTCTGAAACTGAGTTTCCAGCTGCAGCAGTGAAACGCTCGCTTCGTACAGTCGCCGTCACTCGCTACGTCACGCCCCTGCGCGAAGGCGGATCGGTGCCTGCGATCGTCGAAGCGGACGACGACGGCATGTACGTGCTGAAGTTCCGCGGCGCCGGGCAAGGCCCGAAAGCATTGATCGCGGAGCTGCTCGCCGGCGAGATCGGTCGCGCCGCGGACCTGCCGGTTCCGGAGATCGTATTGATCCAGCTCGACGCGGACCTGGCGCGTACCGAGCCCGACCCGGAAATCCAGGACCTGATCCGCGCCAGCGGCGGGCTCAACGTTGCGCTCGATTACCTGCCGGGCGCGGTGACGTTCGATCCCGTCACTCACCGACCCGCGCCGGCGCTGGCCTCGGCGATCGTGTGGTTCGACGCATTCGTCACGAACGTCGACCGCACTGTGCGCAACACCAATATGCTGATGTGGCATCGCAAGCTGCATCTGATCGATCACGGCGCTGCGCTGTACTTCCATCATTCCTGGAGCGAGGACTATCTGGACCGCAGCCGCGACCCGTTCCCGCGCATCCGCGACCACGTGCTGCTGCCGTTCGCAAGCGCACTGCAGGAGGCGCACGAGAGCATGCTCGAGCGCCTCACGCCCGAAGTACTGCGCTCGATCGTCAGCCTGACTCCGGACGACCTGCTGCAGGATCTGCCCGGCGACACGATCTTCGCGAGCCCCGGCGAGTATCGCGCCGCGTACGAGCGCTGGCTCGTGCGCCGGCTCGAGCCGCCGCACGATTTCCTGACGGAGGCCCTGCGTGCACACGCCCAGCTCGTATGACTACGCGATCGTGCGGGTCGTGCCGCGCGTGGAGCGCGAGGAGTTCATCAACGCGGGCGTGATTCTGTCGTGCCCCGCGCAGGATTTCCTTGGCGCGCGCATCGAGCTCGACGAGCGCCGGCTGCTGGCGCTCGATGCCGGCGTGGATGTGGAGACGGTACGGGCGAATCTCGCGAGCATTCCCGTGGTGTGCGCCGGCGGGCCGGCTGCGGGTCCGATCGGGAAGCTGACTCCGCGCGAGCGCTTTCACTGGCTGGTCGCGACGCGCAGCACGATTATCCAGACTTCGCCGGTTCACTCCGGTCGCTGCCAGGATCCGGCGGCGGCGCTCGATCATCTGGTGCGGACGATGGTGCAGGTGCGACCGTAGCCCATTGCTTCGAGCGCTGCGTCCACTGCTTGAGATAGCCGCCGCGCGAGGTCTGGCTCGGCGGCATGTCGCGATCGGACGGTCCGCCGTTCGGATTCCAGGGGTAGCTGCCAAGGTCGGCGCGCGCACGGCCGTAGACGCGCTCATCGTCCGGGCCACCGATGGCGCTGTAGTCGTCAGGATTCTCCGGCAAGTCTCTGACCATGCTGCGTAACGATCCGCACCGGCCGAGGTTCCGACACTCCACTACGAACCTCGGTCTGACCCTTTCCCATCGATCCTGCCAAAAGCTGCGGCGACTTCCTGTGGCCGGCTCGGGCGGATCAGGCGCGTGACTTCGTTGCCGTCTTTCATGAACACCAGCGTCGGCCACAGCTTCACGCCGAACGAACGCCCGAGCGGCTGACCGCTGCCATCCTCGATCTTGATGTGCCGGACATCCGGATGCGTTGCAAACGCGCTCTTCAGCAGCGACTGCGCCCGGATGCACCAGCCGCACGACACGCTGCCGAATTCCAGCAGCACCGGTCCCTGCAGCGCGTCGACCTCCCCGCGGGTCGGCTCGGTTGCGGCGTAGTCGTGGGTCATTGGCATCGCTGGGCACTCAGAACAGTTTGACGAGCGCGACGATCACGAGTATCGGCACCGCGATCACGCAGGCGACGACCAGCGCCAGCAGCAGCGAGAAACCCAGCACGAAAAAGCGGCTGCTGCGCCGGCTGCCGAGCGGATCGAGCTGATAGTGGGCGAGCAGCGCCAGGTTGCGGCTGTTCGCTTTGAAAACTGCGTCGAAGAGATCGCCGGCGAAAGGAATGGCGCCGACCACGGTTTCGATGGCGACGTTGCCGATCATGCGCAGCAGTATGCTGTGCGGCGCGCCGAGGCTGCGCGCTTCGATGATGATGTATGCGGAGAACAACGCGCCGATCGCATCGCCGAGTCCCGGCACCAGCCCGATGATCGGATCCAGCCCGATGCGATAACCGCCCGGCAGCGGGATCGAATTGTCGAGCAGCCAGGCGAGCGAGCGCAGGCGGCGGAGGCGCTCGGCAGTGCGCGGCGCGTCGGCGGCGGAAATGAGCGTCGCGGTTTTCATGTACTCTATGAGCGCATGAGCGTCACGCAGGTTCCGGCAGTCGAGGCTTTCTATCACACGCTGACCGGCGCTTTCGCCTATCTCGCATACGATGCCGGCACGCGCCAGGCTGTCGTCATCGATCCCGTCATCGACTTCGATCGCCGCTCGGGCGCAGTCGCGACCGTGTTCGCCGATCAGATGCTGGCCCGCATTCGCGGGCTGCAGCTGCAGGTGACCTGGATCCTGGAAACACACGCGCATGCCGATCATCTGTCCGCAGCAGCCTACATGAAGGATGCGCTCGGCTGCCAGGTTGCAACCGGCGCTGGCGTTCGCGAAGTGCAGGCGACCACCGCGCAGATGTTCGACCTGGAGCCGGAGTTTCGCACCGACGGCTCGCAGTTCGAGCACTTGTGGAACGACGGCGATCGCTTCCGAGTCGGCGAGGTCGCGTGCTCGGTGCTGGCGACGCCGGGCCATACGCCCGACTCCGTCACTTATCTCATCGGCGACTGCGCGTTCGTCGGCGACACGTTGTTCCTGCCGTACCTCGGCACTGCGCGCTGCGATTTTCCCGGCGCCAGCGCTGCCCGGCTCTACGATTCCATCCGCAAGCTGTACCAGCTGCCCGATGCGACGCGCGTTCTCACCGGCCACGACTATCCGACGTCGCCGGCAGACGCAGCGTACAGCTCGGACGTGCGCACAGAGAAGGAATCGAACGTGCATCTGAACGCAACGACGTCGCGCGAGGACTTCATCGCGTTTCGCGAGAACCGCGACCGCACGCTCGCGTTGCCGGAGCTGTTCTTCTTCGCGCTACAGATCAACGTGCGGGCAGGGCGCTTTCCGGCGGCAGCAGCCAACGGCACACGCCAGCTGCACGTGCCGATTCACATGCCGGACAATTGGAAGTGGTAGGTCGGGCTTTAGCCCGACTCCGCTAATCGCCGCGGCGGCGGCCCCCGCGCGAGCGGCGTTCCCGGCCATCGAAGATTCGCGACACCACGCCGAAGTCGATCAAGCGCCGTGGCTCGCCACGCCGATCCCTGTGCTTGACGTACTTGCAGTGGCACTTCTCGCGCATCGAGCAGCCGCTGAGCGGCAACGTCGGCGCGTCGCGCACCAGGAAGCGGTGCTCGCTGAACTTGCGCGCCATGTCGCAGCAGATCAGGCCGCGGTAGATCGAGATCGCCTGGAAGGGACGCAGCGGTCCACTGGCCTCGGGCGGCTCCTTGCGGCTGCTGAACCGGGCCAGCAGTCCACCCAGCAGCGACGTTTTCTTCGTCGGTTTCGGCATCGCCATTCCCACCTGCAAACGGCTGCAATCATCGCGAAATGGCAGCCACCTGCGATGTGCTGCACGTCACGCCGTGCAGCGCAAGCGCGGTGTTTTAGGGGGTTTTGCCCGAGGTTGCGCGAATGTACCGGTCCACTTCGGTCGCGACCATGTCGAGCGGCGCCGTGCCGGTTTTCAGTACGACGTCGTGAAACGCCTGCGGCTTGAACTTTGTCCCCAGCGTGTCGCGCGCCTTGTCGCGGAGCTCGAGGAGCTTGAGCTGCCCGATCATGTACGCGCACGCCTGGCCCGGATTCACCACGTAACGCTCGACTTCGCTTGGCTCCAGGCCGTAGTCGATCGCCTGTTGACGTGTCCAATGCTTGGCGTGCAGACCGGTGTCGACGACCAGTCGGCGCGCGCGGAACAGCTGCGCGTCGAGCATGCCGAGCAGGCCTTCGGGATCGCCGTCGTACCAGCCGTTCTCGGCGACCAGCTTCTCGGCGTACAGCGCCCAGCCCTCGGAGAGCGCGGAAATGCCGCCGAGCACGCGCGCCTGGCGGAAGCGCGGCAAGCTGGTGTTCTCCTGCTCGAGCGCGATCTGGAAGTGATGACCCGGCACCGTCTCGTGATAGACGAGCGAGCGCAGGCCGAACCTGGTCATGCGCGCATCGCGCAGCGGGATCTGGAAGATCGCTGGCCGGGAGCCGTCGAGAGGCGCGCGATTGTAGTTGGCCGCAGCGCTCGCTTCGCGGAAGCGCGGGAACGGCTGCGCGATCACCTCGGTTTTCGGCTGCATGTCGAACAGCGACTGGCTGCGCTTCAGCGCGTCTTCGATGTAGCCGTTCGTGTCCTTCATGATTGCCGCGCGCGCGGCATCGGATGCCGGATCGGAATAGCGCAGGTCATTGCGCAGCTTCTCGATGCGCTCGCGCACCGTGCCGTCGGTGCGGCCGAGCTTCCTCAGAATGACGTCCATCTGCCCTTCGATGCTCGCGACCTGCTTCAGGCCGATCTGGTGGATCTGCTCCGGCGTGTAGTCGGTCGTGGTGAAGCGGTTGAGGAAATAGGCGTACGCGTCGGCGCCCCCCTTGTACCGCCACAGGCCGGCATCGTCGTTCGCCTTCGGCTGGATCGATTCGAGCAGCTTGATCGCGCGATCCCACGCCGGATACACCTCGGCGCCGACCAGGCGCGTGGCCTCGGCCTGCAGCTTCGTGCGCGCGTCGGGCTTCATGCCTTCGATTGCGCCCATCTTCTGCGTCAGCACCGTCACCAGCGGGTTCTGCTCCGGCGGCGTTTCACGGAACGTGCGCAGCGAGGCGAGCGTGGTCTTGATGATGAAGGCCGGCGGAATGAAACTCTCGCCGGCGATGCGCTTGCCTTCGACCAGCGCCTCATCCATGCGCGGGCCGACCTGCGCAAGTCTCTTGACGTAATTTGACGCGTCTTTTTCGGTAGCGACCGGATGCCGCAGCGTCAGTGTCTCGACCAGGTCGACGTTCGCGCCGCCGAACTGCTCCAGCGGGAAGCGGTAGTCCATGAACTTCTCGCCGCGCACGACACCGTCCAGCATCCAGTGCATCAGTTGCGCCGAGAGCCGGTCCGACTCGCTGAGCTTCGCGGAGTCGAACTTCGCGAGCTCGCTCAGGCCGCGGCGCGCGAGCGCGATGCGCTCCAGGTCCCACGCCCGCGTGTTCGGCGTCAGCTGCTGCTCCAGCCGGTCCTGCTCCGCGCCGCTGAAATAGCGGGTGGCCGTGGCGAGATCCGGGTCGCGCCGCACCCACTCGTCGGTGAAAGAGGTGAAGAAGCTCCCGATGTCCTGCTGCGAGGCGCGCTCTTGTGCGAGCGCCGGCACCGTCACAATCAATACACACAGCAGCAGCCAGCGCCTCGTTCTGTTCATTCGCATCGCGTGTTCTCCGCAGCCTCGTCGTGTCGAGCGCGCGAGTGTGCAAAATCGTCGCGTATCGATCAACTCACGTTTGCGGTTATCCACTACGCGGCGAAGCAGTTGTAACCATTACGCTCTCGCGACGATGGGGCGCGCCTCGCAACCATTACGGCGCCGATTGATGGCGACCATGCTGCTGACCAGCGCGGCGGCCATCGTCCTCACCTGTGCCGCGCTCGTCGTCTACGAGATCATAGAGACGCGTGGCGAAAGCCTGGAGCAGGTCGCAACGCTCGCCCGTGTCGTTGCCGCGAACAGCACTGCCGCAGTCGCTTTCCGCGACGAGCGCGACGCGCAGGAAGTTCTGCGCACGCTGCGGACCCAGCCGAGCATCGTGTCGGCTGCGCTCTATGACGAGAGCGGCAAGATGCTGGCCGCTTATGCAGCCGCGGGCACTAGCGGCGAGCTGTATCCGCAACAGCTCGGGCCGGACGGCTATCGCTTCAGCGCCGGACGCCTCGAAGGCTTCGAGCCGGTCAGCGAGCAGCCCGAGCAACGGCTCGGCACGCTGTACGTCCGCGCCGATAGCAGCGCGCTGTATGCGAGATTCTGGCTGTGGGGCGCGATTGCCGCGGTCGCCATGATCGCATCGCTCCTGCTCGCTTACTTCCTCTCGACCATCTTCCAGGCGCGCATCTCGCAACCCGTGCTGGCGCTCGCCGAGACTGCCAGCGCGGTTTCCGAGCGCGGCGACTTCAGCGTGCGCGCACCGTCGACCGGCGAAGGCGAGTTCGAGGTGCTGACCTCGGCATTCAATCGGATGCTCGCCCACATCGAGTCGCAGAACGACACGCTGCGCGAGAGCTTGCACGAGCGCGAGACCGCGCAGAGCAAGCTGCAGAGCCAGGTCGCACGGCTGGACTTGCTGCAACGGGCGACGCGCGCGATCGGCGAGCGTCAGGACCTCGACAGCATTTTCCATGTCGTGGTGCGTAGCCTGGAGGACAACCTGCCGATCGACTTCGCGTGCATGTGTACCTTTGACGCGAATACGCGGCGTCTGACCATCGCGAGCCTCGGGCCGAAGGGAGCGAAGCGCTCCGAGAAGTTGCAGTTGAGTCCAGGCGCCGTGCTGCCGATCGAGCACAACGGGCTCTCACGCTGCGTGAACGGCGTGCTGGTCTACGAGCCCGACACGCGCAAAGTGGAATTCCCGGTGCCACAGCGGTTTGCCGCAGCAGGATTGCACGCGCTCGTGGCGGCGCCACTCCTGGTCGAAAGTCAGGTATTCGGTGTGCTGCTCGCGGCGCGCAATGAAGCTGACAGCTTCAGCAGTGGCGATTGCGAGTTCCTGCGACAGCTGAGCGAGCACGTCGCGCTCGCCGCGCACCAGGTCGAGCTGTACACGAAGTTGCAGCAGGCTTACCAGGACCTGCGCGCAAGTCAGGACACGATCCTGCAGCAGGAGCGCCTGCGCGCTCTCGGCCAGATGGCGAGCGGCATCGCGCACGACATCAACAACGCGATCTCGCCGGTCACGCTATACACGGACGTGCTGTTAGAGCAGGAGCTGCAGATGAGCCCGCATGGACGCGACTACCTGCGCATCATCCGCCGCGCCGTCGATGACGTCGGGCAGACCGTCGCGCGCATGCGCGAGTTCTATCGGCAACGCGAACGGCATAGCGATCTGACGCCGCTGGACCTGAATCCGCTGGTGAACCAGGTACTGGCGTTGACCAGCGCCCGCTGGCGCGACTTGCCGCAGGAGCGGGGCATCGTGATCGACGTGCGCACGGACTTGCAGAGCGGCATGTCGAAGATTCTTGGCACCGAGAGCGACATTCGCGACGCGCTCACGAACCTGGTCTTCAACGCCGTCGACGCCATGCCCCAAGGAGGCACGCTCACGCTGCGAACCCGACAGCTGTCGCCGGCAATCGAGCTGGAAGTGCGCGACACCGGCACGGGCATGGACGAGGAAACGCGTCGGCGCTGCCTCGAGCCTTTCTTCACCACGAAAGGCGAGCGTGGCACGGGCATGGGGCTCGCGATGGTGTATGGCATGGTCCAGCGGCACGACGCGCAGATCGATATCGAGAGCGGGGTGGGTGTCGGCACAGCAGTGCGTCTGCAGTTCCGCGCGGCGCCGAGTACGGCGACTGCGATTGAAAAACCGGCGGCCACTCGTCCGCATCGACGGCTGCAGTTGCTCGTAGTCGACGACGATCCGCTCGTCGCGCAGTCGCTGCTGCATGTTCTGCATCACGAGGGCCACGCGGTGACGACTGCGGATGGCGGCCAGGCCGGCATCGACGCGTTCGGCGCCGGGCTCGCGGAAGGCCGAGCCTTCGACGTCGTGATGACGGACCTGGGAATGCCCTACGTTGACGGGCGCGCGGTCGCTGCAGCCATCAAATCGCTGTCGCCGCGTACGCCCGTGTTGCTGCTCACGGGCTGGGGGCAGCGGTTGAGCACGGAGCAGACCGTGCCGGAGCACGTCGATCGATTGTTGAGCAAGCCGCCGAAGCTTGCCGAGCTTCTGGCAGCGCTCGCTGAGCTGACTGCCGACACGGAATACAAAGGATAAGTCATGGGCACGATTCCACGCGCGCTCGCACCTCCGGCGCTGGCAACTGCGCTGTTGCTGTGTTCGAGCGAGCCGGCCGAAGCAAGCCAGGACGTCGCTTCGACCACCGGTGTACTGAAGCACCTGAGCATCGAACAGCTGATGGACATCGAGGTCACTTCAGTCTCGCGCGCGCCCGAAACATTGAGCTCGGCGGCGGCTGCGGTCAGCGTCATCACCAATGAAGACATCCGGCGCTCCGGTGCGACGACCATTCCGGAAGCGCTGCGCGGCGTTCCCGGCCTGCACGTCGCGCGCCGCAATTCGAACTCGTGGGCCGTGAGCTCGCGCGCCTTCAGCAGCATCAATTCGGAGAAGCTGCTCGTGCTCAGCGACACGCGCAGCATCTACACGCCGCTGGTCTCCGGTGTTTTCTGGGACGTGCAGGACTACCTTCTGGAAGACGTCGAGCGCATCGAGGTGATTCGCGGTCCGGGCGCGAGCCTGTGGGGCGCGAATGCGGTCAATGGCGTCATCAACCTCACGACGAAACACGCGCGTAGTACGCAGGGGACGTTCCTCAGCGCGGCAGTCGGCACGGAGGAGCTGGGCAGCGCCGCGGCACGCTACGGCGGCCAACTCGGCGAATCCGGTTTCTTCCGCGTCTTCGGCCAGTACTCCGAGCGCGATACCTCGTTCCGGCCGGGCTCGCCGACTTCCGACGACTGGCGCATCGGACACGCCGGCTTTCGCGCCGACTGGGATGCGAGCAGCAGCGACGCGCTGACAGTGCAGGCCGACGTGTACAGCGCGAACATCGGTCAGTTCGGACCGGGCGTGAACATCATCGGCCGCGAGGGTCCGGCCGGCGATCTCGAAGTGCACGCCAATGGCGGCAACGTGCTCGGCCGCTGGCGTCGCCAGCTCGGCGGCAGCTCGGAGCTGCAGCTGCGTGCGTACTACGACAATACGCATCGCAACGATCCGAGCTTTCACGACGATCTGCAGACTTTCGATCTCGATCTGCAGCACCGCTACCTGCCGTCCTCGCGCCACGAAATCGTGTGGGGCCTGAATTACCGCGTGACCGACAACGACAATCGCGGCAAAGGGATCTTCGCGCTGGAGCCGGAGGAGTCGCGCGACCAGCTGTTCGGCGGGTTCGCGCAGGATCAGGTTGCGATCTCGGAGGTGCTGCGCCTGACTGTCGGCACGAAGCTGGAGCACAACGACTTCAGCGGCTTCGAAGTGCAGCCGACCGTGCGGCTGGCGTGGGACGTTGCACCCGGGCAGAACGCATGGGCTGCGGTTTCGCGCGCGGTGCGCGTGCCGACGCGCCTCGAGCGCGACATCGCAATCGAGGTGACTCCGCCCGGCAGCAATCCGCGAGGCGTCCTGCTCGGCAACGACGACTTCGACGCCGAGGAGCTGCTCGCATACGAACTGGGCTACCGCTGGCAGCCGCTCGACGTGCTCGGCCTCGACCTGGCGCTGTTCCACAACCGGTACGAAGGGCTCGCCTCCCTGGAATTCGGCACGCCGTCGCTCGATCCGCAAACCGGCGTGGTCACAGTACCGGTCGTGAATCGCAACCTGACCGATGCCCGCGGCCAGGGCGCGGAGCTGTTCGCGACGTTCTCGCCGCGCGACACCTGGCGACTGATCGCCAGCTACTCCTATATCTATCTGGACATGCAGCCGCACGGCGGCGATCTGAATCGCGGCGTGCTCCTCGAAGGCGCGACGCCGCGTCAGCAGTTCAGCCTGCGCTCGCTGCTGGATCTGCCCGGCCGGTTGCAGCTCGACGCGCAGTTCCGCTATTCGACCGCGCTCGATGAAGTGCCGGGGACCGTCGCGGATCCCGGCATCGACGCCTACTCGGAGCTCGACCTGCGCCTCGCCTGGCAGGCCAGCCAGCAGCTGGAGCTGTCACTCGTCGGGCAGAACCTGCTGCACGATCATCATCTCGAGTTCGGCACTCCGGCCACGCGCGGCGAGATCGAGCGCAGCGTCTACGGGAAGGCTGCATGGCGCTTCTGAGATCGCGCGTCGTTCTCGTGGCGTTGCTGGCACTCGCTGCAGCGTTGCCCGCGCGCGCGCAGGCGCCGCCGACCGAGTACGAGGTGAAGGCGGTCTTCCTCTTCAATTTCTCACAATTCGTCGACTGGCCTGCGGCAGCATTCGCCGACGGCCACTCGCCGCTGGTCATCGGCGTGCTCGGCAGCGATCCGTTCGGCGCCACGCTCGACGAAATCGTGCGCGGCGAGACGGTGAACGGCCGGCCGCTCGCGGTGCGGCGCTATCAGTCGCTCGATCAGGTCGACACCTGTCACATCCTGTTCGTCGATCGCTCGCAGGAGCCGCAGCTCGAAGCGATCGTCGCGGCGCTGAAGAGCCGCAGCGTGCTCACCGTCGGCGACTTCGACGGCTTCTCGCATCGGGGCGGCATGATTCGTTTCATCACCGTCGGCAACAAGATCCGCCTGCGGATCAATCTGTTCGCGGCGCAGGAAGCGAAGCTCACGATCAGCTCGAAACTGCTGCGCCCGGCGCAAATCGTGGAGCCTGGGCAGGATTAGCTCGCCCCCAGCCGGCGGGATTATCATGCAGCCATGCTGCGCTACCGGCCTGCACCGCCGCTGTCGTCGTTCATCGACCAGTTCTGGTACGTGCGCGGCTACGACCCCGATCGCAAGCGGCAAAGCGCGCTGCCGACCGGCAGTGTCGATCTTACGTTCAATCTCGCCGCCGACGATCTGTGGGTATTTGCGAACGCGGCCGATCATGTCGGCATGTCTTTCGACGGCGCAGTCGTGCACGGCGCGCAATCGCGATATTTCGTGCTCGATGCGCGGCGCGACGTTCACGTCATCGGCGTTCATTTCCTCCCGGGCGGCGGTGCGGCATTGCTGGGCGTGAGTGCGCAGGAGCTGACCGATCGCCACATCGCGTTGTCCGACATCTGGGGTGCACGTGCTCGCTCACTGCGCGAGCAGTTGCTCGAAGCGCCGACGCCCGCGGCGAAATTTGCTTTGCTGGAACAGGAATTCCGGGAGCGGCTGCGGCCGCGGCGCTTCGTCCATCCAGCTATCAGCTTTGCCCTACGCGGCATGCAGACTGCACCGACCGACCTGCGCATCGCCCAGATTCAGACCTCGACGGGCTACAGCCCGCGCCGCTTCACGACTCTGTTCACCGATGCGGTGGGTCTCACGCCGAAGCTCTACAGCCGCATCAATCGCCTGCGCAGCGTCGTCGAGCGGGTCGCGCGCGGAGGCGAGGTCGCGTGGGCGGACCTTGCCAGCGAGTACGGCTATTACGATCAGTCGCACCTGACGCGCGATTTCCGCGAGTTCAGCGGCGTCACGCCGGGCGAGTACAAGCCGCTCGGACCGGCCACCGCGCTGCATATGGAGCTCGACGGCGAAAGCGGGCGCTGAAGCCGGTTGCAGATTTTTCCAATACCTCCGCCCCGCCGAGGATGACACTTCCGCCACATTCGGAACCTCAACGGGAGAACTTGAGTCATGAGCACTACCGATCGGACGTACGCGGTGCACGAGGTGTATCCCTATCTGCGAGTGCGCGACGCGGGGCGGGCGCTGGATTTCTACAAGCAGGCGTTCGGCGCCGAGGAGCTGTTCCGGCTGACCGAGCCGAGCGGCCGCATCGGCCACGCCGAAATCAAGATCGGCGGCACGACGTTGATGCTGGCGGACGAGTTTCCGGAGATGAACATCGTCGGACCCCAGACGCTCGGCGGCACGTCGTTCTCGATCCATCTGCACGTCGATAGCGCCGATGCCTGGATCGAGCGCGCAGTTGCGGCCGGCGCGACCGTGCTGCGGCCCGCCGCGGATGCCTTCTACGGCGAGCGCAGCGGCAGCGTCCGTGATCCGTTCGGCCACGAGTGGCTCCTTGGTCACCAGGTCGAGGAGGTCTCGACCGAGGAGATGCAGCGCCGGTACACGGCGCTATTCGCAGGGTAGGCGCAGCGGCCTGTCACAAGCGGCTGCGCTTGCGCGTCTAGAATCGCGATGAGCGTAAGCATGAGCGCAAACGTCGAAATCTTTGCCGGCCACCGCGACCGGCTGTTCGGGATCGCCTACCGGATGCTCGGCAGCCGCGCGGACGCCGAGGATGTCCTGCAGGACGCCTGGTTGCGCTGGCACGAGCAGGATTCGTCGGCCTTGCGCTCGACCGAGGCGTGGCTGACCACGATGGTCACGCGGCTCGCGATCGATCGGCTGCGCTCGGCGAAAACGCAGCGTGCGACGTACTTCGGCCCGTGGTTGCCCGAGCCGCTCGCCGAAACCGAAGTCGTGACGCCGGAGTCGCACGCCGAGTTTGCGAGCGATCTGTCGGTCGCGTTCATGCATCTGCTCGAACGGCTCGGCGAGGAAGAGCGGGCCGCGTTCGTGCTGCACGACGTCTTCGATTGCGACTACGACGACATCGCAGAGACGCTCGGCAAGACGCCGGCGGCGTGCCGTCAGCTCGTGCATCGGGCGCGCGAGCGCGTCGTGACCGAGCGTCGCCGGTTCCGCGTCGACGAGGAAGCGCGCATCTCCATGCTGCGCCGGTTCATGGACGCAGCGCAGAGCGGCGACTTCAACAAGATCAAATCCATGTTCGCGCCGGATGCACGCATGACGTCGGATGGCGGCGGCAAAGCCGTTGCGGTCTTCCGGCCGCTCTTCGGTGCGGAGCGCATCGCGCGTCTGTGGTGGGCGCTTTCGCGGCGACCCGAAGCGCCGAGTGTCGAGCGCCGCCTGGTGCGCATCAACGGCGAGATGGGTTTCGCCTTCTACTTCAGAGGCCGGCTGCACTCCATCTCGACCATCGATACCGACGGCGAGCGGATCTACGGGTACTACTCGATAGCGAATCCCGACAAGCTGCGCGTTTTCGCGCAGCGCCAGGAGCTTCCGGTCACACGACCCGCCACCCGCGCGTCTTGATTGCAGGCAAGACAGATTTCCTGAGGAGGTGCGCTTATGAGCGCTCGTGTGCCCTTGGATCTCAGAAAGTTTGCTGACGTTTTCGGTGCGATGTTCGGGATCGGCAAGGTGCTCGCCAGCTCCGGGCTCGATCACAAGCTGTTGTACCTGGTGGAAACGCGGGTGTCGCAGATCAACGGCTGCGGCTACTGCATCGACATGCATACCAAGGACGCGCGGCTGGAGGGCGAGGCCGAGCAGCGTCTGTACCTGCTGAATGCATGGCGCGAGGCGCCGATCTACTCTGCGCAGGAGCGTGCGGCGCTGGCGTGGGCCGAGGCGGTGACTAAGCTCGAGAACGGCCACGTGCCGGACGAGGTGTATGCGCAGGTGCGCGAGCACTTCGACGAACAGCAGCTGATGAAGCTCACACTGGCGGTCGTAAGCATCAACGGCTGGAACCGTTTCAACATCGCCTTCAACAATCCGCCCGGCACCTACAAGGCCGGTAGCATGAGCCTGAGCAAGATGGCTGCAGGGCAGGGATGACCCGCCGCCATTGAAGCAGGGGCCGGGCTCGTTTAACGTCCGGCCCCATGAAAACAATTCTCCGCACCGGGCTCGCGCTGGCCGCCGCGCTCGTGATCGCTGCTCCTGCCGCTGCCGCCGGCAAGACCATGGCCGAAGTGCTGGAGGCTTCCAAGCCGACTGACTGGCGCACGCTCGACCCCGAGAACACGTTGTACCTGGAGCTCGGGAGCGGGCGCGTCGTCATCGAGCTCGCGCCCCAGTTTGCGCCGAAGCACGTCGAGAACGTCCGCGCGCTGGTGCGCGGCAAGTACTTCGACGGACTGACGATCGTGCGCTCGCAGGACAACTTCGTCGTGCAGTGGGCCGATCCGGCCGACGCGGACCACAAGAAGCCGTTGGGTGCGGCGAAGAAGACGCTGGAGCCGGAGTTCGAGCGCCGCGCCGCCGGCATCAAGTTCATCGCGTTGCCCGATCCGGACACGTATGCGCCGCAGACCGGGTTTGTCGACGGCTTCCCCGCGGCGCGCGACAAAGCGGACGGCACTGCGTGGCCCGTGCACTGCTACGCGATGGTTGGCGCCGGTCGCGACAACGGCGTGGACACTGGACCTGGTACCGAGATCTACGTGGTGTCGGGGCATGCGCCGCGTCAGCTCGATCGCAACGTCGCGCTATTCGGCCGCGTCGTGTACGGCATGGAGTGGCTGGCGGTGATGCCGCGCGGTCCGGCGCCGATGGGCTTCTACACCAAGGCAGAGGATCGCGTGCCGATTCGCGAGATCCGCGTCGCCGCCGACGTGCCCGCCGACCAGCGAACCAAGCTGGAGCTGCTGCGCACCGACACACAAACCTTCACGGATCTCATCGAGGCGCGCCGCAACCGTCAGGACGAGTGGTACAAGTACAAGGCCAACCGCATCGATGTCTGCAACGTGCCGCTGCCGGTGAGACTGGCTAAGTAAGCTTCCTGTCGTCCAGTTCGAGCGAGCGGCCGATGATCTCGTGCATGATCTCGTTGCTTCCGGCGAGGATGCGGCTGATGCGCGCGCCCGTGTACATGCGCGAGATCGGGTACTCGTCCATGTAGCCGGCGCCGCCGTGTAGCTGCACGCACTGGTCGACGACTCGTCCCTCCAGCTCCGTCGTCAGGAGTTTCGCCTCTGCCGCCGTGACAGCATCGAGCTTGCCGGCGTTGTGCTCCATCACGCATTGATCGACGAAGCACTGCATCGCGTCGATCTGCGCACGCATGTCGGCCATCTTGAAGCGCGAGACCTGGAACGTGCCGATCGGCTGGCCGAACGCCTTGCGCTCTTTCACGAACTGCAGCGTCACGTCGAACGCCACCTGGCACAGCGTCATCGCGCCGCACGCCGTGATCAGCCGCTCCTCCGCAAGAAAGTGCGTGAGGAAATGAAAGCCCTTGCCCGGCTCGCCGAGCACGTTGCTCTTCGGCACCTTGACGTCGGCGAAGAACAGCTCGGACGTGTCCTGCGCCTTCAGGCCCATCTTCTTGAGATTGCGCCCGCGCTTGAAGCCTTCCATGCCGCGCTCGACCAGGAACAGCCCGAGCCCGTGACGGCGATGCGGATCGGTGCGCGCCACGACGATGAACAGATCGCCGATCTGTCCGTTCGAGATGTAGGTCTTCGAGCCGTTCAGCAGCCAGTGATCGCCCTTGTCCTCGGCGCGCGTCTTGATACCCGCGAGGTCGCTGCCCGCGCCGGGCTCGGTCATCGCGATCCCGAGGATCGTTTCGCCCGCCGCGCAACGCGGCAGGATGCGCTGCTTCTGCTCTTCGGTGCCGAGCGCGCCGATGTAAGGCGCGACCAGCCGTGAGTGCAGCGTCATGAAGAAGCCGCCCTCGCCGTATCGGCCGTTCTCTTCGATCAGGATCTGCTCGTAACGGAAATCGCGCTCACCGGCGCCGCCGTACTTCGCATCCGCCCACAGCAACAGGAACCCTTGCTCGCCGGCCTTCTTGAACGCCTCGCGATCCACACACCCCTGTTCGCGCCAACGCTCGCCGTGCGGCCCGATCTCGTTCTGGAAGAAGCGCCGCGCGGATTCGCGGAACTGTTCGTGCTCGGGCTGGAAGATGGTTCTTCTCATCGGGTTCTTCTTATCTCGGCGCCATCCGAATCGCGCCGTCGAGCCGCACGTGCTCGCCGTTGAAATAGCCGTTGCGGCACATTTCGACCGCGAGCGAGGCGTACTCGTCCGGCAAACCGAGCCGCTTCGGAAACGGCACCGACGCTGCAAGCGCAGCCTTCACGTGCTCCGGCGCGCCCTGCATCAGCGGCGTGTCGAAGATGCCGGGCAGGATCGTATTGACGCGAATGCCATCGCCCATCAGGTCGCGCGCAATCGGTAGCGTCATGCCGACGACGCCGGCTTTCGACGCCGAGTAAGCGGCCTGGCCCATCTGGCCATCTTCAGCGGCGACCGAGGCAGTGTTGATGATGACGCCGCGCTCGCCATTCGCATCGACTGGCTCCAGCGTCAACATGCCGGCGGCGGACTTGGCGGTGCAGCGGAACGTGCCGACCAGGTTGATCTGGATGATGCGGTTGAAGGCATCGATCGGGAAGTGCTTGATCTCGCGGGTCTGCTTGTCGCGCGAGGCGGTCTTGAACGCATTGCCGGTGCCGGCGCAGTTCACGAGGATGCGTTCCTGCCCGAGCGCCGCACGCGACTTGGCGAAGCCGGCGTCGACGTCCGTGTCCGAGGTCACGTCGACCTTGCAGAACACGCCGCCGATTGCGCTCGCGAGCGCTTCGCCCTTCTCGGCGTTGAAGTCGAACAGCGCGACTTTGACGCCGTGGGCCGCGAGCGCGCGAGCTGTCGCCGCGCCGAGCCCCGAAGCGCCGCCTGTGATGACGGCCGTGACCGATGCGTCGAGCTTCATGATTGCAGCCTTTCGATGATCGTGACGTTCGACAGCCCGCCGCCTTCGCACATAGTCTGCAACCCGTAGCGCTTGCCGCGCCGCTTGAGCGCGTGCACGAGCGTCGTCATCAGCTTCGTACCCGAAGCGCCGAGCGGATGTCCGAGCGCGAGCGCGCCGCCGTTGACATTGAGCTTCGCCGGATCGGCGTGCAGCTGGTGCAGCCAGCCGACGGGCACCGATGCGAACGCCTCGTTGACTTCGAACAGATCGATGTCGTCGAGCTTCATGCCGGCCTTCTTCAGCGCGTGCGTCGTCGCCGGAATCGGCGCTTCGAGCATGATCACCGGATCGTGGCCGATGACCGTCATGTGATGGATGCGCGCCAGCGGCTGCACGCCGAGCGTCTTCAGCCCTTTCTCGTTGACGACCATCACGCCGGATGCGCCGTCCGCAATCTGGCTGGACGTCGCGGCGGTGATGCGGCCGCCTTCCTGCAGCAGCTTCACGCCGCGAATCGCTTCCAGGCTCGCATCGAAGCGAATGCCTTCGTCGATGTGATGACGCTCCTTCTTGCCGTCCGGCAGAGTGATCTCGATCGGCAGCACTTCCGCTTCGAAGGCACCGCTCTGGGTCGCGGCGATGGCGCGCTGATGGCTGTTGAAGGCGTATTCGTCCAGAACGTCCTTCGACAGGTCGAACTTCTTCGCCATCATCTCGGCGCCCAGGAACTGGCTGAACTGGACGTTGGGATAGCGTTCTTCGACCTTCGGGCTCTTCGGCGTGCCGAAACCGTTCTTGGCCGGCAGCTGAATGGACAGGCCCATGGGCACGCGGCTCATGCTCTCGACGCCTGCCGCGATCACGACGTCCATTGCACCCGACATCACCGCCTGCGCCGCGAAGTGCAACGCCTGCTGCGACGAGCCGCACTGACGATCGACGCTCGTGCCGGGCACACTCTCCGGAAATTTCGCGGCCAGGATCGCGTTGCGCGCGACATTGCCGGCCTGCTCGCCGACCTGGCTCACGCAACCCATGACGACATCGTCGATCAACGCGGGGTCGGCATGCGTGCGCGCCACCAGCTCGTCGAGAACCTTGCCGGCGAGATCCGCCGGATGCCAGCCGGACAGGCGACCCGCTTTGCGGCCCGCGGCCGTGCGCACGGCGGCGACGATATAGGCAGCGCTCATGAGAAATCCCCCTTGCAAGAGTGCCGGTCAATAGACACCATTGGTTTGAATTAATCAATCGGTTAATCCGGTGACAACTGCAGCTCGCGAGACGGCGGTCGCAGCGCGACGGCCCAGGCAATCCAAGCGGTCAGGACGGCGCGCCGGTCGCATCCCGCGTGCGGCGGTCGAGCCGGACTTCAGCGCGCGCGAGCGGCTGCTCGACACCGCCGGGCGGCTGATGAGCGATCGTCATTCGATCGACGTTTCGCTGAGCGAAATCGCGGGGCATTCCGGCCTGAACTCCGCGCTGGTCAAGTACTACTTCGGCAACAAGAACGGGCTGCTGCTCGCGCTGGTAGAGCGCGAGGCGGCGGCGGCGCTGCAAGGCTTCGCGGAGCTGCTGCGCCAGGACCTGTCGCCGACCGAGAAACTGCGCCGGCACATCGCGGGCATCATCAATAACTTCTTCCGCACGCCGTATCTCAACCGGCTGCTGCACTCGCTGCTCGACGATCGGCATGCGCGCAGCGCAAAGCAGGTCAACCGCATCTTCGTGCAGCCGCTGATGGCGTTGCAGCGCGAGCTGCTGGCCGAGGGCATGCGCGCCGGCGAGTTCAGGCTGGTCGATCCGTTGCTGTTCTACGTGAGCGTGCTCGGCGCGTGCGATCACCTTTTCAATGCGCGCTACGCAGTGCGCTCGCTAGCCGGCGTTGCCGGCATGGACGATGAGCTGCGCGAGCGCTATATCGCGCACGTCTGCGACGTGTTCATTCACGGCCTGCGCAACCTGCCGCCGTCGCGGGCAGGCCGGCGCGCCGTCAGGAGGAGTGGCCGATGAGCGAGCTTCCCAAGACGCCGCCGCGCATTGCGACGAGCCTGACCGATCCGCTGACCTATGCCGAAGCACACGGCTTGCACAACGATTTCACCTGGCTGCGGGCGCACATGCCGGTGAGCCGCGCTGAAGTGAGCGGCTTCGATCCGTTCTGGGTCGTGACCAAGCACGCGGACATCGCCGAGATAAGCCGGCAGAACGCGCTGTTCCACAACGGCGATCGCGCCACGACGCTGACCGATTGCGCCAGCGATGCGTTCGTCCGCAAGCTCACCGGCATGCCGCACCTGGTGCGCAGCCTGGTGCAGATGGATGCGCCGGACCATCCGAAGTATCGCGCGCTGACGCAGCAGTGGTTCACGAACCAGAGCATCCGCAAGTTCGAGGAGCGCATCCGCGCCATCGCGCGTGCGCAGGTTGCGAACATGGTGGAGCGCGGCGGCGAATGCGATTTCGTGCGCGACGTCGCGGTGATGTATCCGCTGCACGTCATCATGGAGATCCTCGGCGTACCGCGCGAAGACGAGCAGCGCATGCTGATGCTGACGCAGCAGCTGTTCGGCAGTCAGGATCCCGAGCTCAACCGCTCGCGGCAAGCGGTGCTCGACATGGCCGAGCTGGTCCGTCAGCTGCAGGCTGTCGTCGCGGATTTCTCCGACTACTTCCGCAAACTCACCGAGTCGCGGCGCGCGCAACCGCGTGACGACGTCGCAACCGTGATCGCGAACGCGCAGATCGACGGCCGGCCGATCTCGGACTTCGAAGCGATGGGCTACTACATCATCATCGCGGCGGCCGGGCACGATACGACGTCGTCGTCGACGTCCGGTGCGATGTGGGCGCTGTGCGAACAGCCGGGCGAGCTGGACAAGCTGCGCGCCAATCCGTCGCTGATTCCCGGTCTCGTCGAGGAAGCCATGCGCTGGACGGTACCGGTGCAACACTTCATGCGCACTGCGATGCAGGACTACACGCTGCGCGGTGTACCGATCGCGAAAGGCGACTGGCTGATGCTCTGTTATCTGTCCGGGAATCGCGATGAGGAAGTGTTCGACGCGCCGTTCACGTTCCGCAGCGATCGCAGCCCGAACAAGCACATCTCGTTCGGCACCGGCGCGCACGCGTGCCTCGGCCAGCACCTGGCGCGCCTGGAGATGCGTATCCTGTTCGAGGAGCTGATCCCGAAGCTCAAGTCAGTGCAGTTGACCGGCGCGCCGCGCCGCTCGGCATCGACTTTCGTGGGCGGACCGAAGACGCTGCCGATTAAATACACAGTGATGGAGTGACGAAGTGACGTAGTGACGGGCGTCTTCGTCACTCCGTCACCTCGTCACTCCGTCACGCTCTTACCCCTATGCATCCCCATATCCACGCGCGCAGTCAGCCCGACAAGGCAGCGATCGTCATCGCAGCGACCGGCGAGACGATCACGTATCGGCAGCTGGATGAGCGCTCGAACCAGGGCGCGCACCTGCTGCGCTCGCTCGGCTTGCAGCGCGGCGACGTGATCGCGGTGTGCATGGAGAATCACCCGCGCTACCTGGAGATCTCGTGGGCGAACCAGCGCTCCGGATCGTATCTCGTGTGTATTTCGTCGAAGGCCACTGCAGCCGAAGCGCAATACATCATCGAGGACTGCGGTGCGAAGCTGTTCGTCACTTCGCCGGCCATGGCTGACCTCGCGCAGCAGCTCGCGCCGCGGCTGCCCGGCCGCCTCCTGTACATGGTCGGGGATGCGATTGCGCCATTTCGCTCGTGGGAGCGCGAGCGCGATCAAATGCCGAACACGCCGATCGCCGATGAGAGCACCGGCGCGGACATGTTGTATTCGTCGGGCACGACCGGCCGACCGAAGGGCACCAAGTCGCCGTTGCCGGTCGAACCGATCGATGCGCCGAACGTGCTCGTGCAGCTCGCGAGCAAGTTCTATGGACTGCGTCCCGAGTCGATCTACCTTTCGCCAGCGCCGCTGTATCACGCAGCGCCGCTACGCTGGTGCATGACAGTCAATTTCGTCGGCGGCACCGTCGTGCTGATGGATCGCTTCGACCCGGAACGTTCCCTTGCCCTGATCGAGCGCTACAAGATCACGCACGCGCAATGGGTGCCGACCCACTTCGTGCGCATGTTGCGTCTGCCGCCGGAAGTGCGAGCGCGCTACGACGTTTCGTCGATGCAGGTCGCGTTGCATGCCGCAGCGCCGTGCGCGATCCCGGTCAAGGAGCAGATGATCGAGTGGTGGGGGCCGGTGGTCTACGAGTACTACGCAGGCACCGAAGGCAATGGCATGACGGCGATCACCGCGGGCGAGTGGCTGCAACGCAAGGGCTCGGTAGGGCGCGCGATCAACGGCGAGATTCGCATCTGCGATGAAGCGGGTGAGCCGGTGCCGCCACTGACCGAGGGCACGGTGTATTTCGCGGGCGGGCGGCAGTTCGAATATCACAACGCGCCGCAGAAGACGCTCGATGCGCGCAACCGTTACGGCTGGAGCACGCTCGGCGACGTCGGCTACGTCGATCGCGACGGCTACCTGTTCCTGACCGACCGCAAGGCCTTCATGATCATCTCGGGCGGCGTCAACATCTATCCGCAGGAGATCGAGAACCTGCTGATCACGCATCCGCGCGTGATGGACGTCGCGGTGTTCGGCGTGCCCGACGACGAGATGGGCGAGAAAGTAGTCGCTGTCGTGCAGCCGGTCGACTACGCCGCGGCAGGGCTTGAGCTGGCAGAGGAGCTGCTCGCGTTTGCGCGTGAGCACCTGAGCCACGTCAAGCTGCCGCGTCTGATCGAGTTCACGCAGGAGCTGCCGCGGCACCCGAACGGGAAGCTGTACAAGCGATTGCTGCGGGAGGAGTTTCTCACTCCGCGATGCGCGCCCCGTCGACCTTGAACCTCAAAGACTGCAGCTGTTCCTGCGTGAGGTTCCCGATGCCCGCCGCCGCAGCGACCTGCTCGCCCGGCTTCAACACCGCACCGACACGAACTGGCGCCGCCTGCTGCACGATGCGCCCGGCAGCGTCGACCAGCACCGGCGTGACCTGAAAATCCCGCAACGGCACCGGCGCGCGATTCTGCACGACCACCAGCACCCGGCCCTGCGCGTCGAACTGACCTGCAGCTGCGACGTAGTTGCCGGGATTCTGCGGCAGATCCATGCGCACGAACTCCGCCGCAGCCATTTCGCCGATGCGACTCTGCGAGCTGGCTGCCGCGCGGTAGTACTCCATCGCTTTCGCTCGATCGCCGCGCTCGCGTGCGATGGTGCCGAGATAGTAGGCGGCGGGCGCCGTGGGCAGCAGCTGCGCGCTCTTCGACAACCATTCCTCGGCTTGCGCGTGATTGCCGGCCTGAAACTGCGCAACGCCGGCGCCGAGGTAGGAGCCGAAGTAATCCGAGTTCAGGTCGATCGCCTTCTGGTAATACGACAACGCTTCCTTCGGCTGCTTCTGTGCGAGCGAGATCTCGCCGAGCAGCTCCTGGAAGCGTCCTTCCTTCGGCAGCATCCGGGTCGCATCCTCGGCGAGCGAGCGAGCGCCGGCGAAATCCTTCTTGCGCGCGGCTGTCAGCGCCTCGTCGTATTTCTTGTAGGCGGGCCCGGCGGCGCGCAGCGACTTCATGCGTGCGGCGTACTGATCCGCACCTGACGCGCCACCGCGCCCGAGCTCAGTAGCAGTTGCCTTGTTCTTCTCGACGCGCTCGGTCGAAGGCGGATGCGATGCGAACAGACCGTCCAGCCAGCCCTGTTTCTTTGCGCCTTCCTGTTGGGACAGACGCACGAACGTTTCCTGCAGCGTCACTGCGCCCCACGGATCGTAGCCCGCGAGCTTCATGTACTTCATGCCGTAGTGATCGGATTCCAGCTCCTGGTCGCGGCCGTACTTCTGTTGCACCAGCTGAGCGCCGACTCCGGCGCCCTGGATGAGAAGCCCCGCGACGTTCGTGTCGACGTCGCTGACCGCGGCGCCGATCTGCGCAGCCGCAAGGCCGGCCTGCAACAGCGTGCCGCGCTCCTGCGCCTTCGCGCCGTGCCGGGCTGCGGCGTGCACGATTTCGTGTCCGAGCACGGCGGCGAGCTCGGCCTCGCTTTGCAGCTCGGTCAGCAGGCCGCGATTCACCGCGATTTTGCCGCCCGGGAGCGCCCACGCATTCGGCACCGAGTTGTTCAGCACCACGAACTCGTAAGGGAGCTTGCGGTCGGCGACTGCCGCGAGTTTCTGACCGACCTCGTTGACGTACGCAGTGGGCTCCGGCAGCACGTCGAAGTCACCGCCTTCCGCCTGGCGCATCGGCGTGTAGTTCTGCTCGCCGATCTTCAGCTCCTGCGCCTCCGAGACGAATTGAATTTCTTTCTTGCCGGTGACCGGATTGACGCCGCAGGCGGTGAGGGAGCAGAGGACCAGCAGCAGCGCGGCGATACGCATAGTGGACTCCTGGTCCTACCGGTTGTTTTGTCAGCGGTTGGGAGAACCTCGCGGCATCAGCTCGTAAGGATGCTTCCATCCCGGCAGCTGCGCAATGCGGCGGGTCCAGGCCAACAAGTGGGGAAACGCGGCGCGGTCGATGGAGGTTTCCTCCTCGTAGTACTGATAGC
>Ga0111538_10000768_pt1 | contig 44189 bp, 34 predicted proteins | sample SoiMethybrSBSTD1_FD_79669 | JGI IMG/M metagenome (GOLD analysis project Ga0111538, IMG submission 79669) | Bulk soil microbial communities from a Populus tree surrounding site in Tennessee, USA - Soil MetaG P. TD hybrid SBSTD1 (version 2)... | ecosystem: Environmental > Terrestrial > Soil >...
GTGGAAACGGAGCGCCGACAGTAGACATATGATGCCGCGCGGTACCTTCTTTGCCACCTCCGCGAGAGAAAAGTTGCCGGAGATTCTCGCGTTCGGAAGCATGTAGACACCGCGGCCCATTCGAACCAGGATCAGACGTACCAGCAAAGAGCCGCGACGATCAGGCATATCTACGATGTCCATGGTAGCCCGAATAGCCGCATCAAAAATTTTCAGGAATCCGATCTCCTCCCTGAGAGTGCGAATGGTTTCAGCCACGCAGTCATATAAGTACTCCGCGAATCTGGTTGCGTCCCAGAACCGATATAGGTGCGCAGTCTGATTATTGACGACCAGCGATCCGTCCTGATGCATCTCGTAGTCGATGTAGGGCGAAATCGATTGAGAGAAGCCTTCCAAGATCTCATCGTAGCGGCTTCGATCGCGCATCATGACGGCAGAGACGGGAAACAGCACTTGATGAGGCGTGAATCCAGAACTCGCTAGCTCTTGATGTATAAGAAAGCGGTGGATCGCCCGTTCCGATTATTCCCGAGGGCGGTAGACGGGAGGGTAGTATCCTCGATGGCCTCACGCGTGATGATATTCTTTCTGGCTCCCGACCTAGTCCAGGATTGAACAGTTGGGTCTACGCACGGGTAGGTCTAGCTCCTGAATCAAAGCCATCAGGCCTACAGGTTGGTCGGTCTGCTTCGATGTAAGACTCCGATCAGGCATGGAAATTTCTGATCTGACGGCACAGTTCATGCAAAATCACGATCGCATCGTACCAGAAACGATTAGAAAGGGACGATCAGGCGTGAAAATACGGGTTATTTTCGACGAAAGCTGGGAAATTCTTGATCAAGCGGTAGGCGATTTAACTCGACACAATCGTGCGATGACTCATTTTACTAATTCCTACCGAGAGGCTAAGCCACTGCAAGTGGATTGAGAGCTAATAGAAGAGGACCGCGGGTTCGGGTTACTCAGTTGAAGTGGGCTTTAATAACGCACCTGCGCGGCGAAGCTTATTTTAGTATCCCGGCTTTTCTTAAAATAAGCGCAGGAAGGGACAAAAGACTCAGGCGCTCTTGCGTTGCCTTGCGGATGATTCCTTCACCGTGTTTTTCGAGATGGTCGCTTAGTTTTCGTCTTCATAAATCTTCACCATCCACTTTTCGGCCGTAGCGACAGCGCAGGCTAGATTCACAGAGGGATCTACAACTCATCGCCGAAATCGCCATCCTTAAACGGATCTCAGGTCATTTCTCGCTTGAGCCATGACCGCGCAAAGCGCCATTCGCGCTCAACTGTTGCAGTTGAGGTATTTAAAATCTTCGCCACTTCTTCCACAGTGAATCCGCCGAAGTAACGGTGCTCGATAATCTTTGCCTTAAGCTCATCAGTCTTTGCGAGCGTGGTTAACAACTCATCGAGCTTAATCAGCTCCCTCGACTTTTCCCGCGACAGGAGTTCAGCTTCTTCAACATCAACGTGTTCGGCCCGCCCGCCACGCTTTTCGGCCAATACTCTTCTGGCGTATTCAATCAGCACTTGACGCATTCGTTTCGCTACGAGGCCGTAAAACTGGTTTCGGCTTTGCCAATCGATCTGCTTCCCTGCAATCAGCCGCATTATCGCTTCATTTATCAAAGCAGTGGTTTGCAGGATGTGTCCGGGCCTTTCCTGGGCCATTTTTGCCTTCGCCAGCTTCCTTAGTTCGTTGTCAACAAGCGGGATAAGCTCCGATAGGGCATGGGAATCGCCTTTACTCCATGCTTGCAGCAGATCAGTAATTTTATGCGTCTCGTTCATGTTGTTATTTAGATCTGAAGGAGGACCATTCGCAGGAGGCCTTCAGTATGACGCCATCTTATCAATACGGCAGTTTATTTTTCGAAAAACCTTCGTAAGAGGCTGACAAGAGTAATGAACTGGCGTCTGAATCATTACGTGTGAGGACCTTTAGAAGCCCCGTCTGGATCGAATAGCTATTGGCAAGGGTGCCTCGGATGTATAGAATGCAGCCGCAACTGAGACTCAAACGCTCTATAGAATCTCTGCGTTACTTCGCCACTCGATTTCCCACCTCGTAGGAGAGAATGAATGGAGCGCCCCCTTTGGGATCGCATTCAAGAGATCTATCACTCCTCCCTGCTGCTGGCTCCCTCTGAGCGGAGTGCGTTCGTTGAGAACGCTTGTGCCCAGGTTCCCCGTCTGTTATCCGAGGTTAAGTCGCTCTTGGCTGCTCATGAGTCGTCTGGTGAATTTCTCGAATCCTCCGTCAGCGAAATAGGGCTCAGGATAATTAACGGCAATAATTCGAGTGGCCCATCCAACGATGACTCCGCGATGGATGACCTAATCGGGAAAACCATTGGTCATTATTTCGTCCAGGAAAAACTTGAACAGGGCGGTATCGCTAAAGTCTATTTAGCCCGCAAAGTCAGTCTTTTCAGCAAGCGAGTTGTCATAAAGATTCTTTTGGAAGCATCGCTGGAAAGCGCTTATATAAGGAAAAAGTTCAAACATGAAGTAGAAGCCCTTTCACGCCTCAATCATCCCAACGTGGTCAGCGTCGTGGACTCCGGTGAAGTGAGTGGTAAACCCTACCTTGTAATGGAGTACGTTGAGGGCCTGACGTTGCGGTCGCAGATTCCAACCGAGGGGATGAATTTCGAACGAATTGCATCGATTCTGAAGCAGATAGGTGCGGCGCTCGACTACATTCACGAGAATGGAGTTTTCCATCGCGATCTGAAACCTGAAAATATCATGGTCCGACAGCTTAAGGGCGACACAGAGTTCGTGATGGTCGTTGATTTCGGAATCGCAAAAGTAAAAGACTCAGTGGTTGCCAAGACTACGACGGAAAATATTGCCATTGGGACCGCCCAATACATGTCTCCCGAACAGCTTCGTGGACGAGAAGAAATCACTGCCGCCAGCGACATTTACTCACTGGCCGTAATGGCTTATGAAATGGTTACGGGCCGGCGACCGTTTAATCCCGCCTCTCCCGCTGACATGGTGGAATTGCAAGGCAAAGGCGTGCGCATAAAGCCGGTGGACCTGCGAACGAATCTGTCTACCGAAGCCCAGGCGATAATACTTCGAGGGCTGTCGTTCGAACCAACCGCGCGATATCAAGACGCAGCCGAATTTTGTAATAGCCTGGCCCGCGCGTTGATGAACGGTGCCGCAACAGTCAATATTAATAGAGAGAAAGACGGTCGAGTTTGGCGGCGCACGCTGATCGCTAGTTTGGCGGTTGTAGTGTGTTTGGTGTTGGTGTTCGTCGGGTACAAAAGTATTGGAAGAGGTGGAAGCGACGGGCTATTAACGAGTCCCACGCCCGCACCCACCCCCACTCCCACCTCACGTTCACTCGTTTATTGGCTCGAAGTGCGGAACGGAAAGGCCTACCAGAATTCTTTCCAATCAACCAATTCGGATGTATTCGAAAATGGCGACAAGTTTCGGCTCAATGTCTCTTTACCGGAGCCTGGTTATGTTTACATTTTCAATGAAGGAACACCCGAACCACGAGGCACCAGCTTCACGATAATTTATCCGACTCCGGAGATGAACGACGGATCTGCGTCTATCGGAAAGGATCAACCGCTGCAAACTAATTGGAACACGTTCAGAGGTCGCCCAGGCACTGAGAACTTCTGGATTGTTTGGTCAACCTCGACTGTCAGTGAGCTTGAGTCGGCGAAGCTCACGGCTTTCAAGCACCGAGACGGAGGACTGACGGGGGACACTCTCGACGCGGTCAAGAAGTATTTGACCACGAAGGCAGCCGAAGTCAGCGTGAAAACTTCGAGAGACAAGCAAACACAAAGGACTACCCTTCGTGGCCAGGGAGACGTGCTGGTTAAGCTTGTCGAGTTTAAACACAGGTAGTTCACCCAACTAACCATCCGAGGTCCCTCTATGTCTTCACAACACTCCCGGTGGTTTCTCATTGTGATCTCAGTGATTGCGATTCATCTAATCGCTTTGGCTGCTCCGCAAAGAGAAATACCCAGATCGATTGTCTCAGACGACTTCGTCAAGAATCGCCCCAGAGGTAGAGGCCCCAAACCACGATCACGTATTTATGGTCTTGCTTCATCACCGCGAACAAGACCAGCGGGCGAATCAGACTCCGACACATGGCAGGTAGGCGTAACAATCTGGAAGTTGCAACGGGAGCGGAGCAGGCAATTGGAGCGGATTTCAAACCGCGTCGAAGCCGACACTAAATTTCATGAAGGAGATCGGCTTCGAATAAGCATTGAATCACCAAACGCGGGTTACCTCTACATCATCGATCGTGACTGGTTTACTGATGGCAGTGGAGGAGAAACAAACTTGATATTTCCCGTTCGCGGTGAGGACAATCGATTAAGACCCGGAAGACTAATCGATATTCCCACAGAGGATGAAACGTCGTTCAAAGCAACTCCTAAACCCAATCAAACAGGCGAAATGCTGACGATCATCGTGACCATTTCACCACTCCAACTGCCGCTTTCTACCAATCCCTTACCGATTACGCACACGCAACTCTCGGATTGGGCAAAAAGATGGGGTGCTATCACTGACCGGTATGAGATGAATGATGGGGCCGGCCAGACTCGAACCATTGCGGAGCAACAAGCCGCCGCCCAGAGCGGAACGAGACAACTTACGCGAGACGATCCTGGCCCACAGACGATCTATCGCGTTGTCCCCAAATACCGTGACGGGGTTCTGTTCAACCTGTTGCTTTCCTACGTCCGCTGACTGAGGGTTAAAACATGCCGATGCAATCTCACACCTCATCGAGTAAGCCAAACTACAAAACGTTTCATCGCGGGCTCTCGCTACTAATAATTGTTCTTCTTCTCGGCAGCACATTTAAGGCACAAGACACCAGGAAGGCACAAGAAGACGAGGCCGTGAGACTCATGTCGGAGGGCCTTCAACTAGTTACCGAAGGCTCACCTGCATCCCTTCAGAAAGGAATCGAGAAGCTTGATTCGGCAAGAGTGTTGCTTCACTCTCTTAATTTTCCCGAGGGCGAGGCAGTGATACTCATCCTTACCGCCTACGCCAACAATCACCTCAAGCAAGAGCAAAAGGCGATAGAACAGTTGGAGCAGTCGGTGTCTCTGTTTCGGGCGGCTGGTAAACCAAGAGGGGAAGCTCTCGCACTTCTTCTTCTTGGACAATTTCAGGGCATGCGAGGCGACATGCAGAAAGCGCTCGACAATTTAACCAGTGCATTGACTCAGTTTCGAGCGGCCGGAGATCGCGACGGGGAAATGATCACGCTGATGACGTTAGCAGGACTAAAGGTGGTCCTGGGAAAACCTGAGGAGATGATCAGTTATTACGCCCAGGTTCTCGAGATCTCTCGCGCCGCGGCTACTCGTGAACGTGAAGCCAACCCCAACCCTGAACTTCGATCCATCTATGAGTTGATGGGCATCAATGTGATGGATCAGCCTCTGAAGGGCCGAGAGGGCCTTGAGCAGCTTTTGACGATGTCTCGCTCATTCCATGTTCCTCGTGTAGAGGCTCTGGTGCTTTTGATGCTTGGCCTGTACTACAGTTTTGAATTCGACCCACAAAAAGCCCTGGGGTATTACGAACAATCTTTGCGTCTCTTTCGAACCGAGAAGGATCGTTACGGCGAAGGGATTGCTCTCTTTGGGGTATGCATGAGTCGCATCAGCTCCCGGGATCAGAAAGGGCTTGACGATTGCGCTCAAGCGCTAACGATCCAGCGCGCCACTGGAAATAACGAAGCTGAAGCGCTCACTCTAAAGCAGATCGCCATTGGAGAAAATGATCGAGGAAATCTTGCCGCCTCTAAAACCGCGATTGAGTCTGCCATTTCGATCGTTGAGTCTAATCGCACGAATGTAATCAACCCGCAGCTTCGCCTTACATACTTCGAGGGGGTACAGCACTACTACGATTTCTATCTCGAGTTACTGATGCGCTTGCACAGGCAACATCCCACCGAGGGCTACGATGGCAGGGCGCTCGAAGTGAGCGAACGGGCGCGCGCACGCTCGCTCATCGAAACTCTTAAAGAGGCAAATGCAGACATCCGTCAGGGCGTTGATGCCGGATTATTAGAGCACGAACGTGACATTCAACGCCGGCTCAACGCGAAGGCTGAAGCTCAAATGCAATTGCTTTCGCCCCAGTATTCAGAGACACAAGCCGCGAAGTTGGCGGAGGAGATTAAAAGGCTAATCGAGGATCTGCAGCAAGTCGAAACAGAGATCAAGCAAAGAAACCCTCGCTATGCAGCTCTAATGCAACCACGGCCGCTAACGCTAAAAGAGATTCAGTCGCAGGTTCTCGATCCAGACACGCTGTTGTTGGAGTATTCGCTTGGTGAGGAGCGTAGCTATCTTTGGGCGTTGACATCAAATTCAAGCTCCAGCTACGAGTTACCTAAACGTGCAGAGATAGAACCGGCTGCCCATCAACTTTACGATTTGTTGAATGCGCGGAATGCCCATGTCAAGAAGGAAACTGACGATGAGCGGACTGCCCGTGTGGCAAAAGCCGATGCGGAAATCCCCATAGCGGCGGCAGCCCTTAGCCGAATGATCCTTACCCCGGTAGCAGGACAGTTGGGGACCAAGAGACTGATCATCGTTGCTGATGACGTACTTCATTTTGTTCCGTTTGGAGTCTTGCCTGTGGCAACCGGCCCAGCGTCGAGCATGAGCAGGCAAAGAAAAGTGACAACCCTTCTCATTGAAAATCACGAGATTGTAAATCTGCCTTCAGCTTCAACACTGTCGGTCATCCGCGGTGAGGTGGCGGGACGCAACCGAGCGCCTAAAAGTGTGGTTGCTTTGGCAGATCCAGTCTTCATGAAAGACGACGAACGTGTTAAGGCAAGTAAAGACAAAGAATCGCTTACTCAAGTGCTGGCTTTGATGAGTGGGGACAGCAAAAACCGTCAGTTAGTTAAGGCCAGTGAGGAAGCAGGTGTCGCAAGTGATAGAGCGTATGTTCCGCGTCTCCTTGGGACGCGGCAGGAAGCAGAACAGATAGTTGCCATGGTTCCCTCTAATGAGCGGAGGTTAGCGTTGGATTTTGACGCCAGCCGCGACACAGTCATGAGCGGAGAGTTGAACCAGTATCGTTACGTGCATTTGTCCACGCACGGTTTTTTGAACAGCGTGCACCCAGAGTTGTCAGGTTTGGTTTTCTCTCTGGTGAACGAACGAGGAGAACCGCAGGACGGTTTTTTGAGAGCGCACGAGATTTTTAACTTGAAGCTTTCGCCTGAGGTGGTGGTTCTGAGTGCATGTCAAACGGGCATGGGCACGAACATAAGAGGCGAGGGACTCGTTAGTCTAACGCGCGGATTCATGTATGCCGGAGCGCCACGCGTGATTGTAAGCCTGTGGGGTGTGAGCGACTTGGGAACAACCGAGTTGATGGTGCGCTTTTATCGCGGGATGTTGAAGGAAGGTATGCGGCCCGCCGCGGCGCTACGGGCTGCGCAAATATCACTCATGAACGACAAGCGATGGACGTCGCCATATTATTGGGCGCCGTTCACGTTGCACGGTGAGTGGCAATAGGTGATACAGCGCTCCTTAATCAGGAGTAAGACACTACACCGTTGAATCTGTTGGTCTCATATTGCTAGCCTCTTGCACTGTAGCTATATACGAAACGTTTCCTTATCCTCGCCAACCCCTTTCCTCACTAATCTAATCTGCACGTCAAAAATTTCCCTCCTTGTTGACGGATTTCTCCTGCTCTCAGCGCCTGACCAAGTGGAAGGTATTAAACAAAACGGCGCGATATCCCAGATTGGGATGGGCCATAGCAGGAGAATGTAGATGACAGAAAAGATCCGAATACTAGTTCTATCCTCGAATCCGTGGAGTACCGGCCGGATTCTGGTGGCTGAAGAGGCCCGGGAGATCTCTGATCGAATTCAGGAAGGTCCTTACCGCGATAAATTCGAAGTGCACAATCATGGTGCTGTAAGACCGAAAGATTTGCAAAGGTTGTTGTTGACGTATGAACCACAGATCGTGCACTTCGGCGGACACGGAAGCAAGGGACAGAGAATCCTCCTTAATGGAACAAATGGTCGAGCTCAGGCACTGGATCAACAGGGGCTGAAAGAGGTTTTTGCTTTCTACAACAAACATGTGCGACTGGTACTGCTGAACGCCTGTTTTACTAGGACGCAGGCGCGTTTGATCTCCGACGTAGTTGATTATTCCATCGGCACTGCCAGGCCAATCGGAGACAAAGTGAGTGTGGCCTTTGCGGGCGCGTTCTATCGGGCGCTCGCGTTCGGCAAATCCATAAGACACGCATTTAGATCTGCCAAAGTGGAACTTGACCTTACAAGCATGGACCAATCACGTGGAATTGAACTCTTCGTTAGAAACAAAATCAATAAACGAGATCGGTTTCCTCAAATCGTAAACGAGCGACACTTACCGGCAATTTCGGCAAGTCTGGTGAAAGCAAACGCAATTTTGGAAGTCACCACAATTAAAACCATTCAGCAAACGATTTTGGTTCGAGGTTAGAAGAGTGTCGGCCGCAGGCGTGATTCGCTCAAGCGAGACGATATAACGCCCGACTGGTGGACGTGTGCTGGGGTGGCTGCGGCGCCCTTGCCCTGTAGTAATAAGGAGAGATGAAATGCCTAAGAACGTGAAACATAAATCAATGGTGAAGAACCAGACAGCTAAGCAAGCCCAGAGTCCTTTGCGTACATCCGGTCGAAAGGTGCCCGGTACCAGATATGGTATCTTGATCGATTGGCGATGTGGATCTACTTCGTCCGGAAGAGTCTCAGATCGCTATGGTCGCTCGCTCCGAGATGGAAAGTAACCAGGTGTACGTTGTATCGCTGCGGAGAAGGTAGCTTGTTGGGCTACCTTCTCCAAACACCGCTTTGCTTAGAGATTTGAGATCGTTACTGCTCACCCAAGGTCATTGATTATCTACCGGCATCGTGATAAATAGAGCGTCCGGCTAATCCCAATGACCGTGATAAGCGGGCGCTTTCCGTACCAGGTCTCACAGACGTAGTTTCCACAAGGAAACTGAGTTCCCAGATGTTGCCAGCAAAAACCCACAGATTCAAAAGAGAAGAACTCTTAAGCATTTTGTTGATGTGTTTCTGCATTGGGCCATGGATAGCCGTTTCGTGTGTGCACAACGCTGCCGCAACCGCGAGTGAAACAACCGCGCAACTTATAAAAGTTCAATCGACGACTGTGACGCAAACGGATCCCAGGGACCGCGAGGCTCGACAGCTATTGGCGCGTGCTGAAGAGCTGCGCGCAAACTGGACAGCAGTCGCTCTTCGCCAGGCAATAGACCACTATGAAAAAGCCGCGCTGCTCTGGACAAGTATTTCCGACTTAAAAAAAGCTTCAGAGGCGACACTAAAAGCGGGCGATGTCTACTTTCTTTTGAGTGAATATACGCAGGCTCTCAAGAGATATCACGACGCTGAAGCAGTCGCGCAAAAGTCCGGCGACTGGCTGGTGCAAGCGAAAGCGTTGAGTCAGATGGGTCGTCTCCAATCTTACTTTGGGAACAACGATCTCGCGCAGAAGCAGTTGACTCAATCTTTAGATCTTTTCAAACGTTACGAGAGCAATCGAACTGTCAGCGCTACGAATGCGTACGGCGAAGCACTTAGCAACCTGGCTGAAGTCAGTTATTCAAAAGGCGACTATTTAACCGCCTCGAAGCAACTTGATAACGCACTCAACGCATTCCAGGATGATCGAAAAGGTGAAGCGCGAGTGCGCCTCTTCAAGAGCTACATAGCCGGAAGCATAGGCGAAACGGACAAAGCACTGGTAGAGATTTCTCGTGCCCTGGAACTATTTCGTGAAATAAACGACAAGAGCGGTGAAGGGCTCGCGTTGACCGCGATGGGATTGTGGCACTCTTCGAACCAGGATCATATCCCCGCACTTGAAATCAATAAGGAGGCGTTAGAAATCTTTCACGCCATTGGAGATCAGCATAACGAAGCCATCGCACTGAACGCGATAGGCCAGGCTTATCAGAATCTAAATGAGTACGCAAACGCTCTCACTTTCTATAAGAACGCCTTAACATTGTTTGAAAACACCAGAACGTTGGATGCGGCTTCAGGCACTACTTGCGCCATCGCTTCGACGCACTACCTTAGCGGGAATCTGGATCAAGCGCTCGCATCTTACGAACGCTGTTTGCAGTTGAGTCGCATTGTGGGGAAGCATCGGATTGAAGCCTACGCACTTGAAGGAATCGCAAGTATCTACGGTGCTCAGGGGCGCCATCGACAAGCAGTGAAGCAGTACCAGAATTTAGAGAGATTCTTCAAGAGTAATGGCGATCTCCGTGGACAAGCGATGGCTTTGAATGGGCATGGTGATTTATTTCTTCGACTCGGGGAAAAGCAAAAAGCATTGGACGTATTTGGCCAGGCATTTTCCCTAAGCGAGAAGATGGGTGACAGGGGAATTCTGATAGCTACGCTTTATAACCTCGCGCGTGCTAATGAAGCGCTTGGATTGCATGAAACTGCTCTGTCGCTCATCAGGAAATCCTTCAACCTGATTGAGGGAATACGCGCGAATGTGGCAAGCCCGGATTTCCGCGCGTCTTACTTTTCCGCAGTCAAAAGGCATTACGACTTGTGTATAGAAATTCTGATGCAGCTTCATCGACTGCGGCCCGGAGAAGGTTTTGCCGCCGAAGCTTTTTCGATAAGTGAGCAGGGTCGGGCTCGCTTACTCTTGGATCTTCTCAGTGAATCGCGGCCCAATATGCGTGCAGGAGCTGCCAGGGATCTTGTCGAGAAAGAGCGGACGTTGAGAGGATTACTTCGAGCACAAGCCGAATATCAATTGAATCTCTCTATGAGCGGAAAAGATTCAGCCGAGCTCACGGATGTGGCTGATCAGATAGCGCGACTCAGATCTGACTATCAGACTGTTCAGGCTCAGCTAAGGGAACAGAATCCTCGCTTGTTTTCTTTTGAGCAGTTTGCGCCGGTGGACCTGGAACGCATTCAAAAGGAGTTGCAAAGCAGTGACACAATATTATTGGAGTATGCACTGGGGGACGACCACAGTTATTTATGGGCAGTAACATCCAACTCTAGCGACAGTTATATACTGCCAGCCCGCAGGGAAATTGAAGACGCCGCACGTGAATTCTTTAAGATGATCAAAGCGCGCCAGGGAAGTGACGATCAGAGCGAGAAGGATTATCAGGCTAACATTGCCGCGGCCGACAATCGTTATTCTGAAAAAGCAAGCAATCTGAGCCGAATGCTGTTGGGGCCCGTGATCGAGAAACTCGGAAGCCGAAGGATTGTTGTCGTAACCGACGGAGCCTTGCAGTACATTCCTTTCGAAGCGTTGCCGACACGATTCGCGCAACCGACTGGTCCAGTTGAGGCGTCAACAAGTTTCTTAATAGCTACGAATGAAGTAGTGGTGTTGCCGTCTGCTTCGACACTAATCGCAATCCGCAGCGCACAAAATCATAAAGGTTCGCCAGACAAGCTCATTGCTATCATTGCCGATCCGGTTTTCAGCGCAAGTGATGACCGCGTGCCTCAGCAAGCATTACGTCCCGCGATCGCTAAAACTGCCGCCGATCAAAATCTGGACCAAGCCGAGCAACAGACGGTTAAGAAGTTGAGGCTCGCTCGTCTCGCTCATGCCTCAGAAGAGGCGGATGCGATCTCTACAGCGGCGCCGTGGGGCACTACGCTGGTGGCCAAGGGGTTTGATGCCAGCCGTGAAACTGTTATGAGCCCGGAAGTTAGTCGAGCTCAGATCGTTCACCTCGCTACTCATGGTTTTCTTGATACCGAACACCCCGAACTGTCCGCCATAGTTCTCACAATGACGGATCGTAATGGCGCGAAGACGGATGGCTTAATGCCGTTGCCCGACATTTACACTCTGGACCTCTCTGCTGAGCTAATTGTATTGAGTGCATGTCAGACTGCTTTAGGAAAAGACATAAAAGGAGAGGGACTAGTCGGTCTAACCCATAGTTTCATGTCTGCGGGAGCGAAGAGTGTCGTTGCCAGCCTTTGGAAGGTCGACGATCGAGCGACAGCTGCTTTAATGGCTGATTTCTACGAAGGCATGCTGCAGAAGGGTATGACCCCAGCCGCTGCGCTTCGATCCGCCAAGTTGAAGATGATGAGTCAAAAACAGTGGAGCGCACCCTACTATTGGGCGGGATTTGTGTTGCAGGGTGAGTACACGAACCATATAACCGTTGACCGCTACAGTTGGTTTCGACCTAGTCTAATACTTTTATTTGTACTGATTCTGATTGCAACCGCTCTGTTAGTTTTTCAAAAGCGAAGGCGGCAGATTCGCCCGGCACAGTTCACCTAAACGGAACACTACTAGTAAATGCCCCACGATTCCCCAGTCCCACCCGAGAGCTTCGAGGAGATTCTCGCTTGGCTCAATCCTGATCGTGAGGTTGCTGCGACTATGTATGTTCAGCTTCGTCACGATCTAGCAAAGATTTTCACTTTTAGAGGCTGTGCCGATCCGGAAGGTTTGACTGACGAGGTTTTCGATCGCGTTGCGAAGAAAGTAGAGGAAGTACGACCGACTTACGTGGGCGATCCGCGACTTTATTTTCGTGCCGTGGCGAACAATTTGGTCAAGGAAGATCTGAAGAGGGCCAAGACTCAAGTCTCTTTAGAAGAATCTGAACTGCCGGAGCCGATAACAACCGAGCGTGATGAGGATGACACTGAAGATATAGAGGAATGTCTGCGTTCGTGTCTGCAAAAACTTAGCGCTGAGAATCGGAAGTTGATTGTGGAGTATTTCGCCAAAGAAAAGCAGGCTAAGATCGATCATCGCAGTGAACTGGCGAAACAGTTCGGGATATCTGTAGAAAATCTTAGGGTTAAGGTGTACCGGATTCGTGTATCTCTTCAAGGATGTATTGAACGCTGTCTTAAAGGTAAGGTTCAGCAAAAATGAAACGGATCGCGCGAAATTTCATTGTAGATGAATGGCGACGACCGGAGTGTGGCCCATGAAGGAAGATTCGGTGACTGACGCGTTATTGCGTGAGTTTCTATTGGGCAAACTTGCCGACGCAGATCGCGAAAGAATGGAGGGTTTCTTTTTAACAGATTCTGCGACTAGGGAGAGAGTGCTTGCACTCGAACAGGATCTAATTGATGACTACTTAGAAGACAGTCTTAGCCAGGAAGACAAAGAGAGATTCCTTTCACGCTATGCTCGAACAGACGAACAGCGACGCAAGCTCAGAATCACTGGCGCGATAAAAGATTGGGCAGTCAGGGAGGCAATGGCACCTCATACGGCCGCACCTACAATATCTGTCTGGAATCGATTCTGGACATGGCTACGACTCAAGCCTCGTTTTGTTGTTCCGATTGTAGTAACGATCGTGATTGCGATAGTGCTTGCAATCGTGTGGTTAAACAGCCGGATGGAGCAACGGAAGCATTTGGCGATCGAGCAGGAACTGGCCCAGCTTAACTCTCCTGCGAGCATGCGCGAGGTTTCTCCACAAATAACTCCATTCGAGCTTAGACCTGTTTCGGTGAGAGATATCAGACCGCATGTCGAAATAAGAATGCGTGCCGAAATTCGTTTTATAGAACTCCGACTTCCCTGGATACAGAACGAGCGCTACTCGATGTATCAGGCAGAAGTGCGACGGGTAGGTGATCGCGAAGCATTCACTATTCCCAATCTTCAGGCGGAGAGTAACGGTCGATATACGATTCGATTAAGACTTCCTGCTCAGATGCTTACAAGGGGGGACTATCAGATAAAGCTGACTGGCCTTTCCATTGATGGCTCCGCGAAGTCCAGCGAAGAGTATTCGTTCGTTGTAATTAATTAGATACTCCTGCCTTTCTCTGCTCAGAAACTCGTTCTAAAGATTCACTTCGCCTGTAATGTTTCATACGTGATTTCCATTGTGCATAGACTGAGATTTGGGAAGGAGACCACCATGTACAACATCGGTGAAAAGCCAGGTAAGGGAACTTACTGCTGCACGAAGTGTGGTTGGCGCGTAACGCTCGATGACGACGATGATCGCTTGCCGCCGTGCGGAAGGTGTGGGCCAGGACAGCATACGACCTATAAGCGTTGTTGAGTCGAAGCGGTTCGCATCAATACAAAGTACACCCTTACAATTGAAGAAAATGAGAATACTTTATGACCGAGACTCCCACATCCACGCCAGTAATCCTGACTAACGAACAACAACCGGTCCTCGAGAATTCCAAGCCAAAATCTTTCTCCACGGCTCCGAAATGGGAAACAGCAGCGCGCGAACGTATGAGAGCGGCCATAAAGAAGTTTGCGAAACCGTTGGCTGATCTCGTTGCTCGAGATGCTAACGAAGGCGATACGCGCCTTTTGGTGACGGATATGCTCTGTGAGGGATTCGGTTTCGATAAGTACTCGGAGTTAACTACCGAGTATAGGGTTAAGGGTGAATTTGCTGATTACGGCATTCGGCTTGACAAAGAATTGATTGCCTTTCTCGAGGTGAAACGGGTAACTACGAAATTAGCCGCAAAACATCTTCGTCAAGTCGAGACGTATGCAGTAAACGAAGGAGTCGAATGGGTCATTCTTACTAGCGGTGTAGTTTGGCAGGTCTATCACATAACGGGAGGACTACCTATCGTCGTCGACCTCGCTTTAGAGGTAGATCTTTTGAATGAACACACATTGGCTCAAAAAGCGAACCAACTGTATTACCTCACTAGGGAGTCGCTGAAGCGCCGGCAAATCGATGCATTGTGGCAGGCAAAGAGAGCTACGTCACCAAAGTCTTTGGCGAAAGTTCTATGTTCTGACAGTGTAGTTACAGCAATCCGCAAGGAATTGAAGCGCACGACTGGTCAATCAGTAACGGAGGTCGAAATCGTAAGACTACTCAATGAGACGGTTTTGGTTCCTGAATGCCTCGACGTCAAATAGAACGAGGAGTTCGGATCAACTTTGGCTGTCAATGGAATTCTCGAAACATAAACCGAAAAGATATTGCTGGCGATCCGATAGGCCTACTGCTGTCGTTTTACCGAACCGAAGTTATTCGCAACCTATTCCATCGCCGTCCCTGTCTAACCGGTAGATGTCTTTGCCGATGACTTTCACTGGTCCTTTCACATACGCAGGTCCATCACCGCTCCCGCCTGCACAATCAACATCGCTCGCGATCGGCACGCAGCCGGAATAGTTCGGGTCACACTGTGGCGAAATTGCGGACGTTTCGGTTTTGTTCAGGTTTCGACTATTTGCCACCTTCGAAGTATTTGATGTGCCTGAGCTACAGGCTTGCACGATACCCGATGCCAGGATAACGACTGCTGCGGCCAGTCTTTTCCTACTCAAGCATGTTTTATTCACTGCTTATTCCTCGGTCGAGAACTTCGGGAGTATTAAAGTAGAGCGTTCGGTCGATTTATCTAGTGGATCCGGTCAAAGGCTCTTGTGTTAGCTTGGGTATTCGCTTCGAATTGCGACGGTGCAGGGTTATGGCGATTAGCTCGATTTTCGTCATTCTCGCGCTGTTCTCATTCAGCGGGAGCCTACTACTTATGAAAAACCAGCTATTCCATTTCAGGAATTGTCCGCAACATCCGCAAGTGACAAGGCTAAGAAAGTCCCATCTGACTAACTGAATGTTGGCGCTCTATCTCGCCTGTAATGTTTTAAATGAAATTCCATATTAGGTAGAGGATTGTGTCCTGCTGCGCGAAAATTCGGCTACCTCAGGCGTCGATTAGAGTGGTTTAAGCGCAACTTGTCTGAGAGCCGCGGTACGTCTTCGTTTCAGCCTCTGAAATCTATCTAGTCAAAGGGTAGCTGTGTTTCCAATAGTAGTCCTCCCGGCCGTTCGCGATCGCGAAAACTCTCTTTCGAGATTTCTTCTCAGAGTTGGCTGCTGCAGTTGTGTTTTGCTTTCGGTCATTGCCGGTTGTACCGCCAACTAGCGGACAGGTAGACAGCGGTAGTGTCGACTGGATTTTCGTGCTCGATACTTCCGCTTCGATGCATGGCGCCGGTGGCGCCGCACAACCCACGCTTATGTTGGACGTAATGTTTCAGCGTAATTTCCATGATCCATAGAGCAGCAGTTACGGAACTTTATCCGATCTCCAGTATCGGTGAGTCTTTTCCTGCGTTTGGATCATTCATCTCGTTGGATGAACTCAATAATTTCCTGAAGGCTGCACACGAGCTCACGTAAGCCTGAAAACCTTGGTCGTCAGTATTTATGATTGCAGTGAACCCCGACTGCACCAATTGTGGCTTTCTTCTGGATGCCGATTGTGACTTCTGTCCAAGTTGTGGTGCGGTCAAAGGCAAACCGAATCAGGCGCCGCCGCCGGTGAGAGATCCCCATGGATGGATGAACGACACTCCGGCCCCGGCGCCACCCCCACGTGTGAGTGCACCCCTTCAAGTTACACCAACCCAAGTTCAACCGATCTCATACGCTGTCGTTCCCGTCGCCAGTAAGGTTCAAGACAACGGTCTGGCTACAACGGTCCGAACAATGGGCATCGTCGCCATTTCGTTCATGGCCGTCGCTCTCATTCCGTGTTTAGGTTGGCTCAATTATCTAAACCTTACGTTGAGCTTCATTACTTTGGTGCTGAGCATTGTGGCTCTTGCTTCCGCGAAGTCAGATGCGTCCAGGAGTTCAGCGCTCGTCGGTCTCCTTCTGGTCATCGTGGCTGGTTTCGTAGGTGTTTTTCGTCTGATCCTCGGAGGAGGATGCGTTTGAACGACTGCAACGTGGCAACTGTGGCAAGGCGGCGACTATTTGGTTTGCCGATGCCGCATGCACGGGAATGGTGGGAATCGCTGCGCTGGTTGCTGCTGGTGTTCACACTGATGGTTGCGATTACGTTGGCTGGATCATTCGTTTCTTACGAACGCGTCGTAAATCTGGGTCACCCGTGGTTGCCCAAACAGAATTGTCCCGGTTGTTTGTTATGCGGGATGACGCGAAGCTTTTGCGCCATGTCAGATGGGAAGTGGCAGCAAGCCGCGGCATGGAATAGAGGAGGTCCTGCACTCTACGCGTTTTTTTGGCTCTGGCTATTGGGAAATTTAGTTTACGCGAGTTCTGTCGCGCGCAAATTCGCGCAGCAAAAACTGGCTTCCAATAAGTAGATGAGGATGAGACGCACAACGAAACTTCAATCGCAGAACTGGCTGCCGCGGTTATTCGTGTGCACTGTCATTCTCGTCATGATTGGCGCTTGTAGTGGAGGCGAGATCTCTTTGATGCGTCTCGTACCGTTAGAGAGCTGCGCAGTCATGATACTCGACTGGTCGTCGCTGCGACATGACCCCGATCTGAGACGAGTCATCAAGGGCGACGCATTTGAAACTCTTTTGGGACGCCTCGGAATAAACGGAGATTCTGTTGATACCGTGGTGGTATTCAGTTCAATCGATGGTCACACGACATCCGGACTACTGCTGCGCGGATCGTTCAATCGAAAAAAAGTCATCGCCGACCTCAAGCAAAGTGGTTGGAAAGAGAATTCATTGCAGGACCACACCGTTTACCTCAACGGAGCAGACTGCATTGCTGCGCTCGGTCGCAATACCTTGTTTGCCGGCACGCACGATGGCGCTTTAGCTGTGTTCCGCGCAGAGAAGAGTATTCGAGAAAGTATCGTTGCTTCTCCCGCCTTTAAGAAAATCAATGACGGAATATCGACGAACGGTAAGCCGGTGAGGGTTCTCCTGCTCATACCACAGGGCACGCTGGATATGGCTGACGCAGCTCTCACCGCGACTTCGGTCGTATTGTCGCTGTTTCAACTGGGTGGCATTGGCCAACTACTCAAGGCCGTGAATGTAGCGAGTGGTTTCGCTTTCTCATTAGACCACAATTCATACGACGAGTATCCCGTCGAGCTGTGTGTCCTTATGCGTGATGAAGAGGCCGCGGTTTTCGTCAACGGATCCTTAAATGCGATGAAAACGATCTCTGAGCTTGCGGCTGCCGACAAGCGCGACCTCGAGAGTCTCAGAGCTTTGCAAAAAATGAGAGTAGATCGGAAAGGTGAAGTTCTGAGGTTGAAAATGGAGATTCCTGCGACCGCCCTGTTCCCAGAGCGTAGCTAACAGCGAATTCGAAACCGGGCAGAAACTGAAAACATCATGCTTCTGAGTAAGAGACGTCAATCCGTGCGATTCCACTGGTTGATCCTGACAATGACTGCAGGTGTCTTTGCGGTTGCCTGCGTTACTCCACCTCCCGATTGGAACAAAGTGATAGGGGCCAATCACGAGCCATCTTCCACCACTCCGCCACCTCCTCCAAAAACCACCAACGAACTTGTTGTCTATCTCGACACGAGTGCGAGCATGGCAGGTTATGTAACTCGAGACGGACAATCGATTTTCGGAAAAGTATTGCGCGAGCTTCGCTATGCGACCGGCACTTTCAGCGGCTCCGATGTGAAGGTACAGGTTCGTAGGATTGCTTCGGACGTTGGTCCAGTGCTCTCAGACATGGAGCTGACCATTGCCTCACAGGACCAAGGTGTTTATCGAGGCGGCGAAACGAACCTGGCTGGCGCGATCAGCACCTTTAGGTCTCCGGCGAGCACTCCCAAAACTACGACTGGTCGAATGACGATTGCTGCGTCAACCTCAGATCCTCCCCCAGAAGTCGAGGCGGTGCCCAGGTTCCATGTGCTCGTCACCGATGGAGTGCAATCAACCAAACAAGGCAGCGCCACGCACGATTGTACGGCTGGTTCCGATCAGTTTTGTGTCAGACAGAAAATCGGTGAACTGATATCGAATAACTGGGGAGGATGCGTCTTGGGAATTCGCGCTGACTTCCATGGCAAGGTGTATTCCGAGGTGAGCAAGTTGGGAATATCGTATGAAAGTCGCCCGGGCGATCCAGCGACCTTTCGTCCTTTTTACCTCTACATATTCTCTCCTGACCCTGCTGCTCTGGAGTCTTTGGTTAACGCGCTCAAGGAGCGGCTGCGACCGTTGCTGCCACAAACAGAGCCAATTCGTGAACTTAACCTTTCATTCCCGTACACGGATGGCCCAGCAGATTTTGACGTCGTCGTGCAAAAGGACGCAAGAGCCTTCATTGAACGCAAGAAGGACCGAAACGGACCACCCTCCAAACTCACGATAGAAGTCGATGTTGATACCGAAACCTCGGGCGCGAAACCGTTCTCGATCGTAGCGAAACTTCCATGGTCGAAACATGCGGTCGATACCGCGACCGAACAAGAACTGGCCCAATTACTTGATTGGGATCCTAAGCCGATATACCCGGTCGAAAGCGAAGCGAAGTCGAAACGGTTCCCGGAAATAAAGATCTTGCGAAGCTACGTCGCTAATTCAGGACAAATCACTATCGAAGCGACCGCGGGTTTCCCACCCGGAACGGAAAAGCCCTCGTGGCGCGGCTATCACCTCATCGGAAAACTGAACCTGAACAAGGCGGTTCCATCATGGATTAAAGGATGGTCTATCGATCTCGACAATACACGCGAGGTTGGCAATCGCACCTTCAATCTGGAAACAGCCTTACTGGGCCTTTGGAATACGTCAAAAGCCGACGATCTAACAGTGGCGGAAGCCTTCATAAGGATTGGACCAAAGTAGTCATGACTGAGAAAGGATAAAGATGTTTATGCTCGGCCTTCTCCTTTGGAGTTTCGATTTTCTCCAAATGCTTCTCGACTCATGTGAAGACGAGGGATGCGAAGACACTGCTTTGAACTGGCTCATCGCAGCCATCGTCGTCGCGATTGTTTGTTCACTTTTTATGCTCGGCGTCAAGGGGCTGAAGAAGTACACCGCGATCAATCTCGTGCAGAAAGCCTGGAGTCGAGGCCAAACCGTGGTGCTGATCATTGTCGGACTCCTGCCCGTGCTTATCACTCTGATCGTGATCTGGTACACCGTCAGAAATTTTTTCAATTACGTCGGCGTGGGCGGCTTGTTGAAGGGAATTGTTCTTTCCTGGGTCGTCTATATGTTCTTCGTCTTTACCGGACATCTATTGAGTCCATGGCGGCGCGAGCTTCTATAACGGAGGTTGAACATGCGAAATGTTTTTATTGCGGTGGGCGGAAGCGGGACGAAAGTCGCAGAGGCTTTGGTTCGCCTTTTGGCAATCGGATTTCCCACTCACCGTGAAAAGGGTGCCTTAACCAGCGCGGGTCACTCGCTCGAAATCTGGAGACTGGATCCTGACCTCAGCTCGGGCGCTGCGGTTTCCCTCGACAATTGTCTCCGCGATTACCTCGAGTTGCAGGAACTGCTGAGCAGTGAGAAACGCGCCATTGGTATCGCCGGTAGCCAATGGGCCATGGATGTGGACACGAATGTCAAACATCTGGACCCCTTGCAACTACCCTCGAAAAACAGCAGGGACAACACCAAAAAATCCCTCGGCGGAATTCTGGATTCGCAGTATGGCGATATCGAGAGCTCGCTTTCATTTCTAGCTCCTTTTTACGAAGCAAAAGATTTGAAAGTCGAAATCGATCGCGGCTTTTACCAGAAGCCTTTCATTGGCGCCGCCGTCATGGCTGTCTTTGCGGATTCGCTGCGGGACGAGAGTTCCCCGGGAGGAAAGAAGTGCGGCCTTACGGCATTCCACAACGTGCAAACAAATTTCTTTCTCTGTGGCAGTCTGCACGGAGGCACGGGCGCTTGTGGCGTGCCGGTCCTCGGCGAATACCTGAGCGGACTCAAAAAGAAAAAAGAGAACCAGTCGTGGGATTGGCAAGTAGGCGCGTGCCTCATGACGCCCTATTGCGTTCCGCCACAACCGCCTTTTGGAGCTTTGCGATCAGGTCACCCCAGCGCACAACAGATTAGCGATCTCGTTAAAGAACATGGCGACAAACCTGCGTTTGCCGGTTTGACTCCGGAAGACAAGAACAAATTAGTCGAACAGATTCTGCTCGGCTTTTACGCGGAGCCGGAGGCAATGGAGGCAAGAGCGCGTCAGGGTTTGGCTTACTACAGGGATCATGCGAGCGACTACTTTGACGAGCTCTATCTGGTAGGCAAACCCGAACCTGACAAGCTGAAGGTGTGGAGCAATGGCGGGCAGAGTCAACGCAATCCTTTGAACTCTGCCGAAATAGTTGCCGCGCTTGCCGCTCTCAATTTCTTTTCCAGAGCCCGCACCGGTAGTCCTGACTCTTATGTAATTGGAGCCTCAACACCGGAACTCGACTCCAAGAAAATGAGTCTACACCAGTTACCCACTTATTCTGTCGACAACCAGGAGATCGATCCGGAGCGAGTATTTCTTTCGACCGCCGTCATGCGTCACTTGCTGATCCATCAGATCCCCTGGGAGGTTCCGGCCCGGAGTTTTCCCGACGATATCAAGAAACTCAAGAAAGTCTATGAAACCAACGAAGGCCGAAAGTTAGACGACTACAGTCGTCTCAATGGGGCTTCGGCTTTGTTGACCAAGTTTCTCCTGGCGACGATTCATCCACAGCAAACCATTGGATGGAGTGGCGAGGATGCCAACCGCATTGCGCCCTATCTTTCGCTTGAGGAAAGTGACGTCAAAGAGATCACTGCCAAGACTGCGAAGAAGTTCATGAAGAAAGAGGCCAAGGGCGAGTTGGAGTTGGGCAATTCTTCGATACGCGTCTCAACATTTGAATTTGGAGACTGGTGTCCGGAAAGCGCGGATTTCACTCCTGGGAGTTACTTGAGGCTGGTCTGGTCCAACTTGTTCGCCAGAACGCAAAGACGCCGCCCGGTGGTCGCAACCTCAAACTAGTAAACAGTGTGGGGAGGTTCAGACAATGGAGAGTTTTAACCGTAAAGAGTTCTTAAACAACGGCATCGTTGGCGGTGGAGCTGGTATCGCAGATAAGCGCGGGTTCAGGGCCGTGCGTACCGAATACATTACCAGTCCCGATTACGATCCTAAGTATTTCGAGACCTTTCCCACCGCCTGGGCAGCGGCCTACGCCTTCCGCAAAGTCCTGGACCTTCGCGACAAGCCCGGCATGAGCGATTTATCAGTTGAGGTAGTGACGCAGGCGATTGAGGAATGGGTCACTCTCTTTCTGCTGCATTACTTTGGCATCGTCTATCTGGCTGAGTACAGCGAGAATGAACTAAAGCAGAAATACGATCAGGATCTATGGACCTCGCTAAGTCTGACCTATCCGAGCGCGCGCGAACATGCCCCGAGATCCATCCGCTTATTGCAAACAAGGGCCGGCACCGTGCTTGGCGCTTACTATCCTTCCGTAATTTTCTTTCCCGCGCGCGACCGCACCAATTGGGAAAAAGATGAAGCGCTCGAAGAGTACGTGCGCAATCAACGTCTGTCGTGGGCGGCAAGTAAGCGAACGCTCTTTCTCGGGGAACAGGAAGAGAAAGCTTTTCACACACACCTGCGCCTCGTTGCAGAACATGCGATTCCGATTCCCACACTGAAGGACGTCTTACACGAATTCTCGCTGGCTGAATATCGAGACCGTATCGATCTCAACGAGGCCGCCGACAATGCCGACCGAGAGAAGCTGAAGCGATATTCCGATCCTGCCGTTTGGAACATTCTGGGCCGGCACCAATGGACGGAATCTGAACTTCTGGACCTGTATCCATTTAAATCGGAGAACACGGAGCGAGTAGGCGATTCCCAACCGGGCAGGGTGTTCTACATGATCACGGGTTTACCACCTGCTCAGTGGATGAAGAATGCCGTCCGTCCGGGTGGTCCAACGCCACAGCAGTATCGCAAATTGAATGACAATCAAATCGTGGTTGAACTTCCTGGCAGGAAGTTTACCTGCACCAAGGAAGAAGGCGACAAGATCGTCGTGCTGAAAGATCTCTTCCTGAAAGATCCCCCTCACTGGTGCAAGGTGCCAAAGTCGTCTGACGAACACACGCAACGCATCAAGAGTCTCCATCGAGTCGCAAAGCTTCGAGATCAAGTTCTACTCGAAAATGAAGTTGCGATTTGTTTGGCGCCCATCGGTCGGGAATTCTTACGAAAATTTCCCTCACTGCTGAACAAGCCTGAGGACGCAGTATCGATTCAGGTGAATCCGGATGCTTCACTCACATGGGTCTTCAAACTCCTGAACAAAGAAATCAAATGGCAAACAGCACCCTCCTTTTCCAAGGGCATAAGCCAGGCTTCGATCTCGCTTTGGCCACCGCGCCCATCAAGCAAATGGCACCTGTATGCCGCCTACGGTGTTGGCGGAAGACAAGACAGCGGTCGCTGGAATCTCGTCGATGAGAACGCGGAAGTAGGCGAACGCTTCGAAGTGGAAGAAAACGAGGAGTACATAAGCGTACTTCAGGGTAAGTCAGGCCGGCCGAATCGCCCGCGCGCATTGCTATTGCGCGATAGTGGGGAAAGCGAGAAAGGCGTTCTGTTTTTGTCGGATTTCGATCCGGTAGACCCAACGTCCAGTGCCGAGCAAACCGCTGTCGCAGTTGATTTCGGTACCAGTAATACATGTTTTGCATTTGACGATGGGACACGTGGAATTCTCCAGTTCAGTTTGGCGCCCGAAGTGTTATGGGGGAAGAGGGCAGACAAGAAGCGTTTGGAGAACCCGGGATTCGTGCCTTTCCTTTGGGGTGGGGCGAAGGGTTTCTTCCCCACCGTACTGCTCTCACGAATCAGCGATCAAACGTTGACTGATCAGTTACCGTCCCGAGATGTAACTCTGCAACACCTTTTTAAAGTCGATGTTCCTTGCCTGCATCGCGCGTTGGAGGACCGTCTTTTTTACGGTCAATTAGACAAGGTTTGGAAGCTTCATCCCAACCTCAAATGGGACCTCGAAGGTAAAACAGAACCCTGGCGTACGTTGTTTTTGCAACAGACGCTGCTGTTTGCCCATGCGGAGATGTTTTTTAATCGCAGCCGAATGGTCGATCGTTATGTGTTCACGTTTCCGCTGGCGTACAGCAAGGACGAGCAACAGCGATTTCATTCGAAGGCCATGGCTGCTGTGCAAACAATTCGTCACTACTGTTACGGCCATGAGCTCGATGCTGACCTCTCATACGACGAATTGAAACAACAGTTGAATTACGAAGACGCGGTCGACGAAAGCACAGCCGTCGCCGCTGCCATTCGTGCCCCAGAAGGCGCGTCGAACATGGAAGTGTTTGTTGACGTCGGTGGCGGCACTGCTGACATAGCAATCCGGCATAGTGGGCGGTTTCTTGTTTTAGAAAGTTTGAAAGTAGCTGGTAATACTTTCTTTAACTTCGCGGGCGCGAACTTCAAGGAAGCTGTCTGCGGCGGGCCGGAGTTCCGGCGACATCTTGGTCGATTACTTCAGGGCAAGGACGATGAGGTTATGTTGCCGCGCCTGAATAACAGTCCTGATTTTCGACTTAACGTTTTTTACTCTGTCGCAGTCAATAGTTTGAGCGATGAGGAGTTCAGGGATCGCGAACAAAGCATTCTCAAGCGAGGGATGGGCGCGAAGTCGTACCAGAAGTTTCGCACCAAACTGTTCTTCAGGCACCTCATTTCTTATGCATTGCTGCAAAGCTGTGCCGCCATCGTCGACAACAAACTAAAGCTCACGAGTGGAATCAATTTGATTTTAGGAGGCAATGGTTGGGGCCTGCTGGTCTTTGCTGAGCTTCCGCGGCAGCGCGCTCGGCTCGAGGAAGAGGCTCGGGAAATTCTCAAGTTGCTCAAACATCATTTGTCGAAGGATCTGCCGCAGGAAATGGCTGATTGCCTCGCCGCAGTCGAAAAGATCAACGTAAATCTCTTGAACGAAAACGACCTGAGCAAAGCCAAAACCAACGTGGCCCTGGGTGCTCTCAATTCCGACAAGACGCGTCGAAACACAGACAAGACGGCGCCTTACACGGGAATTACTTTCCGAGATTTCCGAGTCCACGGTAAAGAACCGATTGGCAATGGTAAGTTGCGCGACTTGCACTGGTGGAGTCGTTGGGGTTTTCAGGAGATGAAAGAACGATTTGGTTTTATGGATGCGGTTAAAGACATCAGCTTTCAGAGTCCTGAGAATCCCGAAGAGCCGTTCGACGAGACACTCGCGATCTTCAGTCGTGTCGGAAGTGTCCGGGGATATGAGCAGGACACGATGCCGGCTGAAATCTGGAACAGCATCAACACTGCGATCATGAAGAATTTGCGCGAGCTAAACGCGGATCGAATCGATCAAGCTCCGATAAATTATTTTCTCTCCAGTGTTCTATATCAAGAGAAGTCCACCCGCGATTTTCTTGATGCCCTGGCGGAAGCGAACGACCACTACAAAGCTTAATTCTCGAGGAGAGACGAAATGAAAACTCGCAGAGTGGTGATCAGTCTGATCTTCGTGGTTGCTTTCATGATGGCCGCATGCGGTGAAGCTGAACCACCGGATGAACGCCGGCAGGAAAACAGAAACGCTGCGCCTACGATTGATCCGACGGCGAAAGCCGGTATCAAGCAGGAGTTGGACCAAGCCGCTAACTTACTTACTCAAGCAAAGAGTGAGTTGGATAAAGACACCAAAGAAGCCGAAGCACAAGCAAAACGCTTCTTAGGTTATCCATCGTTCGTGATTGCCGACTTCCGTGATCCACGAGCTTTGGCCGCAAGGCTCCAGACAAACCGTCCCCTGTCGAAGTTTCTATTCTCAAACTTTGCTCCGGCCAATAAAAATCTCTTGGAAAAAGAGCAGGATGATGCTCAGGCTCTCGCCAAAGTACTAAGGCAAGAATTCGATCAGCAGCTTAGTAATGACGAATTGTATCTGGATTCTCGGTTTCCAAAGGAGAACCTGACGCCCGAGACCGAGGCGGAGTTGCAACGAAATCAATCGCGCATCAATTCGCTCTCTCAACAAGAACTCGCGAACTTAAATCGCCGGCTACTGCAAGACTCATATAAGGAATTTATTAAGCCCGCCGATTCCGAGAATGTCTTACGCCATCTAGATCAAGCCCAAAAGTTAACTCAGTCTCTTGGTACGTCCGACGTACAAAGAAAAACTCTGTCAAATATCGATGAGGCGCTGACGGCCAGTCGTGCGCTGTTAAATAAACCGTCAGAAGATCGCGAACACAATGTTCTTTCGGCATCTGATGTGGACAAAGTCAGCGGCCACGTTGCTGAGGCATTGAAGAGCCTTAATACTTCCGGTAAGTCAGTACCCAGTTTCACCGATTCGCTCATGGAAATTGTTTGGGAGGTGCTTTACTACCTACTGCTGATTCTCGCGGTGGTGGTTCCGCTTGCGCTAATTGCCTTCTTCATCAAGCGCGCTCGAGACAGCGCGGCCGCAAAAGAGCTCACCAACTTGCAGGCCTTCAAGAAAATCATCGATCGTCACGACCATCTGCAACAAGAATTCATTTCATTCAAGACGAAAAGCACTTCTGAGATCGAGACTCTGAAAGATCAAATCAGCCGGCTCGAAAGTGCTTATAGAATTCTGGCCAGGAAAAACGACCAGTCCGCCAACTCCTCCTCGGCAAATTTCCAAAATGCAGACCGCTACTACGAGCCCCCGCCTCCACCTGTCAGAGAAGAGCCGGAGTTCCCCGTTTCAGCCGAAACTTACTTGCAGAAAATGAAAGGCTCGAACCGGTCTACAACCGTGATCCGTCCCGATTTTCAAAACGGCATTCTGGTCAAAGACGGTGAAGGACGAGGCGAGTTAGTGCTGGTCGAGGACTTGACCAGGCCAGTCGACTTTCAACGCTTGTTTGTTGTTCCGAGCGTCTCTCAATTTCAGATGAAGCAGGACTTTTATAACTATTACGACGGCTACTACGAATGCGATCAACCGACGGCGGGTGACGTTTGGATTTTACACCCGGCGATTGTGGAGAAGGTCAATGGCGGATGGCGCCTCAGGGAAAAAGGCCGCCTTGAAGTGCGCTCGTGAGTACAAAAACTTTTCCACTGGCGTAAACACAACCAATCACTCTGGAAAGATTAGATGGCTGCCGTATCACAAAATCCGAGCGTTAATGCAATAAAGGTTTACTGCCCGGTTCATAAACTCGGATTCTCCGCAGGCCTCGCACCAGCCATCGAGTGTCCTAATCAAAACCACACTATTGCAACCAACTTTCCTTACGATTCACTCTGGCAGTACTGCTGCGATTGTCAACACTACATGCCGGCCCAGTTAGACTCAGCCGCAGACTGTCAGGCATGCGATCGGGCAATTTCAAAACGTTTTCTCTGTAGCGAGTGTCAGCTTTTTAGCGTCGAATCAAGCAGTCCCGGGCGACGCAAAGTGTTTTCAATATCTTCAACCGGCGCTCCCACTCCTGCTTGTCCTGGTTGCTTAAAGCCGGTCACTGGGCCACCAAAAGAACATCAATGCACGGACTACCCACATCCGTTTGTAACGACTCGCGCGGTCTGTCCGTTTTGTGAGGAAGTGCTTGAACCACTACCCGCTTTCCCCTGTTCGGTCTCTTCCTTTCTCAGCAGCCTCAAGCGTTCACCCACGTCTCTCGAGTTCGACACTGAGTCTAACGCTCTTAGCGAATCGGAAGCCGGCCCTTATTTCCTTATAAAGAATTCCGGCAATACCAGATTTCCGATCGTGATTCCCAGGTCGTCAAACCTTTCCTCGAAACAGGACTACTACAACACCTACTACGAGCTGTTCAATTGTGAGAATCCAACCGGAGGAGAGATTTACATATTAAGCCCGGCAGTCGTGGAACAAGCGGGTAATGGTTGGACGCTTCGAGAAGCCGGCTTTATCGAGATCAAAGCCGAACCGACTTTGGTCGATACTTACGTTACTCAGCAACTCGGTTCCGCTTGTGGTAACTGCGGCACTCTTAGCAGTCCGGGCCATGTGTACTGCAAGAAATGCGGGTCGCCCCTGTCTGTCGAGACAGCGCCTACAAATCAAAAAACGCCGCCTATATTTAAGCCGGCGGACGAACACCTTCCGAACGATTCGTGGCGAGCGCCTGTTACCACTGGCGAAATCTCTTCCGTTCCGCCTAGTCCATCTTATCCGTGGAAGCCGATCGTCGGCGTAGTCGGAGGGATTGCCTCGATCGGAATCATAATCACCATCATTGCGGTTCTCTCGGCTAACGCAAACTCAGTAGAAAAGAAACTCGACAAAGCGATCGTGGCCGGCAACTTTTTTCCGCCCATCTCCGACAATGCTTACGATCTTTATCTTCAACTCAAGAATAGCGGCGCCTCAGAAGAAAAATTACGTCCCTATCGCGACCGGATCTTACCGGGCCTTTCAGACCGTCCACTGCAAATGATCAGAGACTTCATGGTCGCAGGGTCGGATGATCCACCCATTTCTGACTGGCAAGCAGTAGCGCAGAAATTGCGCTGGTCCCTTGATCTAAATCCCAGCGACAAGACGTTGCTTTCGCGATCGCTGTATGCACAGGGACGCGTAGCGTATCTCTCGAAAGACGAAAATCAGGCGCTGTCGATTTGGTCGCGGGCAGCCGAAGCAGATAAGTCGTGGCCATTGCCTGAGAATGGGATTGGGCTGATTCATTTTGCGAATAAAAACTACGCCGCAGCCCGCACTCACTATCAACTCGCTAGCCAAAGAGATCCTAACTGGCCATACCCCTACAACAACATCGGAACTTCGTACTACATGGAAAAGAACTATTCCGAAGCGAAAGGCTTTTACCAGAAAGCAGCTCAACTCGCGCCCAGTTGGGCCAGGCCGCATTCCTGGCTCGGCGATATAGCCATGAAAGAGCAGGACTACCAAACTGCGTTCTCAGAGTTTTCCCTTGTAGTTGATGCAAATGCTACCGGCACGAAGAACATGGACCTCGACAAGATTCGGCGTCAGCTCGAGTTTGCACGCCAGCACTTAATTCAGTACGACGATTAACCTCTTACACAGTAGATGCACGCATTCAGAAAGCCTCACACACTCGGCCTTATGGCGCTGATCTTAATTGGCGCCGTTGTGGGCTTCTTTAGTCTCTATAAATGGATTCACCCATCACCTTCTTGTTTGGCAGAGTTTGACTTGATTATCACTGGAGCTGAAATCATCGATGGCTCCGGACAGGAGCCGTTCTTTGCAGACATTGGTATCAAGGACAAGCGGATCAGGTGTATTGGGGATCTAGCAGGCGCGAAGTCACAAAGAGTAATCGATGCGAAGGGATTATCCGTAGCGCCTGGTTTCATCGACGTTCACACTCACGTTGAACGCAACGTGCCCACAAACTCACCCTTTCTCGCCCCCAACTTTGTTCAGCAGGGTGTGACCACGATCATTACCGGCAACTGTGGCCGATCGTTCCTGGACGTTGCCAAGTTCTTGAAGTTGCTCGAAGCAAACGGCAGCCAAGTGAACGTTGCAACTCTGATCGGGCACAACACGGTGCGCCAGTCAGTCATGAAGCAGTCGTCCTCGGCGCCTACTCCTCAGCAACTCCAGGCAATGAGTTCGCTGGTGGACAGCGCTATGGCGGATGGCGCGTTCGGAATGTCTACTGGACTGGTCTACATTCCCGGAACCTTCGCTAAGACTGATGAAATTGTAGCATTGGCAAAGCGGGTTGCCCGAAGGCACGGAATTTACGTCTCTCACATTCGTGACGAGGCTGCAAAAGGCGAAGCTGCGATCCGGGAAGCATTAGCTGTGGGCGAGAAAACCGGCGCGCATGTGCATATTTCTCACTTCAAAGCTCAGGGACCTAATCAGTGGGGCGCCGCGCGAGCTCGATTGGATCTATTAAAGTCAGCACAGACTCTCGGCCAAACCATATCGCTGGACCAGTATCCATATAACGCCTCGAGTACCGGTCTGGCGGTGCTGCTGCCCTCCTGGTTGTCTGACGGGAGCCTTGGCAATGCGCAGCGAAAGCTCAGCGATCCAGCTACTCGCGCGCGCGTTCGCAAGGAGATGTTGGCCCAACTTCGCGACAACGGATGGAACGACTATTCCTTCGCTCGAATCGCCTACTGTCAATTCGACAGGTCACTAATCGGATTGAACATTGCTGAAGTAACAGAAAAACGTAATGCGGCTGACGCGACGTCTCATCACGCGAATGCTGTGAAGGCCGCGCTTCGTCATTCAGCCGCGACGAAGAGTGAAACCGAAGTTGAAAGCAAGTTATTGCAACAGGCGGATACAGTCATTGACCTTTATACACACGGGGGAGCGCAGATGGTCTTTTTCGACATGGACGAGGACGACATTGAAACAATCATTAAAAACCCGGCGGTAATGTTTGGTTCGGACAGTAGCGTGCGCGGTGAAGACGGCTCTGCTCGCCCACACCCAAGAGGTTTCGGGACATTTCCCAGAGTCATCGGTCTTTATGCTCGAGACAAGGGTCTCTTGTCCGTCGAAGAAGCGGTGCATCGCATGACGTCGTTGCCGGCGACCACTTTTGGAATCGGCGAACGGGGATATATCCGAGTCAACTACTGGGCTGACTTGGTTATTTTCGATCGCAATCGGATTCTCGATCGCGCCACTTATGAAGAGCCTTTGAGTGCTCCGGACGGAATTTCTTATGTGATCGTCAATGGATCGATTGTTTTGGATCAAAATGGTCCAACGACCATTAACCCCGGGATGGTAATTCGGCACGTTGCGCAAAGCGAGGCTCAACCAGCGACGCCATGACCATTCCCGACACCCGCTTTTTTTATTGTCCGGCACACAAAACTCGCATTCGTGCAAATGGCGATTCAGCGATCTTGTGTGAACAAGGCGGACACGAGTTAGGGAGTGGCTTCCCCGAGCAATCCTGGTGGAAGTATTGCTGTGACTGTGCGACGTTTTGGCCCGTTGACGACGCCGGAGGCAGTCTTTCCTCGTCAGACTGTTTAGTTTGCGAGCGACAAACAGGTCGACGTTATGTATGTGCGGCGTGCCAGGTCATCAGCATCGAGTCAGGGGCCGTCGTACGAAGAAAATCTCATTCTATCGAAGTCGCAACGGGCATCAGTCCGAGTTGTCCCGGATGCAGGACTGTTGCGACCTCTCCTGTTTCCGACCACGAATGTCCCGAGTTCGGTCTGCGATATCTGACTGCGAGACATACATGCCTGTTTTGTGAAGAACAAATCGTTACTTCCAAACCGGAAATGGTGGACAGTGTGAGCGTCCCACGCTGCTGGTCCTGTGGATCGGATCTGATGACGCCTTTCAGGTTTTGCAAACGGTGTGGCTCATCGCAGGATCAGGTTCAGGCTGCAGGCGTAGTTCCACACTCGATACCAACGACTACGAGCGAAGATCTTGTAGGTCATGACGAGACTGTTTCGATCGAAGACGAGATCACAGACGACGGCATTCAATCAGAGATTTATGCTGAGACAGTCCCAGGTTATTTGAATTCCTGGCAGTACACCTCTGCTTCTCCTCCTAAAAGACGCACACCATGGATGGTTGCAGTGGCAGCGTGCTGCATCGCCATAGGAGTTCTCCTCGCTGTGGCCTGGCTTTATAGCAAACCCAGGGCGAAACAACCGGAACAACCAACCGTTTCCTCAACGCCAGTCGTTCCTGTCGGTATGGTTTTGATCCCCGGCGGGGAGTTCCTCATGGGGAACGATCGAGGAGATGAATATGAACGGCCGGCACACAGAGTTCTGGTTCAACCTTTCTTTATGGATATCACTGAAGTGACTTGTGAGAAGTACCTCGCATTCATAAAGGAGACAGGTCACCGCGCTCCTCCACAGTGGACCAACGGTTCTTACCCTGCCGGCGCGGGCGATTTACCGGTGACAGGTGTCGACTGGTACGACGCGAGTGCTTATGCACAGTGGGCCAAAAAGCGTCTGCCCACAGAACAGGAATGGGAATTCGCTGCGCGATCGAACGATGGGAGAAAGTATCCCTGGGGCAACACGTGGATGGCCGGGGCCGCCAATGCAGGTGACTCGAGTCCGCACCATCTATTGAGCGTCGGAGCTCACCCGGACGGTAAAACTTCATCAGGATTGATGGACGTGATCGGAAACGCGTGGGAATGGACCGCCAGCGATCTGGTCCCCTATCCGAACGGAAAATTCACGAGACCACCAAAGGGTGATTTCAAAGTGATTCGCGGCGGGTCGTGGCAAGAATTACCCGACCAGGCAACGACGACTTACCGCGGCTATCTGCTGAAGGCAGGTGGCGAGGACTACTCTGCCACTGGTTTTCGATGTGCGAAGAATGTTAGCTCCGAAAACCGCACTGTTAAATGATGAGAAAGTAAATATATGTTTGCTCGGTGGTCTCGATATCGATCGATGAATGTCTCGCGAACGGTGTGGGTCTCCATCATGTGCCTTGCTCTTTTGACCGTGGTGTTTGCCGCAAACGGTCAGAAACCCGGTGGGCGTGATGGGCCACCACCACCTCCGCCTCCAGGACCAAGCGGACCCAGGATTCCTAAACCTAAGCCAACTCCGGTAAAGCGGGCGGATCTGATCGTCACTGCCCCCCTTGGCTGTCACATATGGCTCGACGACAGCGAAGTCGAACTTCAGAATTCGATCCGACCGATTAGTCTCAATGGACAGAAAGTTACCACCTTCTACACGACGGAGACGGGAACTCTCACGATCAAGGGATTGAAGCCTGGTCCCTATAAAGTGATCGCTCGCAAACAGAACTACCAGGAATTCAACAAAGAAGTGTCGCTCGGGGCTGAGGCGGATAACGTGCTTACAGTTTTTCTGACTCCGATTACAGGACGATTGACTGTTAAGCCCTCAGTAAAGGGTGCAAAGCTGGAAGTATTCAGGGTCGAAGACGACGTGTCTTTAGGGAGGTATTCGGATTACCTCGATAACCTGGAACTCACTCCCGGGAACTATCGCATCAACACGTCGAAAGATGGTTATCGCACGGCCGTTCGAGAAGTTACTGTTAACCCCGGCGAGTCAGTTTTTCTTGAACCGGTAATTGAATTGCTTCCCAAGCCGCCGCCTCGGCGAAACATACAACCCGCACCGCCTGTTGTTCCTGCGACGTTCACCATAGATACAGACGGGAAGAACGCAATCTTTCGTGTCAGTGGTTCGACCGGCGATGTCTCGACGCGGCTCGGAACTATTACCGTGCAATTTGGAGGTTCGGACCATGGTGTCGTCGGATCGCTTAACGGAATGCCCTGCCTGGTCGAGTTTGTAAAGCTCGAGAACGTCGCCGAAGGCGCTGTAGTCGAGGCGCCGGGTCCCTCAAACAATTGGGCCAGAGTGATTGTTCGAGTACGTCCGAAAGATAAAAAGCGTCCGCTGAGTTTCGCTATCAATTGGAGATCATTATTACCCGCAAACTAACCCTACTGAGAAGAGGAGAGTCAAATCATGTTCAGCGATTCCCGCCAAGCGCTGTTGGCATTTGTCGTGATTCTTTCATTGTGCAGCTTTAGCTTTGGAACGACTCAGGCTGAAGTGCTGATGCCTGCGGATACCAAAGTCTCTATTGAGTTACTTTCTCCCATCAGCACTGCATCCGGGAAAAAGGGTGACAAGTTTAGTTGCAAAGTCCTTACCCCAGTGGAATACGCCGACGCAATTGTCGAAGGACATATTCGTAGCGTCAAAAGATCCGGCAAGGCAAATAAGGATTCAAAGATCGATCTCGCCTTCAATCGGATCGCTTTGGCCGATGGCAGGCTAGCCGATTTTAATGCCATGGTTGTCGAGGTGTTTGATGTTCCTATGGTCGGTGACCAGGGACGCGCCGATAACGAAGGCCTCATCAGAAACAAATCTACAACAGTCAAGACCAGCATTAAGAGAGCTGCGATAGGCGCACTAATAGGAGCAATTGTTGGTGGAGCTGTTGCCGGCGGACAGGGCGCGGCTGTGGGCGCCGCCATCGGAGCTGGTTTCGGAGTTACTACTACACTGGCTACTAAAGGGCCTGACCTTGAATTCAAGACCGGCACGCAGTTTACGGTCGTGACCAATGGGCCGATTCGTCGAAGAGCGTACTCGGCTGGTGAGGCGGAAGTTGCAAGGCCTCCGGATGCACAAACAACAGCTAATACGACAGCGGCTCCTAATTCCCTTACAGGACCTGTTGCTTACAAACCTCCGCCGCTGCCTTCGTCACGTTTGCGGACGTTGACCGCACCCGAGTTCAACGCGTCTATTCCCGAAAACTGGCTCGAGTCCAGCAAGAATCCTCTAATCGTATCTCCTGAGGGCGCGTATAAACTCAACAACGGTCGGCCCGAATTTACGCATGGGGCCATGTCGGGCGTTGTGAATGTCGGCAGCAAAGATCTCAAAGAAGCATCGGAGCGGTTTGTCCAAGCAATACTTAAGGGTAATGGAAATGGCTATCGAAAGATCTCTTCGGGGCCTTCTTCACTTGGTCTCAGAGCTTCAGTGATTACGATGCTCTCCGGAAAAGTAAATGACGGGCTCATGGAGAGCGTTACCATCCATACAACAGTTCTCGATAATGGCACCCTCTTTTATTTGATTACGGTTGTTCCCGAAGAGGAAGCGGTGCATTATACGGAGGCCTTCAATACTCTGGTGCAATCCTTGCAATTCCATAAGTAGATCGTGCGAAGATGCTAACAATTGATTTCTGACGGATCACGGTTGAGTAAACGGCGACCGAGAGTAAACCATGCCTCTGCGATTCCGCGCCCGGTTGGGCGAGCCAAACTGCTCGATCTTTCATCACGTCCTCTCTCTACTAATAACTATTCTGCTGTTCAGCGGCGGAGTTGCAGCACAAGACAACAGGCAGGCACAGGAAGAAGCAGCTAAGAAACTAATGTTCGAGGGGCTGCAACTGGTTGCTGACGGATCACCTGCATCCCTCACCAAAGCCATTGAAAAGTTGGAATCGGCCAGGACTTTGCTTCACTCCCTTAATCTTCCTGCGGGTGAGGGAGCTATGCTTTCCATGCTCGGCTATGTTTACAACCAGCTTGAGCAAAATCAAAAGGCGCTAGAAAAGTATGAGCAGTCGCTGCCTCTCTTTCGCGCTGCTGGTGAACGAAAGGAGGAGGCGACTGCACTACTTCACCTCGGGCTAATCCACACTACTTTAGCCGATTTGGAGAAAGCGCTTGACAATTATGTCCAGGCATTATTGCTCTTTCGCGCCGCGGGTGACCGTCAGGGTGAAGCGTTTGCGCTATCGACCATGGCGACTCTTCATTCATTTCTGGGAAAACCTGAGGAATCGTTCACCTATTACACTAAAGCCTTGGAAAATCTTCGCGCCATCGGTTCTCCTGAGGGCGAAGCACTAGTTCTAACCGGATTAGCCACGCTTTACAATAGAGCGGGTCAGACTCAGAGGGCGCGGGAGACCATGGAGAAAGCTTTATCAGTGTCTCGCGCCGCCAGCTATCGTCACGGGGAGGCTCTTGCGCTTGCGGCGCTTGGCTTTCTTTACAGTTATCTACTCGACATACAAAAGGCGCTTGAGTCTTACGAACAAGCTTTGCCGCTGTTTCGAGCAGAGCATGATCGTCTCGGCGAGTCGGTAACGCTCCATGGACTTTGCGTGAGCTACCTTAGTTCTCGTAATTATGAAAAAGGTTTTGATTACTGCGCTCAATCGCAGGCGCTCCTACATAGTATTGGAGATCGCCAAACTGAAGCCGTGACGCTGAAGCATATCGCTATTGGAGAACGTAATCGTGGAAATCTCACCGCCGCTCAAACCGCGATCGAGTCTGCCATCGCGAATGTCGAGTCTGTCCGAACGAAAGTAGTCAGTCCAGAGTTTCGTCTCTCCTATTTCGCCGGGTCGCAGGATTACTACGAGTTGTACATCGACCTGTTAATGCTTTTGCACAAGCAACATCCCAAGGATGGCTATGACAGCAAGGCGCTCCAGGCGAATGAACGCGCGCGCGCCCGGTCTCTGCTAGACACGCTGATTGAGGCGAACGCAGATATACGTCAAGGCGTCGATGCGGCGTTGCTCCAGCGCGAGCGTGAGATTCAACGACGGCTCAATGCCAAGGCTCAGAGCCAGATGCAATTGCTTTCGCAGCCGCGTTCAGATGCCCAAGCCACAGCGATCGCTGAAGAGATCGAAACGCTCATCAAGAGTTTGCAGCAAGTCGAAAGAGAGATTAGGCAAACAAGTCCTCACTATTCGGCTCTAATGCAACCACTGCCGCTCACACTAAAAGAAATTCAGACGCAGATCCTCGATCCAGACACGCTGTTGCTGGAGTATTCACTCGGGGAGGAGCGCAGTTATGTGTGGGTGGTGACATCCAGTTCAATCACCAGCCACGAGTTACCTAAACGCGCTGAGATCGAAACAGCCGCTCGTCGGTTTTACGATCTCTTGAATGCGCGGAACACCCGTGTCAACGGTGAGACTAACGCGCAACAGTCAGATCGTATCGCACAATCTGACGCGGAAATCCCAGTAGCTGCGGCATCCCTGAGCCGGATGGTACTGGTTCCCGTGGCGGGTCAGTTGGGGAACAGAAGATTGATGATTGTTGCCGACGACGCACTCCATTTTGTTCCGTTTGGAGCTTTACCAGTGGCTAGTGGCGGAGCATCGAGCACAAACCAGCAAAGAAGAGCGACGAGACTTCTGATCGAAGATCACGAGATTGTAAATCTGCCTTCAGCCTCGACACTGGCAGTGATCCGAGGTGAAGTGGCCGGACGCAACCGCGCGCCCAAAAGTGTGGTGGTGCTGGCGGATCCGGTCTTCATGAAAAGCGATGAGCGCGTTAGAGATCAGGACACGGTTAGAAAAGTGCCAAAACTAGATAACGAGGCGCCGGCCCGCGGAGAAAGCATGAACCGCCAGTTGGTTAAGGCCACTGAGGAAACAGGTATCGCAAGTGATGGAGTGTATGTTCCACGTCTTCCTGGGACGCGCCAGGAAGCAGAACAGATAGTTGCGATGGTTCCAACTATTAAGCGCCGGTTAGCGCTGGATTTTGCTGCTAGCCGGGACACAGCCATGAGCGCAGAGTTGAGCCAGTATCGTTACGTGCATTTTTCCACTCACGGGCTCTTGAACAGCGTGCACCCAGAGTTGTCAGGTTTGGTGCTCTCGCTGGTGAACGAACGTGGAGAACCTCAGGACGGGTTCTTGAGAGCGCACGAGATCTTTAATCTGAAGCTTTCACCTGAGGTGGTAGTTCTGAGTGCGTGTCAGACTGGGATGGGCAAGAATATAAGAGGAGAGGGGCTAGTGAGTCTAACGCGGGATTCATGTATGCCGGAGCGCCACGCGTGATCGTAAGCCTGTGGGGTGTGAGCGACTTGGGAACGACGGAGTTGATGGTGCGCTTTTATCACGGGATGTTGAAGGAAGGTATGCGGCCCGCCGCGGCGCTACGGGCTGCGCAAGTATCACTCATGAACGACAAGCGATGGGCGTCGCCATATTATTGGGCGCCATTCACGTTGCAAGGTGAGTGGCGATAGGGATGCTAGAGTCGCACTGGCCGACACGAATGCACCAGGTAATCAAGTCGATTCTGAGTGCATTTCAATGTCCGGTAGACTCTCGAACGGAGTTGGGGAACATGGAGTCATTAATACTTGATAACTTTGAAAGAGTACCCCACAACTTTGACGAATGAATGGTCAGGCTCTTTTCCCATCAGCAAGAGCACATAATCTCCGGAAGGTAGATCATCTGTTGATACGACAGGAGTGTCGATGATGATTTGATTCGGCGTGAGTGGCTCGATCCAATCGACAGACGTTATAGGGCGACCGTCTGCTGTTTTTATGGTAACGCGATAGTTCTCATGATTTGCGGCTGTTTCGAGCGCTATCTGGAATCTAATCCAGCTAAGGGAGCTTGGTATGCGAATGGTAGGTTCACCGCTGCTGCTCGTGTTCGGCGGCAATGAGTAGGTGTGGAGAGGTTCCACTGGGACACCGTCGAGAGTTATCTTGGCTTGATCGGCACTATTTCCCTCTACAGAACCGCTGGGAGTTGTCGCGGGTTGTAGAGTTAACAAAGTGGGTACATTGCTGGGGTTAAGCGGAAGCTCAGTTATATTTTTTCTCTCAAAAGCGTTAGCGAGTGAAGCATCGGATTGATTGACAAGTCGTTCTTCTGGTTTAGCTATAATCATTGCAAACTTCTCGCGATCATTCTTTGCCTCCGGCAAATGACGCGCTCGCTGAGTAGCGATTGTCCCCCGTTTAGGGGGCCTCGGCTTTTCAGGCTGTGCTTGCAGATCTGCAAGTTGCGCGGCGATCTCGGCAGTTCGTGTTCGTTCGGTCTCACTGTTTCGCTGTAACGCCTCAGTTCGTTTGCTAAGCTCCGCGGATTCTGCGCGCAGCTCGCGGAGTTCATTAGTCATTCTCCTGCGATCACTAACTAGCCATACAAGCACTGCTACGAAAACAATCACTCCCGCGATCGTTGCGACCCGTAACAGACCGGGCGCTTGAAAGGTCTTAAAGTTGTCGAGCAATGTCCCGGCGAGTTTGGTTTCAACCGACCGAGTGGCAGATACGGCGCCCGCGAAAGCACGCGCAAACTGAACTCGATCTCTTTTGCGGAACGAGCTCACGAAACTCTTTTCAAAACCCTGCCGCTCCTCATCCGTAAGTTCACCGCGAGCGTATGCATCGATAAGATCATCCTCGGCCGTTAGCATCTCCTGAAAAGCATCTTCATCCTCAAAATACTCCGACTCAATATGCTCGCGCTCGGCCGGGGAGGACTTACCCAGCAAGTATCGGAGTCGCCTCGTTTCCGAAATCGACCTAGTTGCCAAAACGAACCGTCCCTTCCACGCGCCGGTAACTATAGTTAACAGTCGTCGGTGCATTAATATCGAGCAAGGCATCTCGCGACGCATGCCTCCAGATTCATACGTTGTCGATGCATCTTTACTCGCAGCGTATTCAAAGATATGCCGAGCCTTGCCGCAAGTCGTTTGCGGCAGTCGATTTTCTCGGGTTTTTTATAGCGATAGTACTCAGAGATAACGTCACGATCTTCGTCGCTGAGACATCCGAGACAACGCTCCATGCATTCCTGATAGTTTGCCACCTCAACCTCAACGCCTATCGACGACAGCTCAATGAACGATCCTTCATCAAGTGACCGCCTCCGGCTCCGCTGCTTCAGAGATTCGGCACGGACCAGCTTGGCGACGCCATAGATATAGCCGGTGAGGTTGTAGACGTGTTGGCCTTCGTAGAGTCTCCGCGTGACCCGATTTATCGTTTCGTCGGCATCGATATCAGGCACATCCGATCCGCACCATTGAAAGTATTTCAACAGCTTAAGACGGATGTACTCATACTTCTCTCCCGCCTTCTCTCGATCTCTGTCGAGCGTGGCGAGAAAGCCGTCGAACGCGGCTTGAGTGAGAACCCATTCACTTTTGCGTGGGGCTTTGGTGAGACTCACGTTTTAAACACTCCAAAACAGCAACAACTTTTAAGGTTTAACTCGCTGGCACTGCGCACACGTTCCTGATCGAAGTGGTGAAATCCTCAAAACATTACATAAGTCTCTTAGGAATTATGTGGTTTACATGGTCGAACCGGTTAATACGCGAGTACGTCTTTTCACCGGAAAAACGAAGAAGCCACGAACCGACCTCAAGAACGGGTTTCGTTCTGCATGTCGCGTCGCGGGTCTCGACGAGTTGCGATCCCAAGTTCTGACTCTTTGACTGCGGAAATTTTTTGAAAAGCATCCATCGATGGTCTATCCTCCGGCAACAACGTCAACGGAAATCATTCTATTATTGCTCCGAGCATGGCGGTCGTGTGACGGATAAGGATGGTAAAGGGAACAGCGTACTTCAACTTTGCAAAGTCTCATTGGATTTGTACTTTTGTTGCTGTCAGCTCTTAGCGGAGGTGGTCCGTCCGGCTTTGCGTGTAGCTGGTGCGACCGGATCGTCTTTAGCTTGCCAGGCATCATCGGCTACATGCGAGTTCCAACGAAACCGTTGGTCCTGATCTTTCTATTCATTGGGCCAGCCTTAGTGGTTCCAATTGTGATCTGTAGGCGAGCGTCCACTAATCCATGATATCCATCGCACTTATCAATGAGTAGAAGTAGAAGCGGAAGGACTTATCTTACGATTTACGTTGCGTTACGATCTCTCATCAAAAATCCTCTTTATCCGCCTGTTTTTAACTCTCGCATTCGACATCAGTGCAAACACGGTAGTCTTTACAGTCGTTGACGCCACCACGTTCTCTGCCATAAGGATCCGGACCGCCTCGTTCATCTCTGGGAAACAAACCTAAGGCCCAGACGGACTCAACAAGAAGCTTCATATCCGGATTACCTGGATCTGCGCACACCTTTGTATTCTTCATCGTCTTTGATTCTTCGGCGCGCACAGACTCGTCCCGATACCTCAGACCATCTGGAGTAACGTCTACATGGCACAAGTCGCTGAATACCTTTGCAAGAATTTCCAGAACGGGTGGGCCATAGCCCAGGAAATCAACGTAGCGAGTCGGCCCGTGTGGAGCGCCGGTCCAAATATGAAAACAGGAGTGCTCCTTTAAGGATGAAGCGGTCTCGATGTTAAGTAAGGTTCAAGCGATAGAGCAACCATTCACGGGCGTAACGGGAGAGCAACTGCTGAAAATCTTCTCTCTGGATCTGTGCAAGATTGGCAAGACGCGATGCGATCGCAGTGCTCAGGTCGAGCATTTGTTGACTACTCGCGAATAGAAACATTAAGATATGCAAGAACTTGCAGATATGCATATCCGGGGGGCCGTTTAATAGGGTCATACGATTGGGAAGAACAGGGCGTCGAATGAGACAGCAACTCAGTGAATTCAAGGCAGACTTTTTCAAAGCTCTGGCTCACCCCTTGAGAATATCTATCCTTGATGCCTTGCGAGACGGGGAGTTGACCGTCAACGAAATCAGCCAACGTTTTGATGTTGAGCAGGCTAACGCTTCCCAACAACTTGCTGTATTGCGCAACAGAAATATCGTAGTCACTCGTAAAGAAGGCGCGAACGTCTATTACTCCGTGAGCGACAAAAGCATATTTAAGCTGCTTGATGCGGCCAAAGAAATCTTCAATCACCACCTCGTCGGCGTGCGCAGCATGCTTGAAGAGATTCACGCGGTCGCGCCAACTAAAGCCGCACGCCGGTCGGCGTCTCAGCGCGTTCGTTAAAAACATGCGCGATCATTAATGCCGGCAAAACTCATGAGGAAGACGTTTGAGGGGGTGGGGAGAAGTTGACGATTGGATTATCAGTCAAGAAGTCTCGACTTCAGGGCTTCGGTTGTTTCGCGACTGTTCACATTCCGAAAAACTGTGCCATAGCAGAATACTCCGGTGAAAGAATTACTCGCACGGAGGCGATGCGGAGAATGAGACAACCTGGCGTGAAGCGCATCAGTGAATTGGAAGCGGACCTTTATATCGACGGAAGCGTGCGTGGGAACGATACGCAGTACATTAACCACTCGTGCGAGCCTAATGCAGATGTCTTCATTATTGACGGATTCATGATCATCTTTGCATTGAAGGAGATCCTGCCTGGAGAAGAGATCACAGTTGACTACTTAAACTCCTTCAAAGAGGACCGAGCGGTCTGCCAGTGTCGCACTTCCTCGTGTCGACGACGTATTAACCAAAAGGCCGCGTAGACTGGTACCGAGCACACCGCCAAGGACTGCCCCATTACTCCTTCTAAGAAAACCCGTGACGTCGCTGAATAAGAAATGATTCCCAAATCGGTTTTGTGCTTGCGAGCGGGATACACCCGGCACGACTTGACGTCAGATTTAATTGCGGGTGTGACCGTTGGGTTAGTGGCTCTTCCGCTGGCTATGGCATTTGGGATCGCCTCTGGTGTTACGCCGCAGGCCGGAATTTACACGGCAGTCGTCGCCGGCTTTCTCATATCTGCTTTAGGCGGTTCGCGTCTTCAGATCGGTGGTCCAACTGGAGCGTTTGTGGTCATCGTGGCTGGAATCATCACGGCCCACGGAGTTTCCGGCTTGCTGATGGTCACCATAATGGCCGGGGTGATCCTCATGCTCATGTCGGTGACGGGTTTAGGAACGGCGGTAAAATACATTCCGCGTCCGGTCACCATTGGCTTCACGAATGGCATTGCCATCCTCATCGCTTCGACACAGATTAAAGACTTCCTCGGCCTCGAGACCGAGGCGGTACCAAGCGAGTTCTTATTGCGCATGCGGCTGCTCGCGAATGGCCTCGGAAGCATCCAGTGGCCCGCACTGCTGATAGGCGTCAGTTCACTCCTGATCATTCTGCTGCTCCCACGACTCACTAAGCGCGTTCCAGGCTCGATCGTAGCCCTCGTGCTGGCTACGTTCGCCGTGGCCGTTTTTGGACTTCCCGTCGAGACAATTGGCAGTAAGTTCGGCGGCATCCCGACCGGGTTGCCACATGTCTCCTTGCCACAGGTCCGACCCGATCTAATCGTGCCGCTGCTTCCTGCGGCCGTTACGGTGGCGATGCTTGCTGCCATTGAGAGCCTGCTCTCCGCAGTAGTCGCCGATAACATGAGTGGTGACAGGCATAATTCCAATGTGGAACTGCTTGCTCAGGGCGTTGCCAACCTCGTCGTCCCGTTCGTGGGAGGAATACCGGCTACCGGCGCAATCGCGCGCACCGCCACCAACATTAAATCAGGCGCTCGCACTCCCGTTTCGGGGATGGTCCATGCGCTAACCCTGATTGTCATTTTATTAGTCGCCGCGCCACTAGCACGTTTCATTCCGCTGGCCACGCTCGCAGCAATTCTTTTCGTGGTGGCCTACAACATGAGTGAATGGCGTGAAGTTAAAACAATACTCAGGTTGTCGAAAGCGGACGTAACCGTGTGGGTGATGACCTTCGCTCTCACTGTGCTCGCCGATCTGACTGTCGCAGTCGAGATCGGAATGCTCTTCGCCGCACTGCTTTACATCTACCGGGTCTCGCAGACGACCACAGTTGCGCCCGTGACGGAGGAGTATATTGAGGATGGTCGACCGCACGTATTGCAGGACAAGCTGCTGCCTCCCTACGTCCTGGTGCTGCGTATCCATGGCCCATTTTTGTTCGGGGCCACTGAGAAACTGTCCGAGGCGACGGTCGATGTAGACTCGCTCCCAGCGGTGGTGATTTTGCGCTTAAGAAATATGACAGCTATCGACGCTACAGGTCTGCACGAGTTGGAGAGACTGGCCGAACGGCTGCGGGCGATGGGCCGAACGCTGCTGCTGTGTGGCGCCCGTAGTCAACCCGACCAGTTGTTGAGGCAGTCTAATTTTCTGCAATTTCTCGGCGAAGAGAACATGCTTCCGCACGTTGAAGCGGCGCTATCGCGCGCCCGCGAAATCCACGAGGGCCGGGCCGCCGATCCGCGAACTCATGTGCCGCGTGTTGACGGTGCCGCCTCTCGCGCGTGATGACAGTAATTCCAGTTATTCCCATTTCCCTTTGCGCCACCTTTTTCTGAAAGGTTCTCCAGAGCCGGCAGCGATCGCTGGCGGCATCAGGAACGCTCCCAGCTCGATTACTACCTGGCCGAGCATCTTGCTCTCAACATCAAGCCTTCCCTTGCGGACGAAGGCTCTTCACAGTGCTTGCTTGGTCGGGTCTTCGCTGAACTCTTCGGTAAGACCTCGCGGTGTTTGTTGGGGCAACGGCGTAGCCCGACGCGCAAACGTCGCCGCTATTGCTCTCGCAAGAATAGCGCCTTCAAATTCCATGCCTCTTGAAAGGTTCCAAATGTCATAGAAGTCTTGATCCGAGTGTTAAGGATATCGAGCGCGACGAGCGCTTGAAACTTCTCCGCAATGGCACTCTCCGGGGTGTAGCCGAGTAGCCGCGGTGCACCCATGCCAAGTAGGTCCGGCAAATCGATCCATATCGGCTCTGGCACAACGACGTCGCCGAAACCGAAATCGAGTTGCACGTTCAATTTGATCTTGCCCAGGGTTCCTCGCAACCGAGTACGTACGCCTTCATATACTTTACCCTTCACGATGACTTCGCCTTGCACACTCTGCCGGTCGAATTCGACTCCGTCCGCGTCGACTTCAACTGTTGCACACGCGCGGACAATTTGCTCAAGATTCTCAACGGTATTTGAGACTCGCCCTAGCATGTCGATGTCCATCGTAGGTCGCGCCAGCGGAGCATCCCATGCCTGGAGCATCTGTGCTCCCTTCAGCACGAACTGTTCAGCATAAGCAGAGCGACTGAAACGAAACAGGA
>Ga0111538_10000771_pt1 | contig 44163 bp, 28 predicted proteins | sample SoiMethybrSBSTD1_FD_79669 | JGI IMG/M metagenome (GOLD analysis project Ga0111538, IMG submission 79669) | Bulk soil microbial communities from a Populus tree surrounding site in Tennessee, USA - Soil MetaG P. TD hybrid SBSTD1 (version 2)... | ecosystem: Environmental > Terrestrial > Soil >...
GGAGAACCTTGAATCGCCACGCCAGTCGGCGTGCTTGCTCTGCCTTCGTCATCGCGTCTCCACTCTAGGGTCGTTGCCCAGAGAAGAGAACGAGATCTGTTACCGGTGTCCTGGGATTTCACACCGTATGCTATCGAGGGCCTGTCGTCGACCTCGGGTTCGGAGATAGACGTTCCTCGAGCAAATCGAGAACAGCTTGGAGTGCGAGTACGTAACCACGCCAACCGAGCCCGCAGATCGAACCCACGACAACCGGTGCCAGCACCGAGCGACGTCGCCACTCGTCGCGTGCATAGATATTCGAGAGGTGAACCTCAACTGCCGGAAGATTCACCGATGCGAGTGCGTCGGCGATCGCGTACGAGTAATGTGTGTAAGCGCCGGCGTTGATGATGATGGCGTCGGCCCATTCGCGTGCCTCGTGGAGTGAGTCGACTATCGCGCCTTCCGAGTTTGACTGGTAGATCCGGATTTCTGCGTTTCTCTCCCTTGCCGCCTGCTCGATGGCTGCGTTGATCTCGGGTAGTCCAACCTTGCCATAGATCTCGGGCTGGCGGGTGCCCAGCAGATTCAGGTTAGGGCCGTGGACGATGAGAATGCGCATAAACGGAGCGCAGTCTACCGGATTCCCGTCGTGATGTAACGGCGTGTAACGGTAACGTGTGTGGAAAGGTCCATCGTTCCGAAGACAATGCCCGCATGAAGAAGGTTGTGGTTGTTGCGAGCGGCATGGCGCTCCTGGTCTCTGGCGTGCTCGCGCAAAACCTCGAGCGGGCTGGGCGCGACTGGACCTACCACCTTGGCGACCAGGGAGGCTCACGGTTTTCCACGCTCACGCAGATCAACACATCGAACGTCGCGACGCTGAAGCGTGCGTGGACGTTCCACACAGGTTCGGGGCGCTTTGCCGGTTCGCCGATGGTTGTGGATGGCGTCATGTACTTCAGTGCGCCGAACGGCGTCTATGCCATCGACGCGGTCAGCGGTAAGGAGATTTGGAAATACGTCCCGGAAGATCCTGGACAGCCTGCAGCGGGTGGAGGCGGCGGTGGACTTGGACGAGGGACGGTCAATAGCGCGGGCACCGCGCTTCGCGGGCCGGCGTACTGGCCTGGGAGCAACGGGGTGCCCCCGCGCATCTATTCCACAACCAGCGAAGGCTTGGCGGCGATCGACGCCAAGACTGGAACGCTGGTCAAAGGATTCGGCGACAACGGTGTGCTGCCTGGAGTCCGCCCGACGTCACCGCCGGTCATCTATCGGAACGTGTTGATCGCACATGGCGGTGGGGAGGGTGCAACCGGCGAAACAATCAAGGGATGGGACGTCGTCACTGGCCGCCGCACCTGGACGTTCCATCTCAAGGCCCAGCCGGGTGACCCGAATCGAGCGACGTGGTTGAGCGGCAGCGCAGACTCAGAGGCGACGCCAAACATCTGGGGCGTGTTCACCGTCGACGAACAACGAGGAACGGTGTTCGTTCCGGTGGAAAAGGTTGGCAACGATTACTGGGGTGGCAGCACTCACGGGAACAACCTGTATAGCGATTCACTCGTCGCGCTCGATGCGCTGACTGGAAAGATGAAGTGGTTCCAGCAGCTCGTGCATCACGACATCTGGGACTATGACATTGCCGCGCCGCCCGCATTGATAGAAGTCAGGCGTAATGGTCAGGTGATCCCCGCCGTGGCGCAGCAGACCAAGATGGCGTTGCTGTTCATCTTCCATCGCGACACCGGCGAGCCTATCTTCGGAGTCGAAGAGCGCCCCGTGCCGCAGACAACGGCGCCGGGTGAATGGACGTCGCCGACGCAGCCTTTTCCGATCAAGCCGCCGCCGCTGGCGCGAAACTCCATCAAGCGCTCTGAGCTCTCGAAGGTGACGCCCGAGCATCAGGCGTTCTGCGAGGGGTTGTGGGACAAGTACAAACTCTCGGACTCGGGTCCGTATACGCCATGGCCAGTTGAACGCGACGTCGTGGTGTTTCCTGGTGCGCAGGGCGGAGGGAACTGGCACGGTGTTGCGTTCAATCCGCCGCTGGCGCTCATCGTCGCACCCGTGATGACCGCCGGTCAGTGGGGCCACCTCGAGCCCGCCGCTGCCGGCGGCCGCGGCGGCCGGGGCGGCCGTGGCAACGCTGCAGCAAATGCGAACGTGCCGCCGCCAATGAACAAACGGACGCCGGAAGGCCAGCGATTCTGGGAACCGACGAAGCGATGGAGCTGCAGCGAACCGCCGTGGGGCGAACTCGTGGCAGTGAACGCGAATACCGGCGACATCGCGTGGCACGTGCCGCTCGGATCGTTCCCCGAACTCGAGGCGAAGGGGATCAAGACTGGAACCCCGGTCTCAGGCGGCGCGATTACAACGGCCGGCAATCTCGTCTTCATCGGCGCGAGCATCGACGGCATGTTCCGCGCCTTCGATGCACGAAACGGCCGCGAGCTCTGGTCCGACAAGCTACCCGCGTCCGCCCATGGCACGCCGACGACTTACATGGGGCGCGACGGAAAGCAATACGTCGTCATCGGCGCCAACGGCGGCGGCTTTTTCGGCAGTCCGTCATCCGACGAGGTAATTGCCTACGCGCTGCCGTAATCTGGCTGTTCTCTGGGCGGTTGCTCTTGCGGCATGCGGCCGCGGCGGCGAAACACGCGAGGGTGTCACCTACACCAGGGACGTCGCACCCATTCTCTTTTCGCAGTGTGTTTCATGTCATCGGCCCGGCCAGCCTGTGCCGTTCGTATTGTTGAACTATGAGAACGCGCGCGCACGCGCGAGCGACATCGCCCGCGTCGTTCAATCGCGGCGGATGCCGCCGTGGCTACCCGACCCCGGCGAGCCGCCGTTCCTCGGCGAGCGCCGGCTTTCAAATTCAGAGATCGATACGCTGAAGCGCTGGGCCGACGCAGGCGCGCCCGAAGGCGAGCGCGCAGATCTGCCGACCAGTCCTACGTGGCCATCTGGCTGGGCACTGGGGAAGCCAGATCTCGTCGTCACTCTGTCGGCGCCGTACCTCCTCCGACCGGGGCAACATGACACCTATCGGAATGTAATCATGCCTGCCGTGGTGGCCCGGACGCGGTTCGTACGAGCAGTAGAGTTCAATCCTGGCACGACGGTCGTCCATCACGCGGTGATGCGGATCGATCGAACCGGCACCTCGCGACGTCTCGACGCCGAAGACTCCGAACCCGGCTTCGATGGGATGGTGGCGGCTGACGTCCAGGATCCCGACGGGCACTTCATCGGATGGGCTCCCGGGCGCGGCCCAATCGTGGCGCCGGATCGGATGCCTTGGCGTCTGGACGCAGGTGCCGATCTCGTCGTCGAACTTCATCTGATGCCTGGCTCCGCGCCCATGGAAGTGCGTCCGACGGTCGCGCTCTACTTCACCGACACGCCTCCTTCCGAGCATCCAGTGATGCTGATCATGGGGTCAAAATCGATCGACATTGCGCCCGGGAATGCGGACTACTGGATCGAGGACCGTTATCAGCTTCCTGTTCCAGTCGACGTTCTCAGCGTCTATCCGCACGCGCACTATCTCGGCAGGCAGATGCTGGTTCAGGCCAATCTGCCGAACGCCACGGTGCGGACGCTGCTCCGGATCTCGCAATGGAACTTCGGGTGGCAGCAGGACTACAGGTTTACGACACCCGTTTCACTGCCGCAGGGCACGACGATCGTCATGCGCTACTCGTACGACAATTCTGATGGCAATCGCGCGAACCCGCATCGCCCGCTCCGGCGCGTCACATGGGGACCGCAGTCCAGTGATGAGATGGGCACCCTTGGTCTCCAGGTTCTTCCGCGGTCGGCCGCGGACGGTGCTCAACTCGTCGCCTCGTTCGCCCGCCACGCCGCGGAAGCCGACGTCGCCGGCGCCGAGGTGCTGCTGCGCGTCGACCCGGACAATGCAGGAAACGAGACGCTTGTCGGATCGAGTTACGTTCGCGTCGGCAGGTATGCAGAGGCGATTTCGCACCTCGAGCGCGCGCTCCACCTCGATCCCCGATCGGCGACTGCGGAGAACTTCCTCGGGGGAGCTCTGCTGGTCACCGGCCGCGCGTCAGAAGCCGTTGCGCACTTCCGGCGCGCGACCGAGCTTGCGCCGCGCGACGCGCACCTGCGGTTCAATCTCGCGCGGGCGCACGAAGCGCAGGGGGACACGGGCCGTGCCATTCAGGCGCTACGCGACGCTGTTCGCATCGATCCGAACGTTGCCGAAGCGCAACAGCAGCTCGGTGTCCTTCTCTTCGAACGGAATGAGGTTGTTGAAGCGATTACGCATCTGACCGAGGCGGCCCGGCTCGCGCCATCGTCGGCTGTCGCCCACGCGGCACTTGGTGGCGCCCTCGCTCAGGCCGGCCGTGTAAGTGACGCAAGAAGCCATTTGCAACAGGCACTCGCGCTCGATCCCTCGAACGCTGCCGCGCTCGAAAACTTGCATCGCCTCGAACGCAGGTAACCGGGCTCTCTTCTGACGACAGCTACACCAGTCCCACCTGTTGGATTAGTTTGTCGAAGCGAGGCTCCTTCCGCAAAGGTGTGAATCGAGGGTCGACGTTCAAGGCGAGCAGCTCGAAGCACCGGTTCTTAACGGCGTTGTTCAGATACTTCAGACCCGCGGTGATGTCGTCGAGCGCCAGGTACACCACCGCAAACTCGACCGGCGACACGTATCGTTTCCGCGCCTGTTCCTCAAGCCGGCGAAGGATGCGTAGCGCGTCCTGGCGCTTGCCTGCGCGCGCCAGAGCCCGTGCAAGGCCGGCGTGCATGCGCGGCGTCTCAGGTGACAAGTGGACTGCCCGCTGGAGAGCGGCTACGGCTTCGTCATGGTCCCCGAACTGCTCCTGAACCAGGCCGAGAGTCAGATAGGCGGGCGAAAAATGCGGGTTCAGCTCAATCGTGTGATCGCATTGATCGAGGGCCGCGTCGAGGTCGCCGCGATACAGATGAATCACCCCGACGTCACGGGCAATGATGGACGACACGGGATCAAGGCCCTGCGCAATCGTCATCTGCTCGCTCGCGTCCGCGAGGCGTCCCGTTGGCACGAGGCACGACATCGCATACCAGTGATGCGCTGTGGGGCAGCGGGCGTTCAACGCGATCGCCCGCTGGAACTCCCGTTCTGCCGCCGCCCAGTCCCAGTCCTGCGTGGCCTTCCTGTGGGCCAGTGACGTGTGGCCCTCGGCGGAGTTTCCGTCGAGCATGACCGAGGTAACGGCGCTGGATGCGGCCTTTGTCCAGACGTCAGTGGGCGCCAGCACGCCGTAATGCCCGAGCAACGCGTACGCATCGGACAGGCCGCTATGCGCGAGCGCGTAATGCGCGTCTTCAACGATAGCCTTTTCGAAGAACTCGACGGCCTTCTGCAGTCCTTCCTCGGTACGCTGATTCAGGTGATACCGTCCCTGCAAGTACAGATTGTGGGCGGCGAGGTTCTGCGTCGGCTGTCCCATCCAGCGCGATTGGCCGGGTTCGAGAAGATCGGGCTTGAGCCGCTCGAGAATCGTCTGCGCAATCCGTTCAGGTGCCGACGGTAGTTCCGCTACGGCGATGTCGACTGCCTCCGACCACACGTAGCTCCCGCTGCCAGTGTCGATCCCCTGGGCCGTGACCCGAACGCTGTCGCCCGACCGGCGTACGGCACCGTTGATCAGCACTGCGGCATCGAGCTGGGCCCCGACATCCCTGAGATCGCCAAATGTCTCGCGGGGCTCGGTCGCCACGACACGCAGGCTTCGGAAGCGTGTCAGGCCGTGAATGATTTCCTGACGAAGGCTGTGGCAGAAGTGCCGAAGAGTGCCGTCCGCGCTATTGTCGGCGAAGGGAAGCACGGCAATCGTGTTGCGGCTCGCCAGAAACGCGCCCAGCGAGCGATGTGTCGGCTGGTGTCGGATTTCACGGTGACGGATGAGGGGTGTATATCCGCCCTTTGGCAGCTCGATGATGAGCTCGTCGTTTTCCCCTTCAGCGGCGTAGTATCGCTCGAGGCGGGCACGCAGCCGGCGTGCCTGGACACGCACGATCGGGTCGGTGCGCGGATCGAACGACGATTCCTTGCCGAACACCTGGACGCCGACGACGTATTCCTTCAGCTCGTCGCTGCGCCCCTCGAGATGCTCGGAGACGATGAAATTGAGAAACCGTTTCAGGCGATCGACCTGCTGAAACGTCGTACTCGAGAGAATGCGATCGAGCTGCGCCCGTGTCGCCTTCACCGGCTGCTTCACGGCGGCAGACGCCGCACGTCGCGTAGCCATTCGATGATTATAGTGGGGTCACGAACGAGCTGAATTCCGACTCGCCTCGGACGTGAGGTCGTAACCGCGGACGGGCTCGGGCTCGGTACGCAACTCGAGTCGGTGAATGTCGCCGAGGACTACGGTATAGGAGAACGCGCCGATGAGCGCGACGGCGGCAATGTAGATCAGCGGTCCGACGAACGAGCCGGTCAGGCCAAAGAAGACGCCGATGACGATCGGCGTAACGATGCCCGCCAGGTTGGTGCTGAAGTTGAAGATTCCGCCGGTCAGGCCGATCACGTTCTTCGGTGCGATGTCCGAGATGACGGTCCATCCCAGGTTGGACATACCCTGGCCGAAGAAGGCAAGCGAGAGAATCGCAATTACAAGGGCGTCGTTCGACGCCGGAACGTAGTTGGCGCCAACGATTGTTGACGCGAGCAGGAGCCCGCTGACGATCGGTAGCTTGCGAGCCACGTTCGCGGAACCAGTCCGTTTCAACAGCGTGTCCGAGACGAATCCCCCAAAGACCACGCCGACCGATGCGGCGATGTACGGGACTGATGCCACCACCCCGGCATTAATGAAGCTCATGCCGCGCTCAGTCACCAAGTAGGTAGGGAACCAGGTGAGGAAGAAGACCAGCGTGGAGTTGCCGCCGAACTGTCCAATCGACGCGCCAATAACCTGCCGATGACGCAGCAGCTCTGTAATGTGACTCCAATTGAACCGTGTCGGCTCGCCCCTGTATTCACCGCCCCCGCCGGCCTCTATGTAGCGGAGCTCGTCCTCGTTGACAGTCCTACTCTGCGAAGGATCGCGATAGACGCGCCACCACAGCAGCCCGAAGGCGATCCCGATAACGCCCGCGAGAAAAAACAAGCCCCGCCATCCAAACTTCGCAGTGACGAAGAACAGGGGCACGCTGAAGAAGCCAATGCCCGCGTACATCCCCACGGAATAGATCGAATTCGCCCGCGCACGTTCGTGCTGTGGGAACCATGAGGCGAGAATTCGGCTGTTCGCGGGGAAGCATGGCGCTTCGAACGTGCCAACGCCGATGCGAGCGGCGACGAGCGCCGCCAAGCTGTTAACAAGACCCATAGCCGCTGTGAATGCCGACCAGCCGACGAGCGCGATCAGATAGGTGAGCCTGGTGCCGAAGCGATCAAGAAAAACCCCGCCGGGTATCTGCAGTAGCGCGTAGCTCCACGAGAACGCGGAGAAGGCGAGTCCCATCATCGCTGGCGTCAGACCCAGATCCGCCGACAGGCGTGGCGCCGCGATGCCGAGCACCGTACGATCGAGATAGTTCAGCATCGTGCCGAACGCGATCAGGCCGAGCACCGGGAACCAACGGACGTGAGTTCGCACGATCATTCGCCCAGCCGGTAGATGTCATTGATGTTCCAGTGCCCGGGAGTCGGCGTCGGTGCATTCTCCATTGGCGCTTGGATGACGGTCGGCCGATCGGCGGTCAACGCCTCCCGCAACGCCGGCCCGAGTTCGTCGGCGGCCGTGATCATCACGCCACGCGCGCCGCAGGCGCGCGCCATTGCCGCGTAGTCGATGCGATACGGGCGCTGTCCGTCGCATTCGAACACGCATCCGAAGTCGGTGCCGAAATGATTCAGTTCCAGACCGGCAATGGTCCCAAACGCAGCGTTGTCCATGACCAGCCAGACGACGCCGAGGCCCGCTTCCATCGCGGTGGCCACGACCGAAGGGTTGGAGCCGAATCCGCCGTCGCCGATCAAGGCAACTGCTGGACGGTGCGGTTGCGCCATCTTCACGCCGAGTACCGCTGACGGCCCGAAGCCCATCGTCGCGAGGCCGCTCGGGGTGACGAATGTGCCCGGCACCGTAATCGCGAACTGCTGCGCGACGCCGTTTTTGTTCCAGCCCACATCGGTGACGACGAAGCCATCCTCCGGTAGAGCCGCGCGCAATTCGCTGAGTATGCGCTCGGGTCGCAATGGAAACTGCGACGATCGCCACTGGTCGGCCCACTTCGACCGGAACACTGCTCGCTCGCTGTGGATTCGCTGGCGCAGATCGCCGCGTGAACGATGAGAACGCCCCCGCGCTGTGGCGACGAGTGACGCCAGCGCAAGCTTCGCGTCGGCGACGACGCCCATCTCCGTCGGCAGATTGCGACCGATCTCTGCGAGGTCAGCGTCGACATGTATGACGCGCGTCGGCGGCGCGGCGAACGTGAATCGTGGATCCCACGAGCTCGAACTGGCTTCGGCGAGACGAGTGCCGATCGCCAGCATGACATCCGCACTGCGGCAGGTGTCGTTGGCGATCGGTGTTCCCCAGAACCCTGTCATCCCGAGCAACAGTGCATGATCCTCGCGCATCACGCCTTTACCCATCAGCGAATGTGCCACCGGCACTTCAAGGGCTTCAGCGAATGCGGTCAGCTCATCGGTTGCGCGCGCCGAGATGACGCCCCCGCCAGCATAGATGACGGGCCGCGTCGCATTGGCCAGCAGTTCGACGATCTTCTCCGCCGCCGCGGGATCGATTGACGGCCGCGCGATGTCGGCGGGGACCTGCTGAAATGCATCGAGCGGCAAATCCGCTGACAGGAAATCCATCGGGATCGATACCAGTACTGGACCGGGCCGACCGGACTGTGCGAGATGAAATGAGCGCTCCATCACACGCGGCAGATCAGCCGCACGATCCACACGGTACACGCGCTTGCAGAACGGCCGATAGATCTGTGACTGGTCGGCGTCCTGATGCAGGTTCACTTCCTGATGCGGATGCCGGCCGTAGTAGTACGACGGGATGTCGCCGGCGATCACGACCATTGGGATCGAGTCGAGCGCTGCGTTGGCCACTCCAGTGGTCGCGTTGGTGAGCCCAGGTCCGAGGTGAGTCAGGACGACGCCAACTTTCCCCGAAGCACGCGCATAGCCGTCGGCGGCGTGTGCGGCGACCTGTTCGTGCCGCGTGGACACGAACCGGATGCGGCTCTTGCCCAGCGCGTCGAGAAACGCGATGTTGGTATGGCCGCATAGTCCAAAGATCACCTCGACACCGAGCCGCTCGAGGTACTCCGCCAATAGATACGACGAGATACGGGTCCCGGCGTGCCGCCCGGTCAACGCCTTCGGTTGCGCCATCGTGCTCATTGTGCTCCCACCGTCTCCACAACGGAGCTGTTAAAGAACTCGCCGAACAGCTCCTCTTCGGATGGGCGATCCTCCGGAATCGGACGGCTCACCCAGGTCACGTTCATGTAGTGCTTCAACGAGATGTTCTCGTTGGTGATGTTGCCTCCCCAGATGCCACATCCCATGCTCGACGTCATCGGCATGCCATTGGTGAATGTGCCGGCATTCGCTCTGGACTGCACCTGGCGCACCATGATGCGGCTGACCGGTGCCGTCTGCGCGAGCCGGTCGATATGGTCGTCGTCGAAGGAGTAGATGCCACACGAGTGACCCTTGCCGCCGGTGTCGAAGATGGCTCGTACCTTTTCGAGCGCGTCGTCGAACCCGTGATATCGGAAGATGGCCAGCACCGTGCCAAGCTTCTCGGTCGAAAAGAGGTGCTCCCGGCCAATGCGATCCTCCTCGACCATCAGGAACGTCTTGTCGGCTGGAATCGAGAACCCCGATTTGGTCGCCACGACAGACGCGGCGCGGGCAATGGTGTCGGCAGTTCGGCGCCCGTCCGCGTCCCAATACGCGGCGCGAAGGAGTGTCTTCTCTCGCGCGCTCACGAGGTAACCGCCTTCGTTCTGCAGTTGGACCAGAAAACGATCGTAGATTCGCGAGTCAACGAGCAGGTTGCCATCCGCGGAGCATCCTGAGCCCTGATCGTTCGTCTTGCTGATGCGCGTGTTTCGCGCCGCCACTTCGATGTCCGCCGTTTCGTCGATGACCATCGTGGCGTTGCCGGCGCCCACGCCGTACGCCGGCTTGCCTGAGCTGTAGGCGGCGTGCACCATCGGCTGACCGCCCGTGGCGATGGTGAGGTCACAGCCGGCCATCAGCGCATTGGCGATGGGAATGGACGGACGCTCGACACATTGCAGCAGGTCGGCAGGGGCGCCCAGGCGCTCGAGGGCCCCGCGCATCAGGCGGACCGTTTCCCCCGTCGTATTCCGACTGGCCGGGTGCGGCGAGAAGATCACCGCGTTCTTGCACTTGATCGCGTAGATCGCGATGCCGATCGGCGTCACGTACGGGCTCGTGACCGGAATCAGCGAAGCAATGACGCCGGCAGGCTTGGCGTACTTGACGATGCCCTTCTCGGGAATCTCTTCGATGACCCCGATGCTCTTCTGTCGCAACGCGTCGCGGAGGATTCCAAGCACCTTCGCGCGGCGCGTCGGTTCGGGACTGCCCATTCCGCTTTCGGCGACGCTCATTGCAGCGAGACGGGCAGCAGTGGCTTCGTTGCCGGCCGCCCACGCCACGGCGCGGATCAGACGGTCGACGGTGGCTTGGTCGTACGCGTCGGCGTGTTGCATTGCCGTACGGGCGCGCGCCATGAGCGCGTCGACGCTCTGCTGCTCCTCTGGTGTGATGGTTCGAACGACCATAACTACTGGACCACATCAACTGGAACAGGCACCGCGTCGAAGAACCTCTGGACGCGGTCTTCCGGCGCAGAGACGATGCGACCGGCAGTGGTTTGGGAACGACATACCATTCGGGTCCTGGATTATGGCGATTTGTGCGCGGAACGCACGGCTGTAACCGTAGCGGCACCGTTACCGGTCAGAAACCGGACCTTGGAATCGGCACGGGTGGTTAATCGGGTACCGGTGGCACTCCGTCGTATTCCACCGGGATCCTGATCCGCATCGGTTTTTCCCGGCCATGTTCCTCCGCGACTTCCGCAGTCAAGCCGACAACGCGCGCGATGATGAACACCAGCTTGCCGGCTTCGGGCGGAAATCCAAGATCGTAGAGCAGGGCCGCTAGGGCGCCGTCGATATTGATTGGCATCGGCTTGATGGTGGCTGAAACGCCTTTGTGCAGCGCGCGCACGAACGTCACGCCGTCGCCTTCCTGCCCGTCTTGACGGGCGAGTTCGAACAAGACTTCGACACGCGGGTCGACGGTATGAAGGCGATGACCGAGCCCTGGAAGACGCCGCCCCGCCTGACGCGCCTCGGTCACCAACGCCTGCGCGATGGCCTCGATGGGCTGGCCGTTGTCCCTGGCGCGCGCGAGGCCGTCGGTGATGAGCCGCATGCACAGTTCGCCGGCGCCGCCGTGTTCGTCGCCGATCGCCAAAATGCCGGCCGCCACCGCCGCGGACAGCGACTGCCGATTCCCCGATGCAGCAAGCCGCGCTGCGGCGCATGACGGAGCGCCGGGACCGTGATCCGCGCAAGAGATGAGGATCGCGTCGAGAATCCGCCGCTCGCGGTCGTCTGGCCGGCGTCCTCGGTGAAGCAGAAATATAGCGTCGGTGAACGTCGCGGTGCGCATCAGCGACGTGACGTTGCGGCCGCGAATCCAGATCTCCCCGTCGCGCGACTGCACGAGGGCGGTACGCCAGGGTTCCATCATCAGCGCTCCATTATCCGAGTGGTCATACCGGGCCGGCGGGCTGTTACGGTATCGCCACCGTTACGTTCTTGCTGGTCCGCTTGCTCCAGAGTAGCGTGCCAGCGCGTCGCGCGCGCCGCAAGGAAAGAGCAGGAGACCAGCGAACCACGGGCGAATTCTGACGGCCGGCGAGCGCGTATCATGCAGTGTGGGGGTCAGTAGACTGAAGATCTTTCCGGTGGAGAGCGACGCTATGTCCCCTAGTCGATTCGGCGTGATGGCAACCACCGTGCTGGTGTTCAGCCTGTGGGCATGGCCCGACGCGGCGCAGCAGGGTTCTGCAGCGCCGCAGGGTGGCGCGGCAGTGGCGGCTCCGCAAGTCGGGCGACAGGGTGGGCGAGGCGGACGCGGCGCAGCAACGCGGGTCCGGCCGCGAAAGGTGGTGCTCGCCTGGGCGGATACGCGCAACGGGATCTCGCAGCACGACTCGACGTCTCACGCGCTATCGGTGATCGAGCAGATGGGCTACGAGACGGGAGCCTACGACACTTTCATCCGCACCGATTCGCACATCATCGCCAACGAGCCGCAGACAACCACGGGCGCGCGCGCGAGCGGCGGTCCGAGCCTGGCGATGGCGGATGCCATTTTCTTCATGGGCCACCGCGAGGTCGCCCTCGACGAAAAGCAGAAGACTGAGCTTGCGGCATACGTGCGGAGCGGGAAAGGCTTCGTTGCTGCGCACGTCGGGTTGACTGCGTTCGAGTCATGGCCGGAGTGGGGCGAACTGATCGGCGCGCGGTACGACGGCCACCCGTGGGGCGGCACCAATGTCGGCACCGTGATTAACGAAGATCCCTCATTCCCCGCGACGAAGCACTTCCCGCCGACATTCCAGCTTCGCGACGAGTTCTATCAGGCGAAAGATGGCGGGCGGAGTACGTTCCGGGTGTTACTGAGGCTCGACATCTCCTCAATGCCTCCGCACGCGGAGCTCCGGAACAAGGACTATCCACTTGCGTGGGCGAAGATGTACGGGAAAGGGCGAGTGTTCTATTCGTCGCTCGGCCACGCGACGGAGATGTGGGACAACCGCGACGTGCGTCAGATGTATTTCGAGGCGCTCAAGTGGGCGCTGGGGATGACGGACGGAGACGCCAACCCGAGACCAGCGCCCAATACGAATTAGATTGCCAGCCCCGTTTCTGACTGCGAAAACGCGGCGCGGATCGTCAGCACGTCGCGTTTCAGGTGTCCAAGTACCTGTGCTCGTGGCAGTGAGATCTTGTCCGCTCCATTTTCTGATCCGCCGTTCGGGTACTCGGCCTCGAGTTCCATCGGACCGTCAAAGCCGATGTCCCGCATGACGGCAGCGTAGCGGAAGATATCCACCAGGCCGGTCCCCATTGGTACGTACGGAGAGTTCCAGCCGCCCCCACGCGCGAATGTGTTACCGGCGAGCGTTAGGGGCAACTCGCGCTGGCCGCCCCGTCCACCGCCGCCGCCCGCGCGGCCAGCCGGCGGTGCGTCGCCGTCTCCACCACCAGCTGCGGCGCCGCGACCGCGGGCGCCCTGCGCCGCATCGCCGCGAGCTCCACGACCGCCGCGTCCGCCTCGGCCAGCGTCTGCCGACGGGGCCGCAGGCTGTTGGGGACCGGGGAAAGGGCCGCCCTCACCGAGCAATCCGAGGTTCTGCTCCCAGGAACGATCTTTCCAGCCCATCGCCACGACGTAGCGGCCGGCAGTCCGCATCAGCAGCTCCCACATGCTGCCGTGATGCGACATGTGTCCCGTGTCCCAGTGGAAGCCGACGTGCTTGGGATCGAAGTCCTTCATCACATACAGCAGGTCCCACACGACGGAGCCGACAGAACCAGAGCCGGCACGCGTGTGATACATCAGTGTCGTGCCGTGCTTCTGGTTCAATTTGACAAACCGCTCAACCCTCGACTTGATCCCATCGAGCTGCGGCAAGATTGGCTTCGTGAGGTCGTAGTTGTCGGTGCCGATCCAGTAGTGCGTGACGCCAACCTGGCCCATCGTTCCGACCATCGTCTCGACGGTCGGATCGACCTGCGTCTGATTCCCGCCGCGCACCTGCTTCACGCGAAGACCGTGCTTCTGCATCGTCTTCACGAACGCGGGCAGCTCCGTGGCGACGTTTGCGGGATTGATGTGACCGGGGTACTGCTGGATGGTCGGATTCACGCCTCCACAGGTCAGCTCGATTGCGACTTCGGCAATTTCGTCGGCGCTCCGAATCCAGTGCAGATGCCGAGTGTAGGCGTCCATGATCAGACGCCGCGTCGTGGCCGGCGCGGGAGCCGTTCCGGCCGGGACCTGCGCGGGCGCTTGCGCTCGAGCAAGCGTCGTGTCGCTGAGCACTTTGCCCGCCAACGTGGCAATCACACTCGTGTGCAGAAACGCTCGGCGGTCCATGATGTCCTCGCTTACGGCAGCGCGAACGCAACAACTGTGGCATTGACCGGGCGTGTCGATCTCGCCGGGATATGGAACGCCGTGTCGCCTCCACCAGCGACGGCTACGACGTATTGCTTCCCGTTGGCACCCTGATACGACAGTGGCGTCATGAGCACGTCGTTGTCGAGCGTTGCACGCCACAGTTCCTTGCCGCTCTTGGCATCGAACGCGCGGAAGCTGAAGTCGGACGTGGCGCCAATGAAGACGATCCCGGACGCAGTGGCGATTGGTCCTCCGTCGACGACTGCGGTGCCCGTGCCCGTGATCCCCTTCGCGGTCAGCTCCTTGTATTCGCCGAGCGGCGTACGCCATGCGATATCGCCTGTCGCGGAGCTCACTGCAATGATCTCCGCCCATGGCGGCGCATTGCACGGATACCCCTGCGGATCGACGTAGAAGTTCGTCGGCACTTTTGTCTTGGCCAACGACGGAAGCACGCCCGACGACACACTAGACTGGAGCTGGGCGATCACTCCCAGATGACGGGCGTTCACGAACACAAGACCGAGGGCCGGATTCGCCGCGACGCCGCCCCAGCCGCCGCCCCCCTCCGACCCCGGGAATACCAGGCTCGGGACCATGCCATAGGGCGTGTAGGGGCCCATGTTGACGGATTTGTCGAACAGCTCGGTGCAGTACTTCTCCGATTCCGGAGAGATTTTGCTCACCTCCTTGCGCGTCATACTGTCGCGCGCAAGCGCGGGAGGCTTGACCGGGAATGGCTGCGTCGGCCATGCCGTGTCGCCGGGCGCGTCGAAGATCGGCACCGGCCGCTCCTCTATGCCAAACAGCGGTTCGCCGGTCAGTCGGTGGAACATGAACAGCAGACCCTGCTTGGTCATCTGCGCGACGGCGGGGATGCGTTGCCCATCCTTCATCGCTTCGATCAGCGCGGGTGGAGAGCCAAGGTCCCAGTCGTAGATGTCGTGATGCGTGGTCTGGAAATGCCACTTCCGCTTCCCGGTCGAAGCCTGCAGGGCCAGTAGCGACGTGGCGTAGAGGTTCGCGCCCGGTCGGCTGTTGCCGTAGTTCTGATCCGTCGCGTTGCCAAGGGCGACGAGGACGAGATCATTGACTGGATCGACCACCATCGGCACCCAGTTACCGGGACCCCGCCGGTCCTGCCACCCATTCAGCCCCCACGTACCGAAGTTCTCTTCGCCCTCGCGCGGCACGACATGGAAGCGCCACACTTCCTTTCCGGTGAGCAGATCGAACGCGCGAGGATCGCCGGGAATGCCATAGCGACCTTGCTCGCCCGTTCGTCCCGCCACGATCGCAAGGTTCCTGTAGAGCGCTGGAGGCATGTTCGTCGCGAAATTGCCGCCGAACTTCTCCATGACGCCCTTCGACAAGTTGATGAGGGCTGCTTCACCCTCGATGGGGGTCCCGGTTCTTGCGTCGAGCTGCACCAAAAATCCATTCGTGGTGGCGATCACAATGCGTGGCGCTGTCGTCTGCTCGACACCAGGCCAGTACGAAATGCCGCGGCCGCCGGCGGACGGATTCGAGCCGATACCCGGGATTGTTTTCAGATCGAACTTCCACAGTTCAGTGCCAGCGTCGGCCTTCAGCGCGACGATCGTGGAGCCTTGGATCGGGAAATACATGACGTTGTTCACGACGATCGGCGTAATCGTGTAGCCCGTCGCCGGCGCACCGGTGTCGTACGTCCACGCCGTCGTCAGCCGCGAGACGTTTGCCGGCGTGATTTGCATGAGTGGCGAAAACTTCATGCCGCCTGGATCGTTACCGACCGTCGGCCAGTCCTGCGTGGCTGAAGCGACAGAGGAGTCGTTCGCGCGTTGCGCAGCCACTCCGACAGTAACAGTCGCCAGTGCGACAACCGTTAGGAGGACAGTTCTCATGATGAATCCTCGGCGGCCGGAGGATAGCAGAGATCGTGGGCCGGCTTTTCAGGCCGCGCGGTTGTTACGGTACCGCCACGGTTACCTGCATTCGCCTCGCCGGCACGGCGGGTTACGCTCTAGCCTTAGATATGGCCAGAGTTATCACCCAAGAAGAGAAGGCCGCCGGGCAGGAATTGCTGACGCGCGCCCGCGCGGCGATGGCATTCATCGACCACTACGATCAGGCCACCGTCGACCGGCTGTGTCGCGCAATTGCGTGGGCGACTGCCAACGAGCAAGCCTTCGGCCGGCTCACGCGCATGAGCGTGGAGGAGAGCGGCATGGGCAGTGCCGAGGGCGTACCAGCGCGCCGCTGGAAGATTCTCGGCATCTTGCGCGACGCGCTGCGCACGAAAAGCGTTGGCATCATCGAAGAACTGCCTGACAAACAGATCGTGAAGTATGCCAAGCCCGCGGGGGTGATCGCCGGGGTACTGCCCGTCACGAACCCGCTCGTGACGATGGTCAACATGGCGATCAATGCGATCAAATGCAAGGACGCGGTGATCTTTTCGCCGCATCCGCTGAGCAAGAACACGGCGCTGGAGATTGCTCGCGTCATTCGCGCGGCGTTGAAGAAGCAAGGCGCACCCGAGGATTTGGTTCTCTGCCTCGAAAAACCAAGCATCCCGCTGGCCCAAGAGCTGATGGCCATCTGCGATTTGACGATTGCCACGGGGGGAACGGCGATGGTCAAGGCCGCCTATAGCTCCGGCAAACCGGCGTTCGGCGTCGGCGCCGGAAACGCCACCGTCATCGTTGACGAGACCGCTGACGTTGCCGAGGCAGCCATGAACACGCGCATCAGCAAGACCCAGAACCACGGGTCGGGCTGTTCGTGCGACGGCAACCTTCTCGTCGAGGCGAGCGTGTACAACGCCTTTCTCGAACAGTTGCAGAACGAGGGCGGCTACCTCGCCAGCGCCGAAGAGAAGTGCAAGCTCGAAAAAGTGATGTGGGACTCCGAGGGCAGGCGGACAATTGAGACCGTGGCGCGTGCGGCCAGCGTCATTGCCGAGAAGGCGGGTTTCGTGCTTCCGGATGGCAAGACGTTCATCATCGTACTGGAAGACCAGATCGGCAACTCGCATCGGTTTTCGGGCGAGAAGCTGTCGCCGGTGCTTGCGATCTTCAGGTACAGCGGCTTCGACAACGCGCTCGGCATGGTGTCGCAGATTCTTGACGTCGGCGGAAAGGGACACTCCGTCGGCATCGCATCGCTTGATGACAGCCACATCCATCGACTGGCATCGATGGCGCCGGTCAGCCGCATCATGGTGCGCCAGCCAAACGTCCGTGGCAACGCCGGCTCGTTCAGCAATGGCATGCCGCAAACGGCAAGCCTCGGCTGCGGAACGTGGGGCGGCAACATCACCAGCGAAAACATCAGTGTCAAGCACTACATGAACACCACCTGGGTGAGTCGCCCGATCCCGGAAGACCGGCCGAGCGAACAAGAGCTGCTTGGTGAGTTTTACGACTCGGAAATTTTCTGAACCACGTAGCCTCGAATGATGGTCGGGCGCAACGCGGTCTCCAGTCGATGACGCGGCGCTCGGCGTTGTTGACCTGGTCGGGCGTCATCCGTGCGGCCGCCGCTCTTGAGCAGAGCGTCAACGCCGAAGCAGCGAAGGCACATAGCCGGTGCCTGTAACCGTATCGGCACCGTTAACACCCCGGGGATCGAGTAGCAGTGGTGATACCGTGCGGGCTCGTGCAACCTACCCTCGGTTCCTTCGCACTCGTCGCAACGTTCGTCCTGATCGTCGGCTCGGTTGCGAAGACGCAGACTCCGGGTGGAACCGGTGACACCCTGCCACCAAGCTGGTTTGGTGTGTGGAGCAATGCGGCCCCGCCCCCGGGCTTTCCCGCCGTCGAGAATTCCAAGTCAGTACAGGAGTCGGGTTACATCTATTCCCACCTGCAGCCTTGGGCGCAGCAGCGCCACGAGACCACCGAATGGGCGTATGACGACACTGGCGCACGGTGCCAGCTCGTCGGCATCTTCCGTCAGGGCACGGGCAACAACAGCACGTTCCGCTGGCTGGAAGCAACGCGCGGGAAGATCTACAAAACCTCCGGTACCTATGAGCAGACCGGGCTACATCCGATCTACTTCAACTCACCGCACCCGGCGAATCAGCGCCCGCTGTGGAACGGCGACGCACGAGCGCATTGGGAAGGCGAGACTCTGGTTGTCGACATCATCGGATTCAACGACCAGAGCTGGTTGAACACCGATCGCTGGCCGCACACGGAGGCGCTGCACGTCATCGAGCGATATCGGCTCGTCGGTGATGGCAGCTATCTCGAGCTTCGGGTCTTTCTCGACGACTACCGCGCATTTACATCGCCGATGACGTACACGCGGTATTACCGGAAGGCTCCGGAACCAGTGCGGAGCACTGAGAACATCTGCAACCCCCAGGAGGAGGCTGAGAACCTCTGGTGGGAACGCTATCGGCTGGCGCGCGAGGATCAGAAAACTGTTCTTGACGAATTCATGAAGAAGACGCTGGCCGAATCACGGTCTGCGCCACCGTACACCGGTGCCGCGCGCATCGGCGCCTCTGGCGCGGGTCGCGGTGGCCGCACCGCCGGTGCCGGGGCGGCTTCCTCTCCCGTCACAGTTACTCCGGTCGATGCGGCGCACGCCGAGCGCCTCCGGCGGCTCGGTGGCGCCTGGCGCCTCGCGCCCGCTGAAGTGCCGCTGCCTGGCAGCGTGAAGCACGTCGGCACGCTTGCCGATCTGCCGCTGACACGTGCGGGTCTCGCGGCCGCAAAGACGCACGACGTCGCGAACGACCCGGCGAAGTTCTGCCAGTCGATCGGGCCGTTCCGGATGCTGGCCCGCACCGGCAACGCGTTCGAGCTGCTGCCCACTGCACAGGGAGCGGTCATGGTGTTCGAGAGTGTCGCGCTCGGGAATAAGCGCGACATCATCTTCGGGCGCGATCACCTCGCCAATGTCGAGCCGAACTGGCATGGCGACTCAATCGGTAGTTTCGAAGGCGACACGCTCGTCATCGACACCGTGGGTTTCAACAACCGAACGTGGCTGAACGACGCCGCGGCCCAGCATGGGCCGAAGCTGCACATGGTCGAACGGTACCGGCTCGTACCCGCCGCAGGCCTCCTCGAGGTGCAGGTCACCGTCGACGATCCTGAGATGCTGCAGCGGCCGTACCGCTATACGCGCTATTACCAGCGCGGCGCTGAGATCCGAGAGGATTTCTGCGTCGCGGAAATTGTGGGGTAGCGGAGAAGCGCATGATTCTGCACGGCACGCGACGACAAATGATTGGGACGGCCATTGGCATCAGCATCGGGCTGACGGTCAGCACCGTGTCGGCACACCACTCACAATCCGCCTATGAGGCGACCAGAACGATCACGATCGACGGCACGCTGAAGGCGGTCAGCTGGGCTAACCCGCACTCGCTGTTTTTTGTCGAGGCGCGACCGTCCGATTCGCCCGGCGACGCTCTGCAGCGCTGGAACGTCGAAGGTCCCGCCCCGCGACAACTTGAACAGGCGGGATGGAGCCGTGCAGACGCAAAGATCGGTGAACACATCACCATTACAGGCCGGCCGCGACGGGACGGAAAACCAGACTTGCTGTTGACGAGCCTGGTGACCGCCGCCGGCAGGACCATTAACGTCAGGGCCGATGCACCGCAGTAGCCGGACGGAGGAGAAGAGATGCTTCCCCAATCGAACATCAGGACGCTACTCGGTGGCAGCATTGCGGTAGCGGCGGTTGCCGCACTTGTCTCCGCCGGAGTCTCACTCGTCGCACAGTCCACGTCCCGCGCGACCGAATGGACCGTCTGGGGAGGTGATCCAGCCCAGAGCCATTTCTCGTCGCTCACGCAGATCACACCCGCGAACGTCGCGCAACTGAAGCCGGTGTGGATCTACAACCCGGGCACGACCGGCCGCGGGTGGGAGAACACTCCGCTCCTCATCGACGGCATGCTGTACGTGTCGGACCCGACGGGCGACATCGTCGCGCTCGACCCGATCAACGGCGATCCGATCTGGCGGTGGAAATCGCCGCAACGTGTTCCGCGTGTGCGCGGCCTCGCGTACTGGGTGGGTGACGGCCAGATGAAGCCGCGCCTGCTCGCCACGCGCAGCGGGCGAGTGCTCGGGTTCGATTTGAAGACCGGCGTTCCGGTCACCGACTGGCCGAATGGTGGATTCAATCTTGGATTCCCCGCGGCGGACGGTACCATCTCCGCCGGCGGCACCAACTCATCACCCCCCCTGATTTACAAGAACATGATCGTCACCGCGACGGGTGCGTTTCTACCGGGATCTGGCGGTGGTGTGCGCGCTTTCGATCTCCGTACGGGAAAGCTCCTCTGGCACACACGCCTCGTTCCGCAGCCTGGCGAACCAGGCGGCGATAGCTGGGGCCGCGATGCGAACCAGATCTCGGGAGGTGGCTCGTGGGGCATCCTGTCGGTTGACGAACGCACCGGCACGATCTTCGTTCCGACCGATTCTCCGGGACCGGACTACATCGGCATCTGGCGGCCCGGGGACAACAAATGGGCCGATTCCACCGTCGCACTCGATGCCGAGACCGGGAAGATCAAGTGGGCGTTCCAGACCCATCACCATGACATCTTCGACTGGGACAGCATGGCGGCCCCGACGGTCACTGAGATCACCCGTAACGGCCAGCGTGTGCCGGTTGTCGTGCAGACGACCAAGCTCGGGATGATGTGGATCTTCGATGCGCGTACGGGCCAGCCGATTCACGGCTTTGAAGAACGGCCCGTGCCACACAGCCAAGTAGAGAACGAGAAGTCCTCTCCCACGCAGCCGTTCACGATCGCTCCGCCACCGCTGGGCCGCATGAGTATCACCCGTGACACATTGTCGAAGTTGTCGCCGGAGGCAAATGCGACCTGCACCGAGCAATGGGATCGCCTGAAGGTGCAGAATGCGGGTCCCTTCACGCCCGCGTTTCCGGGCGGCGCGACGGTGTTCCTGCCCGGCAGCTCCGGCGCGATCAACTGGGGCGGCGTCTCCATCAACCCGGATCTCGGGTACGCGTTCACGAACGTCACCAACATTCCGGTCTACAGCACGCTGGTCAAGGACGGAGCCGCCGTTGCCGGACGCGCCGGTGGCCGTGGCGGCGGTGGCGCTGGCGGTCGTGTGGGTGGCGGTGGGGGTGGAGGAGCGGCGGCCGCAGGCGGTGATGGTGAAGAAGGCGGCGGGGGTCGTGGCGCGAATGTCGACAACGAAGGTTGGCGCATGGTGGGCAACTTCACGCGATTTGCCGACAAGTTCGGCCGGCCGTGCATCGATGGCCGACACGGTGAACTGGTTGCGGTCGAACTGGCGACGGGGAAGATCGCGTGGCGCGTGCCGCTTGGCACACTGGAAGACGAATACGGAGCTGCCGGAAAGGAGAGCGGGGCGACGAATATCGGCCCATCGCTCGCCACGCGCAGCGGCCTGATCTTCATCGGCGCCACTGCGGACGAACGGTTCCGCGCGTTTGATGGAAAGACCGGAAAGATGCTGTGGGAAACCAAGATGAGCGCGTCGGGCGTGGCCGGCCCGATGACGTATAACGGCCGTGACGGCCGGCAGTATGTGGTGATCGCGGCGGGCGGCCCCGGGACCGCGGCGTACCTCACCAATCCGCAGTGGGGGTACCGCCAGCTGCTGGTGGCGTTTGCGCTCCCACGGCCGGGCGAACGTACGCTCGACATCGTCACGCCGTACCCGAAGCGGATGCCAGTCGGTCCTCAAGAGGTGTGGACGCCACAATAGATGTCGCGAATCGTTCGTTCTCTGGCTGGTCGCGGCGCTTATCGCACCGGTCGGCATCCCCGCCTTCAGCGCGACCGACCGGTTGCCGCCGATGTTGCCGCCCGTCGAGGACGCCTGACCGATTCAGGTCGCGAGCCTGCAGCGAATCGCCAACGGCGTGACGACCTCGCCCGCCAAAAGCATCTTCCTCTCGCAGAGCACGAGCAGCCGGCTATCGGCCACAAGTAAGACAGCCCCACGCCACGATCGTTTCATCAGCATGTAACCGTACGGTCACCGTAACACTATTGGCCCAACAACGCCCGGGTGTTAGCGTGCGCGCGCCACCTGTACGGGGCAGTTCGTGGTGTGGATGGAGGGTCTGCATGCTGATTTCTCGACGGGTGCTGAAACTCGCGGTCATGCACGCCGCGGCTCTTGCTGTGCCCGCAACGTTGTTTGCGCAGAGCATCACTGGAACGATTGCGGGCACGGTGAAAGACGCACAAGGAGGTGTGATCCCTGGTGCGACGATCACGCTCACCAGCGACACACGCGGGACTGTGTCCGTTCCTGTCGTCACCAATGGTTCGGGAGACTTCGTTTTCCCGAACGTCGTGGCCGACACCTACACCGTCCAGGTCGAAATGGAGTCTTTCCGAACCTTGAAACGGCCGGGGGTCGAAGTCAACCCTGGATCACGCATCGCGCTGGGGACGTTGACGATTGAGGTCGGCGGTGCGAGCGAAGTGATAACCGTCAGCGCACAAGTGTCACTGATTCAGTCAGTGAGCGGAGAGCGGTCATTCACGGTCAATACGAGCCAAGTGGCAAACCTGCCCTTGGCCAACCGCAGCTACGATGCGCTGCTCGCGCTCGCGCCCGGCGTGAACAGCACGCCCGGCGCTCTGACGCCGGCAACGCGGCTGGGTGACCCGGCAGGCGGTAACTTCATGTTGGACGGCGCAACGGCAATGGACCCCGGTGTGAATCGTCCCGCATCCCGTGTCAGCGTCGAAGCGATCGCGGAGGTGAAGGTTGTCACTTCCGGGTACCAGGCCGAGTTCGGCCGCTCCAGTGGTCTGCAGATCAACGCGGTCACCAAGAGCGGCACCAACCAGTTCCACGGCTCGCTCTACGACGTGGAGCGCAAATCGAAATGGAACGCGAACAGCAAGACGAACCTCATGAACGGTGACCCGAAGGCGTTTCAGGACGAACGTGACTGGGGCTTCGCCATCGCTGGCCCCGTCGGCAAGACGGGCGGCAGCAACAAGCTGTTCTTCTATTTCAACCTGGAGAGGAACCCACGCAACTTCGGCAACACAGTGACCCGGTACCGGATGCCAACGGCGCTCGAGCGCGCCGGAGATTTCTCGCAGACCCGCGACAACCTCGGGAACCTGTTCCCGTACATCAAGGATCCGTTGTCGCCGAATCCGTGCTCCGCCGCGAACACCTCGGGCTGCTTCCAAGATGGTGGAGTGCTTGGACGTATTCCCGCGAATCGCCTGTATCAGCCAGGCCTGGCGATCCTGAAGTGGTGGCCGCTGCCGAACCTGCCGGACGTTGCCGGCCAAGCGTACAACTTCGAGGCGACGGATCCGTCGATTCATCTGCTCGGCTATCAGCCGTTGATCCGCATCGATTACCAGCCGACGCCGAAACTGCGCGGCAACTTCAAATTCGTCGAGTATCAGCAGCCGAACGATCCGATTCCGGGCATCCTTGGTGGCTTCAATGACACGAAGGAAGATGACTACGGCATCTGGATTCCGGCGGCGTCCGTGAACTGGACCATCGGGAACAATACGTTCGCCGAGGTGAACTGGGGCGCGAACTTCCATCACCAGGAGGGATGCTCAATCACCGGAGGCTCGCCCAACTTCTGCCGCGGTGGCATTCCGGTCAATGGGAGCGCGAACCGGAACACCGCTGGCTTCGGCGCCATCCCGTTCCTCTTCCCGAATGCCAACATCCTCGACCCAAGTACGTTCAGCTATGAGGTCATGTCGCGCAATGAATCGCCGATATGGGATGGCACGCGCGTGATTGCTGCGCCGTCGTTCGCGTGGGGGAACCGCATCGCGAATGCACCGCCGACGTTCCAAGGTCCGTTCGACAACTTCATCCTCGACACGCGCGTGCAGACGATCAACGGCAGCATCACCAAGGTGGCCGGCTCGCACACACTGAAGACTGGGTACTATTACTTCCGCAGCTTGCAGCGCCGCGGCCAGGGCAACATGCTCGGCGCGCTCAACTTCCAGAACGACACCAACAACCCGCTCGACGCCGGCTTCGGGTTCGCCAACGCCGCGCTCGGCGTCTTCAGCTCGTACCAGCAGCAGTCGCGCTGGGGTGAAGGCGCGTACTTGGCTATCAACCACGAGGCGTTTGTCCAGGACAACTGGAAGGTGGGCCCCAATGTGACGCTCGACTACGGCGTGCGGTTGGTTCACCAACGCCCACAGAACGACGATTACCTGAAGAGCTCGAACTTCCTCCCCGACCAGTGGTCAGCAGCCAACGCTCCGGTGTTGTACGTTGCTGGCTGCGCGAACGGCGTCTATCCGTGTTCGGGCACGAATCGCCAGGCGATGAACCCGCGGACTGGCGAGTTTCTCGGTCCGAACTCGACACTGGCCGTCGGAACGCTGGTGCCAGGCACCGGTGACTCACTGAATGGCGTGCGCATACCGGGGCAGGGCATCCCGGAGACGCTGTATTCGCACCCCGCGCTAAAGGCCGCGCCACGTGCCGGCGCGGCTTGGGACGTCAAGGGCGACCAGCAGTTCGTCGTTCGTGGCAGCGTGGGGCTGTTCTTCGATCGGCCGCCCGCAAACACCGTCTACAACACCGTGAATAACACGCCATTCACGCGAAATGTGACGGTCCGGTACGGGCAGCTGCAGAACTTGAGTTCTACGGGTCTCACAACAGAGGCCCCACCATCCATGGTGGTGTGGCAGGTCGATCAGCCGCTGCCGTCCTCGACGCAGTGGAACACCGGTGTTCAGCTGGCGCTTCCGTCGAACGCCATTCTGGACGTCGCGTACACGGGACAGCACAGCTGGGGGTTCGTGCAGCAGGTCAACATCAACGCAATCGACTTCGGGTCTGCGTTCCAGCCGCAATATCAGGATCCTTCGCAGACCAATACCGTTCCCGGCGCAGCCTCGACACCAGCACTGAGTCCAGACCTCGCGCGAGCATTCCGCGGTTTCGGCACGATCAACATGCAGCAGCCGACCCTCGCCCGGACGTACCACTCGCTGCAGATTGGCGTCAACCGGAGGCTCGCCAACGGGTTTGCAATCGGCTTTACCGATACTATCGGGCTTTACGATCGGCAGACCGCTGCGTTGCGCCTGCAGCACGACGCCGACGGCAGCATCAGCGTCCGCGGGGATCAGAAAGACGCCGATAAGCTGCTCGGCGAGAACAACCCGCAAAGGCACATCATGCGGGGGAATTTCATCTACCAGATTCCCGGCGCTGGAAGCGGAGTCGTGTCGCACCTCACGCGGGACTGGAGCATCGCCGGGATTTGGTCAGGCGCGACCCCGCAAGCCTACATCATCACGCCTCAGTACCAGTCGAACGGCGCCAACGTGAACCTCACCGGATCTCCGGATTATGCCGCGCGCATCCGCGTCTTGGGTGACCCCGGTAGCGGCTGCAGCTCGGATCCATACCGCCAGTTCGACGCCGCAGCGTTCGCGGGCCCGCTGGTCGGTAGCGTTGGGCTTGAGTCTGGTACTGGCTACCTGAAGGGCTGCTTTGTCAGCCAGACCGATCTGGCGATCGCACGCGGCCTCCGGCTCGGCGGCGGCCGCTCAATGCAGTTCCGTTTCGACATCTTCAACGCGTTCAACCAAGCGGCTATCACCGGACGAAATACGACGATGCAGATGCCGAGCCCAGCCCAAGCAACGACCATTCAAAATCTGCCGTTCGACGCGGCCGGGAACCTGATCGATGCCCGCTCGCGTCCGCGCGGCGCAGGATTCGGCGTCGCCACCGCGTATCAGCTTCCGCGAACGATGCAATTGCAGCTACGGATCTCCTTCTAGACGTCACACGATGCCTGATTCCTGCGACGCCGTTGATGCCTTGCAGCATATCAACCTGCGATCGGCCGACGTCAACCGATCGCGGGATTTCTATGTCGATGTGATCGGCCTCCACGTAGGCCCACGGCCGCCGATCGCGTCTGTCGGCTACTGGCTCTATCTCGGGGCTGTGCCGGTCATCCATCTGGTACAGCGCCCACTCGACGTGCCATCACAGTCGGGGACCGGCGCTGTCGATCATGTCGCGTTTCACGGAGTCGACTTCGACACGACGCGCGCGCGGTTCAGTGCGCGGGGCGTCGCGTTTCACGAAGCGCTGATTCCCCGGGACGGCACGCGTCAGTTGTTCGTGCACGATCCCGACGGCGTGAAGATCGAGCTCAACTTCGACGCAGCCTGTGCGTGAGGGGATGTACCTCTCGCGTAGCTGTAATGCGATTGACTGTGCTTCGTAGATAACTCTCATGACCCGGTGAGCTGTCGAAGGGACCTAATGATCGCGAACCGCATCGGGACAATCCTGTCCAGTGTCGCGGGGGCTGTGCTCTTCGGTGGGGCCATAGTTGCCCAAACCGGGAAGCCCGCAGGCGCTGACTGGATGCATGCGGGACAGGATCCGGGCGGATCGAAGTACTCGCCGCTGCAGCAAATCACGCCGTCGAATGTTGGACAGCTTCGCCGCGCGTGGGTGTTCCGTACGGGCGACCGTGCCGGCCGCATGAACGCCACGCCGATCGTGGTCAACAACGTCATGTACTTCGATTCGGTCGACGCCGTCTACGCGCTCGAAGCGGATACCGGCAAGCTTCGATGGCGATTCAAAGGCGATGGCAGTCCGACTCGGCGGGGCGTCACGTATTGGCCAGGCGACGGCGGCGACTTCAGTGCGCGTCTGCTCACCTATTACGGTCGACGGATGGTCGCACTCGACATCGAGACGGGCAAGCCGGTCGTCGACTTTGGCACCAACGGTTACATCGAGAAAGACACGCAGCAGGGATTCGCCTCGTCGCCGCCGGCGATCTTCAAGAATCTCGTGATCACGGGCGGGAGTTCGCCGACCGTTGATGCGTACGACGTCCGCACTGGCAGGAAGGTGTGGACATTCAATCTGATTCCACAGCCTGGCCAGCCCGGACACGACAGCTGGCAGAGTGACGACTGGAAACGGAACACCGGTATCAACGTGTGGGGTTACATCTCCGTCGACGTGCAGAACGAAATGGTGTTCCTGCCCGTGTCCCAAGCCTCCCCGAACTACTGGGGCGGCGAGCGACCTGGTGACAACCTATACGGCGACTCGGTCGTCGCCCTCGACGCCAACACCGGGAAATTGAAGTGGTACCACCAGATGGTGCATCACGACATCTGGGATTACGATCCGTCCGCACAACCGGCGCTCATCGATGTCGTTCAGGACGGGCAGAGGATTCCGGCGGTCGCGCAGCACAACAAGACCGGCTTGCTGTTCATCTACAACCGGCTGACCGGGAAACCGATCTTCGGCGTCGAGGAACGCCCGGTTCCCCAGAGCCACGTTCCGGGTGAGAAGACGTCGCCGACGCAGCCGTTCCCACTGAAGCCACTGCCGCTTGCGAAGAACACATTCACCGCGGCGGATCTGTGGGATCGCACACCGGGCCACGCGCTGTACTGCAAGACCCTCTGGGAGCAGAACCACGGGTTTAATGACGGCCCCTACACTCCGTGGGACACGAAGGAGAGCGGCCGCACCGCGGTGATTTTCCCGGGTGCCATCGGCGGTGGCAATTGGGGCGGCGTGTCATTCAACTCCGAGCTCGGCCTGATTTTCGCGAACGTTGGCAACTACGGGCAGTGGGGATACCTGGTCAAGTCCCCACCTACTTCTTACAACGCGTACGACAAATCGACTCCGATGGGCACGAGTCCGGCACAGTATCGTTTCTGGAACCCGGACACGGCCTGGCCCTGTCAGAAGGGTCCGTGGGGCGAACTGTTCGCCATCAACGCTAACACCGGTGACATTGTCTGGCGCGTTCCGCTCGGCCAGTATCCCGAGCTCGAAGCTCGCGGGATCAAGGATGTCGGCACGCCGAACCTTGGCGGCTCAATCACCACCGGCGGTGGACTCGTGTTCATTGCTGCGACCGTAGACAGCAAGTTCCGGGCGTTCGACGCCCGCATCGGCAAGGAACTCTGGTCCTTCACGCTCGAGGTGCCAGGTCATTCGACTCCGACGACATATCTCGGACGCGACGGCAAGCAGTATGTGGCAGTCGTTGCCGGCGGCGGACCCTATCCAGGCGTGATGCCATACGGCGACTACGTATCGGCGTTCACGCTGCCGTAGCGCAGCGACTGCTCGAGGAGGGCGTGTGAGTAGAGTGAAAGTTTGTTTCGCGCTCGGACTGGCGATGGTCGCAACGACTGCATGGCTGTCCGCGCAACAGCCAGGAGCCTCGAGTGGGCAGACCGGTAGCGGTTCGCGCACACAGCAGCGGGGACAGGGACGCAATACTCAGGGTGGATTCACGTCCGCGCCTGAACATCCCGCGGTCATGTTGTTCCGCGAGACGTGGGCGACCGAAGCGGCGCAGCCGATGGTGCAGGCGAGTATCAGCAACAAGGCGCTCACGCTGCACATCTACGGCGACGCCAACGAGATCCGCAAGTCAACGCATGCGGCCGACGATGAGCACTACACGTATACCGGTGAGACCACCACGAACTGGTCGCTCACGCTCAGCGATCCGAAGAACTATTGGGACCTGACCGGTGACGGCCGCTTTCGCATGCAGACCCGCAACAGCGGGCTCCGCACCACTCACATTGTGATCAAAACCGCTGACGGCAAGTACTTCGTCAGTGAGGAAGGGAATCCGGAGTCAACCGCGTGGATCGCGCGCGATTACATCTTCCGCGATCTCACGTGGCGCGCACTGCTGATGACCGACACGCCGTCGAACGCGTCGAATCGGCGCCAGCCAAATCCCAAACGGGTGCCGCTCATTCCACAGCAGCGTGCGACACCTGATCTCACGAAGATCGAAGAAGTTGGCTTCAGCGATCTGATGGAAGGCGGCTGGATCCCCTCGACCTCACGCGTCAGGTCTTGGGAGGTGTGGGGTAAGGCGGTTCCCCGATAAGAGGTCGTGATGCGCAGGACACCTTGCCTGGCGGTATTCGTCGGTATGTTCACGACCGTTTCGGTGCTTGCTCAACAGGGGCAACCGCCTGTTGCGGCGCCCGGCGGGGGTACCCTCGGTACGACGAACACTCTGTACACCATTCCGGAAGCAGGCCAGGGAAGTGCCGCGAACGATCCGACCGCAGAGCAGCTGGCCGCGTCGTCGGAAGCGCAAGCGATCATCGCCAACGCCCGCCGGATCGCAGGTGCTGAACTCAAAGAGGAAGTCGACCGGTTCTGCACGTGGAACGCGACTGCCAATGTTCCTCCCGGCGGTAGCAACGAAGTAGTGCAGGTGTTCGACAACATCTACTACGCCACGACAGGTGCTGTCGGCGCGTGGATCATCAAGACCAGCGCCGGAATCATCTTGTGGGACACGCTCAATAGTGAGGACGAGGCGAAGACGATCATTGAAGCAGGCATGCGCAAGTTCAGCATGAACCCGAGTGACATCCGCGTCATCATCATCGGGCACCATCACCGCGATCACACAGGTGGTCTCGAGTACTTCCAGCGGATGTACAACCCGACGATCTACGTCGGCAAGCTCGATTGGGATGTGCTGGTGACTGGCTCGGGCGCGAGGCTTCGGCGCGGCGAGGATGCGCGCGACGGTCAGAAGGTTACCCTCGGGGATACAACGATCACGCTGTTCCTACTGCCCGGTCACACGCCAGGATCCGTGTCCGGCATTTTCGCAGGGAAATATCAGGGCAGGATGGTGAACATCCTGAACCTGACCGCGTCGCGATTCTCGACGTACGCCAGCCTGGCGCCCTTTCAACGCATCTTTGATGAAGCCAAGCGCGCGAAAGTCGAATCCGTCGTCCAAGTGCACCCCGAAATCAACATGCTCAAGACGGCGACCATCACCGCACTGCGCAGCTATCCTCCCGCCGGTCCGCACCCGATGCTGTTCGCTCCGGAGAAAGCTGCGCGATACATGGACGTCGAACTGGAATGCGGCAAGGCTCGCATTGCTGCGAACAAGACCGAGCTGGACAGGGTGCGCGGTCCCGAGTACTACCGGACCCCCGATCCGCCCGACACCGTCGGACCCGCACCACGTGGTGGAGGCCGGGGCCGCGCTCGTGGCGCCCAGTAACGCGAGTCACAGTAACGAGCGGGATGATGAGCAGATCCTTCGTCACGAGCGTCTTCAGCCTCTGCATTCTCGTCGGCGTGAGCGTTGCGCAGAACGCCAGCACACCTGAGGCCGGGCGCAACTGGTCGTCGCCACAAGGTGACCCGGGGGGCACACGATATTCGACCCTGACGCAAATCAACGCGTCGAATGTTCATCAGCTGAAGCGCGCGTGGACGTTCCGTACGGGTTCCGGACGCTTCGCGAACGCGCCGATGATCGTCGATAGCGTCATGTACTTCAGCGCGCCCAACGGTGTGTTTGCCATCGACGCCGTCACGGGGCAGCAGATTTGGAAGTACTCACCGGTACGGGCGTTGGCGCCTGAACCCGTGCAGCCAGCCCGCGGCAATGGCGCGGGCCGGTTCGCCGGTGACGAAGGCTCTCCAAACGACGATGCCGCGCGGGGAGGAGCGGCCGCCGCGCCAGCAGGCCGTGCAGGCGGCGGTGGCGGCGGGCGAGGTGGCGCACCGAACACGGCTGGTACCGCCGTACGTGGTCCGGTCTATTGGCCGGGTGCAGACGGTGTGGGCCCGCGGGTTTATTCGTCGACCACGCAAGGATTGGCTGCGATTGACGCCAGAACTGGAAGTCTGGTGACCACGTTCGGACAGAACGGCGTCCTCGCAGGCATCCGGCACAACTCACCGCCGGCGATCTTCAAGAACCTGCTCATAACGCGTGGCGACAATGAGCCAGGGAAAGGCACCACTGTCAAAGCCTTCGACATCGTTACTGGAGCACACCGCTGGACGTGGTACGCGAAGGCACAAGTCGGGGACCCGAATCGCGCGACGTGGTTGAACGGCAGTGGCGAGAGCGACGCCGCGCCGGGCATGTGGGGCATGTTCACGGTCGACGAGGCACGGGGTCTGGTGTTCGTCCCGATCGAGAAGGTCGAGGGAAACGGCGCCAACGACTACTGGGGCGGCGGCAACCACGGCGCTGGGCTCTATAGTGATTCGCTCATCGCACTCGACGCGAACACCGGTCGCTTGCGGTGGTACCAGCAGCTCGTTCATCACGATATCTGGGATTACGACCTGGCCGCGGCGCCGGTGCTCATCGACGTCCGCCGAGATGGTCAAGTGATTCCGGCGGTCGCGCAGTCATCGAAGATGGCGCTGTTGTTCATCTTCAATCGGGAGACGGGCGCACCGATATTTGGCGTGGAAGAACGGCCGGTGCCGCAGACCGCGGTCCCTGGAGAATGGACCTCTCCGACGCAGCCGTTTCCCGTGAAGCCTGAACCGCTGGCGCGGAACTCCTTCAAGAAGGCCGACCTTGCGACGGTGACACCCGAGCACCAGGCGTTCTGTCAGAACCTGTGGGACACGAACAGGCTCACGGATACGGTGCCCTATCAGCCTTGGAAAGTCGGTGAAAACACGCTGGTATTTCCTGGCGCACAGGGCGGTAGCAACTGGTGGGGCGCGGCATTCAATAAGTCGCTCGGGCTGATCATCGCCAATGTGCATAACGCCGGTCAGTGGGGACGCCTTCAGGCCGGTGGTGGCCGTGGCGGTGCGGGCGGCTTTAGCAAAACACCCGGACCCTTCACCCGTTTTTGGAACAACGCGAACATGTGGAGCTGCACGAAGCCGCCATGGGGTGAGCTGGTGGCGGTGAACGCGAACACCGGTGACATCGCGTGGCGTGTGCCGCTGGGTGAGTTCGAGGAGCTGACAACGAAAGGCGTGAAGCCCACCGGTACACCGAACTCCGGCGGAGCCATCACAACCGCGGGAAACCTGGTTTTTGTCGGCGCGACGATTGACGGGTGGTTCCGGTCGTTCGACGCGCGCAACGGCAAAGAACTCTGGCGCGACAAACTGCCGGTGGCATCGCAAGGTACGCCCTCGACCTATATGGGGCGCGACGGCAAGCAGTACGTCGTGATCGGCGCCAACGGTGGTGGGTTCTTTGGCGCTCCAACTGGAGACGAAGTGATTGCGTACTCGCTGCCGTAGGGAACGTCGATAGCAGCTACCTGATTCCTGTTCCCAAGAAGTGTGGAGGCACACTGTGAGATTTGTCACCAGACGGTTGGCCGTCATGTCGATGGTTGCTGCGTTGGCCACAACGCTAGCGGCGCAGAATTCGACGGCTCCGACCGGCAGGGCTGAGGGTACTCAAGGTCGTGGCCGCGCCGGTCGTAGTGGACCGGCGCGTGGTGCGAACGGCGCTCCGACTTTTGGCACCGACGAGAACGCCCAGCTGATTTTCGAGGAGCACTGGACGAATGCTCCGCTCACCCAGCCGATGAAGCAGGAGAACCTCGGCAACCAGAATCTCGAGCTGCATCTCTATGGCGACGTGGTCGGCATTCGCAAGACGCAACATCCGACCGAGGACTACACGTACACGGGCGAAACGCGAAACACGTGGATGATTACGGTGAGCGACCCGAAGAGCTACTTCGATCTGCGGTTGCCCGCCAAGATGACGCTACGAACGCGCAACACTGGCTATCGGCAGACACATATCGCGATTCGGACCGCCGACGGCAGGTACTACGTCACGGAAGAAGGATCGGGCGAGTCGAGTGCGTGGATGAACCGGGATTACATCCTCTCCGACATGCACTGGCGCAGTCTGACGATGGAAGACACGCCGTCCGGTGTTGGAAATCGAAACCCCGAACCCGACCGCCAAGTGATTGTCGCAGCGGGCGTCGCGACGCCCGACCTGAGCAAGGTCGATGAAATCGGCTTCACCGATTTGCTGCCCGGAGGATTCATTCCCTCGACGACGCGAGTCAACTCGTGGGCCGTGTACGGCAAGAAGGTGGCGCGCTAGGTGTTATTCTCCCGTCGCTCGCAGTGCCGAGAGAGGACTCATCTGCCTATGCGTGGCCGTAAACAGTGCGCGCGCTGATCAAGACGGCCCGTGGCGCCGGCAATATCGCCGTCCTCGAGACGCCCCCGCCGACGCCGGGAGCTGGCGAGGCGCTCGTCCGCATAGGCCCGTCCGGCCTCTGCGGCACGGATCTCCTCCTGTACGACGATATCTATCGCGGACGACGACGGCCCGTGCCGTGTCCGCTCATTGTCGGGCACGAAGCGTCGGGCGAAGTCGTCGAGCTTGGACCGGGCACGAACTGGCCCACGTCAGGCACGCGCGTCGGTATCGAAGCGGTGACCGGGTGCGGTCACTGCCATCACTGTCTTCGCGGCAGCTACAACCTTTGTCAGGACTGGCACCACATCGGGTTGACGTGCGCCGGCGTGCTTGCAGAGTTCGTTGTGGTGCCGACGACCTCGTTGTTGCCGCTACCGGACACAGTGACACTGGAGAGCGCGGCGTTTCTCGAACCGCTCGCGACGGCGGTGCACACGCTCGAACGGGTCAGGCCAGCACCGGGAACAACGGCAGCCATTGTTGGTCCAGGTCCGCTGGGATTCCTGCACTTGCAGGTCCTGCAGGCGGCCGGTGTCGGACCGATTGTCATGTACGGACAGGCCGGCGACGAGACGCGTCTCGAGCTCGCGGCCACGCTCGGCGCCGACGTGTTTCTTGGCGACCGGCCCGCGATTGCCGCCCACGCGGATCAGTTCACGAAAGGAATCGGATTCGGACTGTCGATCGAATCGGGCGGAACCTCCGGCGCCATTCAAAGCGCGTTGGACATCGTCGCTGGCAATGGCACGCTGGTCAGCCTTGGCATCATTCGCGAGACCACCATCGACGTCCTGCAGGTGATGCGCAAGAACCTGGTCTGGATTGGCGTTGTCTCCAGCGTGCGGCGCCACTTCGCGGAGGCGATTGAGCTGATTCACTCCGGCAAGGTGCGGCCGCACGAGCTGATCACGCATCGAGAGCCGCTCGCCAATGCACTGGCTGGATTCGATGCGCTGCGTCAGCGTCAAGCCGTCAAGGTGATGTTCACCCTCACGCCGTAACGGGCCGCCCGCGCTGTTGCAGCGGGGCGTTACGGTGCCGATACGGTTACATGTCTCTTCCCAGCAGAGTCGTCATGTAGCATCCGTTCCGGTAGAGAGGGCGTGATGCTGAAGAGAGTGCTGACCGGACTTGCGGCGGGTGTTGTTGCGGCCTCGCTCGTCTCAGCGCAGGAGGGTGCGCCGCAAGGTCGCGGCGCCGGCCAGGGTCGCGGCGGCGGACCGGGGGCAGGTCTGCCAACACAGGCGCAATGGGATGCGATGCCTACGGCGGGCAAGCAGTACGTCGAGAAGGCGAGAACGCTGGCGGGCAACGATCCCGATCTGCTGTTCGACTTCGGGATCTTCTGCAAGGCATCGGGCGGGTCGACTAACGAGGATCGCGCCGCCATCGGCGTCCCCAACAGCGAGCCGCGTCTGCAGCCGTATCCAGCCCCGAACCAGTCGGTCGTCATCGGCGGACAACGGCTGTTCGACAACTTCTACTGGTTTGGTGATACCGGCGTTGGCGCGTGGCTCATCACGTCGAACGACGGCTACATCCTGTTCGACGCGATGGACAACGAAGAACAGGCGCGCGACATCATCGTTGCCAGCATGAAGAAGATGGGTCTCGATCCTGCGCGCATTCGCTACGTCGTGTTCGGTCATCATCACTTCGATCACACAGGTGGCGGCGAGTACATCCAGCGTACGTTCAAGGCGCGCGCCGTCATGCATCGCGATGACTGGGACCTCTACCTGCGAACACCCGCGCGTGGCGCGGCAGCGGCGGCCCCCAAGATGCGTCGTGACATCGAGGCGACCGACGGGATGGAACTGAAGGTGGGCGACGTGACCGCCACGATCTATCAGATGACGGGGCATACGCCCGGGTCGATCGGCATGATAGTGCCGGTCCGCTATCAGCGGACGAATCATCCTATTCTGCTGGTGACCGCGGCGACGGCCGCGCCAAACCGCTATTCCTTCATCGGTGGTTACGAGCACATCTGGGATCTGGGCATCACGCACAAAGTGGAGTCGGTGATGCAGGCGCATCCCAACACCAACATGAATCTGCTCGCGCGCACGAAGTACGTGCACGAGAACTATCCTCCCGCCAAGAACCCGCTGTTGTACGGCGCGGAGCGAACGGCGCGCTACATCAACATCATGCGAGCCTGCACGCAGGCGCGGATGGAAGCGTTGGGCTGGTAACTCCCGCGCGAAGCCACACCTCGACACCTTCCGTGTAACGGTAACGGCACCGTAACGATGTTGCCTGGACATGGTGCGCTCGTTACAGTGCGGACCGCTGCTCGTATTGCCTCTGGAGGCTCTATGTACCGTGCATTGCTACTGTGCCTCACTCTCGCTGCGCCCGCCGCGTCAGCGGCACAAACTGTCGCCATTGCCCAAGTGTCGGGCGTCGTTGCCGACGAATCGGGGGGCGCGCTCCCTGGCGTCGACGTGACAGTGACGCAGATTGCCACTGGCTTGACGCGATCGACGATCACTGGCGCTCGCGGCGAATACGTACTGCCGAATCTTCCAGTCGGCCCCTACACGCTGAAGGCGCAGCTGCAAGGCTTCAGCGTGTACGAGCAGAGTGGCATCACCCTGCAGGTCGGCGGCAGCCCGGTGATCAACGTCACGTTGAAGATCGGAGCCGTGAACGAGACCATCACCGTGGCGGCCAACACGACCCTGGTCGAGTCCCGATCGACGGGCGTGGGCATGGTGATCAGCGAGGAGCAGATGCTCGGCCTGCCGCTTGACGGACGGCAGCCCACGCAGTTGGTGCTCGCCGCGGGTGCGGCCGTCATGAACAATACCAACGGCATGATCGGCAGCCAGCGGCAGTATCCGTCGGCAGTGGCGATCTCCGTCGCGGGCGGCACCGGCAACAGCACCATCTATCTCCTCGATGGCGGATTCAACAACGACCCGGTGATGAACATCGGCCAGCCGATGCCCTTTCCCGACGCGCTGCAGGAGTTCAAGGTCGAGAGCGGCGTTCGCCCGGCTCGCTATGGCATCTATACTGGCGCCACAGTGAATGCGGTGACCAAGGCAGGCACCAACTCGTTCCATGGTTCGGCGTTCGAGTTCCTGCGCGATCACACCTTCAACGCCGTCAACCGCTTTGCGACACAGGACGACGGGCTCAACCGCAATCAGTACGGCGGGACGATTGGCGGCCCGATACGGCAGAACAAGATGTTTGGCTTCGGCGCGCTGCAGATGACGCGCAATCGCCAGCGTCCGTCGGACATCACGACGTTCGTGCCGACCGCCGCGATGCGCGCCGGCGACTTCACCCAGGTCGCCTCGGCCGCCTGCAACGCAGGCACGGCGCTGACGCTGCCGGCTCCCTTCGCCAACAACCGGGTCGATCCAGCGCTGTTCAGCCCGGTCGCGCTCAGACTGCTCGAGATCACGCCGGTGTCGACCGAACCGTGCGGCCGCATCACCTACGCCGTGCCCGACAACAACGACGAGCAGCAGTTTGTCGGGAGGTTCGACTGGGAGGCGACGACGAGCCACCGCGCGTTCGCGCGCTACTTCGTGGCCAACTACGATCGGGCGCCCGCCTATGACGGCAACAACATACTGCTGACGACCGGGAGCGGCCTCGGCCTCGACAACCGTGTGCAGACGCTGTCGGTCGGCGACGACTACGTTGTCACCAACAACCTGATCAGCGCCACGCGATTCGCGGTCGCGAAGTCCCGGATCCACCGTATCCAGGGCGATGGCCTGCCTACCTTCACCGATCTCGGATCGAGGGTTTGGTCGGCGGCCGACGAGGATGGACTGAGTTTCTTCAATCTTGCCGTCACCAACGGCATGCCGACCTCGGCCTTCCCCGGCCAGTTCGAATCCACGACCTACCAGCTCTCGCAGGACATCGACTGGGTGAAGGCGGCGCACCAGGTGTCGTTTGGTGCGTCTTGGATCCGGCCGGGCCTCGACGTCGTCGGTCCATTCCAGGCCAATGGCATCTTCACATTCAACGGGACGCGAGCCGGTGCGAACCGTCTGGGCGTCGCCGACATGATGCTCGGCTTGCCGAGCCAGTACCGCCAGGGCGGCAACCAGCTCGTTCAGCAGCAACTCGATTATGTCGGCGTCTACGCGCAGGACGTCTGGCGCATCAACGAGCACCTGACGCTGAATGCCGGCCTCCGCTGGGAGCCGTACTTCGCGGCACACGACGACTATCAGTTCTACAGCCACTTCGACCTCGACGGATTTCTCGCCGGCCGCCGCAGTGTGGTGTTCCCGAACGCGCCCGCCGGGTTGATGTTCCAGGGCGATCAGGGCTTTCCGGAGAATGGGAACACGTTCAGCAAGCTCGGCCAAGTGGCGCCTCGCGTCGGCATCGCGTGGGCCAACGCCGACAACTCGCAGACGATTCGTGCGGCTGTCGGCGTCTACTACGATTCGCCGAAGCTGTGGCAGTACGGCCGCCACCCGTTGAACGCACCGTTCGGCAACACGATCCAGATCAACAACCCGGTCTCGTTCGCCGATCCGTGGGCGAGCTATCCCGGCGGCAATCCGTTCCCGACGCCGCTGCCGCCGCCTTCGTCGATTGCCTTCCCGACGCAAGCCACTTACGTGACCATGCCGCTCCACCTCGATCCGATGCAGGTGCGGCAGTGGAACATCAGCTATCAACGCCAGTTCGGGTCGACCTGGATGGCGTCGGTGACATATCTGGGCAATCGGACCCGCAACACCTGGATTGGGACGGAGCTGAATCCGGCGGTGTACATTCCCGGGAACTCCACCAACGGGAATCAGGAGCAGCGACGCCGTCTGTTCCTGCAGAACCCGGCACAGGGACAGTTCTATTCGACCATCCAGGAAGCGGTCGGCGGCAGCGGCCGCTACGACGGCGTGGTGCTGGCACTCCAGCGGCGCTTGAGCCAGGGCTGGAGCATGAACACGAACCTGACCTTCTCCGACTGTGTCAATGATGGTGAGCCGGGTGTCGACATCGTCAACGTCTTCCCGGACCCGGACGATCCAAGTACGAATCGCGGACCATGCGATGCTGACCGCCCGTACATCCTCAACAGCAGCATCGTTTACTTGAGTCCAGGCTTCGGCACCGGTGTGGTCCACGGGTTGTCTCAGGACTGGCAGGTGGGTCTGGTGTTTCAAGCCCGCAGCGGCAGCCCGATGACGCCATCGACCACCGGCAATCTGTCGCTGACCGGGCTGGGCAACCAGAGGCCCATGGTCATTGGCGATCCGGATCTCGAGGATCGGACGATTCAGCGGTGGTTCAACACCGCGGCCTTTGCGGCCAACACACCGGGCGTCTGGGGCGATACGCCGCGGGGCTTCCTGCGCGGTCCGGCTTTCTGGAACATCGATTTGGCGTTGTCGCGAGCGCTGGCCATCTCGAAGACGAATCGAATTGAATTGCGGGCCGAAGCATTCAATCTGACCAATCGGGTGCATCTCGGCAACCCGAACGTGACGTTCGGCAGCGCCGACTTCGGCCGCATCGTTGCGACGGTCGCCGATGCGCGGGTCATGCAGTTTGCTGTGAAGTACTACTTCTGATGAAACTGACGTCCCTGTTACTTGTCGCCGGCGCGGCGTGCCTGAGCGCTGTCATCTCCGCTCAGAACGACTGGAAGACGTACGGCAACGATCCTGGCCATCAGCGTTTCTCGACGCTCACCCAGATCTCGCCGGAGAACGTCGCTCAGCTCACGCGGGCGTGGGAGTTCGACACCAAGGTCCCGGGACGGAAGTGGCAGAACACGCCCGTCGTGATCGACGGCACGATGTACATCACGCTGCAAAACGGCGGCGTCGTTGCACTCGAACCCGAGACGGGGCGCGAGTTGTGGCGCTACGAAACGCCGGTACGAGGACGATCAGTTCGCGCCGTCGCGCACTGGCCTGGCGACTCGAGCGCCGGCGCGCGGCTGCTCTATGGCGCAGGCGACAAGCTGATCGCGCTCGATCCGAAGACGGGCCGTGTCATCGAGAGCTTCGGCACAAAGGGTGTCGCTGAAGTGCACCCGGGTGGTCCACCGGCGCGCGGCGGCGAATTCGGCACTGGCTTTCAGCTTTCATCGCCGCCCGCGATTTACAAGAACCTGGCGATCCTCGGCGGCTCACAGGCGGAGGGGGCAGTCGTTGGACCGCCTGGAGATCCGCAGGCCTTCGACGTCAAGACGGGAAAGCGGGTGTGGCGCTTCCGCGCTGTCCCTCGGCCCGGCGATGGCAACTCTGGCTCATGGGGCGAGGGATGGAAGGAACGCGGCGGACCCGCAATCTGGGGGCAGATTACGGTTGATACCGAGCGCGGTTTGGTGTTCTTGCCGACTGGAAATCCGGGCGGCAGCTTTTATGGCGGCGATCGCCCGGGCGACAACTTGTACTCAATCTCGGTGCTCGCGCTTGACGCGAACACCGGTGAGTATAGATGGCACTTTCAGACCACTCGTCACGACATCTTTGATTCCGACCTTGCTGCGGCGCCGGCGTTGATCGATGTCGTGCGAAACGGGCAGCGCATCCCCGCCGTGGCGCAAGTTACCAAAATGGGCGGCATGTTGTTCATCCTCGATCGGCTCACGGGGAAGCCGATCTTTGGCGTCGAGGATCGAAGGGTGCCGCCCAGCAATGTGCCAGGAGAGAAGGTCTCGCCAACGCAGCCGTTCCCGATCAAACCGGCGCCATGGGCGCGGCTTGGGATGACCAAGGCCGATATCACGACGGTCACGCCTGAGTCGAACAAGTTCTGCACCGCGTGGTGGGAACGCGAGCAGATGTACAACGACGGCCCCTATACGCCGTACGGCCACAAGGTTGTGTCGGTCGTCTTCAGCGGCACGATTGGCGGAGGCAACTGGGGCGGCCTCGCGTTCAACCCGCTGCTTGGGCTCATCTTCGTCAACACCAGCAATCTCGCCACGATCGGACGAATGGTGGCGGATCCAAAGGGCGAGGGCTATCGCAACGAGTTCGCGTACACGCGCTTTTGGGACGACAACAAGTATCCGTGTCAGCAACCTCCGTGGGGCGAGCTCGTCGCAGTGAGCGCCAACACCGGCGATATCGTATGGAAGATCCCGTTCGGCATCTACCCGGAGCTGGTCGCGAAGGGGATTCCGGCGACCGGGACGCCCAATCTCGGAGGTCCGATCACGACCGCTAGCGGACTGGTCTTTATCGGTGCGACGAAAGATGCACGGTTCCGAGCCTACGACGCGAAGACGGGCAAGGAGCTCTGGTACGCACAGCTCGAGGCGGCGGGTGGAGCAACGCCCATGACGTTCATGGGCCGCACCGGCAAGCAGTACGTGGTCATCGCTGCCGGTGGTCCCGGTGATACCGACCGAGGCGGTACGCAGCTGTACCCACAGAAACTTGTCGCGTTTGCGCTTCCCGATCGAAACTCGGCGCAGTCAGCGCCGACGCCCATCGTCACAACGGCGCGAACAGCCGGCAATGCCCCTCAGGCGGCGGCTCTTGCCGAGAAGGGAAAGGCGCTGGCAGAACAGCGGTGCACGAACTGCCACGGGCTCCAGACGATCACCGTCGACGGCCGCTCACGCGACGCGTGGGCTCTGGTGGTCAACGAGATGATGGGCCTGGGTGCCGAAGTAACTGACGAGGAGTCGCGCGCGATCATCGAGTACCTGAGTCGCGACTTCCCGGCCAAGAGGTGACTTGAGACCGCTCGACGGCGTACGCGTTCTTGACCTCTCGCGATTAGTGGCAGGCGGTGTGGCGGGAATGCTGCTCGCCGATTTCGGCGCGGATGTGGTTAAGGTCGAGCAGCCGGGTGTTGGCGATCCGCTGCGCAAGTGGACGACCAACGGTCTGCCGCTCTGGTGGAAGGTGTACGGACGCAACAAGCGTTTCATCACACTGAACCTCAAATCGGACGAAGGCCGCAGTTTGCTCGAGCGTCTCGTTCCGAGGTTCGACGTGATGATGGAGTCGTTCGTGCCCGGAACGCTCGAAGAGCTCGGGCTGGACTGGGAACGGCTCCACGGCTGGAATCCCCGATTGGTACTGGTGCGGATTTCAGGATGGGGACAGAGCGGTCCGGCCTCGACACGGCCTGGATTCGGAACGCTCGTGGAGGCGGCGAGCGGCTTTGCGGCGATGAACGGCGAACCTGACGGAGCCCCGATCGTACCGGCATTCCCGTTGGCGGATATGACATCAGCGTTACACGCCGTCAACGCGATCATGTTCGCGTTGTACCACCGCGAGGTGCATGGCGGTTCCGGCCAGGTCGTGGATGTGGCGTTGTTCGAGTCGCTGTTCTCGATGCTCGGACCTCTCGCTGCGGAGTACGCAGCACATGGCGCAGTGCGCGAGCGTATCGGCAGCCGTTCGAAGAACTCAAGTCCTCGCGGCTGCTATCCAACCAGCGACGGACGGTGGATTGCTGTAAGCGGATCGACGCCGAAGATGGCGGAGCGGTTTCTTCAGAGCTATGGGCTGGGCGCGCTACTCGGCGACGCGAGGTTCACAACCAATGAGGCCCGCGTCGCGAACGCTGAGGCGCTGGACGCCGCGGTGGCCAAGGCGATTGCCGCACGAACGTTGGCCGAGAACCTCGCCATCATCAGCCGTAATGCGTTAACCGCGGTGGCAGTGCAGACCGTCGCTGACATCGAGAACGACCCGCACTGGCGTGCGCGGCAGCTCCTCGTCGACGTCCCTGACGAGGGCGGCGTCGTGCGGATGCACAACGTCGTGCCCCGTATGATCGACACCCCCGGCGTGATTCGCTCGGCCGGTGGCGCGATTGGCGAGCACAACGAGGACATTTACATCGGCGAGATGGGTCTCGACTGCGACGACATTAAACGACTGCAAGCGGCCGGTGTGATCTGAAACCTGAGGAGATTCCGTCGCATGACCGGAGCCATGTTCATCGCAGAATGCCTGAGACAAGAAGGCGTTGAGAAAGTATTCGGGCAGTGCGGCCACACGAATTACGCGCTAATCGACGCCTGCCACAAGCTCGGGATCGAGTACGTCTCATTCAGGCACGAACAGCAAGCGGCTCACGCGGCCGACGCCTATTTCCGCGTGTCGCATCGTCTGGCCGTCGTCAATGTGCATCTCTCTCCAGGTTTGACCAACGCGTTGACGGGTGTTGCGACCGCGGCGGCGGACTGCACGCCGATGGTTGTCATCGCTGGGAACACGCCTTCGTACCACCATGCGCGTGAGCCGCACCAGGGCATCAGGTTTCACGCTGACGCCTCGCAAGGCGACATCTTCCGCCCGATCTGCAAGCGCGTCTGGCGCGTGGACGATCCAAAATTCCTCCCCGATGTCATGCCGCGTGCATTGAACGTGGCACAGACCGGCAAGACCGGGGCCGTCCTGCTCGACATTCCGATGGACGTCTTCTCCGGACAGATCGAGACCGAACCTGTGACTATCGCTCGTCGTCCCGAGTACCGTCGGGTGGCCGGACCCGACGATGGGATTGCCGAAGCCGCCCACCTGTTGCAGCAGGCAGACAAGCCCGTGATCTTCGCCGGCAACGGCGTCACGCTCTCGGAGGCATGTGACGAGCTGCTGCGCCTCGCCGAGCTTCTGCACATTCCGGTCGCGACGACTTTGATGGGCAAAGGCGTCTTTCCTGAACGCCATCAGCTCGCCCTGGGTATGACAGGCATCTGGGGAACCCGTGCCGCCAACGAGACCACGCGCGAAGCGGACGTGATCCTCGCGATCGGAACCGGCTTCGCGGAAGCGGACTGTAGCTCCTGGGATCCGAAACACACGTTTTCGATTCCTCCGGCGCGCCTCATTCAGGTTGACATCGATCCGCAGGAGATCGGCAAGATCTATCCCGTCGACGTTGGTATCGTCGGCGACGCGAAAGCGACGCTGCGACGCCTGCTCACTCATCTCGATGGCGCGTCGATTCCCTCGTCACGCTCCGCTGCCAGACTTGCGGCGATAGAGAGACGGAAACGCCAGTGGGCCGAGGAACTGAAGGAAAGCCAGGACGACAACGGCACTCCCATTCATCCCGCTCGTCTGCTCAAAGAGATCGCCGCCATCGCACCTGAAGATGCCGTGTATGTCACAGACGTCGGATGGAACAAGAACGGCGCGGGCCAGCAGCTATGTGCGAACGCCCCGCGTTCGTTCATCACCAGCGGCGGAATGGCCACGATGGGGTTTGCGCCAGCGGCGGCGATTGGCGCCAAACTCGGGGTCCCGGACAAGCCGGTGATTTGCCTTGTCGGTGATGGTGGATTGATCTCCGTTGTGGGCGCTCTCACCACTGCGGTCGAGCTCAACGTGCCGGTTGTCTGGGTGCTCTTCAATAACTTCTGTTTCTCGACAATCCGCTCCGTCGGGAGCACCTATTTCAACAATACCTACGGCACTGAATTCACGCGACCCGATGGCACGCCGTACAACCCAGATTTTGTACTGCTTGCGAAGGCGTTCGGAATCGAGGCCGCGCTCGTCGAGCGCCCATCCGATCTGCGCGAAGCGTTATGCACAGCGTTCAGCGCGAACGTGCCCTACCTGCTCGAGGTGAGAACCCGCGGTGACGTGCCGATGCCGCGCACTGGTCACTGGGATATTGCCGACTTCCTTCGTCTGGGAAACGAATGACCTTCTCGGGGAGGTTGAACCACCATTTGTCCTGGTGCTGAACGCACAGAGCCCACGATCCGCGCAGCCTCCCTGCTCAAGTGAACAATCAGTGCTCAATTTGCTCCCGAACACCGGGTCACAGCAGGATCGCACCCGAGCTACAGGCACGAAGAATCAACAAGATGTAAGACCTGCATCAATCTGTTAACCGGAGGGTTGCTGGTTCGAGTCCAGCCCGAGGAGCCAAATCCACTCGTGTGAAATCCCAGGACACCGGTAACAGATCTCGTTCTCTTCTCTTGGCAACGACCCTAGAGTGGAGAC
>Ga0111538_10000772_pt1 | contig 44152 bp, 77 predicted proteins | sample SoiMethybrSBSTD1_FD_79669 | JGI IMG/M metagenome (GOLD analysis project Ga0111538, IMG submission 79669) | Bulk soil microbial communities from a Populus tree surrounding site in Tennessee, USA - Soil MetaG P. TD hybrid SBSTD1 (version 2)... | ecosystem: Environmental > Terrestrial > Soil >...
ACAAGTTCTCTGCGCCAGACATGGCCATCTGTCCGCACGACTGGCACTGATAGCCATTGGCATCCGGCTCAACTCCGCCTTGCTCCGATCCGCACGACGTGCAAAAGCCGACTTGTTCTCCGCTCTCGACCGCAGCCATGATGCGCTTCTGGCTGATGACTTTGGCCGGCGCAAATCCGCTGCGCGTCACAGTCCAGGGCGATGGCTTGCCGGACTTCCGCGGGCTGGTGTAGATGCGCGCGAAATCGTCCGCGGTCTTGCCGGGCTTCAGTGTCGCGCTAACTTTCCAGCCGTAGGAATGCCGGCGGCCCTGCGGGTCTTCCCAGGAGCAATTCGGGCTTGGACGGAATCGCACATCTCGTTTCTCGAGCACCTTACCATCCGACATCAGGCGCTTTGTGACACGTTCCCATACCGTCAGTGACGGATCGCTACCAGGAACGTAATCTGACTTGAAACTCGCCTCGAAACGATCATGGGCTCGCTGTAACGTCTCGAGGTCGTATTCCCGCGTCGCTTCCACTTGGACTGTCCGGCCGCGTGCACTCAGTTTCGCCATATCAATCACCTCTGACACCTAATATATGCTTACGCCTTAGCATTGTCAAGGGCTGCGCGATATTTATTTCAACCTAGAACAGTTTCCGGCACGCGCACGTAGGCGACTGGCACATCTGCACGTTGTTCGCCTTGGCAGACTCGAGAATAGCGTCGATGGTTTCCCACTGCCGGCCACGATACGCCAGGCCATCGGGCTGCACTCTGCCGGCCATGACATCGGCCGTGGTCGGCTTGCGTCCCTCGAGCATGGACGTAGGAACCGAGCCGACCAATGAATAGTTATATCCCGGTGCGTGTCCATTGGGATTCTCGGTTACGTGCGTAATGCCTTTGAAGTTAAACATGGCTGTTCTCCTGAAATGAAATCGGAAGGTTAATAGGTCCAGCGCCGAACTTCGATGGCGCCGAAGATATTGGGAATGTGCGTGATACCGCGAGCGATCAGCTCGTCGGCCAACAGATTGCAGAATGCGCGCGAATTGTGCCCGAACATCTTATTGAAGCCGTGGCGCTGTTCGGCCAGATACTCACGCTGTAGCATGGCATCGTCATAACCAGCCAAGCGCTTGCGCGTCTCAGGATAGCCATTCTGCGAATCGGCCGTGGTAAAGCAGCTATCCGCCTGACCGATGTAAACCCGCTCTGTCTTTGCAACTTCGATGTTCGCCATGTCCATCACCTCTAGACATCAATATATGCTTAGACCTAAGCACTGTCAAGAGCGAAATGATATTTATTTGGTCTAGCTGCGAACTATCGGGCGACGTTCGGTGTATGCCCAGCCCAGCGCGTCAATGCGGCGGACCTGGCGATCTCACTACGCCTGGCCTGACTGAGCTTCGAAGCTCGAGCTTTCCCGCCCGAACGTCCAAATGAGACTGATGCGGGTTCACGTTTCGGATTCCACGTTGCGAGCCGTTCATACCGCTCGGCGCCATCCGCGGCGATCCATTCGTGGTTCCTGGTCTTCAGATGTTCGAATCGCTTCACGTCGTCGTCGGCAATATGCCAGGCCAGTCTACCGGCCGGCGAATGGACACATACGATCCACGTCTGGCTGTGTCGCTCGAGCCATTTCACGTCCTCGGCTGGATGGCGCATGAGATGAGACGGCCAAATCTTCGTGAGCACTGCGATCAGGGTATCTCGCTCGTAATACGCGCGGGTCTGATAGCGATCACGTCCTTGATCTTGATCAGCCATTAGCGCTCGCCTGCATGTGCATCGATCGTGTAGTAGCGCGTCCAGCCGTGCGGCACGGACACATCGGACGGCCGCAGCGAATAGCGCTCACCACTGCCGCAGATTTTGCCGTCAACGCTCACAGGGCGACGATACCAACCGCCAGCCAAGCACGACGCATTCCGCATTGCGTCGTCAAGGTTGGCTACTTCGTGCATCTCGCGCTGTGCAGCGTTCCACGTCTCAGGCTCATAGGCGATGGTTGCTGTCTTTGGCATGGTTGTAGCTTCTTTGAACTCAGTCTGCATGTCTGATCTCCTTGACACCTAATATATGCTTACGCCTAGGCATTGTCAAGGGCTAGGACAAGATTATTTAGTCCAGATGTGAACTATCTAGCGGACTGGCCGATACTCCGTCACGAATCGCGCGGCTGTCATACCTCTTCGATTACGATCCCTGATTGCAGCTCGAGCCATTTTTTCTTCAACTGATATATGGCTGTGCGCTTGCCCTTGGCGTCGACAACGTGCTCTTTGCCGTCCTCGTCGACATACACGAAATCGGCAATGTAATTGGACACGAGAGGATAGGTCGTAGATGGGTCTGCGACCGGCCCGAAATGCCAGACTGGACAGGCCAACGGAAACCAGACCTGGCGCCTCAATCCTTTAATGTCGCCGACCCGCTCGCGCATCTTCAATTCAGCCCAATGCTGCGCCTCGCGCTTAGAGTCGAATGTGATGCCGTCTACGACCGTCTTGACGTTGCGGTATTTGCTCGGCTTTGGCTCTGCCACGGCCGGCGCTGACTCTTTCCGCATCCTGGCGTTATGGGCGAGGATATCGGCTTCTGTCCACCTGGCGCCCATTACCAGCCGCCGCACTCACGAATGATTGACTTTGCTTCAGTGAATTGGACAGCTCGCTCTGAATCCGTGAATTCCCACGCCTCACGACCATACTTCGCCGTCAACGCCGCCGCGGCTTTGCGCGCCTGCTTCATTGTCTCAAATCCGCGAGCGGCCCAGAATCCTGTCGGTATGTGCGTGAGCGTCCAGAAGTCTAGGCCATACTCGCGATGCACCGCCCACACGCTAGAGAGTTGAATGGCTTCTACGTCTCGGTATTCTGGTGTTTTGAACCACTGCTCGCGCGATAGATCATTGCGCCATGCGAGCTTCAGTTGAATCTTTTTCATGTTCGCACCAAAGCTAAGCCTACTTCTCGAATCTGTTTCGTGATTTTCGCGTAGAGCCGTGAACAGGGTTTGCACTTGTCCGCGTGCTTGTAAAAGTCTGTGATCGGTTTCTCGCGATAGCACCAACGACAGGTTTTCACGCTGAATTCGTCGGGCTCATCAAAGCGCAACACGCGCAACTTGGACATCAGAATAGCGACTTCTGTTCGACGCGCGACTTGGCATCACGGCCCATAGGCGGCTGACCGTAGCGTATTTCCCACTCGGCACCTTTGAGCTTGCGCACCGTGATCGGGTAGCCGGCCTTTTTCAACTCGTGCACGCGGCCCATAGCTCGAGCCCCGCCGATCCCGCGGAGTCGCTGATTCGTGGCACTCCCATGTTCACGTAGGTAGGCTAAGACCTTCTCGCGGTTGCTCAGCGTGCGGGCTTTGTCTTCAGCGTCCATCATGGACAGGCTCTAGCGCGAGATAAGTTCGGCGGCGCTCTGACGAGATCTTGATTGCTTCCTCTTTGTCCATCGCCCAACAGTGCGTGTAAATGTCTTTATGTATGTCCTCGCCGCACTCGTTCGAGATTGAACCGCTCGCATATTCGTTAAGGCGGCACTCCATCACGTCGCCACTATCACGCTTCAAGCGAACGAACCACGACACCTTGCCTTGCAGCGCATCGTCAGCGTGCTCGTCCAACTCGTATTCGTAAATACTGGCATCATCTGCGAACACGCGCGCCATCGCGTCCGCCTTAGCTTGCGTTGAGTAGATGCCCACTAATCGTGTGTCAGAGTAGCAACCGTTGAATAACGCGAACAGTTTCATCGGCTCAACTCCCGCCTCAGTCGCGCCTGAAACCGCAAGGTCCGCACAATCGATCGTGACGCTTGATGCTGAATCCCTGGCGTCTCTTTCCAGCAGGAGACGCAGCGTAGCCATTGCTTGACCTGATCGTGTTCCCAGACGAAATTATGCCCGTGTGCCACGCCACACCACCACTGGCTAAGATTTTTTAGCATCGGGGATTGGTCCTATGCCGCCGGTGTTGGGATTCATCGGGATCGCATTCGGCTGCGCGAGTCTGCACGGACATTGACAGGTGTAGCAGAGCCCGATCCGGCAGTAGACACACCGGGCGCTATGCGGGATCGTCTTCTCGCAGACACAACAGTAGTTGGCGGCTCCCCACCGGCTCATTGTGCGTCCTTGACTTTCGCGACGACTGCCGCATGGCCTGCGAGCGCATCGGCGCGCGAGGAGTAGCGTTCGCAGAGTCCATCCAGTTTGCCGCCGAAGACCATTGTTTCCCACAGCAGCGGATCTGTATTGCCCCACCCGTGATCGAGACCGAGAAACACCGTCGAGACGCGGACGTGGCCGACTTGCTCGCGCTTGACGATCTGATTGTCGCCCGTGCCCATCCACTGCGCCCACGCCAGTAGATCGCCTTCTGGTTGCGGATTGCCGTCAGTGTCGAGGACGTATTTAGTGAGGTTCATCGCACCGCCTTCACGCGCCCCACGCGCATCCTCTGACGGGCCAACTGCGCCAACAGTCCACCAATCTGCACATCCTCTGGTAAGCCTGTCGCCGGCGCCGTCGCTTTCAAGATCGCCGCGGCTGTCTCAATATAGGCCCGTCGAATATGCACCGGCAGAGCGGAGAATTCCAGCATCGAAGGATTGTAGGCTTCGCGTCTGGCGTCATGGAGTGCCCAGGCGAGGCGAATACTCGCGGCATTCACGCGCAGATCCTGCGGCCAGTCGCGATCAGATTGTTCGGATCGCATTGCACGCATAAATCGCGCGGCCTTCTGAAGCTGCGTCTCCTTCACCGTCCTGCCTCGATCTTGAGCCTCAGATCGGCAGCTCCGCGCGCTTGGTCCTCAAACGTGGCACGGAACGTCTGCCAGTGCTTCGACGTTTCGGCCAACATCCGATAGTGCGCGTCGGCGATCTTGAGCGCATCCGCGATCGTGTCGATTTCTGCGTCCGTGAAGGTGTGGAGTTCTTTGACAGTCATGGTTTGCTCCGCAGTTGACGCATCATGGCTCTGAATTCATCTTCTTGAATCTCAGTCGCGAGCGGCCCGTGGTGAATAGTGCCGAGCGCGTCAAGCGTCACAATCGACAACTGGTCACGCTCGCTACAGCGAAGACACATGCGTTGCGCTAGAAACGGGCGGTCAACACGAACCACTCGGCGAGGATTCGTCGGATACCACTCGCTCCATCGATGCGGACGAACGAGGCAGAGCCAAGCCGTCAACAGCCTATACAGATAGCTCATGGCTCACTCCGTTCCTCAAACACCAAGCCCGCCACGCTGAGCAGGGCCGTCATCTTGAGCGCCAACTCGAGTTTCCGCATCGTCGCGATTTCCGGCTGCGCGATCGTGCCAGACTCGAGCTGGCTGATATGTGGGGCAGGCACGCCAGACGCCTCAGCCAACTGCGCTTGGGTCCAATCCTTCTGCGCCCGAGCCTCTTTCAGTGTCATGCGCTTCATCTAGGCTTAAGATAAGCCTGACTTAGCGATTTGTCAAGGGGGAGTCTTTATAGAGGCTGGACCGGCCCGAACCACACGCTAGGATAGGGTGATTCGGGCCAGAAACCGGGCTAGGCGCGACGATCGGCGGGCTTATGGTGCTGGAGGCGTATGCTTCGCTGCGGTCGCCTGGAGGGCCGTCTTGAGTTCCACGAGCTTCGCCTTTACGGCGTCGGCTTCGGCCGGTGACAGTCCGCCGGCGAGCTGCGCGAGCAAATCGTCTACGTCGGCGGCGAGTTCGTTCGTCGTGGTGTTGATTTCGACCAATTCCGCTTCGAGTTCGTCCACTTTAGCCATGATCTGCACTCCTTGTTGGTTGAGGGATTGGAGCATCGTGAGCACTTGATCCAACCGTGGATCGGGCGGCGTCGGATCGAAATGATGGTAAATGTCGATGCGCACTGCTAGACTCCCGTCCGGCTCTCTGCGGCGTGGATAGGACACGCGGGATAAGCAGCCGCCCGTGAAGCCATAGCGGAGCCGGTATCAAGCCCGGTCAGAGAGCCCTTCATTGGCCTGCCTACGATTCGTTCTGCTGCCGCGGTGGACGTGGGAACGTCCGACGTTCTGCGAACTGCCGACGATTCCCACCGCTGATCGCGTCCAGATCCTTATCGAGTTCCTGTAACCGATACTCGTGATTTTCCACCATGTGCTTCATGAGGTCGAGGTCAGGATCGCGTCGGGATTCCCGGTCGGAGTCTTTCGCCGGTAGACCGAACCATTTCCGCCAATTCATCGTTGCGTCTCCACTACGCGCGAGACGGTTTCGACTGCGCGTCCCATACTGCCGGTTTGTCGCATCGAAATATTTTTCCATTCGACCTTCTCGAGTCGGCATTCCTCGTAAATCCAGCCCAACACCCACCACTTCCGCACGAGCCCCACGACAAAGACGCCGAGAAACACCGCGCCGGTTCCACCGCTCGCGCGAAGCCACTCGGCCCATTGTAGGTCGGTCATGTCGATCGGAACTTCGCATGAGACAAGCTCATCCTACGCAGCCGGCGGAAACGGCGGACCCTTCAGCACATACAAGAGCGCCAAGCCAGCGATGGCAACGCGCAGAATCAGCATCAGGTCTGTCGACGCCGGAAACCCGATGATCCGCAAGAGGGGCGGGAGAATCGCGAAGAACAGAATCACGGCAATCACCGCGAGCACGATGCGCCAGAGCATACCAGACATTAGGAGTCCTCTCTAAGACGAGCTTTTACGTCAGACGATCATTGACTCGCCGGTTCGTCGGTTCCTGTTCCACGCGAACCTGTGCAGCATGGCGATCCGCGAGGATACCATCCAGTTCCACGATCCGCCCCTCCGCCCGCGCGATCTCATCGATCAATTCACTCGGCGATGGAATCTCAAGCTTGACATTCGCGGTCACCACTTGCTTGAGCGCCACCACGAGCAGTTTCATCGCGTCCCGTTCCGCCGTCCGTGCCGCCGTCATGTCGGAGTTCACGAGAATATGAATCTCCTTCAGATTGGCTTGTGTTCGTCGGTCGGCTTCCTCTGCGAGCGTGGCGACTTTCTCTACCCGCTGCGCCACGAGATCCTGCCGGTCGTAGTCGCGCTTTTCTTTCCCCCGAGAAATCCACGCTTGCACGAGTGTGAGGATGACGACTTGCACGCCCGCGATCAGGGCAATAGCTACAGCCGGGACTGCGATCACTTCAGCCACGCGAGCGTCACCCGGTATACGCCGGCCCCTTCGCCAACTTCGCGATGGCCTGCTTGAAAGCGTAGAGCGTGCCCTTTGGCGCCAGATCCCAATTGCGCGCGACCCACTCGGCGACTTCACCGGCTTGCTCATGTGAGAGCCACGGCAGGGCGTGTTCCGCTACGTCCGTGAGCGCCTTCACCTGCTTGGAGTTCGGCCCACCGCAGCACACCTCGAGAATGCAGTTTTGTTGCTGGTCGTTGCCGCCGCCGTTCATCGCCATTAGCGTCCTCGTCGTTGATTGAGAATCGTTTCCCGAAGGCTCTGGATCTCGAGCTGCTGAAGTTCCTGCTTTTTCCCGATCGACTCCACCGCCTGCTTCAACGATGCCGCGCGTTCATCCTGCAAGCGTTGCGTGTTGATGTCTGACTTCGCCTGTTCGCTCAGATGCGTGTTGATGTCCCGAATGTCCGAGCGAAGCCCCCACGTTGACGCCACTTGCCCGCCGACGATGCTGACGATCGCGGTCACGATGCCGATCACCATGCCAGGCGAGAGCGTCATACGCGAGAAGTCTGGCGCCGCCGTCGACAGCGCCGTGAGCTTGAAGGCATGGTCGGCGGTCAGCGCTTCAATCTTCACTAGACGGTCCTCATGATCACGGTAGTCATCCCGTAACCGTTTGTGTCCCTGTTCGGCCTGTTCGTGATTGGCGCGGACTAATTGGAACACGGCCGACTCCCGTCCTGGGGGACCCATCGGTTAGGCACATGCCTCCGCGCATGACATTCAGGGCTTTCCCAACTTCTGAAACGAGGGCGACTTCAAGAGCTTCATGACCGCAGCCGGCGGTGGGAGTCCTGCGGCTTTCACGGAGCCGACATACGCATCCTTCAACGCTTCTGCGTATTCTGCGCTCCCGTTGGCGATGATGCGAATCGCAACCTTCGGGTCCATACCCATCGATATCGATTCACGGATCAAGCCAACATCGTCGGCGAGTGATTGTGCCGTCTCAGCCGCGATCTTCGGCGCCGCTTCAGGTGTGATCTTTCCTGCAGTCTGCATCGCCTTGCCGGCCGTGCGCGCCAGTGGCGGGATGACGATTTGCTTCAGGCCTTTATAGATGTCGCCTTTGAGGATGGTTCGGAGCACATCTGAGCCGCTAACCGACGCATCACCGGCCGCACTAGCTAAGGCTTCGCCAGCACCTCCGAGCATTGGCCGCACTGCTCGGATAGCCGCCCCACCAACTGCGAATGGTGCCGCTGTCGCTGCACCGATGCCCGCTTCGCCAGCCATCTCACCTAAGGCTTCAGGAACCGTCCCAGGGACCGCTTCGCCGCGCAACTTGTTCGCGGCTTGCTTCAGCGCATCCCCGACCATCCCACCGACGCCAGCGCCCGCGACGCCGGTAACGGGTCCACCGGTCGCGCCGACGATACCGCCAACGATGGAGCCAGCAGCCGGGAGCGCATCGACCGCCACGTCCGTCCATGTGCGAGCCTTGGGAACGTCTTTCGCGTTGGAGACTGGAATAGCTTTCAGGAACGCCGATATCTGCGCGTCGGTAGCTTGGTCTGGGATTTCGTAGCGTTGCCCGTCTGGCCCTTCGATGCGGCGCGGCATTAGTCTTTCTTTAATCGAAGCTCGCCATTCGGCCCGAATTCGACCTTTTGAAATCCAGTCGTGCCGCCTTTCGCCGCCCGCGATCGATAGTCCTGCACGAGCGTGTCACCTTCATCACCGTAAAACTCGTGCAATGCGCCAGCGCCAGCCTCGGAACCGAGAGAGGCGATCAGCGCCGCGCGTGCCCGTCGCTTCTGTTCAAGGGCCGCTGGACCGTCGCCAGGTTCGGCGAAATACGTCTTCCGATCGTTCTCGTATTCATGCTCTGGAATAGCCGCCCCTGAATCCTTCCGCAATCTCGCTTCCGTGAATGCCCGCTGCGCTTGGTTGTATTTCTGCCCTGTATCGGATTGGAGCGGGTTCCACAGATATTTCATGCGAGCCGTGCCGACTAGGCCTAACTTCGATACTTGATTCTCGAGAGCCTGCACATCGTCATCGGCTTGCTTGGCGCGATTGAAGAATCCAAGTGCTCTGCGTTGTTGCCCAGTCGGCGGCTTGTCCGCACCTTGTGGCTTCGCGGCTTCGCGAGCCTCACGCTGTTGAGCCAGCGACAATTGACCGCGCGAGATGTTCAACTGAGCGGCCTGATACGGAGACAATGGAGCCGGTTGATTCATCAACGAAAGCGCCTTGGATGGATCGCCGCCAGCCGCTTCGACCGCCAACGATGCCTCCGTTGGTGCCTTCGGCGCGAATGGTGCTTGCAGTAATACCTTATCCCCGCGAGCGATCACATCGCCAGGACCGAGCTTTTGCTCCTTCTCTCGATACTTATCCGACAACGTATCGCGCAATTGCTTCAGGCGTGGTTTCGGATCTTGCCCACTGGCGAACAGGGCCATGAGTGGTTCGGCTTCGGCGTCCTTCAGCCAGCCGTTCGCCTTCCCTGTAGCGATACCCATCATGGCCGCTTGTTCAGTGTCTGGCGCTTCAATTACCGCATTGAGCACGCGCGCCGCATGATCGCGTCTGGCTTCCTCCAGCTTCGAGCCGGAATCCTCAACATCATCCAAGGCTTTCAATGTATGCGCCTGCACGTCCAGCGGGGCTCCAACACGCGCAAAGCCTTCCATGATGCGCTTCCGATCGAAGCGCTTCACGCCATCTGGCCCTTCGACCATCGCCTGCGAGACGATCGCGTTGACCGCCTGATCCATCTGCGCCATCTTCGCTTTCGCGGCGTCCTGTTGCTGGAGCGCTTGTTGACGGTATTGCAGCTCGCCCGCGCGTGTCTGCGCGTTGAGTTGTTGCGCTTCCATCTCGGCCCGTTGCGCCGCAGCTCGAGCCCGACGCTCCGGTATCGACGCCACGGCTTGCGCGAGTGATGCCAATGTCGTCCACGTCTCATCCTGTCGTGGTCGGATCGTGCCGGTGAGGAGATCGAGCGGATCAGCCATTAGCGATGCCAGACACCGATACCGGGATTCTGTGACGGATCGAGGAATTCAGGATCGCGCCCGCTGAACGCCGACAAGCCGCCCCACAGTCCACCGCCGGGCAGGAACATCGGCCCGAACATCGCGATCCCTTTCAGCGTGTTTTTGAGCAGCCGATGTTTAGCTTGGCGCTTTTCTTCTTCGGCGGCGATGCGCTCGCGCGCCTCTTGCGCTTTGATGTCTCCTTCTCGGAGCATCATTTCCGCGATGTCTTGTATGAGGCTCATAAGCTCACCGTCGTTGCTGCGCCAAGATCATTTCCAGTAACGCGCCCATCGGATGCTGTGGCTGAGCAGGTCCCGGCATCGCGCCGACCGCTGGCTGACCGAGAATCGACACGGGTTGTGGACGCAGAAACGCCGGATGCGTGCCGGCTTGCGCGGGCATCTGCGTTGGCGCATTGCCCCATCCCCGCGGCATCTGGGGTGTGATCGGAGGCCCATAGAGCGAAGGCCAGCCCATCGTCATCGGCTGTGCGCCTTGCTGTTGCCACGGTAAGCCGCGTGTTGCGAGATCGCGGAGCGTAAAAGAGTTCGGCATGACGTTACGCGAACGGCGCGGTTGCGCCGCGCAAGCCGAGGTCCGCGAGACTCAGATAGCGATTGACGGTATCGCCGTAGAGTTGATCCGCGATGCCGGTGCCGTAGCGTGCGAGCGCTTTCAACGTGCCGCCGGTCAGCAACGTGCCGCGCGCCGCCGCGCTTGACTGGACGGCCCGTTGCCCTTGTCCAAAGGCGAATTCGTAGCCGGGCACACCGCGGAGAAAGAACTCCATCGGATTTGTCGCCGGCAGAATGTTCTGCTGTCCGGTGAACATGCCTTGCGCGGGCTGTGTGTAGTTGTAGCCAGGCAATCCGCTCGAGCCGCTGGTCGTGTTGAGGAGATCAGCCATACATTAGACCTTCGTGTAACCCATGTTGAGATACCACGCCAGAATGCTCGCCGGGACGGTAATCGTTTGTCCGCCTCTTGTGACTTGCACCGTATCCGTCGCCGGGACAGTGGTATTAGGAATGTGCGGCGTTGGCGACCACGGCGGAATGCCGCTCGTATCGGTCGCGGAGTCTGGAGGCGTGCCTTCCCCGCGTCTCCACGGTTCATCTTCTGGGATGTATTGCTGTCCCGTCGCTGGATCAATCACTGGCCGTATGCCAGGCACGGGCTTTTCGAATCCGACATCGCCGACCTTAAACGTCGGCGCAACGTAGCCGGGAAATTTCTGGCCTGGAAACGCGCTGGACGGTGACCCTGGATAGACTCCAGTCGATGTGCCCGGAAACGTCCCAGGCCGACCCGGACCACCAGGACCGCCCGGACCACTCGGACTGCCAGGCCCGCCTCCCGTGCTAGGAGACGTGCCGGGATTCGTGCCAGGAGGTCCACCACCACCAGGCGGATTGATCGGAGGCGGTGATCCTCCAGGCGGGTTGTAGTTCGGCAACTGCAACCCGAGGAGATTCATCAGCATCGTCGTCGCCGAGGCACCGGCATCCGTGTAGGGCTTCCGCAGCCCTTTCATGTATTCGAATTGTTCTTTCGTGAACGCGAGCGCGTTACGGGCAGCTTCGGCTTGGGCTTCCGTTGACGCCATCGAGGCCGCGATTTGCGCTTGATTGCCGCTACTGCACATAATTACGGCCTTTTCTGGAGGGAAATTTCAGCCATATGATACCCCAATCCCTCTAACGACTTGCGCTGTTTATCGTCGTGGACGCCGATCGATATCACGGCTTGGTGTTCGCGCGCCCATTCCTCCGCGACTCGGAGCAGCATCAGCCCGCCACGCCCACGCGCGGAAGGGTCGACATACCACCAGACATTCGAGGCCATCAATTCCCCGGAATAGATGTTCGTAGAGAGCGACATCGCGATCGTGCCTCTCACGGCATCGCCTTGCACGAATACCCACGCTGCCGCGCCGACTGTTGACACCGCCCACGCCATAATGGTGCGGATACGCTGCTCACTCGGCGGCACATGATGCCACGGCATGTCCTGCCAGTGTGCCAACGCGAACGGGATCAGCACATCGATATCATTCGCGTCAGCCTCGCGGATGTAACAGGACTTGCGAGCTGGTAAATCCTCCACCGCCATGATGGCCGTCTTCTCCGATGGGACGAGTTCACGGACAGTCATACGAGTATGTTTTGGTGAATCATGCCCAGATCGTTCCAACGATGCCAGACTGGAAATATGTCAACCCGGCATCGCCAAACCAGGTCGTCGTGCCAGTTGCGCCAGATAGCTCCAACCACGGTAAAATGTGGTAGCCCAGTCCAGGCATCCCTTTATACGTCCCCATACTCAGCATAGTGACACCGATCCCAGCGGTGCAGACTAATAACTGCGCCGAGTTGACGGACGTGGAATCGACACCGATCCCTGTCGCCGTATTCGCATTGGAGGATGCATTGGAGTGCGTGGCCTGCGCCTGCGCCTCAATGAACGACGACGCCGATCCGGTAACATACGCTAATTGATTCGCCGTGTTGCTATTGGCTTGCCGGAACGTGGCGGTCGTGTAATTCCATGTATCCGTGGTTTCTGGCGTATTGACCAAGGATCGCGGCACTTGATTATAGGCATTCCAGACAAACCGGAACGCCGCCGCATCGGCGGTCACATTCGCCCCACTCGCCCGAATTGTGCCTACCCAGCGGTAAGCTGCGGTCCCGCTCTTGATGATGATGCCGCTCTGCACACCAAGCGCATCGGCGCGAGTCGTATCGTTCGTCCAAGCCGCCGATAGCACAAGCTGCGGCGTCCCACTGTTATAGTCCACGAACACGTCGTAGTTTTTTCCGCTGGTCAGCGTCAACGCGAGCGATAATTGCGTAAATGTCGCATTCACCAGTGCCGATCCGTTATACAGCGTGATATTTCCATTGGTCTGCGCAACACCACTTGAGGTCGATGGTGTGTAATATAGCGTCCCTTGCGCCGTCCGATCTGATGAACTCACCGGAATGCCGCTTTCCGTCGTCAACCGCCCTTCGATCGTGGATGGTAAAATGACTGGGACGGCGCCGCTTGACGTGAGTTGATGCCAGCCAGTCGAGTAGAGCCATAACTGGCCGGTGTCGGTTTCATACCAGAGATAGACCGGCTGTGTCCCACCGGGCGGAGACGGGGTAAATGCCGTGCGCTGCGCGTTGGTGCCGTATTGCTGGAACGTCGGATAACTCGTGTCGCTCATGGCGTATAACTTATATACAGAAAGTTGCCAGCGCCGTCATCCATCGGGCTCGGCGGATTCGCCCCATCACTCATCACGACGTAATCGGCGCCCGTCGTGGACGCCGAAATCACGACGGTCACGCCATTAATGCGCGCCTTGAGTTGATTCGTGGTGGAGTTATACCAGACATCGCCATTGACTAATGACGACGGATCGCCAGCCTGCGCGCCGACATTGACGCCCGCATTCGTCGCGTCTGGATTGAACGTCTGCCGCACACCATCCGCGAACGCGAACAGTCCAGCATCGCTCAGCGTCGTGTTGCTATTCTGGATGATGGTGCCAGTCGTGCCATCCCACCGCGCAATCGCGTTGTCGGTCGAGAGCCTAGGCCCGAACACGTCGCCGGCTGTCGTGAACTCCTGAATGAACTGCATCAGCCACATATACCAAGCCCTTGAGATGAGCCCGGTCTGCGGATCAGCGATCGGTTCGTGCGGCGCCTGAAAGAGCAGTGGGCGTGGCATTAGCTTGTGCCCACCGTGAAGTCTTGTGGTAATTCGCAGGCAATCCAACCGACGAACACGGGCGCATCGCAGATCAACTCTGCGACAGGATTGCGCATCCCTTGACAGAACCGCGTCAGATACGCGCGGATCTGCGGCTCACTGGAGGCGCCGAGCGGCATGTCTCGGAATGGTCCCCAGTTCACGCCGCCGTCTGGACTGATCCGCATCGACATGACGGGATCAGTATCGTCGGCATTCCCCACGCCCATCTGCGCGACGATTTCAATCCGAGGAATGAAGATCCGTTTATTGCCATCCCACGGGAGCCGAAAGCGGCGATACACCCGCATCTGACTTGTGGAGCTTTGAAACGTGTTCGTGACCGTGACGGTGACGGCTTCGCCAGTGCCCAGCACAATCGCGTCGTGCGGACTTCCGTCGCTCACTGAATAAGATGCCGCCCATCCAGTCGGTGCCTGTTCCGTCACACCATACGTGCCAGCCGACAGACCACTGAATAATTGCGATTCTCCGTCCATTAGCGTGAACGTCGATGGCGATAAACCTCCGGTTGTTGCAAAAGGAAATTGCGTCTGTCCGCCTGGGATCGGTGTCGCGTTTTTAATGACAGTGATCGAGGCTTGCGGATTCGCGCCACATGCGTTGGTGGTTCCCGTCAGGTTATGCGCGAGCACCAGCGCCCACACTTCGCGGGCCGGCGAACTGGCCGTAGTCCAATTCAGCGCGAGATTCGTCGCAGTAAGCGTGCATGAGGCCGCAGCATCCACGACGCTAGTAGACGCTCCGAGCGCCGTAGCCAGATTGATGCACTTCGTGGTTGACGACAATCGATCGCGGGCGTAGGGATTCGACGTGCCGTGTACGTCCTGAACTCCCCACCACTGCGACATATTCGAGACGCCATCGTAGACACCGAAGTGGAAATTAATGTCGACGTTCCCCGCGCCAACAGTGTGCGGCTTACAGACCGAACCGAAAAAGGCGACGACTGGGTCTGTCGCAGTCAGTGCAATATTCTGCGTGCCAGTCGATGTCGGAGGAATGATCTGCACGAGATTCGCGGACACCGCTGAGCCGCCAATCGCAAGGTAGCCAATGTTCCAGTTCGGCGTGCCTGATACGGTGACGGTAAAGCCATTCGCCACGAATGCGACCGAGACAGGATCGGAAATCGTGGTCGATGTAAACGCAATGTCCTCTTGCACGACCGCATCAATCAAAAAACTGGCCGACTGTGATGAGCCAGGACCCATCGCGCCGCCCCAGCCCACTTGTTGATCCGGCCCGCAAAGCGTGGCAAATCCGTAGCTATTGTCCGCGCCAGCCACATTCCCGTCACTGCCCGCATCGACCGTGCCTAATTTCAATAGCGCGACGGGATCGAAGCCCACATTAACAGTGCCAGATCCAGGCGTGACATCGTATAAGCCGACTGCGCACGACACATTCGTTCCGCCGATAAGGATGGCGAACCACTCGGCTCCGGGCGTATTATTCAAGTCCAGCGTGATCTCGAAACTGCCGACATTGAGAGCACTAACGTAGCCGCTGAGCCTCCGCTCATAACCGCCGAAAAACACCTGAGCTTGCGTAACAACGAGAGAATATACGGCGCTATAGCCGCGCGCAGACACTTCGACACCGAACGCCTCAGAGACGCCGACGCCAGCGCCGATATGCGTCGTGCCGTCGTCAAATCCAAAGCTATAAATTTCGGAGTTCGTCCCAGAATTGTCGGCACACGTAAAGATGATGGCTTGCGCGGTCATCGACGGATAGCGCACATGGCTGATCGTTTGCGATCCAGCACCAGTGCGGAGCGTAAACGGGATGGTTTCAACTTGGAGAGACATTACGGATTAGGTCGCTAAATCCTGGCTAAAGAGCGATGATGATTGCTCATAGACCGTGCCGGTGAGTCGATCGCCGACAAGATGCTTTCCGAAACAGAAGCAATGCGAGATCGGGCGATTCGGCAACCATGATTGATCGGCTTCAACCCACAAGCCGCGCTCATGCCAGCGGTCCATCGTGAGATCAAAGACGGGCGTGGCATCGTCGCGCCCTTCCATGTGGAAGGAACAGAACCAATGCCCCACCTCTTGATACGTCCATGCGTGCCCATTCGTCGCCGGCTGCGCGAGGAGTGTTTCCACGCCGAACGTCGATACACGCTGCGGTGTATAGCCGTTCGCCATGACGACGATCCCGGTGCCGTCCGTGTCGAACGTCGCCCAAATCACGGTATTTCCGATCCGTTGTAGGAGCGCATTCAGCGCGCAGCCCTGCTCGAGAAACACGCCTTGCACGGGCGCGAAGGGAAAATCGGGATCGCCGTTGTCATACCAGACTTCGCCGGTTTCCGTCCCAAGCAACCAGATTTCCCGATGCGAGCGCCGCATGGAGGTGAGGTTGTCGGAGCCTTCCGACCGTTCCGCGATGTCCAGGCCATCCCAATCGGTGCCGTCTTCAAGCGCGGAGATTTGAAACGCGCGGGATTCACGGATCAGAACGAGGAAATAGCCGTCTATGAACTCGCCGGCCGCGGCTTCTCCTTGCGGGAAATCCACGTCGGCGATGAGCGTCAGTGTGTTCGCGATCGTATCGAAGATGTAGCCATTCAGCCCGGACGTGATGAACAGTTGATGGCCTGCTGTGCCGTTGCTCGAGAACGTCGGCACGAAATCTGGATTCGTTGCGACCGTGCCGTAGTTCGTCCAACTCCCATCGCTCGCTATTTCTACGAAGATATCGCCAGCAATGGCCCACATGCGGCCATCCTGCGAAAACACTTCGGTCGAGATGCCCGATCCGCCGATCGATGCGAAGATCGACAAGCCTGGCGCTTTGCGGAGCCAGCGTTGCCCCTTTCCAACGCCAGGCTCGACTAATTCCTCATACGCATTGATCGTGCGATCGGGCGCCGCACTGAGCGCGTAGAGCGTATTGGATGGCCCGATGAAGTTCTCGACGATCATCTCACCGCACTCTGACGTTGCTTGCAGCGGCCGGGACTTTTGTCCCGGCAACCCCAAAAGGGTTTGACGCGGACGAGACGTTGCAGGCCGATTGCCCGACGCCGCCGCAGTCTGGACCGATCGACGTGATTTTGGCGGTATATAACGCTTCTGGCGTGATCGGAATAGCCGCAGGCAATGCGACCGTCGCTAGGCCGGCCGCATTCGCGACGGGCTTCCCGAGATCCTGCGTCCACATGAGCGCGCCGATCTGCGTCATTGCCGTGGACACCATTTCGTAGCGCGTCAACACCAGCGCGCCATCTAGTTTCGTTGCCATATGGTCCACGGACACGGTGAAATCCACGAAATGCGGATTGGCAACGGTCTGCGCGTGAGCACTCGCGGCGAACAGGAGCGCGACGAACGCGAGGAGTAACCGTTTCATGATGCCCCCTTGGGATGCGTCAGTAACCACAGAAACACAGGCTCGCGATCGGCTGGGCGTATGTCGCTCGCGCGCATCAGTCGTCCACGATAGCGATAGGCTAACTGCTTGATCCGGTTCAGTTCGACTTGACCGGATGCGCGGTCGCGCCGATTGCGTGTCGTATTGCGCGCGTGAATGAAACGGCTCATGGCTTCGACGTGTCGATCTCTGCCTCTGGCATGGCGATACGAATCTCGCCGTTCTCGGTAATGGAGTCTTTGAGCCCCAACCGATATTTCGCAGACACATAGTGTCGCCAGGCGGCAACCACGGCTTGGGCGTCAGCAAGTTGCTTGAGCACAAACCGCTGATACGCCAGGTCCGACGCTTCAATCTGTTTCGTGTCCATATAGAGTTATCCGATCGCGACAAGTTCACCGAATGATCCGCGCAGAATTGTCACCGCATTTCCATTGACTTCCGTGCGGAAGCGTAGACTGAACGCGCCGCCGTTCGCGGCCGTCGAGATCGTGCCGACCAACGAAAATGGCAATGCCGTCGACGCACCAGAATTGAGCGCCGCGATCGGCGCATCATACGACCCGATCGCCGCCGAGAACGGCGTCGCCGCAGCGGTATAGATCGTCCCGACGGCCCGCATGAATGTCGGGCTCGCTGGCCCGTTGACACTCAACTGCATCCCAGTCGTGGCCGCTGCCGATGTATACGCGCCCGTGAATTCGAATTTGTAGTTGGCGTTCGGCGCGAGAATAAACTGCAAATTCGGCACGTCGATAAAGGCTGGATTTGATGTCGGTGCATCAGCCGACACGCGCACGCCAGTCACCTGATCGTCGGCGAGTCCACACATCCAGACTTCCGACGGCTTCAACGTGAGGCTTCCGCCGGCCACTGTCGCGGCCCATGTGATGACCTGTGCGCGCACGGCGGATGTAAGCTGCCCGAGCCCTCGCGCGCTGCCCGCAAACGCCAGTTGATCCGACAGGACTTTGCCGGCGGAATTCATGACCACAAACGACACACGCAGATCCGTCGCGTTCGTGGCGCTAATTTCGCCGAGGAACACATTCGCGAAGGCCATTAGACCGCCGGGTAGAAGATCACGGTGTAGCCCACCAGTTGCGCGGTATCGCCAGAATTTGCCGTGGACGCATTGAAGTTGAGAAAGGAATCAGCCGTCGTATCGATCGCGCCGACCGTAGGCGCGGCAGTCGCGATACCCCACCCGCGAACGTCGAGCGTACTCCCCGAATAGGCAATCTGGGCATTTGTGGCGTTGGTGTTCCAGAAGTGCGCGCAGGTGTGCGTCTGGAGTGTCGTCGCGGCAGCGCTGACGTTATACAAAATGGTGCCGCTTGACGTGGCGCCTGATGTTGTGTTGTGTCGGAGGATCGGCGCCTTCGTGCTGTTCGTGCCTGTGTATTTCCACAACATTTCAACAAAGATATGACCATTCGCCCCGAGCAGGTTCGCAGGCAATGTCACGACAGCCAGATTGGTTTCGCTCGCCGAGTTCGTCGTCGATGTGGCGGTCCCACTGCTCCCGATGATGACGGGCACAGTGCCAGTCGCAGCCGGAATCGTCACGGTCTTTCCACCGCTCACGAGATTCGTCGCAGTGTTGCCAGAGATCGTCTTGCCGGTGATCGTCTGCGTCGCGTCGGTCGTCACCACGCTCGTGGAGGCGTTGCCAGCCGTTGTGACTTTCAGGTCAGCTCCGGCTAACGTCACCACGTCGCCGACTTGCGTGAGTGTGGCATCTCCGTTGTCCCAATTAATGACGCCGCCTTCAGCAAGGAATAGATCCGACCATTGCTTCGACGTAGAGCCGAGCGCCGCACTGTCACTGGTGCCCAACACCAACGCGGTATTGATCGCAACTGACGCGAGATTGTCGAGCGCGGTCGTAGCGCCGCTCCCGCCCGACACGTTCGTCCAGGTCGTATTGCCTGATCCGTCCGTGGTGAGCGAGAAGCCGCTCGTGCCAGCCGTCGTAGGCAGCTTCATCGTCCACGTGCCGGCCGCATCCGCCACGGAGAGCGTCACCGTGCCGCTCGTGGTGCCCTTGAACAGCGTGGCGCCTGTCGTGCCGGATGCGGTCCCGAGTGTCGCCGTGCTTGCCGCTGAAATGGCCGCGTCGAATGTCACACTGGTCGTGCCTGCAATCGCGAGGACGTTATTCGTCTGCGTGATCGTCACATCGCCGTTGTCCCAGTTGATGACGCCCCCTTCCGCCAAGAACAGATCGGAGAATTGCAAGGCCGATGTCCCGAGCGTAGCCGTGTCGTTCGTTGCAGGCTTGATCGCTCCACCGCTCCCAAGCAGAATCGGATTCGCCCCGGTAATCTCGATCGCGGGCGCCGTGCCAGATGTGAAATTGTGCAGGTAGATCCCGCGTGTCGCCACATCGCGAATGTCAATGGCCGTCCCAATAAGGGATTTACTACCCGCCGTGGCCCGCCAAGGGGAGCCCGTGCCCCCAATCTGGAGCGCGGTCGTAAAGCCAATTACATCCGTCGCGCTGTTGTGGGCAAATCCTCCGATGTAGATCCCCGCATCAATGGCGAAGCTGTCCGCCGCCGCGTGCGTCGCGTCCCCGAATCCGTAGCCGGCTAGCAGATTGATACCGGCCATCTCGTTGTCGATGGCCGAACCGTTGTAGTTGTTCTGAAAGACGATGGTGTAGCCGTTGAGCGAGTTCGGCTGCACGGCAACCGGGCCGATGATCTGGTCGTCGGTGAACCATCCGCGCCCAGTCGGGCCAGCGCTTTGCGTGTAGCCAGTCCCGATGTTGTAGACCAACTGGCCCGCGTGGGCGGCGACTTCATTGCTCACGTCGCCGCTGCCATAGACTGTCACGGTAAACGAGGCCGCGTGTGCCGTGCCGATCGCGGCCACACCACCCAATCCATATTCCAGCAAGCCGGTCACGCCGCCAGACAAGAACGTCTCTGGGCTCGCTGTATTGGTTTTGGTCAGCGTGCCGACAAAGATCGAAGGTTGCCCATCGAACGGTAACGCAGTCGGATCGTAGGCATTGTTGATGGTGACTTGCGCCTGAATACTGCCCTCGATCGAGAGCCGCGGAGTGAGACGCCAATCATCCTCAGTGACGCGGGCGCCGAAAAAGGTATTCCCCGGACCAGAGATATTAAGGCTACCGTCGTTGCTGATCCAGCCGCACGTCGTCACCGCTGGCGTCGTGGCATTGATGAAACTGAACAGACAGGCGGTATCGTCTGGTTGGCTCAGCGTGAGGATATTAGTAGCTCCAGATCCGCCGGCCAAAGAGATCCGCTCACCGGACAGGATATTCGTCGTTGAGTTATAGGTGAGCGCCGCATCGCCGCCGATAGTATCGGCTCCCGTTCCGAAAGCCACTTGCGTCGCGGCGATCGTGCCACTGATAGTGCCTCCGCCGCCCCCACTAGTGCCCGTGAAGTCAAACGGCGGACCCAGAGGATTGATCGTGACGGCCATTTACTTGAGGGGAGGCGTGCGCGTAACGGTGGAGATGGTGCCCTTGGAGGAATCCGTATAGACGATCGCGACGACGCAGACAGTTAGCCCAGAGGCGCCGCCCACCTTGAATGTGAAGGTATCAGTCGTGGACCCGGAGGCATTCGACACGTAGTCATAGATCGGCAACACCAGGCCCGATTCGATGACTTGAGAATGCCCGTCAACATTGTTCACGGACGCACTTACCGCACGGACACGAATGGATCGTTGCCGACGCCAGTGACGTTGCCGATGCGCTCATTCACTTCCTGTCGGATGCGATCCAGCGCAACACGCGCGTCTTCGGTTTTCTTCTGCGCCTCCGATACCATCGCGCCGTAATCCGCCTTCACGGCGTCGAGTTCGGCTTGCTTCGCCTTCACCGCTTCATCGGCCGATTTAGCGATCTCGGCGAGCTTCTTCGCCTGCGATTCGTAGTTATCGAAGGCTTCATCCAACTTCGTCAAGAGGTCATTGACCTTGGACATCGTTCTAGGCTCCTAGCTGTTCGTGGCTGCAAACAAGCGCACCGAGACGGTTCCGCTCGTGACCGCGCTGGAGATTCTGGCACGCATCGCACCAGCCAGCAAATTGACGGAGACGCGATGCGCTTTATCGATCGCCGCCCAATTCACGGTGCCTTCCACGACCCAGACGCCATCATAGTTCCGATAAGGCGCCGACTCGATCAGGACCGTGCCGGCCGCAGACGTGTGATCGAAGTAAACATAAAACGAGGCCGCGACGAACCGACCACAGATCGATGCCGGAACTACACCGATGCCGGTGGTGTCTGCGGCTGTCTTTGCATCGAGGAGCAGATACCCTTCGTCGGCCGTGAGATTGATGTTGATGCCGCTCATGCCTTATCCGTTCGAGGTGTTGATGTTGTAGTAGCCATGGCGATCATGCGTCCACGCGGGATCAATCGGCATGTCGCTGAGTTGGTTGACTGCGTTGGTGCGCTTACAGATCGCCATCGATTCAGCCGCGCCGCGCATCACGTCCGCGCGCACGTTCTCATCCTTCACCGCATACGGTGTCAGCAGCCGCTTCGCGAGGTTGTATTCCAGCAGTTCTTCGAAGCCAGGCGGCACGGCATACGAGGTCGTTGCCAGATCCGAGAACGTCGCGAGCATGTTGCGCCGATACAGCACGAGTGCATTCGTCGCGATGTTCGGAATCGGCCACAACTGAATCACGGCCAGATCGCGCGCATAGTTCGCGTTGAAGTAGACGCCGGTCGCGAGCGAGTTCGACAACGACTTGACTTGGATGCTCTGCCACGCATCGTCGGTAAAGATCGTCCGCGGGATTTCAATCGTGGAGTTATCCGACGTGAACGCCTGAATCGTCGTTGTCGTGACGGTTGAACTCGGCACGACTTCGGCCACAGTAATCACGGTGTTCGCGCCGAACACGGACGAGACGACGGTGTAGACGCCATCATTCGCCCCGCCGGCGACGACGGCTTCTGTGCCTGATGTGAATACCGCCGTCACATCCGTCGCCACGGTAAACGTCCCGTTCGTCGGAGACGCCGCAGCGAGCGTGTAGACCGTGCTGATGGATGGATTCTGGAGAATCGCCGCGCCTTCCAACTCGAACGGGCGCGTGGTATCGAAGTCTCCACCGGACCCGATCGTGTAGGTGCCTTGGTCGGCCACGAGCGGGAAGACTTCCCGCGCTTGAAACGCGGAAATCATTTTTTGGTTGTTGAGGATCTTGACGAGGTTGTTCAGGCGGCGGCGCGCGTCGATGTAATCATCAGACGCGAGCGAGCCGCCGAACAATTCTCCCGGCTGCTTGATGTTGCAAAGGTCTGCAGCCCCGTCGATGACATCTTGCGCGGTAACGCTCATCAATCACGACTTTACGTGCCGATCGCAACCCATTCGAAATTCTCGGTGCCGGTCGAGGCGATCAGCGTGCAATCGCCCGTCGCCGTGACCTTCCACGCATAGACGGCCAGCGCGCCGGTCGCGTAGTTCGTGGACGCGACAGTGAGCACGCTCGTGCCCACGCCTGGCGCCGCCGTGCCTTCCAGCGAAACCGTCGCCGCAACGACGGTCGAGAGGCCCGTGGTCACTGGCGTCGGATTGGACCCGTCCAGTGCTGTCACGCCGCGAGCCACTTTGTAGCCCGCCGCGACACCCGCGGCATACGGGATCGTCGCCGAGGACGCGATCGTTTTGTTCGTCAGCGTGTTCGTGGTGTCGGTGCCGACGATCGTTGTGCTCGTGTTCGGAAACGTCAACGTGACCGCACCAGACGAGGCTGGATACGTCGACGTGGTGATGTTCGAGCCGCCGCCCGTCGCGATCTGATTCGTCAACGCCGTCAATGTCGCCGTGGTGCTCGAGGTTGTCGTCGTGCCGGCGTTCGTCACCGTGCCTTCGAAGCGCCAATTACCGGTGACGGTGTAATCGTCCGCCGGGATAAAGGCGCCGCCGTTGTTTTTATTCGCCATTTATCGTGTCTCCGTTTTCGGCTGACGCCGCAGAATCGGCGTCTCCGGAATTTCGGCGACATGCTGTGCGGTCGTCGCCTCGAAGCGCGCGGCTTCGGCTTTGGCCTTCTCGCTCATCAACTGTTCGCTGTAGGCGCGTTCTGCCGCAGCCACAGCCAACCGCTGCTCGGCTTCCTCGAATGCCGCATGTGCTGCGGCCTGACCCTGGCAGTAGCCGCGCGACTGCAGATTGCGCGCTTCGACTTCATCCGCGGCATTCAGTTCGTGCTCGACTACGATCTTGCCGCTCATCTCATCGCGCTTGACCTTGAAGAATCGCGCCGGGTATTCCTGAAAGCCAACCACTTCGCGCGGGCGTCCCGGCGGGCCGTATGGCGAGTAGCCCATCTCCCATTTCGCCATTTCTTTGGAATAGGCAGAGGCGGGGTTGTGGACAACCCCGCCCGGCCCTGATCGATCCGTGAATGCTGCCGATGCCATGTCTGAATGCTCCTTACGACAGCGCCACGTCGAATCCGGTCGTCGTGCCGGAGAGTGCCGGACAATACCAGAGTTCGTTGTAGGCCAACAGTTCGATCATGGACCGCCCACTCGCATCCTGCGTGAGCGTGACAATGGCGGACCCACCGATCCCGCCGGCCACAGTGATGACGTGCGCCGCCGCCGTCAGATTGAGAATCGTGAGCTTGGACCCGTTGAGGTCCTTCGACGGCACGGCGAGCGTCATGCCGGTATGCGCCGTGCCGCTGATGACGGCGATGGCATCACCACCAGCCGGCGGCAAGGCGATCGCGCCATCCGCTGAGTATTCATTGATCACCCTTCCACGCATCGCGATCGGGAAGGCATCCACGGTCTGTGGCGTGCCCTGCTGTGCCCAATCCGACGCCACGCCATCCGTGACCTGTGCGCCGGACGGATGCGCGACGGCAACCGTGCCGTCCTGTCCTCGGAACACGGGCACAGTCAACGATCCCGATACGTAGCCTTTGGTGACTTTGAAATCCTCATCACCGATGCGGAGTTTGTGGCCGATGGCGATCCCGGTCGCTGCGGCCACGGTGATCTTCTTGTCCGAAACCGCGCACGCGGCGCCAAGTGTGGTGTTGACAAGTGACATGACTTAGCTCCACAGCCGGACGGCGAAGTAGGGAAGAATCGCTGCGACCCCGCCGATGGTGTCGCATCGCGACGGCTGCTGATCCGTCTGGATGTTGTATTGCTCCACCCAGCGAATCGCAATGTTCGTGTCCTTGTCGCCAACCGTCTTCGCATTCGCACCCGCGAGATTGTCCGGTAGATCGACCATCGCGAACGCGAAGGCCGCCGGATTGAACATCAACGACTGCCGCGTGCTCTGCGTCGCCAGCGTCGCCGAGACGGCGCCCGTCGAGCCGAGGAACGTCAGCGGCGCATCGTTGGCCGGCGAGTTCATCACCGTCTGGAGCTGCCCGCTCGGAATGATGCTCGGCGAGATGTTGAGTGTCGCCGTGCTCGAGCCCGACACGTCCGCCGTCAGCACGAACTGCTGCAGCGATCCGGTGTCGGTGTAGCTCTCCGGGTTGACGCCGTTGACGCCCGCGATCGTGAACACGTCGCCCTCTTTGAGCGCATACGTGCCGCCACCGTCCACCGTGATCGATGATCCGGTCTGGCCCGCGCTCGTCATCTGCCACGAAGACGAGGTAAACGTCCCGGTCGTGTGCGTCGGGATCAGCGGGTCCCAATACCATTCGTTGACGCCGAGTGCGGCGTTGGCGAACTGGCCGGTTTTGAAGTAGCTCGAAATCTGCGCGGAGGGATTGAACAGCGCGAAGTTCGCGGCGAGCAGCGCCGACTGCGTGAGCGGATCGATCACCGCGCACAATTCGTCGTCGGGGACGGCGTTGTTGTGCAACAGCGCGACGGCATCGGTCCATGTCTTGTTCGAAGACAACGGCGTGCCAGGCGAGCCGGCCGAGAAGTAGACCGACTTGTAGACTTCGGCACCGGCGACGGCGTCCCACTTGTTCGCCTGTCGGCGTCCCGCGGGCCGGGTGTAGCGGTCCTGCACGCGCTCGACTTCCAACGCGGTCTGCGATGAACTCCACCCCATGCCGACTTGGAACTGATGGTTGATGGTGAGCGGCACGGTCTGATTCAGGATGGACTGCTGCACGAGTCCCTGTCCCTCGAAGACCTGCCAGCGCTGTTGAATGCGAACCTGGACGGTGTCGCCGATCTGCGCGCCTTCGGGCTTATTGCCCCAATTCTGTTTTTCCCAAGTGCGATCGAACTGGCCGATCAACTTCAAGTGATTCTTGAAGTTCATTGCCACGTCCTTGGTAACCCAAGTTGGCGAAATGAATGTATTGGTTGCCAATGCCGTCTCTCAGGGACGGCGACGGTCACTTACCTGCGCTTACGGCCAAAGTATTTTTCGTGGTTCAGGATACTCGAGTCGTCATCGCTAGGCGGTTCGTCGCCTGTCTTCAACGGCCCGGTCCCCAAGGGTGTGGGGGGACGAGGAGCCACGAGTATCGGCTGCTGTGCGGGGGGCGACGCACCCTTCTGAACGTCGATGTCCCGCACGTAACGGTTGAGGCGGCGTCGCATTAACGCGACGGATGGAGCACTGAGATCATCACCGAACGGAATGGCAAACGCGATGGCATCTTCCAAGTGTTCAGGATGAGTCGCGAGATAATACATCAGTTTCGGCGCGGTGTCTACATCGCTCGCGATGGCCTGGATCATGACGTTCGGCAACGCCAGTTCCGGCACGTTCACCCGGTCTAATGCCGCTTGGAAGTCTGGCTCGGTTTTTTCGAACTCCGCGATCTTCGCGTCGAGTGCGGCCTTGACTTCGTGAGACTTCGCAATCGCCTCATGCTGCGACTGTTGCGCGCGTTGCGCCAGAATCATTTGCTGCGCGTCATGAATCTGTCGGCGGAACTCGTGCCCGGCTACGGCGCGGTAATACTCCGTGGCTGGATCTTCAGCCGTGGCGAAGTCTTCCGGCTTCGGCACGGGCTCGGCGAATGGCGCGGGCTGATTGGTCGGCTGCGTGCCGGCTGGCGCGACTTGCTGGTAAGGCTGCAGTTGCTGTTGCGGAGCGGCCGGCGGCGCGCTTGAGGCTTTCCGCGCATCACGGAGCGCTTCAGCCATTTCCACTTGTCGACGCAACCCGAATGCGCGGTCGCTTTCGCCTAGTTGCTTTTCGATTTTGATGCCTGCATCGGCTTCCGCTTGCCGCCAACGCCTCGTGAGTTCCGAAATCTGGTCTACGTCTTTCGCTGTAGCCTGCTGGCTCTGTGCGCGCTTACGAAATCGTCCACCGGGATCGCGGTCAGCGTCGTCGTCGGTCGCGGCTGCGGCTGCGGCGCCGTTCGGCGGTGGAGATTGCGGATCGCGCTGCGCGCCAGGGCCGAATTGTGCTTCGTGATCGGCCAGTGAGGTTTCGACAGGCGCTTCAACGGCTGGCGCTTCACTCGGTGCCGCGACTTCCACGTCCATTAGTCCCCACTTCCATTCGTTGACGGTTTCGGCATCACGTCGGCTTCATGTGAGAGCAAGTCTTTGGCATGGACGTGCTCCACGTTTCGCATCCCGAGTTCGTGCGCGTGCTCCTGCGTTAGCCGGCGTTCTTCCATGAACTTTTCGATCGTCCGCATTTCCTCTTGCCGGGCCTGATCCGCTTGCACGAGCAACTTGCTTTGTTCCGCCAGTTCCGCGATCTGATTCTTCATCTCCGCGATGAGGATCGCCGTCGCGTTGTTGCCCTGCGCGACTTGCAGCTTCGTCTCGTTATCCTTGTCCGTCGTCGCTGCATCAGAGAGCGCTTTGATTTGCGCCTGCTCAATGCGCGCGTGCTTGTCGGCTTTGAGCTGCATCATCTCCTGCGCGAGGAGTGCGCCTTGCTCCATCGCTTGCTTGAGCCGCGGATCGACGGGTTGCCCTTGCTGCAACATTTCCACGACCGGCGGCGCGAGCACGGCGCGATACCGCTTCGCCATGTCGTCATCGCCGGCCAGTTCGAAGAATCGATCGCCAATAATCGCGAGTTGTTCGGGCGACTTCTCGATCAAGCCCGCCATAAGCGAGAGGCGTTCCGCTTGTTTCGTTTCGTAGAACTTCGTCGCTTCGATCGCGACGTTGAAGGAACCATCCTTCGTCAGCGTATACGTCTTCGGCTCGTGTCCTTCGTGCTGCGCCGGATCGTAGGGCTGCGGCATCCCGTTGGCAGTCGGCGTCACGAATGGTTTCCCAATCATCACGCGCTCAGCCTTCTGCGAGCCGTTCATCATCGACACGATCCGGCCGGGACGAATGCCGTAGATCGGGTAGAGCAAATCGTTGACGATCGCGCCTTCGTAATGCACCGATCGGATCAAGTTTGAGAGATAGTTGGACGTGCCGCGCGCCGCTTCGTCCAACAACGTGCTTGCCATTGCGCCAGAGCGCACGTCGGGATGGGTATCGGCGAGATTCGCTTGTCCGATCGTCGCCATGATGGATTGATCGAACGCGCCAATCATGAGCGCCATTGCCTGTATCGGCGGCTCTGCGTTCTGCCGTTCGGGCGGTGGAATCGGCTGGAGCGTGGTCGGATCGACTGCGTTGTAAACCAGATACGGCCAGTTGCGGACGGCTTGCTCTTTCCACTGCGCTTCGAATTGTTCGATCGATCCATTCGCGACAAGCCACGGCGCTTTCGGTGCGAGCGCAATCGCTTCGACCGCGTTACTCACCATCGCGTTGTAGGCTTTCTGTGGATCGCGCGCTGGCCGGACCAATCCCTCGTAACGGCGTTCTTTGTCGAAGACGTGGATTTCTTCGCCGACGATTTTAATGAGCGGAATGAACTTCCCCGGCCAGTCGGTTTCCTCAAGGGTGTTCACGCCATCGATGAGCGCAGACTTGACGGTTTTGACAACGCGCTGACGCTTGCGCTCTGGCGGCAACGCCTTCACGAAGTCCTTGTCTAGCGCAGCGGCTCGGACCACGGAGCCGTCGCCAAGCAGCACCAACTCGTAGCGCTCGCGTTCGTAGCGCCAGTAGCGCGTCACGCGCACGAAACGATTCTCGCCCTCCTGCTGAATCCACCCTGGCGCCGTGTCGGCATACGCGCGCCATTCGTCATCGGTGACGGTGCCTTTCGCGAGTGGATTGTTTTGGCCGTTCGCCATGCGCGGGAACTTGTCGCGATACAAATCCCACGGCATGTCACGACCGACGAAGGCCCATTCGATGTCGGAGCCGTCCGGCTGTTCGTGCGACGGATCGGCCAACACGGCGAATTGATCGTAGAACCGTTCGTAGATGATTTCTTGATCGAACGAATCGGCGTCTACGTCTTGCGTCGAAATGCCATACCAGCCACGGCCGGAAATGGCCGCGCGATTCGCGGCCCACATGCGCGCGTCTTTCGCGTTCGACTGCCGCTGAATCCGCCGCGCGAGTCCTTCGCGCAATTCGATTTCGTTGTCGTCAATCTGTCCGCCGAAGTCATCGGCCGCAGTCACCGACATGCCGAGATCGGCCTGGAGTTCGTCGTTCTGAATTTTGCGGATCGGATCGCGAACTTTGTTGATGGTCAGACATGGACGCGACGGCACGGATGGCGCGGAGCCGTCAGAGCTAGAGCCCTTGCGAAGTTTCTTGATGTCCTCGTCCCATTGCGTTTCGCCCTGATAAAAACCGAGGTCGGCTTTTTCGCGATCACGCTGCGTCTTGTCCGCTTCATCGGCGAACTTAAATCTCTTGCGCGCGAGTTCGAGATCGACAGCCATTCAGGATTTCGCGACGTGGATGGACGCGGAGCGCCGCGCATCACATTTTCGGCAGATGTCTTCGTGTCGCGTGATGTCGTAGCCGCGCCAGTCATGACGTTGGCCGTCCGTGCATGGCGTATCGGTCAGCCAGCGCTCAATCATGGCGGCGTGGAGTGCTTGCGATTGCGGCGTCGAAGTGGATTTGCTCATTTCGCGACGTGCCGTGGTAAGCCCTTGGTCGGTGTGCGGGCGTAGTCGGCGAGCTGCTTGAGCGTCATGGAGGCGCGGAGTTTCCGTGCTTTCGGAAACGTGGCGCCATGTTCGGCGGCGCGCATGAGATTCGCTTGCGCTTTAGAAACTGCGGGCAATGAACCGCTCCTGGCGAATCGGCGGATGGGACCAACCACACTTCATGCAGATATCGCGCTGCTCATCTTGCCGGAACGGTCCAGCATTGCCGCAGTGCTCGCAGGGATCGATTCGCGCGATTCTCACGGAATCCGCCATACGCTGAGCATAGCTTGCCTGCATGAGCACGCCGACCATCTCGCCGATGTCGTAGCTCGCTGGCGAGTCGTAGGCGTCTCGTGTTTTCTGTAATCGTGCGTCAGGCATCAGCGAATCCGAGTTGATGTGCCGTCTGTGAAGATTTCGTAGACGACCGAGTTGCTGGTCGAGAAGCACCGACCATATAGCACGTCCACGCTATCCGCCGCGAACTTGTGGTCGCATAACACGCGAATCGGATTTTTGAGTGGGTTTACCGTCAATTGCGGACGCGGACTCGGAGCGACAGATTCGGAGGCTTCGATCAAAGCCGGAGCGATCGAAGTTGCCGCCACGGCGCCGGCGAGTCGTGCGAAAAACGCGCGACGTTTCAGCGGCTCAGACATGCTTCGAATTCCTTCGGCATCTGCTCTATTGAACAGGTTTTCAAACGCCCATACGCCTCCACCGAAAACGCCACTGTGACGTGTCTGACGCGAATCGTGAAGCACCCATCGGCGTGGACTGTTTCCGCGCGCAACTCTGGATGCCCAAGCCACGACGCGAATTGCTGCCCGATGAAGCCATCACGCCAACCGCGCTTGATATTCGCCTGTTCGATGTTCATCGCTGCGCCTGCTTCGCGGCACGAGCGGCCTTGAACGCTTCGACCTTCTCGGTGATGTCTTTCGGCAGTGGTGGAACTTCGCGTTGTGGATGATTCACGAGGGCTTGATGCACGAATGCTCGCGTATTGGCTCCGCCGAGTTCGTGCTTCTCGATCGCCTCCAGTAGCTTCGTCATTTTCGACGCATCAGCGACGGAGTGCATGACCCACGGATCGCGGGCGAGGTGTCGACGCAATTTCAGCAACCGATCAGGCGTGAGTTCCCGATGTAGGAGGCGCGCGCTGAGGTCATCGGCATCGAAGGGCATTAGGAATCGCCGATACTTTTCTCGCACATGAGGTGAAGGACATGAACGATTGGCTCAAGAACGGCGAAAAGAACCAAGCTCCATCCCCCAGGAACGCCACTAACTCTAGCACAAGTCATCTAGAGCATCCAAGAATCAGGACTGTTCCAGCCAGCATGGTTGGGCGCATAGCTCGACGCACGGGTTTTCGCAGCTCGCGCCTCGCGTTCGGCTTCGGTCGGTCGATTCGCGCAGAAGTTCAGTTCGATATTCGACGCGGCTCGTGCGACGTTCGCGAACCAATCATCGTCTTTGATTTGCCGCACGGGATTATTCGATACCGACCGTAAGTGCTCGTCCCACACGATCCCAGCTTCGAACGCTTGGGCCATGAACGGCCACGGCTCGAGCCCGACATGCGAGACTTTCAGCCAGCGCGATTCGTCGTCGTTGATGCCGAAGGCTTCGTGTCCGCCTGCGTTCCGTCGACGCATGTAACCGGCGAGTTGTTCCACTAGCGCGAGTCGCACATCCGCTGCATTCGCGTTGTCGCGATACGCCGGTCGGAATCCCGCGCGATGCAGGAGCGTGAGATTCGTAAACCGTGTGCCGTTGTTTGCGATTTGTCCGGGCGGTGGGCATGTGGTTTTGAAATGCACGTTCGGCAACATCCCGAACCATTCCTCGCGGTGTTCCTGCACGACTGGTAAAAAATCTTCAAGGAACATATTCTCACCGATGATGCCGGCGAGAAACGCGAGCCCGCCCGAATGGAATCGCTGCGCGACGGCCCAGACGACATTGAACTTGCCAAAATCGAACGCTTCCAGCAACGGGATGGACGAATCAACGCGCAACGAACGGACATGGAGTTGCCGATTGAAGGTTTCTTCGAACACCGCTTCGCCGATCACATTGACGCCGCGCGTGCCGAGAATCATCGGCCCGTGTTTCGCGTGATCGGGCGGGAACGTGCGTTCCATGCGCTCGATGTCGGCTGGATCGAGGTTGTAAGCGTTATCGCGGAGACGCAGCCGGTAATACTTCCGTCCCTTAATCGAGTTGTCAGTTGGGAATCCGCCGTGCCGCCCATCAGCGAGCCAATGATTCGTCCCAGGCGGATTCGGCGAGAAGGTGAGTTGATGCGGGAAGCCTTTCTGCCGCAGCGATGCGCGGAGTTCCTGCCCGATGTCGGCGGGGAGTTCTTCGGACTGATCGGAATACACGCGCGACACGTCAAGGCCGCGGAGTTTTTCGTAACGCTGATTCGCGTTCGCCGCTTTCAGTCCGAACGCATAGACCTTTGAGCCGTTCGTGAAGTTGTAGCAGAGTTCGCGCGAATCCCATTCGTAGTCGGTCGCGCCACGGATGCGGCACAACTCCTCGAATCGCGGAATCAGCTTCGTGCGTGTCGCGGTGTCGGAGTAGCGGAAGATCAAACTCTTGATGCCAGGATATTTCTTCAGGTAGTAAATCTCGTTATCGAGACAGAGCGTCGTCTTCGCGCACATACGCGAGCCTTCAATGTCGCGTTCGGGTGTGAGGTCGTTGAAGATTTCTTCGTGGATGCCTTGCCACGGATTTAGCGATTCCGGTAGCGGCTTCTCGGATTCGGATTCGAGTTCGCTCACGAATTTTTCTCTCCGAGAATACGCGCCGTCCAATCCTGATCGGAGAGTTTTGCGCGCGTGAACTGATTCGCGGTTGTGCGGAGTGGTCGCAGCGGTGCGCGTTCCGGTTCTTTTATCACGACGACTTCAGGCAGATCCGGCGGCGCTGGCCCGACACATTCGACGCAGCGAACGAGCTGGCGCTTCACATGCTCGAACTTGATCGCGAGCATCGGCTGCTGAATGTAGATTCGTTTTCCGCACGCGCCGCACGAGGCTTCGATCTTCGCGCGGGTCCATTGGCTCTTTGCGCTCATAGGCCAGCCTTTCGACGTGCCCACACTTCCTGTTCAAACGCCGACCGTTTCGTCACCGTCGCGAATCGCAAGGGAAGGCCGCGCCGCTGCGCTTCGGCGACAAGTTCAGCCTGAAGCCAGGCGCCGCCGTCGCGCTTCGGGATGACAAGTCCCTCGTTCCACGCGCGTTCGTCTAACACCCAAAACCAACCGAGGAGGTCGAAGTCTTTCGCGAACACACCAAGTGTCTGCTCGCACTCCTGAAACATCCAGTCATGAACCGTAAGTGCCTTGCCGGATATGAGCGGTTTTCGTTTCTTGGATTGGCCGTTTCCGTTGCCGTTATCGGTAGGGGCCGTCGTCGGAGGCGGTTCTGCTTGCTGCTGATCCTCCTGCTCTAACGAATGATCTAAATCTCTCAATAACCCTGATCTAGATGCTTCTGCTTCTGCTTCTGCTTCTGCATGTGTTGACAGTGTTGACACTTGTACTACATCTGATAACACTTTGTTGACGGATTTACGTTCTGTTCGCCGTCTAGCTCGGCGTTCGGCTTGCTTCTGACGGAGGTATTCGCGGCGTTCGTCCGCGTTCATTTTTTCGCGGTATTTGCGGTGGTTGATCAGTCTCCAGCCGCCTTCAACCGTCTCGATTCGCCGGCCCTCATGGTCCTTCGTGCGGGAGTATGGGTCGGGGGCGTGAAGCTCGGCGAGTGCTCGCTCGCAATCCTCGACGGAGACACGCGCGAATGTCGCCAACCCAGGTATCGAGCCCTCGGCAATCCCGTTCATGTCGGCCATCGCCATGAGCGTGATCCAGACCAATCGGGTCTTATCGTTGGCGCTCCAAATAGTCGACGCCAGAATCGATTGGAACAGTTTGGTGTATCCGGGCAATTGAGCGCCAACAGCATACGCCACTTGTCAACAAATCTGTCAACAAATGACGTGTGACCAGCGTGAAATACCCGAGAACAGCCACGCCCATATTCAATTCTGGCGCTATTACGGGCCTGTTCTGGAAACCTCTCAACCTAGACGAGCACGATTTAGAAAACCGTTCACGGGCGAAATGGTTCGCTGCAGAGATAATTACAATGTATGACTAAATAACCATTGACTGATCGACATACTACGTGCTAGGCGCGACGTGCTCCAAGGCTCGAGATCGTCGCGTCTGTATCGCTTTCAAGATATGACTTCCCGCAGTGCGGGCACACTAAATCGCGAGAGCGTATTCCGCAAGGATGTGATGTGCGGACCCATAATTCCAAATTCTCTGGCCGGTTGTCGTCGCGTAGCCCATTGATGTGGTGAACGTTTTCGCCCTTCTTTAGGGTCCGTCCTATTTTTTTCTCCATCACCCATCGATGTTCGGACACCCATGAGTTGCCTACGCGAATAAAAATGTAGCCGTCTGGAGATTGAGAACGCTCGGCCGATAACCGGACGCTTCGTTTTGGCGGTTTCAGGTGAGGTCCGAACGGTGTATATCTGCCGACGACTTTGTTTTCGAGTGGCTTCTGCGCCTCTTCCGCTCGCCTCCGCGCGCTCTCTCGTTCTCGCTGCTTGGCGCGCTCAAGGTTTTGTTCCCGCAGTTCCCGTAAATGCCTGGGGCAGTAGCGGTAGAACACGAGACCATCCGGTCGCTTTCGGCTCGGTCTCCTCTGCACGACATAACGCAGGGCTTCGCAGCCATCCCAGCGGCAGAGGATTTCGTCCTTGGTTGGGTGATGGGTTGACATGGCTTGACAGGATAAACCAAACATGTTTAACATGTCCACCGTGGCAAGTAGAGCGAAACCGAAAATCAAGACCTATTCGATTCGGAGCGTCCCAGCCGAAATTTGGCAGAAGCTCCGCGTGCGAGCGTTACAGGAAGGCATCAGCGTTCAGGATTTGTTCCTGCGCTGGATTCAGCAGTATGCGGAGGGGAAATGAGCCTCGCGTTTGCGAAGCCAGAACGTCGTAAAACGACGAAAGGCCGCAAGTCGCGCAAGGCATCAGCGCGAGCTAAATCGATTCGTGCGGCGTGCGTCGAACGAGACGGTTACTGTCGGATCGGGAAAGATGCCGACGACTACACTGACTGCATCGGCCCGAGCGAGTGGGCGCACTTCGGCGAATTCAAGCGAGCGAAAACGCGCGGGCAGGAACCGGAGCAGCGGCACACCACGGCCGGATCGTTCATGGCGTGTCGTGGGCATCATCGGGATTACGATGCCGTTGAATTGATCATCGTCGCGACGGATCGTGAACGCGGCTGTGATGGCGAGTTGACGTATGCGAAGAATCCTTATTAGGTGCGCGCGGTGATCGTGCAGGGGAAGGGATGAGGCTGACATGAGCGAGATGACGGTTGGACGGATCACGTTTACGCCTGGACCGTGGATTGTGAGTCCTCCGACGCGCGAGAATCCGAGTCAAGCGATGGTGACGGCGTGCTCTGGATTCGTGGGGATCTATTCCGCGCCGCTCACGAATGAGACGATCGCGAACGCGCGTCTGATCGCGGCGGCGCCAGATTTGCTGGCAGCCTGTCAGACGTTCCTGAAATATTGCAAACGGCGCGACGGTTCGCTTGCGGATTTCGAGCACGCCATGATGGCCTTCGTTGAAGATGGGAGCGCGTTACAAGAGTGCATCCATGTGATCGCCGCTGCCATTGCGAAAGCCGAAGGGGCGGTGATCGTGCAGGGGACACGCCGGTGAGACTTTTAGACTTGTTCTGTGGAGCGGGAGGGGCAGCAATGGGCTACTTCCGTGCTGGGTTCACAGAGATCGTTGGTGTGGACATCAAGCCACAGCCGCGGTATCCGTTCACGTTCGTGCAGGCGGACGCAATGACGTATTCGCTCGCCGGATTCGATGCGATTCATGCTTCCCCACCGTGCCAGCATTATTCGACGGCGACTGCGGAACCAGGCCGACACCCCGATCTCTACGTCGCGACACGGCGCCGGCTCGAGGATAGCGGATTGCCTTGGGTGATCGAGAATGTCATCGGCGCTCCGTGTCAATACGGGCTCATGCTCTGCGGGACGATGTTCGGCTTGGAAGCTGACGGTGAATGGCTTCGCCGGCATCGAACATTCGAAACGCCGTTTCTCATCATGCGGCGTCATCGCTGCGCGCACCGGAAGGATCGGAGAGCCATAACGGTGACCGGAAAGTGCTTTTTAACGGTTACGAAAGATTGTGCGCGGCATTCTAGGCAGTCTACGTTCAAGACGGCGCAATCGCTCATGGGCATCGACTGGATGAACCGCCGAGAGTTACCGCAGGCGATTCCGCCGGCCTATACGGAATACATCGGGAAACAGTTACTTGAGGCCTTCACTAGCCGGGGACACGCTCCATGAGTGAACGGCCATGACGCACTTCGGTCGTGGTGCTGTCGGATTCTGAGCGCGACTGGCACTCGAGATGTCGGAGAGATTGCCAAGTTACTGAAGCAAGCTCTACGGGAAGATAACGAACGTCTCGATGCTATGGAGCGAACGGCACGGATACGCGATGAGCGTAGCCGATGATGTGCGAATACACGCTAGAAGTCGTGGCGACGTGTCCAGTGGACGACAAACATGATGTTTATAAACTGACCATTCGTTCCACGCGCATGGTGGAGGTTGAAGACATCCGTCGACTCACGGCGCAATGCGTTACCGAGAAAATGTTGCAGGAAGATTTGACGGAGCGTATTCATCGCGCGTTAGCCTGCGAAGTCGAGACGATCGGTTATCACTCTGGCGTGCGGACGAAGGTGACTTGCGGAGCGACGGCGTGATCCTTTTCGTTTCAGGCGCGACGGCGACGGTGAAGAAGTATCGCCGCTGTGGGGAACTGATCGTGCCGGAAGCTGGCAACTCGCCGGATTCGCTGCGGCTGTTGCCTGGCTTGTGGGCGGGCGACTGCGGGTGCTATTCCGCGCCTTTTGGAGAAGTGGACATCGCGGCGTTTATGCTGATGTTGCAGCGTTTCCACGGTCGGAGAGGATGCCGGTTCATCGCCTGTCCTGATCGGGTAGGGGATGCACATCAAACCCTCTTGCAGTGGCCATTTTGGTCGCGCGTCGTCCGTGGCGCGGGCTTTGTGCCAGCTCTAGTCGGGCAGGACGGGATGACCGTCGATGACGTGCCATGGAGCGAGATCGGGGCGTTGTTCATAGGCGGATACACCGAATGGAAACTTGGGCCGCAGGCGCAGACGTTGATGGCTTACGCGAAAAGCCGCGGACTCTGGGTCCATATGGGTCGCGTGAACAGCATTGAGCGGATCGGACTGGCCGCGCGGATGGGTGCGGACTCGTTCGATGGTTCGCGGCATTCGTGGTTCGCGGATAAATACATCCCTGAAACACTAGACGCGATCGAATCGGAAACGTCCCAGGGGCGGTTATGTTGAGCACTCGACCGCAGCAATGGACGTCTGAGCAGGCGCGTGCGGCGGGTCGTATCGGTGGGCGAGTCACGGGTGCTTCTAAAGTTCGCGAGTTGAGTAGTGACGAAGCGCGTCGTCGGGTCAATGTGCGATGGCAGAAACGGCGAGCCGAGGCACGTCTGATGCTGGCGAGTCGTTTCTGGGGAAAAGGCTAGCCGGGGACACGCTCCATGAGTGAACGGACGCCGAAGGACAAAAGGCAACCGCGCGACATCGATCCAGAGCGCGCGTGGTATTACGTGAATCGCGCATCTGTCGATCTAGTCCTGCGAGATCCAAATGTCTCGACGCTCATTTATCGGCTGAAGCGTCGGCATCTGCTCGCGATGCTTTCCGAACTTCGCCCGCTCAAATCGAGGAAAGGCTAGCCCCATGACCGCCGACGCCCGCCGACTGGAGTAGCACATGCCGACAGATAACGGCACAAAGATCGAACAAATCGGCGCGTTGATGGGTATTCCCGTGAGCCGTGCGCTGGATCTCGCTACGCCGATGCGTGTCGACGTGGGACGGATCGGCTACGGCGATGAAGGGCTGCGGCTGACGTTTAGTATCGGCTCGCCCTATGAGTTCAACGCCGAAGTGAAGCTGTCTCGCGCGGATGCGGAGTGGTTGAGGCTGCGGCTGGCTCAGGAACTTGAAAATCCAAGGAACGCCAATCTTCCGAAAGGCCGTCGATGACCGCCGACGCCCTGGAACGCCGGAATGAAACCGAAGTTCAGAAGCCTCGTATTTGGGCGCTGCATTGTCCGTTTACGAAAACGGGCTTTCCCGTGCTCGGTAACTTCGGACGCACGATCCGTCCAGTCGTGGTAATCCCGATGGCGACGTGGACGAAACTCTGTCAGGACATTCCAGAACTCGGGAAGACGCAGTTCGAGGTCGGAGCCAGCGAATGAGCAAGCAACCTGTCTACGGGTTTCCCTGCGTCAGCGATCCGAACGATTTCATTCCTGACGGTGAGTCCTGCTCGCCGACGGAGTTGGAAGCACACCGGATCGCCTGTGCGAACTTCGGCAAGCCGTCATTTGAGCCAAACAAGGGCTGCTACACCGAGCACGACGCGAGTGGGCAACTCGTGAAGCACGTTCTCCGCACGTCGTGGGGCATCGGGACGAACCTAATTCAATCGTGCGATGGATGTCGAGAGCCGCATTTTGACGGCGATCCGGCGTTTATGACGTGCCACGAATGCGGTGGTCCTGAGTTCTGCGTCAATTGCTGGCCGGAACATGAGAGACAGCATGACTGATCGAAAAGAGAAAGGCTCGTGGCTCTGGTCTAGGTGCTATGCCTGCGGCCACCGGCTCCGATTCGACTCGAACGGTTGCCCACAGTGCGGTGAGGAGTTCGACGGCCGGAAGGAACCTCGCAAGTGGCCCGAGAAGTGTTCCTGTGACCGCTGCGAATTGGCGCGTGCTCCTATATCTCAGCCCTCAGAGCCGCCGCAATGAGCGAGCCGCCGATGGTTCTCACTTGTGGTGTGTGCGGGCATCAAGGCGAAGACGGCACGACCTACAACCACGACTGCTACTGGGTCTTTCGAGAGCGAGGCAAGATGGCGCGCGAGCTAAAAGGGCCTGCCGGTGGTGCCCGAGGCGATGCAACGACTCAATCACCTCAAAGCACCGGCTCTCCTACTCCTGTCGTCGCCGAGGTCCGGCGAGCACCGATCGACGTAGAAGACGAACTCGAAATAGAGCGCATGAGGCTGGCGGCTTGCACGGCTGCTGCGCTTGGCAATACCGAGGAGTCGGCGGCTCAACGCATCCCGCGCGAGAGTCCGTATTGGTCGGCATCGTATCAAGATGTCTGCAATACCGTTGACCGCGAAATGGCGTTGCGTGCCGAACTCGAAGCCCTCCGCACCCGTCTCCGAGGACTGGAGCAGCAGATGCGGAAAGATTCGCAAGCACATTTAGACGATGCGAAGCGTCTATCTCTCCGCAGCGCCCCCAACCTCGCAGTTGGTCGTGAGGAGCAGCTCGCGCAAGTTCACAAGTGGTTCGCTGACGAGTTAGCCCGCCTGCTCACCACACCCGAGGAGCCAGGAACGTGAAACAGCCGGTTCGCAAATACGACGGGACGATCGCGCGCATTGCCGGTAATCTTCTGAGCGGCGACACTGATTGGGTGGTCGGTGGGCAGAAGCGAGAATGGGCTGTCAAGGCTGCTGTCGAAACAGCCCGCGCGATTGTTGCTGAAGTTGAGCGCACGCAGCCGACCACACCCGAGGAGCCCTAGATGCCCAAGGGACGATCGAATAATCCGCGCGTGCCCTCACCTCCCGATGGCAACTGGAAACGTCGCGCTCCGTCGCGGCTACAACCAACAGCATCGGAAATCTTCGCGACGAATCTACGACGGGCTCGAGCACGGAAAGGTCGCGCCTTCAAGAAGTTGGCACCAGAGGAGCCTACGTAGATGACCGAACTGTGGTTAGGACCGGATCTGAATGCGGATCTGCTCCCCTTGGTGCAGCAACCGGAGTTATGGCCGATCGCGCGCTCACGCTGCGTCATGCTCCAAATGTTCGAGCAACAGATCGGCTCCGATACCGAGAATCAATACGATATCGGGTTGAACTACTACCCGCGCTTACGGGATGCAGGATTCTTCGCCGGCTTAACCGTGCCGCTCGCGATCGAAACACCAGGCTTAAAGGCATGGGACACGGAAAACGGCGTGCCGACCGGGAAACAGGCGGCCTATGCACTGACGCGAGCGATTAACCGCGTGCTTGCGGCTGGCGGCGCCCTAGCGACGTATTCGATGGATGATCCGCTCGCGGCATCGTTGTCGGATTTCCCGTCACCCGTGCCGATCGAGACGGTCACGGAGGTCTTATGCCGTGTCGCGCGAGCTGGCAGCGATATGGGCGTGCAAGGCGGCATCACGGAAGCGTATCCGACGTGTTCCGTATCGCAGATCGTGGATTTATTCGGGCATGTGCAGCAAGCGGGCTGGTCGCCGCGGCATCTGCACACGGACATTGACGAGCAACACGCGAAAGACTTGGAATCGCGCCGGCTAATCAATATCTCGTCAGATTTGCGCGATCTCCAGAACGCTTGTCGCGCGTGGGGGATTCCATTCGGGATCATTCTGAACGGCCAACGCGGCGACACACCCGAAGCGTATCGTGCGGGCTTTTGGGAATGGTTCACATTCGTGCGCGAACGACTCGGCGGCGATCCTGATCGTTACATCCTTGAGAGTTGGAAGAAAAAGAATCTGCCGGTGAATCTGCCGGAAACAGACGGCTTAGCCCATACTGGCTTACTGCGAGAAGTCGCTGAACAACTGCACACCAACACACCGGAGACGCCTATGAAGTGGATTCAGGTCACAGTGGTCGAAAACTCGAACGGCACAACGCTCGCGAATCCCAACGGCACGGTGCGGAGCCTGAATCCAGCGCATAACACACCGCCATACGGCCCGTATCACTGGGAAGAACGGCAGGCCGGCTCTCACGGCGGCTATGAGCTGTGCGGCATTGGTGGAGGCACCGTCTCCTATAGCCCACTCGGAGAATATGTCGTGTTCGGCTTCGGAACGGGCCTGAATGGGTTTTCGATCATGACCGAGGAGCCGCTGAAGATCGAAACCATCCCGTTAGCTGAGACGACGTAAGTGAGCACCCGAGAAGACGTGCTGAGCGCCCCGATGGCGGCTAGATTACTATTCAAACTCAAAGATGAGTGCGAGAAGCAGCACGCGCGAGCGGAGAAACTGTCCACCGATCTCAGTGAATCCCAGGCAACTGAACACGCCGCGATCGAACGACTCAATGGATGCCTGACTCTCATTAGATTTCTAGAAGTGAAATGGCGCAGACAGTTCAGGCAGGGGCAGCTAGATGGCTACTCGCGTCCGGCGTTAGCTGAGTGCGCCGACGAACTCGCCAGTTTGCTTAAGACACTGGAGACACCGTGAGCGGCGCTAATTACCTGCTTTTGAGCGGCAGTGCTGGATCTGCCGGCGGCAACTTCGCGCGGTATCCGCTCAAGGGACGTATTTATCTGAATCCGAGAGGCGTCTGGTGCGATGCGGACGGGCCGTGCCTGATTTTCTTCCATTCGGCATTCCAGCTCATCACGCTCGTCGCGACGGATAAGCCTGAAGCCGTGCGAACGGTGCGTGCGATTGCTCGAGCCGGGTCAGGCGTGCGCTTTTTCACGCGGATCGGCGCTGATTTCGATGTCGTTGGTCGGCATCCCTACTTCAGTGACACGTTCTGGGGAAAAGGCAACCGCGAAATCGATTCCACGATGTGCCGCGACTATTTAGCGGAAACGCTCGACCTCTGCGGCGATCATGGGCTGAAAGTGTTCACCACGATGGGCTCCATGTCGAAGAACGATGCGGTCGAATACGACTTTCACATGATGGTTGCCGATATCGTCGTCGCATCTGGACACACAGAGACGCTTGCGGGTGCGGAACATCGCAATGAACCTGATCAAACCTCGCAATATACCGGCGATCCGCCGAAAGCCTGGACACTCGCGAAGCGCACGATGCAAGATTTTAAGGCTAAGGTCGGTTGCGTCATCACCGGGGGCTCGTGGGGCGACAACGATATGGTGCTCGCGTCAGCAGATGGCATGGATGCGATGGACACGCACGCCAATCGGAGCCCAACGCCTGAACACGTCCGACACGTTCACACGGTGTGGAATACCTACAAGTTCAACGGGCGGTCGAATAAGGGCATCTGGCGCGGTGAAGACCCTGGACCGAATGATCCCTACGTGGAGAACACGCGGCGTGAGCCTCACGCGAGCATCGGCGGCGATATGTTCGTCGGCAACAATGATCCAGACTATCAATTCGCCGATACGATGGTCGCAGCCTTCACGGGACAAGCGCAGTGCTGGCTGAATGGTCCCGCGGTGCGCCAATATTGCCCGATCGATTCAACGGCCTGGGGGTTTCTGGAATGCCCCGAGCTGCTACACACGTTCATGCCGAAAGATGTTGGTGTATGGGCGATGCAGACGCCGAATCCCTCATGGATCATCGCGCCAGATAACAAGCGATTCGTCTACGCCGGCCTCACGGCCTGGGGCCAATACACGCGCCCGCCACGTCCGATCGGGAAACGGCGCGTCGTGACCGCAGCAGGGCTCTTAAGTGATGGATCTGGCCCGGTGACATTACCGGAAGGCGTGAAATCGTTGTTGATTGTTGGAGAGTTTGCGTGAACTTCGGGCGCTCGCACACGTCGGTAATTCTGCCGATTGGCGTCACTCAACCGTCGCGGCTCGAACGGTGAAGACTTCGAGCCAAATTCGACTCAGATCGACTAACGAAAGTGACTCGATATGATTCTACTCGGCTACATCGCGCTGACATGTTTCGGATTACTGGTGCTGTGCGTATTGATCGGGTTAGGCTTCACGGTCTACAACTCGATTCAAGAGGCACGTAGTGAGCGATAATCCACTCGTGCCAGTCGGGCCGACGCTGTTTCCGAAGTCTGCCCTGGATGCCGCGGTGCGCGAGATGATTCCGCAACTACCTCCCGGCCGCACGCACGGAGTCGGCTTCGCGCATGATTGCAGCGGCACACGCTTCGCTGTGCTCTTTGGCGACAAAGACGGCAAAGGCATCGATTGGGAAGCGAGCGGAGCTGTGGTAGTCGATCCAAGAGGCCACGTAGGCGGCGCGGTAGCTGGAAACATCACATGGTAATCTGCCGGCATCCGTCCACGCGCGTCGGTGAGCCGGTTGTGAAGGACGATTGCGTGAACGTGTCGGAGATTTGCACGACGTGTCAGGCACCTGTCGCCGTGGTGAGTTGGACGAAGGACGCCTGGATACATCACCAGATGAAGCGGATCGTCAACGTGCAGCAAGGGAGTCTCTTTGGCGGACAGGAGTAACAATGCAATCATGGGGTGCGCAGCGTGAAGTCGAGAAGGTCAAAACGAATCCGCACAACAAGTGCATCGTCGTGGACAGTGGGACGTGTCGGAATGCGATTCGCGTGCTGCATCAGGACGGCGGCGTAAACGTCTGGCTTGGCCTAGATCGCGATTCGTTACCAGAATTCATCATCGGTCAAGGCGAGACAACCGATCGCGCGCTTGCCGATGCTGTCGCCACACTGGAAGCGCTCACGAAAGGCATTCAGGAACGGCGATATCCAGACGACTGGAAGATCGACACGCTCGGAGACGATTAAATGACGCGGACAGACTGGTGGGACGCCTCGTGCGTGATCGGAATGCTCCTGATTGCGGTGGGGTTGGCGTATTGGATTGTTGTGGTGACGCGATGAAGAAAGCGGCAGATCGGTGCGCGCATTGGTGGGAGCGTCGGTCCCCAGGCAAGCGATACGTCAACGCTCGCGGGCAGTGCAAGAGACTCACGGCACATCCGAGCGGCTACTGTAAAGAGCATCGCTATCAATATCGCTGGAATGATGCACAGGAAGACGATTTTAGGCGAGCAAATCGGGGATGAAGAGAAGGACCGATCGGTCAAGCCCTAGCGATCCACCGCAGTCGGAACCGCCGTCGACGCAGACTCGAACGTGGACCTTCTCTCGAAAGGAATCGTAGCATGGACGAGCAGGAATGGATCGAACTAATTTCAGCTATGGAGATGGTGAAGCAAGCTCTCGACGGAATCAAAGCGAATCCGGCACTAGCCGATCCGCGCGGGATTTCAATTGCCATTACACATCTTGAAACGTCGATGTTGTGGGTTGCGAATGCCAGGCATGAGCCGACGTAGCCGACTCGAGATGCCACAACGACAGGGGACGGCCGGACCTGATCCGACCGTGCGACCTCGGTAGGGGCGAGCACTAGGCCGTTTGCTCGGCGCAGCCGGGACGGTAAGCCCTGAAGGCAAAGTGAGGCAACGCAGCAAGAAAACCAGAGAGCCATCCGTAACTAGCAAGTGGCAATGGTGCTCGGTCCCCGCTTGACGCGAACGCCGGCATAGGACTAGGCGTGACAGCCCGGAGAGACGGGCCTTCCCTGAAATGAAACCGAACCAGCATCACCCGCTCGGACTAACGCTGTTTAGCCGCGCCAGAATCTACGCCCAATTCGTAACGGCCGTCCGACGCTGCAAGCGCCCAGGCTGCGACCGACGCATCGGAAGCGATCGACGCGCCGACTCGGAATACTGCTCAAAACGCTGCCAGCAGGTCGAAGCACAGAAACGCCACTACGCCAAGCGAAAAGCGAAACGCGGATAAAGTTGACAATCGAATGAGTGTAGTGCTATACCGGATTACTAAATGAGCATTCACGAACTGTGCTACTACACCGATACAGTTATTGAATGACCATTTACAAATTAACAGGCTGTTGACAGGGCGACCCAG
>Ga0111538_10000773_pt1 | contig 44146 bp, 39 predicted proteins | sample SoiMethybrSBSTD1_FD_79669 | JGI IMG/M metagenome (GOLD analysis project Ga0111538, IMG submission 79669) | Bulk soil microbial communities from a Populus tree surrounding site in Tennessee, USA - Soil MetaG P. TD hybrid SBSTD1 (version 2)... | ecosystem: Environmental > Terrestrial > Soil >...
GCCCCTTGGTGTCCTGCGTCGAAGGAGCGGTCTACCAGCGGAACGGCTTCTTGGACGGGGGTACGCCGTAGGCGCCCCGATCCCCACCGCCCCCGCCGGGGCCACGCCCGCCGCCACCACCGGGCCGCCCACCCCCGCGTGGTCCGCCGCCGCGGGGCCCGCCACCGCCGCCCGCGGGCCGCGGGTTGGAGACGTTGACGGTGAGCTTGCGCCCATCCAGCTCCTTGCCGTTCAGCTCGGAGATGGCGCGCTGCGCTTCCTCCGCCGTCGCCATCTCCACGAACCCGAATCCGCGGGATTGCCCCGAGAACTTGTCGGTCACCACCGAGGCTGACTCCACCGACCCACACTGGGCAAAGTATTCGCGCAGCGTCTCGCTCGTCGTCGAATAGGATAGACCGCCTACGTACAGTTTCGCAGCCATAGGATTCTCCTTGGGGTGACCGCTCGATTCTGACGTAGGCTCCGCAACTGCGGAGACGCTCATCATCGCCAGGGCTGGTGAGTCGGACAGCCCGCGCTAGTGTACACCAGCCCCTCGGCGGCGGCTATCCGCAGATGGCGCGCACCTGCGCGGCGGCATCCGGCCCGGACACCGGCGCCTTCTCCGCCCACTCGATCTTGTCGAGCACCTCTTCGGGCGCGAAGGGCTTGACGAGCACGCGGAAGCCCTGCAGCTCGAACTTCACCTGCTCTTCCACCGGCGTACCGCGATCCGCCACGACCACCACGGGCACGCCCGGCGCGGCCGCCTCGAACACGCGCCCCCGGTCGGGCCCCGCCGCCCGCAGGGCGGCGCCGTCCACGAGCACCGCGGTGACCGGCGCGTCCATCAGGTAGCGCACGCCCTCGCAAAAGGTCTCTGCCATCCGGATCGCGATGCCGCGCTCGAGGCAGGCCATGCCTAGCGAGGCGCCGAGCGTCCGGTCCCGATCGATCAAAAGAATGCGATTCATCAGTTCTGCTCCCTTGGTCGGTGCTTGGTTGAGGTTCGAAACCCGGCGGAAAGGAAGCAATCTCCATGCCGAAGCCACCTTGCTTGCGAGATCACAGCGTTTCAACCACTTAGACGCACTGCATCATTGGGGAAGCTGCCGCAGTCGGGCACCCCGCCCGCCACATCGCGGCGAGTCTCCGGGCGGAGGGCCGCTCAGGGGCCGGTCTGGTCGCCCCCGATGCCGTAACTGAGAAGCTTGCGGTAGAGCGTCTTCGGATCGATGCCGAGCAGGGCGGCCGCCTTGCCCCGATGGCCACTGACCTGCTTGAGGGTGGCCACGATGTGCTGGCGCTCCATCGACTCCAGGCTGCCCGCCGCAGGCGCCGACAGAACGGGGTCGCCGTGCTGGATCTCGGCGGGCAGGTCCGCGGGCCCCAGCGTCTCACCCGCGCCGAGGATGGCGCCCCGCTGGATCACGTGCTGCAGCTCGCGGACGTTACCCGGCCAGTGATAGGACTCCAGGCGCGCGAGCGCCTCGGGGGTGAGGCGCTTGCGCCCGTAGTGGGCGAACTGCTCGATGAAGTGCTCGGCGAGGACTCGAACGTCCTCGGGGCGCTCGCGCAGCGGCGGCAGGGTCACCGCGATCGTGTTGATGCGGTAGAAGAGATCCTGACGGAACTCGCCCTTGCGGATCGCCTCCGCGAGATCGCGATTCGTGGCGGCGACCAGCCGCATGTCCACAGTGCGGCTCCGCGTGCCGCCGACCCGAAAGAAGCTACGGGTCTCGAGCACCCGCAGGAGCTTCACCTGGCTCTCCAGCTCCATCTCCCCGATCTCGTCGAGGAACAGCGTGCCGCCGTCGGCGAGCTCGATGAGGCCGGGCTTGGCGTTCACCGCGCCGGTGAAGGCGCCCTTCTCGTGGCCGAAGAGCTCCGACTCCAGCACCTCGCGCGGCAGCGCGCCGCAGTGGATAGCCACGAAGGCCTGGCTGGCGCGGGGCGAGCGATCGTGGATGGCCCGCGCCACCAGCTCCTTCCCCGTCCCGCTCTCGCCCAGCACGAGCACGGTGGAGTCGGTGGGAGCGACCCGGTCGATGAGGCGCAAGATCTCCTGCATCTTCGGGCTCGCGGTGATGATGCCTCCGGCGGGCGCGGGCGGCTCGAGCCGGTCGCGCAGCACCACGTTCTGCCGGATGAGGCGTCCCTTCTCCGCCGCCTTGCGCACGAGGATGTCGAGCTCCTCGATGCGGGCGGGCTTGGTGAGGTAGTCGTAGGCGCCGAGCTTCATGGCCTCCACCGCGCTCGACACTTCCTGGAAGCCCGTGGTCACGATCACTTGCGGCGCCTCCCCGCCCTGCTCGGCGAGCCGGCGCAGCACCGCGATGCCTTCGAGCCGCGGCATCCTCATGTCCAGGATCAGCACGTCAGGCGGATCGTCGCGCAGCCGGTCCAGCGCGGCCTCCCCGTCGCCCACCCCCTCGACTGCATGGCCCTTGCGCGACAGCTCACGCACGAGGAGCTCGCGGAGGTTCTTCTCGTCGTCGGCGACCAGGACACGAATGGGAGCGGTCATCGTCTCGGCTCTCCGGACTCGGATTCGGTGGTGACGGGCAGGTAGACGCGGAACACCGCGCCCTCGCCCGGGCGCGAATTCACCTCGATGCGCCCGGCGTGGTCCGCCACGATACCCTGCGCGATGGCGAGACCGAGCCCGGTGCCCTGCCCGGGCGGCTTGGTGGTGAAGAACGGGTCGAAGAGGCGTGGCAGGATCTCGGGCGGCACGCCGGGCCCGGCGTCCTGGAACTCGATTTCCGCCTCCCCATTGCGCAGCATCGTCCGGATCATCAACCGGCCGCGGCCCTCCATCGCCTCGAGCGCGTTGGCGGCGATGCCGAGGAACACCTGACGCAGCTGGCCCTCGTTGGCGACCACTGGAGGCAGCGCGGAATCGAGGGCGGTGACGAGCTCGCTCGCGGCGAAGCGAGGCTGATGGCGTAGCAGGTCCAGCGTCTTCTCCACGAGCGCATTGACGTCGGTGGGACCGCGACGGCTTCCCGGATCGCGGACGAATCGCAGCAAGCTCCCCGTGAACTCCTTGCAGCGGTACGCCTCCTCCTCGATGAGCGCGAGGTACGACGGGAAGTCCTTGAAGGCGTCCAGCGCCGCCAGCTCGGGCACCCCCGCGCGCTCGCGGAGGGCCTCCGCGCAGCCCGCAATGGTGGCCAGGGGATTGTTGATCTCGTGCGCCACACCGGTGACCAGGCGGCCGGCGGTGGTGAGGCGCTCGGTCAGGAGCATTTGCCGCTCGAGCCGCTTGGGGAGCGTGATGTCCTCGACGAGCAGGATCGCGTGGCTGATGCGGCGGTCCGGCCCGCGGAGGGGCGCCGCGGTGAAGCGGAACACTCGTGTCTCGGCGCCCGCCTCGAACTCCTCCTCCGTCTGCCGGACGAGGCCTTCGTCGAGCACGCTGCCCAGGAGCTCGCGCAGCGTTGCCGCCTGCGCCGGCGGCACGAGGTCGAGGAAGGGGCCGCGTTCTGCGGGGGTGCGCGGCAGCACGGTACCGGCCTCGCGGTTTGCGCTCACCACCGCGTGGTCGCGGTCGAGCACGTAGAGGCCGAGCGGTAGGGTCTCGAGGACCACCTCCACGAAGCGCTTCTGCTCGTCGAGCTCCCGGGTGCGCTCCATCACCATGGCCTCGAGCCGCTCGGAATAGGTGCGCACCGAGCTGAAGAGCCGCGCGTGCTCGAGCGCGAGGGCCGCATGGTCCGCGAACGCCGACGCCAGCGCGACCTCGTGGGGCGGGAAGCGATAGACGTCGGTGCGCAAGAGCGTCAGGGCGCCCATCGTGCGGCCGCTCGCGACGAGGGGCACCGCCAGCATCGAGCGGAGGCCGCCCGCCACCGCGGGCTGGGGGTTCGCGCGCGGATCGTTCCAAAGGTCTTCGCTCTGGAGCGGCCGACCCTCGGCCACGGCGAGCCCGGTGATGCCCTGCCCGACGCGCAAGCGGATCTGGCCGACCCGCGCCGGCCCCTCGTCCAGGCTCGCCACGGAGGCGAGCTCGCCGGAGGTCTCGTCCAGGGTGAAGATGCTGCCCGACTGCACCCCCAGCACCGTGCGGGCCTCGTGCAGGATGACGCGGATGGTCTCGGCCACCTCGAGGCTTTGGCTCACTGCTCGCCCCGCCTCGAGGAGCGCCGCCGTCTCCCGGCCGCGCCGCTGGCTCTCCTCGAAGAGCCGCGCGTTCTGGATGGCGATGGCCGCCTGCTCGGCGAAAGCCTCGAGGAGCGTCTCCTCGCGGGTCGAGAAGTAGCCGGCCTCGCGCGAATAGGCAGAGATCACGCCGATGACCGCCTCGCCCACCCGCAGCGGCACCGCGAGCATGGAGCGGATTCCCTCGCGCTCGTCCAGAGCGGGATCCATCGAGCGCGGATCCCCGTGGATGTCGTCTACTCGGAGCGGCGAGCCCGACTCTGCGACCCGTCCGATGATGCCCTCGCCCACCGGCGTGGTGAGGGTGCGCCACTCCGCGGTGCGGAAGCCCTGCGCGGCCACGTGCTCCACCCCCGTCCCGTCGGGGCTCAAGAGCCCGATGCCGCAGCCCGCGCTCCCGATGAGCTGATTCACGGAGCGGCTGATGGTGGCGAGCACCGCGGGCAGATGGAGCCGCGCGCTGATGAGCCGGCTCGTCTCGTTGAGGGCGGCGAGTGTCTCCGAGCGCCGCACGGTCTCCTCGTGCAGGCGCGCGCGCTCGATGGCGGCGGACAGCGGCCGCGCGACCTCCGTGAGGATCTCCACGTCTTCCTCGCTGAAGACCCGGGGCTGACGATGGCCCACGAACAGCATCCCGATCACCGTCCCTTGCGACACCAGAGGCGCCAGCACGCCGGACTGGAATCCGCGCCGCCGCAAGCGCTCGCGGCTCGGCGGCGGCAACCGCGGATCCGACAGATCGTCGAAGCGGAGGGGAGCGCGCTGCTCGGCCACCCACTGCGCCACCGTGCCCGCGCTGGGCAGCCGCGAGTCCCGCGTTTGACCCGCGCCGGGATCGTCGGGGCTCAGGACCACGTCCATGAGGCGGAGCTCACCGCGCTCGTGGTCGAGGAGGGCCACGCCGAGGGAGCCGAACGGGATGAGGGGCGCGACCGCGCGCGCCACCGCCTGATAGATCGCGGGCAGGTCGAGGGCGGCGCTGGCGAGTCCCGCCACCTCGCTGACGGCCTCCAGGCGCCGGGTGCGGTGATGGAGCCGCCACGCTTGTTCGACGGACAGGCCGAGATCGCGAGCGAAGGCCGCGGGGACTCGCTCCGACCGGAGTCCGCGCGGACCGTCCGCGCCCAGGAGCAGGATACGGCCCACCGGTCGCCGTGGGTCACCCAGGGCCGCGCGGAGCAGCCGCGGCCGACCACCGCGGCGCCAGCCGGGCGGCGTCTCGCGCACGCTGCGCAGCGACACGCCGCGCGCCGGCTCGTCGAGTCGCGCGGTGAGCCACCCCGCGAGCGGGGACCCACGTCGCGCGCCCACGATCACATCGACGGGGCCGCCCGCCCCCGCGACGAAGCGCAGCGCGCCCGCCCCCGCGCCTGCCTGAGCGACCAGGCCGCGCAGCACGCGCGTGAAGCCCACCTCGGGAGACGCGCCCCGGCCGAGGGCAGCCAGAAGATCAGGGATGAGCCGGCCGATCGTCATCGCCGGTGCTAGGACGGGGAGAGCACCCGGCCCGGGAGGGCGCCCGTGTGCTCGCCTCCCTCGACCACCAGGCGTCCATTGACGATCACGTGCTCCACGCCGGCGGCATAGCGGTGCGGATCCTCGTAGGTGGCCCGATCGGCGACATGGACCGGATCGAAGGCCACCACGTCGGCCAGGGCTCCCGCCCGCAGCACACCGCGGTCCTTGAGCCCCAGCCGGTCGGCGGGGAGCGCCGTCATTTTTCGTATCGCCTCGGGGAGGGTCAGCACGTTGTGCTCGCGCGCATAGCGGCCGAGCACACGCGGAAACGTGCCGTAGCTTCGCGGATGGGGTTTGCCCTCGCCGAGCGGTCCCTCGGTGGCGAGGGAGGAGCCGTCGGAGCCGATCATCACGTGCGGGTGCGCGAGGGCACGGCGCAGATCCGCTTCGTCGAGCTGGAACAGGATCATGTATCCCTTGCCGTGCTCGGCGAGCAGGAGATCGCAGGCCGCGTCGAGTGGATCCTTGCCCCAGGCCGCGGCGACCTCCGATAGCCGCATGCCCTCCGCGTCGCGGCGCGTCGGCGCGTAGGCGATCATGATGTCCTCCCACGAGACGCCGCGCGCGAGGATGCCGCTCTCCCTGTCGAGGTCGGCGCGGACGCGCGCGCGACCGGCCGGGTCGGCGATGCGCCGGAGCATGGGCTCGATGCCGCCCTCGAGCGCCCAGTCCGGGAGCAGAGTGCGGAGCGTCGTGCTGGAGGCCGTGTAGGGATACACATCGGCGCGGACGTCGAGCCCCTCGGCGCGGGCGGCGTCGAGGAGCGCGAGCGCATCCTTCACGCGGCCCCAGTGCGGCCGGCCCGCCGCCTTGATGTGACTCACCTGCACGGGCAGCCGGCCCTCGCGTCCCACTCGGATGGCCTCGCGGACCGCGTCCAGCAGCGTCGCCCCCTCGCCGCGTATGTGGCTCGCGTAGAACCCGCCGCGCGCCCCCGCGCGGCGCGCGATTCCGATGATCTCGTCGGTCACGGCATAGGATCCCGGCGCGTAGATGAGGCCGGTGGCGAGCCCGGCGGCCCCGCCGGCCATCGACTCGTCCATCAGGCGCTCCATGTGCGCCTGCTCGCGCCCGGTGGGCGCGCGTCTCGCGAAACCCATCGCGGCGATGCGCAACGTGCCGTGGCCCACGAGCTGCACGACGTTGAGGGCGACGCCGCCCTGCTCGTAACCCCGGAGATAGTCGCGCATGCTGTGCCAGGAGAAATCCATGCCTGGGGGCAGATAGAGGGCGAAGCCGCGGAGGTCGTCGCGAAACTCGTCCGTCACGGGGGCGGGCGAGAAGCCACAGTTGCCCACAACCTCGGTGGTGACGCCCTGACGAATCTTGGACTCCGCGCGCCGGTTCGCCCAGAGCCGCCAGTCGGAGTGCGAGTGCACGTCGATGAAGCCGGGGGCCACGGTGAGGCCCCGGACATCGAGCGTCCGCCCCGCCCGCTCGAGCGCGAGGTCGCCCACCGACGCGATACGGTCATCGATGATACCGACGTCGGCGCGGCGGGCCGGCGCCCCGGTGCCGTCGAGCACCTGGCCGCCCTCGAGCTTCAGGTCAAGCACCGGGCGACTCCTTGAAGCCCAGCACCTCTTCCGCCCAGGTCGCCGCCGCCAGAAGGCGCGCTTCGGCGAACTGCCCTCCGACGAGCTGCACGGACAGCGGCAGCCCCTCGCGCGACAAGCCGCTCGGCAGGGCGATGGAGGGCATCCAGGCATGGCTCCACGGCGCGCAGAAATACGGGTCGCCGGTGGAGTCGAGTCCTTGCGTCGCCGGCCCCGGCGCGGTCGGGGTGAGGAGCGCGTCGTGCCGGAGAGCCAGCGGCGCCATCTCCTCGCGGAACCGGCGCCGGTGGGCCTGGGCGTTCAGGAAGTCGGTGGCGCGGATCTCGCGCCCGTGATGCAGCGCCTCGCGGATCTTCGGCGGATACTCGTCGGCGAGGCGCGGGAAGTTGGGCGCGTGATAGGCCGCGGCCTCCGAACGGACCACCACCTGCCCCGAGTCGTGGATGCCCGCGAAGGAGGGCGGCAGGGTGACGTCGGTCACCTGCGCGCCGGCGGCGGCCAGCCGCCGCGTGACCTCGTTCAGGTGCTGCGCGGTCTCGGGCAGCGCCCGCTCGACGAGGCTCCGCAGGACGCCGATGCGCGGTGGCGGCCCACCGCCCAGCGCGGCGAGGTAGTCGTCGACGGGGGCGCTCGCCGAGAACGGATCGCTCCGGTCGGGGCCGGCGAGAATCTGCAGCGCGAGCGCGGCGTCCTCCACGGCGCGGCCGAAGATCCCCACGTGGTCGTTGCTCCACGAGAGCGGCACGACGCCGACGGCGCTGATCCGCCCATGGGTGGGCTTGAAGCCCACCACCCCGCAATACGCGGCCGGACGCAGCACCGACCCCACCGTCTGGGAGCCGAGCGCGAGGAACGCCATCCGCGCGGCCACCGCGGCGGCCGAGCCCGAGGACGAGCCGCCGGGCGTATGCTCCACGTTCCACGGATTGCCGGTGGGGCTCGGGTCCATGAGGGCGAACGTCGTCGTGGTGACCTTGCCCAGGATCACCGCGCCGGCCGCGCGCAGCCGCGCCACCGAGGCGGCGTCGGTATCCGGCTGGCGGTGCGCGAACGCCTTGGCGCCGCAGCGCGTGGGCATCCCCGCCACGTCGAAGATGTCCTTGATCGCCACCGGGACGCCATGGAGCGGCCCCAGGAAGGCGGCAGCCGCCGCCTGCTCGGCGCGCTCGCGGGCGACACGGCGTGCGCCCTCGCGGTCCAGATGCACCCACGCCTTCACCGACGGCTCGGCGCGGTCGATCCGGGCCAGGCACGCCTCCACCAGATCCACGGGGGACAGCGCCCGCGCGCGCACCCGTCGCGCCGCTTCCGCCGCGCTCAGCTCAGCCCATGCGGATTGCGTCAATGAATGGCCTCCAGGACCTCCGCGACCACCTCGAAGCGGCCGAAGGACGGCATGAGATACGCGCCCGCGTAGTGGCGGCGCACCAGCGCGATGAGCTCCTGGCCCATGGCGATGCCGGCATGGAGGCCGCGCTCTCCCGCGTCGCGCATGCGACCGCGCACCCCGTCGGGCACGGTGATCCCGGGCACCTCGTTGTGGAGGAACTCGGCGTGCCGGGATGAGTGCAGCGGGAGGAGGCCCACCACCACCGGGACGGGCGGACGCGTCCGCGCGAAGAAGCGCTCGAGCACCTCGAGGTCGTACACGGGCTGGGTCTGCACCCAGCGCGCGCCCGCCTCCACCTTGGCCAAGAAACGCTCCATTTCCCGAGGGGGCTCCTCGGCCGCCGGGTTCAGCGCGGCGCCGACACAGAACGCGGTGGGCTCGCCCACCGAATTGCCGGTGGCGTCCAGCCCCCCGTTCATGCTCGTGAGCACCCGGATGAGGCCAATCGCGTCCACGTCGAACACCGCGGTGGCGTTGACGTAGTCCCCGGTCCGCGGCGGGTCGCCGGTCATCGCGAGAATGTTCCGGATGTCCATGGCGTGGGCGCCAAGCAGATCGGCCTGGATGCCCATGAGGTTCCGGTCGCGGCAGGTGAAGTGCATGTTGATGTCGAGCCCGGTGGCCTCGCGGACGAGGATCGCGGTGGGAAGCACGGACATGCGCACGCGGCCGAGCGAGCCGTCGTTGATGTCCACGATCTCGACACCACGTTCCTTCAAGAGCTTTGCGCCTTGCACCAGCTTCTCGATGTTGTGCCCGCGCGGAGGGTCGAGCTCCACCGAGACGATGAACTCCCCCTCCGCGACCTTGCGGGCCAGGCGCGTCGGGGGCGCGGCGGTCACGAGCCCGGCCGATTCGCCGGCCTCGCGGGTGACGCGGATCCTCCGCGCGGAGGGGACCGCGCTTCGCTGGGGCGTGAGGCGGTCCAGCGCCTCGCGCATCGCCCGGATGTGCTGCGGCGTGGTACCGCAGCACCCCCCCACAATGCGGGCTCCCGCGGCGATCATCCGCGCCGCGTAGTCGGCCATGTAGGCGGGCGAGGAGAGATACATCAGCCGCTCGCCCACCCGGCTCGGCAAGCCGGCGTTCGGCTGGATGACGAGCGGCAACCCGCCCGCCTCGGGCATCATGTTCTCGAGCACGTCGTAGAGCACGCTCGAGCCGACCGAGCAGTTGGCGCCGATCGCCTGGACGGGCAGCCCGCGCAGCACGCTCACCACTTCGACCGGCCCGCGCCCCAGATACGTCACTCCCTCCTCGGTGAACGCCAAGGTGACGACGATCGGCAGGTCGCTCAGCGCGCGGATGGCCTCGACGGCCAGACGCGCCTCGACGAGGTCGGACATGGTCTCGACGACGAACCCGTCCACGCCGCCCTCCACTAGGCCCTCCGCCTGCTCCGCGAAGGCCGCCCGGGCCTCATCGGGCTCGATGGAGCCGAGCGGGGCCAGGTACTTTCCCAGGGGACCGACGGAGCCGAGCACGAGTACGTCCCGCCCCATCGTCTCGCGCACGTCGCGGGCGAGCTTGGCCCCGCGCAAATTGATCTCGCGCACGCCGCTCGCGAGGCCGTGCACCCCGAGCTTGAAGCGATTGGCGCCGAACGTGTTGCTCTGGATGCAGTCGGCGCCGGCCGCGATGTACTCGGCGTGAATGGCTTGCGGAAGCTTGGGCTCGTTGACGTTGAGCACGTCGAAGCAGGCGTCGAGCGACACGCCGCGCGAGTAGAGCGCCGTCCCCATGGCCCCATCGCAGAGGAGCGGGCGCTCGCGCAGGCGCTCGACGAAGGGCGCGGTCATCGCCTCAGGCCCCCGCCGCGCGCGCGGTGCCGGAGGCAGCCCGCCGCTCGGCGAGCGCGAGCGCCACACGGGACGCGACCTGGTCTGGCCCGAGCGCAGTGGTGTCCACGATGATGTCGGCCTGGCGGTAGTACGCCTCGCGAGCGCGGTAGAGCGCTTCCACCTCCGCCCGCGACCGGCTCACGAGCATCGGGCGCTCGTCACGGGCACGGCGGGCGCGGTCGTAGAGCGCGTCGAACCCGCCGGTCAGCCATACCACGGTGCCGAGGGCGCGCAGGGCCTCGGGAACGCCCTCACGACACGGAAGCCCCCCGCCGGTCGCGATCACGTCCCCACGCTTGAGGGCCAGGAGTCGCACCGCCTCCATCTCGGCCTCACGGAAGCGCGCCTCGCCAAACGTGGCGAAGATCTCGGGAATGGACCGCCCTTCCCGGGCGACGATCATGTCGTCGGTCTCGACGAAGCAGCGGCCCAGCTTCCGCGCGAGCAGGCGCCCCACCGACGACTTGCCGGCCCCCATGAAGCCGACCAGGATGACGTGGTCCATGTCCTTGCCATCCTAGCAGATTCGCGCGGTTCCCCCTCGGACCCGGGCCACCACGTCTTCCATGCGGTAGTCGTAGAGCTGGGGGGTTCCGCCCCCGCCGCGCCCAGCCAGCAGTCAAGCTGGCTGAACTCCTCCGCCAGGGCGGGCGTCAACCGGTCGACCCCGGGCCAGGTGCCGCGGCGCGCGCCCTGGAAGTATCACCGCTTCACCGTCGTGAGCGCGGGCGCTCGTCGGTACGCGCAGTCCCGCATCCAGCAGCGTCGGCACTGCGTGAAGTAGTGGTCGACCCGCGCGGTCCACCCCACGCCGACCAGGAACGTGATGCTCTTCGCCGGCAGCATGAAGCAGGCGTCATTGAGCGTGACGCCGATGGGCGCGCCCGGGCACAGCGCGAACAGCGATCGCTGCTCCGCGGTGTCCCAGCCCGCATAGCCCGGGCTCACACGATTCGTCACCTTGACGCCCTCGGCGAGCCCGGCTTGACAAAGAGTGTCGTTGACGTATTCCGCCAGGCTCTCCACCGCCGCCGAGCCCACGCTGTCGAGCATCACCGCCAGCGGGAACTCGCGCGCCTCGAAGAGCGTCCGCACGCGGGCTTCGATGGCGTCGCCCACCGTGCAAATGCCGGCTCCCACGGCCTCGAGCGTGCCCCAGAGTCGTCCGATCTCCGGGATCGTGAGGGTGACTCCGTCCGCGTCAATCGTGTGCGGACCTTGACCCAGAATGGGGACCGCCCGGTACACGGCGCGTGGCACCATGAGGGCCTCGCCGAGAGCGAGCGCCTCATCGAAGATGGCGTGCACCTCGGCGGACGGGACGTCGACGCCCTTCTTGTACCCCTGAAAGCGCAGCACCTCGTCGGGGTCAACGCGAAGCGGCAGGTCTTCCAGAACGACGGGCCCGGGGGTGCGGGCCGACAGCACGCGGCTCACCGCTTGCGGCGCGCTCGAACGATCTCGGCGATGAGCCGGATGTGCTCGGGGCCCGAGCCGCAGCAGGCGCCGACGATGTTGCAACCGGCGTCGAGCAGCGCGGGATAATCCTTGGCCATCGCCTCGGGGCCGAGCTCGTAGGTCGTGGTGTCGCCGGTGGTGATCGGCAGCCCGGCGTTGGGATAGGCGATGAGGGGCGCGTCCGTCACCGCCCGCATCTCGCGAATGATCGTGATCGCCCGGTCGGGGCCGCGCCCGCAGTTCATCCCCACGATGTCCGCGCCGGCGGCGAGCAGGGTGCGCGCGACGTCCGCCGGGCTCTCCCCCCACATCGTCCGGTCGCGGTCGTGGATCTCCTCGTACTGGAAGAACATGGTCGCCATCACTGGCAGGTCGGAGACCGCCTTGCACGCGACGATGGCGGCGGTGGCCTCCTGCGGGAACATCATGGTCTCGACGGCGAAGATATCGACGCCGCCTTCGGCGAGCGCAGCCGCCTGCTCCTTGAACGTCTCGAGATACTCCTCGTCGGTGGCGATGTTGTCGCCCACGCCGTAATCGGCGGGCACGCATGAGGTGGGACCGATGGAGCCCGCCACCCAGCGACCGGGCGGGCACACCGAGCGGGCGAGCTCCGCGCCCTTGATGTTCAGCTCCCGCGTCCGGGCGCCGATCTTGTACTCGTTGAGCTTGAGCCGGGTGCCACCGAACGTATTGGTCTCGACGAAGTCCGAGCCGGCGGTGAAATAACCCTGATGGATGCCGCGGACGACATCGGCGTGCGTGTCGTTCCAGAGCTCGGGGCAGGCTCCGTTCAGGAGCCCGGCGTCGAAGAGCGCGGTGCCATAGCCTCCGTCGAACACCAGCAGCTCGCCCGCCTTCACGCGCTGCACGATCTGCCAGCCGGGGGAGCTAGCCATGGGCGCGTTCCGTCGACTTCGAATTGATGGGGATGGGGGGCGTCGGCCGCTCCTCCCCCATCGCCCCCCACCCACATTGATTCAGCGCGCGCGCGTTGGTCATGCCGCAGCCTGGATTCCGAGGAGTTCTTTGGCTCTCACGACGGCGAGGGTGGAGTCCCTGGCGTAGCCGTCGGCGCCGATCTCGTCAGCGTAGGTCTGGCTGACCGGCGCGCCGCCGATCATCACCTTGACCCGCTCGCGCAGGCCCGCCTTGGTGAGCGCGTCGATCGTGCGCTTCATGGCGGGCATGGTCGTCGTCATGAGGGCGGAGATCCCCACGATCTGCGCGTTGTGCTCGGTCACTGCCGCCACGAACTTCTCCGGCGCCACGTCGCGGCCGAGGTTCACCACCTTGAAGCCAGCCCCCTCCAGCATCATGGCGACGAGGTTCTTGCCGATGTCGTGGAGGTCCCCCTGCGCGGTGCCGATGACCACCACGCCGAGGTCCTGCTGATCGCGGGCGGCCGCGGTGATCAGCGGCTTGAGGAGATCGAGGCCGGCGTACATCGCGCGCGCGGAGAGCAAGACCTGGGGCACGTAGTACTCGTTACGGCGAAACTTCTCCCCCACCACGTCCATCCCCGGGATCAGCCCCCGGAAGATCAGCGCCTTGGGATCCATGGCGAGGGCGAGACCTTCCTGCGTCTTCTTCGCCACCGTGTCCTTGTCGCCGAGGATCAGGGCGCGCGACATGGTGGGGTAGTCGAACTCTGCCGCGGAGTCATTCATGCAGGGCTCGCCGCACCTCGCCGCTTCGTGCTCGGATAGCCGGCGCGCGTCCACCCACCCATGCCGCCCGCCACGTTGAACCACGTCGCGGGCACGCCCTCGCGGGCCAGCGCGCTGATGGCGAGACTCGAGCGCAGCCCGCCCGCGCACACCACGGCGATGGGCCGGCCGGGGGGCAGCTCGGCCCGCCGACGCACGATCTCGCCGAGCGGCACATGCTGGGCGCCGTCGATGTGTCCTTCGTCCCATTCGAACGGCTCGCGCACATCCACGACGACGAGCTCCGGCCGCTCCTCCTTCATCGTGGCGAGGTCGTGGACACTGATCTGCGGCACCTCGGCCACCGGCAGCCCCTGGTTCTTCCAGTCGCCCATGCCCCACTGCAGATGCCCCGTCACGTCGTCGAGCCCTACGCGGCCAAGCGCCTGCACGGCATGCGCGAGATCGGTGGGGCCGGCCGCGACGAGCACCAGCGGCCGGTCACCGGCAACGAACATGCCCACACGGTTGGCGAACTGCGGGCCGTCCACCCAGACGTTGATCGCGCCGGGGATGTGCCCGGCACCGAACTCCTCGGCGGTGCGGACGTCCACGACGACCGCCCCCTTGTCGATCGCCTCGCGGGCCTGATTGGCCGACAGCGCCCGCGGCTCCCCGGTGAGAGGGAGCGCCCGGGCGCGATTACGCGCAATGATGCGGTCGAAATTCGGCGGCTTGGGGGGAAGACCCGTCATGAGGGCGCGCACGAACTCGTCCTCGGTCGCCGCGCGGAGCGCCAGATTGAACCGCCGCTCGAAGCCGATCGTGGACGCCGTCTTGCTGGACATCGCCCGCCCGCAGGAGGAGCCCGCGCCATGCGCCGGATATACCTCGACGCTATCGGGTAGGGCGAGCAGCCGGGAGGTCAGGCTGCGGTAGAGCGTCGCCGCGGCGCGCTCGCCCCCGAAGTCCGGTCGCCCCACGTCGCCGATGAAGAGCGTGTCACCCGTGAGCACGAACCAGGGCTCGTCGCCGCGGGACCGGTCGGTCACGACGAGACAGACGCTGTCCGGCGTGTGGCCCGGGGTGTGGAGGACGCGCAGGCCAATATTACCCACCACGATTTCCTGAGCATCCTCGATCGGGGTGGTGCGGAACGCCGCCTCGGCGGCGGGGTGGAGGAGGATCCGGGCGCCTGTCTTCTCCGCCAAGGCCTGATTGCCGGAGACATGATCGGCGTGAACGTGGGTATCGACGATCTCGGTGATGGCCAGGCCCTTACGCCGAGCGAGGGCCACGTACTCGTCCACCCGGTCGCGCGCCGGATCCACCACGGCCGCCTGCCCCACCTGACCGCAGCCGATCAGATACGAGAGGCAACCCGCCTCCTCGTTCAAGATCTGCTGAAAAATCATCGCTCGGATTGTCCCACATGGCTCCCAGGGGGCGCAAGGCCGGAGGCCGGAAAGGCTCACCAGACTTGTAGGAACTTGACCGGGCTATCCAGTTACACTAGAGTCACCAAAATCGCCAGCGTTGAACTATGGGAGGCAGGCGAGGTCGAATGCGCCTGAAGGTCCTTGGAGCCTTTGGTAGTGATGGGCAGGGCCAGCGGCCGTCGGCCTTTCTGGTCGACGATCGGGTTCTGATCGACGCCGGTACCGTCGGTGGCGCCCTCTCGGTCCCCGAGCAAACGGCCATCACGCACGCCCTCATCAGCCACGCCCACCTCGATCACACCGTGGGCCTGGCGTTCCTCACCGATAGCTTGGCGATGGTGGCGCCTGAGCGGTCGGTGACCGCGTGCAGCATCGCTCCCGTCATCGACACATTGCGCACCCACTGCTACAACGATGCCCTTTGGCCGGACTTCACCACCATCCCCACCCGCGAGAACCCCGTGCTCAAGCTGCGGGTGTTGCCGGAGGAGGCGGAGGCGCGCGTCGGCGATCTCTGGGCGACCCCGGTGCTAGTGGACCACACCATCCCCACGACCGGGTTCGTTGTGCACGACGGAGAGACTGGCTTCGTGTACTCCGGCGACACGGGCCCTACCACCCGGATCTGGGAAGTCGCCCGCGAGATGCGCGGCCTCAAGGCTCTCGTGGTCGAGACCGCGTTCCCAAACCGGCTCGACAGTCTCGCTCGCGCCTCCGGCCACCTGACGCCGGCGAAGCTTCAGGAGGAGATGCGGAAGATGCCGTCCGATCTCCCGATCTGGATCTTCCACGTGAAGCCGCAACTCTACCAGGAAACCGCGGCGGAGCTGGCGCAGATCGATCCGACCCGCATCCATATCCTCGAGCAGGGCAAGACCTACACCTTCTAGCAGTCCTTACTGTTTGAAGCGTCCGCGGAGCGGGCAGGCGGGTCTAGGACGGGAGCGGTGCGTCGATCAGGCGGGTCAGGGAGTCCCGGAACGGGAACAGGCTAAATATGCCGCCCGTATGTATGAAGCAGATGCGCTGGCCAAGCGCCTTCGGGTCCTTCTCGAGCGTCATGAGAAGTCCCGTGAACGCCTTCGCGGTGTAGACCGGATCGAGGATCACGCCCTCCTCACGGGCCAGGCGGACGATGGTGCCGAGCTCGCCATCCCCCACCGCGGCGCGCCCCACCCCCTGGTGGCCGTCGAGCAGGTGGATGGACTTGGGCACCTCGATCGCGAAGCCAAAGCGCCGGATGGCCTTGGCCATCGTGTGCTGCACGTGCTCCCGCACCCGGGCGGCCGGCCAGGCGATGGGGATGCCCACGATCTCACTGGGGAGCCCGGCGAGCTGCTTGCCCATCAGGAGACCACCTTGGCTGCCGCCGCTGTACACCGAGATCGCCACGGTGTCGAAGCGGGGGGCGCCGTGGCCGATCTGGCCGGCTAGCTCCACCGCGCACTCGAGGTAGCCCAGCGCGCCGACCTCGTTGGAGCCGCTCTCCGGGATCACGTACGGGCGGTGCCCCTGCGCGCGGAGCTCGGTGGCCATCTCCTCCATCACGTCGTCCACCCGCTCCCACTCGGCGTCCGAGAGGTAGCGGACATTCGCGCCGAGCAGCCGGTCGAGGAGGAGATTGCCGTCATAGGCGGCGGGCCGGCTCCCCTTCACCGCCAGCGCTGCGTTGAGACCGAGGCGCGCGGCCACCGCGGCCACGGCGCGGCAGCAATTGGACTGGAGCGTGCCGCACGTGATGAGGGTGTCGGCGCGCTGCTCGAGGGCATCGCCGACGAGGAACTCCAGCTTTCTGATCTTGTTACCCGACTCCAGCAGCCCGGTCAGGTCGTCGCGCTTGACGAAGAGCTCGACGCCGAGCCGGCGCGAGAGACGATCGAGCTTGAGGATGGGTGTCGGCGCCAGCGCGAGGGGCAGGCGAGGCGGAACCGGCATGAAAAGATCCTAGCACGCACCCCCGCTTGATCCTCATGGTTGCCGGCTCACGGCTGGCAGCTCGGGCACCAGTAGGTCGAGCGGTCCCGGAGCGACTCCACCTGGATGGTCGTCCCGCACCGCGGACATCGCTTGCGTGCCCGGTGGTGGACGTGGAGGAAATCGCGCTTGGGCTCGCCCCGGAGCGGCCCGGCGCCGACCCGCGCCCGAAGGGCATCGGTGGCGGCGGCCAGCGTCACCCCGGTCGCGGCATGGACCCGGGCAAGCTCCTCCTCGCTCATGAGGGACGCGGTGCGTCGAGGCTTGATCCGGGCCTCCCACAGAATCTCGTCCGCGTAGGCATTGCCCAGCCCGGCGATCAGCCGCTGGTCGCAAAGGACGGTCTTGATCGGCCACAGCTTGTTCCGGGCGCAGAGCGTCCGGAGCGCCGCGGGGGTGAAACCCGGCCCGGTGGGATCGAGGCCGCCGCGCCCCCGGCGGTCGAGTCCGGTCCACATCTTGGCTTCCCCCGGCTTCAGCAGGTCGAAGCTCTCGTCGGAGAAGATCAGCCGGGCGCCGTCCTCGCGCGCGAGGGTGAGCACCGGCAGCGGGACGCTCACCGCCTCGCCGGGCTCGAACCAGAAGGGCGCCCCACCCAGCATGAGGTGCACGTCCACGCGCGAACCGCCGTCGAGCTCGATGGCGAGGGTCTTCCCGCGCCGCGCGACGTCGGCGACCAGCCCGCCGCGCACCGCCGAGACGTAGGCCTCCTCGGTCACGCCGCGGAGCGCGCGCGCCTCGTGTACCGTCGCCGCGTCGAGCCGGTGGCCGGCCAGGCGCGGGGCGAGGGCCTCCGCGTAGACGGTCAGCTCGGGCAGCTCGGCCACGGCGCGGAGCGGGGCGGCCTAGGAAGCGTGCTCGCGCTTGAGCGTGGCGGCGATGGGGGCGAAGTCGTAGGCCGGAAAGACCTGGTAGCGGAAGGCGCCCCATGCCTTCTGCTCCATGTAACGGTTCAGGCTGCGGACCTTGTCCGCCTCCACCCGGAGCGTGATGATGAAGCCGTAGGACATCGCCACCACCCAGGACACCAGCTCGCTTCCCTCGGGCGGAAAGTCACGGTAGAAGCCCGTCTTCCGGAGATGCGCCATGATCTCGTCGAGCGTCTTGGACTGATCGTGGTGCAGCAGGACGGTGAGCAGCACGCGCTTGTCGTCGGCCATGGCGTTCCTCCCGGAAGCGAACTGTTGCGCGCGCGGAGCGGCTTGTCAATAATGTGACGCGCGTGACCTCCGACCGCGAGACGCTGGCGAACGCCCGGCTCTGGCTGGCCTTCGCCAGCATGCTCTTCGTCTCCGGCATCACCAACGTGTTCCCCGTCTTCTTTCCGGCGCTGCTCGCCGAATTCGGGGGCTCGCGCGGCGCGACCGCCGCGACCGTGTCCCTTTGCTGGATCGGCGGCGCGGTGCTCGGCCCCATCGCCGGCTTCCTGGTGGCCCGTGGCAATCCCCGGGCGGTTGCGATGACGGGGCTGACCGGCGCTGCCGCCGGCATGTTGCTGGGAACGGCCGCGCCCACGCTGACCGCGTTCGTGCTCGCGGTGGGGATGGGGGCGGGCATGGGCGTGGGACTGACCGGCATTGCGACCCAGGCCTCGCTGCTCGCCGACATCTATCATCGGCGGCGCGGGGTGGCCATGGGCATCGCGTTCTCCGGCTCCATGGCGGCGTACGCGGTCGCGCCCCTGATGCATTCGGTGATCGAGCGGTCAGGCTGGCGGACCGCGCTAGGCCTCTACGGCGGCGCAGTGTGTGTGCTGATTCCCCTTGCCTGGCGCATTCTCCCCACGCGCCTGCAGAGCGCGCCTGCTCCGGGGACGCGCCCCCTGACGGAGCCGAACCCCTCAGTGGGCCAGATCCTGGTCTCCCCGCCGTTTGCGATGCTCTTCCTCGCCTTCACCACACCGCCGATGTTCGGATACCTGGCGACCACGCAGCATGCCCTGTACTTCCCGGCGCGTGGGCTCTCCGCGGAGGAGGCCTCCATGATGCTCGCGGTGGGCGGCGTGTTGTCGGCGAGCGGTCGCATGCTCGCGGGGGTGGCCGCGGACCGGCTCGGCGCGGCGCCGACGGGGTTTCTCTCGTTCTCCTTATCGCTGCTCGGGATGGCCTGCCTCTTCGCCTTCGAAGCGTGGCCGCTGCGCGCGCTGGCCTACGGCTACGTCGTGTTCCTCTTCCTGCCGCTCGGCAGCCGCGCCACCATCTTCTCCGTGCTGGTGAGCCGCATCACGCCGCCCGCGCACTACGGCGTGATCTTCGGCATCCTCGGTATCGGCAACAATCTGGGCGCGGCGGCGGGGCCATGGCTTTCGGGCGCGCTCTACGATCGGACGGGCTCCTACGGAGCGATCTACCTCTGGGCGACGGGTGTCGGCCTCTTCGGTCTGGCCACGCTGACAGGGTTCGTGCTCATGACCGGGGGCGCGCGGCGTGCCGGGTGAGAAATCGCGCGGAGCGGGAGGTCGTCCTTTCCTGATTCGATCTACGATCGTCGCAAGCGACGACCTCTAGAGGGTGGGGCTGACTCCGTCAGCCCATCTTCTTGATGAGGCTCGCGTACTGGTCGACGAGGGGCAGCACGGTATCGCGACCCGCGGGCGGGAGCGCGAAGATGGCGCGGGCCACGCCGGCCTCGCGAAGGGCGGCGAGGCGCGCCTCGTCGGGGCGGGCGCCGAACAGGGACACCGTGACGGTGGCGGGATCGCGGCCCACCTTCTCCGCGCGCGCCTTCAGATCGGCGATGCCGTCGGCAATGGGCTCGCGCGTAGCGAGCGGCAGCCAATGACCGTCGAACTCGGCCGCGCGCTGACGCGCGTACGGTCCGACGCCACCCATGAGGATGGGCGGATACGGCTTTTGCACGGGCTTGGGGTACGACCACATTGCGTCGAAGCTCACGTGCTTGCCGTGATACTCCGCCTCGTCCTTGGTCCAGATCTCCTTCATGGCGGCGATGCGCTCGCGGAGCACCTTCCAGCGGTCGGCGAAGACGGTGCCGTGGTGCTCCATCTCCTCGGCGTTCCAGCCGCCGCCGATCCCGAAGAGGAGACGGCCGCGCGAGATCCAGTCGAGGCTGGCGACTTCCTTGGCGAGGACGATCGGATCGCGCTCGATCACCAGGCAGATGCCGGTGCCGAGCTTGATGCGGCTCGTCACCGCGGCCGCCGCGCCGAGCGCCACGAAGGGGTCGAGGGTGTGCCAGTACTCCTTGGGGAGCGGCGTGCCGCCCGGGAAAGGAGAGCGGCGGCTCGCCGGGATGTGCGTGTGCTCCGGGACCCAGAAGGACTCGAAGCCGCGGTCCTCGAGGGCGCGGGCCAGCTCGTCAGGACGTATCGCGTAGTCGGTGGCGAACATGAAGCAGCCGTAGAGCATGGGGCGGCCCTCTCGGACTAGGGGTTCAGTGCCGGCTCAACGAGGTGGCCGCGCGAGGTACCCGGCCAGCGCGGCGCTCTCGCGCTGCTGGAAGCGCACCGCGACGCGCAGCTGTTCCAGGTACTGGTCGAGCGTCTTGCCGCCGAGCACGATGCCGCGGGACGGGAAGAACTCGTTCACATCCCGCTCCCACTCGGGGCTGATCAGCGCGGTCACGCCCTCGTACATGCGCCGATAGGCGCTCCCCGGATACTGCTTGGCCATGGTCTGCCAGTGCTGCTTGACGAAGTCCCAGGCCGGCCCGCGTGAGTGCACGCCGCTCAGCATCGCCCGCATCAGGAATGGCGCGTCCTGGCTCCGCACCTCGCCGTTGATCGTGCGCTCGAGGGTCTGGGCAATGAGGGTGGGGTCGCGGAAGGCGCCCAGCGCGAAGAGGAAGCGCTGCTCCTCCTGCGGCGTGCGCGCGCTCCGGAAGCGCTGGAGAAACTCCGCGTACTCGGCGGCGCCCCCCACCGTCGCGATGATGGAAATGACCGCGGGCAGGATGTTCGGGTCGGCCGCGCGCTCATCGTCGACGTAGCGCGCGTAGAGCGCGCGGGCCTGGGCCTGCGTCTCCTCGTCGTTCCCCAGGGTGCCGAGCACCCGGATGACGTCGCCGCGGAGCTGCCGGATCAGCTCGCTTTCACCCGGCTCCGCCTCCCAGCCGAGACGGCCCGCCGCCAGCCCCATGCGGTGCCGGACAAAGCTCTCGAGGCCGCCGCGCGCGGACTCCGGGATCACCCGGTTGACGAAGGCGAGCGAGCCGGCGAGCACCGTCCAGACATTGCGGTCGGTCTCCTCGCGGAACTTCCCGGTGAGGTCGAGGTAGTCCACCGCGGACATGTGGCCGGCCTGCGTCACCGCGAACGCGTCGCTGACGACGTTGAAGCGTTCGATGGGCGCGATCCTCCCGACGGACCGCGCGAGCTTCCTGAGCATGGCGGGCGCGAAGGCGACCCGGTAGAAGCCATGGCCACCCGCGTTCGCCAGCGCCCAGTCGGGGGCGGAGGGCAGGGCCACGCGTGTCTCCGGCCCGTCGAGGAGCAAGCGCTTGTCCACCCAGCCTCCCTTCACCGACGCGCGGAGATTGATGGGGATGCGCCAGGGTGGCTCGCCCGCCGCGCCGGCGCCCGCGTCATCGCCGAGGTACAGGAAGCGCCGCTGGGAGAGCTTCACGCCGGTTCCGTCGGGCTCCACCGTCACCAGGGGATAGCCGCCGCGGAAGATCCACCCGTCCATGACCTCGGGAATGGGCTGCCCGGAGGCCGCCCCCAGCGCCTTCCAGAGATCGGTGGTCTCGGCGTTGGCGTACGGGTGCTCCCGCAGATATCGGCGCACGCCCTCGCGGAAGACTTCCGGGCCGAGATACTGCTCGAGCATGCGGAGCACGGAGGCGCCCTTCTCGTACGTGAGCAGGTCGAACATCGCCTCGCATTCCCTCGGCTCGCGCACGGGGAATTCGATGGGCCGGCTGGCGAGCAGCCCGTCCACCCCCATCGCGGCGGCGCGGGACACGCCGAAGTTCGTCCAGCGCTCCCACTCCTTCTTCCATGCGTCAACCGCGAGCATCTCCATGAAGGTGGCGAAGGCCTCGTTGAGCCAGATGCCGTTCCACCACGCCATCGTGACGAGGTCGCCGAACCACATGTGCGCCAGCTCGTGCGCCACGACGTCGGCCACGCGCTCGAGCTCGGCATGGGATGCGCTCTGCTCATCGGCGAGGAGCGCCGTCTCGCGGAACGTGATCGCGCCCAGATTCTCCATCGCGCCCGCCGCGAAGTCGGGGATGGCGAGAAGGTCCACCTTGTCGCCCGGGTACGGGACTCCGTAGTACTTCTCGAAAAAGTCGAGCGAGAACGCCGCGCAGTCGAGGGCGAAGCGGCCCAGGGGCGTCTTGCCCGGCACCGCCCACACCCGAAGGGGCGTGGGGCCCACCATGACCGGCGCCGTCGCCTCCAGCTCGCCCACCACGAAGGCCACCAGGTACGTGGACATCTTGATGGTGTCGCCGAAGCGGACGACCTTGCGCCCGTCCCCCGTCGGCTCCTCGGACACGATGGCGGTGTTGGAGATGGCGGTGAGGCGCTCCGGCACGACCAGGGTGACGGCGAACACCGCCTTGAACGCGGGCTCGTCCCAGCACGGGAAGGCGCGCCGCGCGTCGGTGGCCTCGAACTGGGTGGCCGCGATCGTGTGCGCACCGCCCGTCGCGTCCTTGTACGTGCTGCGGTAGAAGCCGTGGAGCTTGTCGTTGAGCGTGCCGGTGAAGCCGAGGACCAGCTGCCACGCGCCCGGAGCCAGGGGCGACGGGAACGATAGCCGGGCGCGCTCCTGCGCCTCGTCGAAGGCGGCGCTGCCCTGCACCACCGTGCCGCTCGCATCGCGCGCGGCCACCGATTGGATGGCGAGCTCGGCGGCGTTGAGCACCACGTCCGTCACCGGCTCGGCAATCGCGACGTACACGGTGGCCTCCCCGGTGAAGCGGGCGGCATCGAGATCGGGCGTGAGCCGGATCTCGTAGCGGCTGGGGACGACGGACGTCGGCAAACGATAGTCCATGACCGTGGAGGATACCAGAGTCGGCGTGGTCACACACTTGACATCGCTTCGTTGGCGGGCCCACACTCCGGGATCGTGAAAGATCTCGCGGACCGCGTGGCGGTGGTGACGGGCGGCGCGAGCGGCATCGGGCGCGCGCTCTGCCTCGCGTTTGCCGAGGCGGGCATGGACGTGGTGGTGGCGGACCTCGACGAGGCCGGCATGGCGGACACCGCCGCCGGCGTGGCCAAGAAGGGACGCCGCGCCATCACCGTCCGCACCGATGTGAGCCGTCTCCCCGACGTGCGCGCCCTTGCCGATCGCGCGTGGCACGACCTCGGCGGCGTCCACGTGCTGTGCAACAACGCCGGCGTCGCCCTGTGGGGCAGCCTCGACGGCGCGACCCACGCCGACTGGGAGTGGGCCATCGGCGTCAACCTGTGGGGCGTGATCCACGGCGTGGAGGCGTTCGTGCCGCGCATGATCGCCCAGCAGGCGGGTGGGCACGTCGTCAACACCGCGTCGATGGCCGGCCTCATCGCCTCCGAAGGGCTCGGCGTCTACAACACGACGAAGTACGCGGTGGTGGGGCTCTCCGAGACCCTCCAGAAGGATCTCCGCCGTCACGACATCGGCGTCTCCGTGCTCTGTCCCATGGGGGTCACGACGCAGATCCGTCAGAGCGCGCGGAACCGGCCGCCCGCTCTGCGCAATACCGGCGCGCCCGAATCCGGCGGTGAGGTGGAGCTGATCGGCCGCTACCTCTCCCCCGAGCAGGTGGCGGAGCGCGTGCTGCGCGCCGTCCTCGACAACCGTCTCTACGTGATCACTCACCCCGAGGGGCTCGAGCCCCTCCGCCGGCGCTTCGCCCGTATGGAGAAGGCCATCCAGGAGTCTCAGTAACCATGCGCTTCGAGCCAGTGGTCGGATGGGGTAAGCTGCCCGCGGGGTGGCGCTACGTCGAAGTAGCGGGCGTCGCGGTCGATGCGAAGGACCACGTGTACTGCTTCACCCGGGGCGAGCACCCGGTGATCGTATTCGACGCCGACGGCAACTTCCTCCGCTCCTGGGGCGAAGGGCAGATCCGGCGCGCCCACGGGATCTCGGTCGACGCCGAGGGCATGCTCTGGCTCACCGATGATCTGCACCACACGAGCCGCAAGTTCACGCCGGAGGGGAAGCTCCTCCTGACCATCGGCGATCCGGATACGCCGTCCACCCTTCAGGGCGGAAAGCCCTTCAACCGCCCCACCCACGTCGCGGTGTGCCCGAAGACCGGCAACCTCTACCTCTCCGACGGCTATGGCAATTCGCGCGTCCACAAGTACGCGCCCGACGGCACGCACGTGCACTCGTGGGGCGAGCCGGGCACCGATCCCGGCCAGTTCAATCTGCCCCACAACATCACCACCGACCGGAACGGCCTCGTCTACGTGGCGGACCGCGAGAATCATCGCGTCCAGATCTTCGACGGCGACGGGCGCTATCAGGGGCAGGTCAACAACCTGCACCGGCCCTGCGGCCTCTACACCGACAAGCGACAGGGCGATCTGCTCTTCATCGGCGAGCTAGGATCGGCGATCCCGGTGACCGACCACACGCCCAACATCGGGCCGCGCGTCACCGTGCTCGACGCCAAGGGCCAGCGCGTGGCGCGCTTCGGGGGACAGTTCGCGGGCGAGAAGCCGGGAGAGTTCACCGCCCCGCACAGCGTCGTCGTCGACTCGCGGGGGAACGTCTACGTCTCCGAGGTGTCCTGGACGGCGAAGGGCAGCCTGGAGAGCCCTCCGCGCGAGATCCGGTCGCTGCAGAAGTTCCGGAAAGTCGACTAGCCGGACCTCCGCGGACGGGGGAGAGCGGGGGCCATTTCGAGGGCCCCGCTGATGGTCGATCTAAATCGGCCGCACCCGCCCGAAATGGTGCCGCAAGAGCGGCGCCCAGGCCTCGATGGGCTCGGTGACCTTGTCGGGCATCTTGGCGAGGTCGTCCCACCGGCGTAGCCGCACCGCATCCGCCATCCAGGGGTGCTGTGCACGCCGGGCCGCATCGTCGGTCGTCATCGCGCCGCCCTGAAGCGTCATCGTGAAGCGCGAGCCCGGCGTGAGCGCGTCGTAATAGCCAGGCTCGGTCGCGCAGAGATAGCGCTTGGCCTCCGCGTGCATGCGGACGAGCCAGGCGACCCGGGCGGGCACCCACGGGGCGATCAAGTCCGCGCCCACCTCGTGATGGCCCCGCGCCCCCGCCGCCGCGCCCCGCGTCTGATCCTTCTGGTCGAGAATCTCGCGGGGATCGACGGCGAAGCGACCCACGTCGTGGAGCAAGGAGGCCAGCTGCAGGTCTTCGTCGGCGCCCGCCTCTCGCGCGAGCTCCGCGCACTGGAGCGAGTGGGCGAGCTCGGTGACCGGCTCGCCGCCGTAGAGGCGGGCCGCCGATCCCAGGAAAGCCTCGAGCAGCCGATCGGCCATGGTGGGCGTAGCGCCCATGGCGTGAGTGTACCGACGCGCCCGCCGACGCGAAAAGCTACTTTCCCGCGAGGGGGGATCGCCCCTATACTGCGCCTGCGCGCCAGGAGCGCGCGTCACGCCACGGCCGCGACGTCAGTGGCCCAGCCAAAGGAGACGAGCGCATGCCGGTAACGGTGAAGTTGATGGAAAACGGTCCGCTCATCGTGAACGGGGAGTGCGAGCTGCAAGACGCGCAGGGCAATCCCCTGCCCTCGAAGGGGCAGCAGTTCGCCCTGTGCCGCTGCGGGGCCTCTGCCAACAAGCCCTACTGCGACGGCGGCCACAAGAAGGTCGGCTTCAAGAGCTAGCTCGAGCCGCCCGGCTTCACCATCTCCTGCGGGCGCACGAGGCGGTCGAACTCCTCCGCCGTGACGTAACCAAGGGCCAGCGCGGCCCCGCGGAGGGTGGTCCCGTCCTTGTGCGCCCGTTTTGCGATCTGCGCCGCGCGGTCGTATCCGATATGCGGGGCCAGCGCGGTGACCAGCATCAACGAGTTGCCCAGGTGGTCGGCGATCCGCTCCGGCCGCGGCTCGATCCCTTCCGCGCAGTGGACCCGGAAGGATTCCACCGCGTCGGCGAGCAAGCGGGTGCTGCGCAGCAGGTTCGACACGATCAGCGGTTTGTAGACGTTCAGCTCGAAGTTCCCCGACGCGCCGCCGATGCCCACCGCCACGTCATTACCGCTCACCTGCGCGCATACCATGGTGAGAGCCTCGCACTGGGTGGGATTGACCTTGCCCGGCATGATGCTCGAGCCCGGCTCGTTCTCGGGAATCGTGATCTCGCCTAGCCCGGAGCGCGGGCCCGAGGCCATCCAGCGCACGTCGTTGGCGATCTTGGTCAGGGAGCCCGCGAGGGTGCGCAGCGCCCCCGAGGCCTGGAGATCGGCCTCGTGCGAGGCGAGGGCCTGGAACTTGTTGGGGGCGCTCGCGAACGCGCGACCGGTCAGGCGCGCGAGGGCCGCGGCGACCCGCTCCCCGAAGTCCGCGGGGGCGTTGAGACCGGTGCCGACGGCGGTGCCGCCGATGGCCAGCTCACCGAGCGCGGGGAGGCCGACCCGCACGCCCGCGAGCGCGTGATCGAGCATCGCCACCCATCCGGAGATCTCCTGACCGAGCGTGATCGGCGTCGCGTCCTGGAGATGGGTTCGGCCAATCTTGACGATGTCCGCGAAGGCCCGCGCCTTGGCGTCGAGCGCGCCGCGGAGCGCGGCGACGGCGGGGAGCAGATGGCCCTCGAGCTGCTCGAGCTCCGCCACGTGCATGGCGGTGGGAAACACGTCGTTGGAAGACTGCGAGCGGTTCACGTCATCGTTCGGGTGCACCGGCTTCTTCGACCCGAGCACGCCGCCCAGCAGCTCGTTGGCCCGATTGGCGATCACCTCGTTCGCGTTCATGTTGGTCTGGGTGCCGCTGCCCGTCTGCCAGACCACCAGCGGGAAGTGCTCGTCCAGCGTGCCCGCGATCACCTCGTCGGCGGCGCGGAGGATAGCGTCGGCCTTGTCGGCGGGCAGCAGGCCCAGCTCGCGATTGACCTGGGCGCAGGCCTTCTTGACGAGCCCCAGGGCGCGGATGAACTCGCGGGGAAAGCGCTCACCTCCGATCTTGAAGTGCTCGAGGGAGCGCTGGGTTTGTGCGCCCCAGTAGCGGTCGGCGGGCACTTCGATGGGACCCATGGTGTCGGTCTCGGTGCGAGTCTTCATGTCGCGCAGCATAGCACTGCGGTAAGCTCGCCGGCATGAGCCAGACCTGGACGCTCGTCAATCCCGCCACCGAGGAACCCTACCGCGAGATCATCGCCATCTCCGAGCCCGAGCTGGCCGCCACCGTGGTGCGCGCGCGCCACGCCCAGCGCGACTGGCGGCAGACGCCGGTGGCCGAGCGGGTGAAGATCGTCGCGCAGATGGTGCCGGCCTTCCGCGCCCAGGCGGATCAGGTCGCGCTCGAGATCACGCGGCAGATGGGCAAGCCCATCCAGCAGGCGCGGAACGAGATCAACACCATGATCGACCGCACGGAGACGATGTGTCGCCTCGCAGAGTCCGCCCTCGCCGACGAAGCCCTGCCGCCCAAGGAAGGCTTTGATCGTTTCATTCGCCACGAGCCGCTCGGCGTCGTGCTCGACATCGCGGCGTGGAACTATCCCCTGCTCATCGCGGTCAACGTGATCGTGCCCGCTCTCCTTGCGGGCAACGCGGTGCTCGTCAAGCACGCCCGCCTCACGCCGCTCTGCGCCGACCACTTCGTGACCGCCTTCGCCCGGGCCGGACTCCCCGCCGGCCTCATCGCCGCCACTCCCATGGACCACGCGCTCGCCGAGAAGGTGATCCGCTCGGGTCAGGTGGACTATGTCTCCTTCACCGGCTCGGTGGAGGGCGGGCGCGAGATTCACGGGCACGTGGCGAGCCGCTTCATCGACGCGGGCCTCGAGCTCGGGGGCAAGGACCCGGCCTACGTCGCCGACGACGCCAACTTCGACTTCGCGGTGGAGAACCTGGTCGACGGCGCGTTCTACAACGCGGGCCAGAGCTGCTGCGGCCTCGAGCGCATCTACGTGGCCCGCTCGCTCTTCGAGCGCTTCGTGGAGGCCTATGTCGCGCTGGTCCGACAGTACCGGATGGGCGATCCGGAGGATGCCGCCACCACCCTCGGCCCGTGCGCCCAGAAGAAGGTCGTGACCACGGTGCAGAGCCAGGTGGCCCAGGCTCGCGCGGCGGGCGCGCGCGTGCTCACCGGCGGCACACCCTGGAAGGGCCGCGGCTACTTCTGCGAGCCCACCGTCCTGGTGGACGTCAATCACGGCATGAGCGTGATGTGGGAGGAGAGCTTCGGCCCCGTCATCGGCCTCATGCCCGTCGCCGACGACGCGGAGGCGGTGCGGATGATGAACGACAGCCCCTACGGGCTCACCGCGTCGGTCTGGACCGAGGACGCCGCGCGCGCGGTGCGTCTCATGGATCAGCTGGAGGCGGGCACCGTGTACGCCAACCGCTGCGACTACCTGGACCCGCTCCTGCCCTGGGTCGGGGTCAAGGACAGCGGCAAGGGCTGCTCGCTCTCCCATCTGGGATTCCAGCACCTCACCCGCCCCAAGAGCTTCCACCTGCGGACGCGCACCGCCTGACGCGGGCCGCGCCGTCACGGCACGGGCAGATCGTCCGGCGCCATCCGGCCCAGGATCTCAAAGGTGCCGTCGCCGTGCGGCGAGAGCACGAGCATCTCGCCCTCCGCCACGTCGACCCCGGTGACCGCGCGGATGGTGAACTGGTGGGTGACGAGGACGAGGTTGCCGCCGGTGGGCACGGTGGCGGCGATCCGGTGAATCTCGGCGGTGCGCTCGGCCTGGAGCACCGGATCGCTCTCCGAGGACTGCAGCGGCAGCCACGGTGTCGGCTCGCCGAAGGCCAGGCGCGCCGTGTCGAGGCAGCGGCAGTACGGGCTCGAGAGCACCCGCCCCACCGGGATCGCGCGGAGCCGGAACGCCTCGCGGATCTTGCGGGCGTCGGCCCGCCCCGCGTCGGTGAGATTGCGCTGGCGCGAGCAGTCGGACAGCGGGACGCCCCCTTGGTCACGCTGGCTCATGTCGGTGGCCGCGTGCCGGATCAGGATCACCTGCGTGCCCGCGCGGAGCAGGCCCCACGCGGGATCTTCTTGTGCCGCGGCGGGCAGGAAGAGCGCGAGCACGCCCAGCGCGAGCCCCAGCACGAGCGCGCGCCGGCGTGGAATCATGACGACGAGGATACGACGGGCCACGGAGTCACGCTACCGCGGCAGGGGTCGGAGGAGCAGCCGCGCGCCCACCGCGAGCGCGGCCAGGCCGATGACCGCCACGAAGCTTCGCGCCGCCCGCTCGCCGAGGAGCCCACTCACCACCGGTCCGAGAAAGATCGCGGCGTCCGTGCCCACCCGATAGAGCGCGGTGCGCCAGGCGAGCCCCTCCACGCCGCCGCGGGCGCGCGCGATCCCGAGCGGCAGCATCCAGCCCGCGAGCCCCAGGCCCAGGCCCGCGCAGCCCGCCACGAAGAGCGGATAGCTCCCGAGCCCCGTGCCGATGGCGCCGAGCCCCAACACCAGGGTCATCGCCGCGAGCACGGGGAGCCGGCCCACCCGGTCGGCGAGACGCCCGGCCGGCAGAAGGGCGATCAAGTCCACGACCTGGGCGAGGGCAAGGAGCAGCGAGATTCCTCCGCGTTCGAGCCCGAACTCGCGCGTGCCCCGCAACGGGACGAGGAACTGGCTCACCGACGACCAGGCAAAGGCCATGGTGACCCCGACTGCGAGCATGAGCCAGAACACGCGGGCGCCGCGCCGGGGCGCGCCCGTGGTGGACGCGGTCGCCGCCGCCCGCGCGGGCGGCGGTGTCGGCGGAAAACGGCGCAGGATCGCGCGCCCCACGAGCGCGCTCACGATGAGCGGCGAAGACGCCACCGCCAGCGAGAGATTCCACGGCCAGCTCGCCGGCAGTGTGCCGACGACGAGCAGCCCGCCGAGGATGCCGAGCATGCCCGAGAACTCGAAGGTGTTCAGGCGAAGCGACGCATCCGCCCCCCTGTCGTCGAGGAGGATCGCGGTGAGACCGCCGACCATCAGCAGCGTGTGCCCCACCCCCATGAGCGCGCGGCCCAGCACGAGCCACGTAAAGTTGCCGCCGACGGTAACGCAGGCGAGCCCGATCGACAGGAACACCGGCGAGAGCACCAGGCTCAGCGCGACGTGCCGGGCCGCGATGAGCCCGGCCGGCATCGCCCCCGCCATGCGCGCGAAACCGAACGCGCCCGCGACCACGCCGAGCTGCCAGTCGGCGAGCCCGCGGGTGCGCGCGATGTCGGGGAGCACGGGGCCGAAGGCGCCGACGAGGAACGTGTTGCCGAGGATCACCAGGCAGAGCAGCGTGGTGCCGCTCAGGGCGTGAATGGGTGGGCGTCTCCGAAGGGGTAGAACGGCGGCATGTCCTTGCTCGGGCGCATGGTGAAGCGCGGCGGACGCTTCTCGAGGAACGACGTGACGCCCTCGTAGGCGTCGGGGGAGCGGCCCATGTACTCCATGGCACGCGAGTCGAGGCGATGGCCCGCCATCGGGTGATCCGCGCCCAGCAGGGTCCACATCATTTGCCGGGCCAGCGCCACCGACACCGCGGACGTGTTGTCCGCAATCTCGCGGGCGAGGGCCCACGCGGTGGGTAGGAGCGCATCCGGCTCGACGACACGGCTCACGAGCCCACTGGCGAGCGCCTCGGCGGCGGGAAAGACGCGGCCGGTGTATACCCACTCGGCGGCCTGGTTGATCCCCACCACGCGCGGCAGGAACCATGTGCTCGCGGCCTCGGGCACGACGCCACGGCGGCTGAACACGAAGCCCATGCGCGCGGCCGACGACGCGATGCGGATGTCCATCGGCAGCGTCATGGTCGCCCCGAACCCCACCGCCGGGCCGTTGATGGCTGCAATGACCGGCTTCTTGAGGGCGTAGACGCGCAGGGTGAAGAGTCCGCCACCGTCGCGGTGCGGCGCCCCGGGATCCGCATCGGGCCGGGCCGCGCGGTCGAACGTCTTTCCGCCCGCGGAGAGATCCGCGCCCGCGCAGAAGGCGCGGCCCGCCCCGGTGACGATCACCGCGCGCACGGCGTCGTCGGCATCGGCGCGCTCCAGCGCCTCCAGCAGCTCGGCGAGCATCGTGCGCGTGAGCGCATTGAGCTTGGCGGGCCGGTTGAGGGTCAGCGTGAGCACGCCGCCCTCCACCACGTACAGGATCTCAGCGAACGCCATCGATCAGGCGCCTGGCCGCTCGTCGCCGGAGCTGTCCTCACCCGCCTCGGCGTCTTCCTCCTCCTCGGCCGCCTTCAACTTGCGGAACACCGTCTTGGGATCGATGCCGAGGAGCTTCGCGGTCAGCGTCTTGTTGCCCCGGGTCATGCGGAGCGTCTCCTCGAGCATGCGCTGCTCGACGTCCGCCAGCGGCGTGCCGACCCGGATGCGCAGAACCCCGTCCGCGCCCTCGCCCTCGCCCGGCGCGGGACGCTCGAGCACGATCGCGCGGGCGGTGACCTTGTCGGGAAGGTCTCCGACCTCCACGGTCTGGCCACGGGCCAAAACCACGGCCCGCTCCACCACGTTCTCCAGCTCCCGCACGTTACCCGGCCACGCGTAGCTCTCGAAGCAGCGGAGGGCGTCCTCCGAGAAGCCAACGAGACTCCGGTTGTTCTTGGCCGAATAGATCCGAAGGAAGTGCTGGGCGAGCACCGGCACGTCCTCGCGCCGCTCGCGCAGTGGCGGCGCCGTGATCGTGATGACGTTCAGCCGATAGAAGAGGTCCTCGCGGAAGCGCTTCTCCGTGACGAGCGTCGTGAGATCCTGGTTGCTCGCGGCCACGATGCGGACGTCGACCTTGTTGGTCTTGGTGCCCCCGAGGCGCTCGAACTCGCCTTCCTGCAGCACTCGAAGGATCTTGGGCTGGGTCACCGGGGAGAGATCGGCGACCTCATCGAGGAACAGCGTTCCGCCGTCGGCCAGCTCGAAGCGGCCCTCCTTGCGCCCGGCCGCCCCCGTGAAGGCGCCCTTCTCGTAGCCGAACAGCTCGGATTCCAGCAGAGTCTCAGGGAGTGCCGCGCAATTGACTGCCACGAAAGGCCCATTGCGCCTGGGGGAGCGATCATGGATGGCCCGGGCGAAGAGCTCCTTGCCCGTACCGCTCTCCCCGTGGATGAGGACGGTGGCGGAGCTGTTGGCGACCTGCTCGAGCAGGGTCATCGTCGACCGGAACATCGGGCTCACTCCGATGAGGTTGCCCTGGGCGAGGAGATCGTCCAGGCGGCGCTGGAGGGCGCGGTTCTCCGCGATCAGCTCCCGGCGCTCGAGCGCCTTGCGGATGACCCGGATCAGCTGGGCGCGCTGGAAGGGCTTGGTGAGGAAGTCCACCGCCCCGTCCTTCATCGCGGTGACCGCCTCCTCGACGGTCCCGAACGCCGTCAGCATGATCACGTCCACGTCCGGCTGCGCCGCTTTCACCTCCCGCAGCAGCTCGAGCCCGTTGAGGCCTGGCATGCGGAGGTCCGACAGCAAGAGGTCGACCCCGCCTTCGCGCAAGCGCTCCATCGCGGCCTGGCCGTCGGGCGCGAGCAGCACGCTGTAGCCCTCGCGGGCCAAGGTGCGCTCGAGGCTCTGGCGGACGGCGGGATCGTCGTCGGCGACCAGCAGGGTGGGCGGCGGGCTCTCAGCAGGCATGCTCGGGTCTCTTGATCGGGACGGTGATGGTAAACGTCGCCCCCCCGCCGGGACGACTCGACCACTGGATCTGGCCACCGTGCTCCTCGGCGATCTGGCGCGTGATGGACAGGCCGAGGCCGGTGCCCTGGGGCTTGGTGGTGAAGAACTGCTCGAAGAGCCGGCTGGCGACCTCGTCGTTGATGCCCGGTCCGCTGTCGCTCACCGCGATCTCCACGTTGTCCTCGACCCGGCGGGTCGTCACGGTGAGGCTCCCACCCTGTGACAGCGCCTCGAGCCCGTTCTTGATCAGGTTGAGGACGGCCTGGCGCAGCAGGGAGCGGTCGATCGCCATCGGCGGAACGGAGGGGTCGGTCTCCGCCCTCAGGGTGATGCCCTGCCGGGAGGCGAGCGGGCGCACGAAGTCGATGAGCGCCGACACCATGTCGTTCACCGAATCCTCCTCGAACTGAGGGCGTGGAAAGCGCGCGAACGCGAGGTATTCCTCGGTCAAGGCGTCGAGCGCGCCGACCTGGTCGCGGATCGCGCTCACCAGCCCCCTGGCCTCCACCATCTCCGCCTCGGAGCGCCCGCCCACGATGTCGCCCAGCATCTCGGCGTTGAGGCCGATGGCGGCGATGGGGTTGCGCACCTCGTGGGCGACCTTCAGGGAGAGCCGGCCCACCGTGGCCATGCGCTCGGCCACCACCAGCTCCTGCTGCGCGGCCTGGAGCCGCGTGAGCGTGCCCGTCAGCTCCGCGTTGAGCCGTTCGACCTCGGTCCGGCCGCGCCGCTCGCGCTCGGCGACGTGGGCCACCGCGAAGGCGGGAAGCCCGAAGAAGGCCACCAGGATCATCACCGGCACCCAGCCGACCCAGGGGGGCACGAGCCACGAGGACGTGGCGTAGAGCAGGCCGGCGATCAGTGTCACCAGCATGCCCACGGCGCGACCGAAATAGTAGGCATTGATCGCCACCAGCGGGAAGAAGAGCAGGTAGTAGAGGCTGTCGCCGCCGCCGGTGAGGTACAGCAGCGCGAACACGAGGAGGAGATCCACCGCGAGGGCGCCGCTGAAGATGAAGCGGGTCGCGCGCGGGTTCACCGTGACCCACATGAGGATGCACGCCTTGTACGCGGCGAACCATAGCACGAGCGAGAAGACGTCGAAGCGGTAGCGGGGCCGGAGGGGGGCGAGGCCGAGGGTCGCCAGGCCGCCCACCATCACCACGGCGAGGAGAAAGGCGAACACGCGCTCGTCCCGCTCGAGGAGCCGGACGACCGCGGACCAGGGTCTACGCGGGAGGGGGGTCATGCCATCGCTCCGCCGCTCACTATAGCGCGGCCGGCGGTCATTTCGCCCCACCCGCCACCGGCGCCACCGGCGTGGGCGTGGCGGTGATGGCGGCGGCCGCGCGCGCCTCTTCGCGTCTCAGCAGCGGGAGCGCCAGGAGGGGGACGAGCCCGATCAGGCTCGCGAGAATCATCAAGCGGCCGAGCCCGGCGTAGTCCTCCTGCGTGACCGCGAACACCGTGTTGAGATAACGCGTCCCCAGCTCGCTGGCGGAGAGCGCCAGGTTCATGAGCGACGCCATCACCGCGAACATGGTCGCCTCTGCGCCCTCCGGGGCCGATTTGGCGATCAGCACGAGCATGGGCACCATGGCGAGCTGGCCCAGCGGCGCCGAGATGGTGGTGTCGATGAACGCGAAGGCGCGGGGTGACAGCCCGAGCCACTCGTTGACGCCGTAGAAGAGCCCGATCGTCGGAAGCGAGAGAAGAAATCCCGCAATGGTCACCCAGAAGATCGTGAAGCTCACCGGCCGACGCGTGATGGTCTTGCGGAAGACGAGGAGGCCGGCCAGGCTCAGCACCGAGCTCACCTGGGCAAGGAGACCGAGGAATTGCTGGTCGAAGCCCAGGTGGTCAATGGCCCAGTAGCTATAGCCCTGCCCCACGCCGGGCACCGCCCGGAAGAGGAAGATCACGAAGGCGGAAATCGCCACCGCCCGCGACAGCCCGATCTGCCGCAGCAGCACCACGATGAGGACCGCCGACACCGTGAGCACGATTTCCTGCGTGAATGGGACGTCGAGCAGCTCGAGGCCCACGCTGAACGCCGCATAGGCGAGACCCACCCCCAGCACGAGGCGCGTGCGTCCTCCCGCGAGCGGACCATCGGTGGGAGGCGCGGCCGGCGCCGCGGGAGCGGCGGGGCGCGGCGCCACCCGGATGAACAAGGCGGCCATCGCCACCACCACCGGCAACACGGCGGCGATCGCGAATACCGGACGCGGCCCCAGCGCGGCGGCGACGAGGCCGCTCGCGTAGCCCACGCTGATGGTCCCCACGAGTAACGCGACCCGCCCCAGGGTCTGGACCTGCGCGACCTCGTCGTCGTTCCGCGCCACCTCCACCGAGAGCGCGTCGGCCACCACGTCTTGGATCATGAAGCCGATCACCACGAGCAGCATCGCCGCCAGGTATCCGTCGCGTGTCGACACGCTCCACGCCACCAACGCATAACCGACGACGGAGCAGAGGGCGCCGAGGATCAGATATGCCTTCCGGCGGCTGCCGAGAATCGGAAAGGCATCGGATGCGACGCCCACGATCATCTTCATGCTCCAGGGCAGCCCGAGCCAGAATCCGATGCCCGCGGCCTCCGCCGGCGTGAGCTTGAGTGCGTCCTTCTGGAAGTAGAGCGCGGCCACCGCAGTGATGCCGCTGGCACCCCAGGCGAAATAGGTGACGAGGATCGGAACATATGCGGCGCGAAAGGTGCCGAATAGTCGCTGGAGGAGCCCGCGACGGGCCGGAACCGTGCTGAATACGGTCTCCGTCGAGTCGGGCATGGCCTTAGTCTAGCGCAGGGCGCGACGCCGACCTTGAAGCCGCCGCCGGCCGCCGGGTAGGGTCACGACATGCCTCTTGTCGGCTCCGCCGTGCTCGCGATCTGGAACGACATCGCGCCGGGTGGCGATGCCGAGTTCGATCACTGGCACACCAGTGAGCACATTCCGGAGCGCGTGGGCGTCCCGGGCTTCCTGCGCGGCCGCCGCTACAACGTGATCGCCGGTCAGCCGACATACTTCACCCTCTACGAGACCGATTCCGTGTCCGTGCTGCAGAGCCCGGACTATCTGGAGCGGCTCAACGCGCCGACGCCGTGGACGTCCAAGTGCATCCAGCTCTTCCGTAACAATCGTCGCACCGCCTGCCGCACCACCGTGTCCCTCGGTGCGGGGATGGGCGGCGTGCTGGCCACGCTCGAGCTCGGCCCGCGCGCCGGTCGCGATGACGGGCTGCGCGCCTGGCTCAGCAGCACCGCGCTGCCCGCTGCCGCGGAGCGCGCCGGCATCGTGGGGGCGCATCTCTGCGAAGCCGACGTCGACATGACGATCGTTCGCACTGCGGAGAAGAAGCTTCTGGAGAAGCCGGACACCCTCGCGCGCTGGGTGGTCATGGTGGAAGGGCTCGACCCAGAGCTCGTCGAGGGCGCCGTGCGCGCCCTGCTCGATACCGAGCACCTCACGCGGCACGGCGCGGCGCCCGACGTCTCCCTTTCTCTCTACCGTCTGGTCTACGCGCTCGCCCGCTGAGCGGGCCGCGCTCACGGGGGCGTCGGTCGGCGGCGGTGCCAGTCGGTGGCCTGCTCGTACGCGTGACCCGCGCGTAGCACCGTCGCCTCGTCGAAGGGCCGGCCCACGATCTGGGCCCCGATGGGCAGTCCGTCGAGGGATGCGCCGCACGGCAGCGCGAGCACGGGCAGGCCGAGGCCATTCCAGGGCCGCGTGAGCCGCGAGAAACGACCCATCCGCGCGGCGATGGCTTCGCCGTCGCCGGCGGTGACCTCGGCGAGCGCGGGGGCCGCCGTGGGCGTGACGGGCGTGAGCACGAGATCCGCCTCGTCGAAAACGTCCTGGACGAACTCGCGTGTCAGCCGCGCCCGTAGCCGTAGGGCCTGCAGATAGTCGTGGGCGCTGATGCGCTCGCCGACTTCGAGCCGCGCGCGCACCGCGGGCTGCAGCTCGTGGGGACGCTCGCGCAGGATGCGGGTGTGGACCACCGTGCTCTCCGCGCGCGCCACGATTCCACTCACATCGTGGATCACTTGCGGATCAGGCAGGCGCAGCGGCTCGACCCGTGCGCCCAGCCGCTCCAGCGCGCGGGCCATCTCTTGCACGGCGCGCGCCACGTCCGGCGCCACGCCATCGAAGTAGTAGTTGTCGGCCAGCGCCACGCGGAGCCCGCGGATCGGCCGCTCGAGCCCGGCGAGATAGTCGTCGACCGGGCGGGCACTCGCGGTGGCGTCCGCGGGATCCTCCCCCGCGATGACCTCGAGCATCAGAGCGACGTCCTGCACCGTACGGGCCATGGGCCCGATGTGATCCATGGACCACGAGAGCGGCATCGCGCCCGCTCGGCTCACGCGGCCGTACGTGGGCTTGAGTCCCACGATCCCGCAGCACCCCGCGGGCAGCCGGATGGACCCGCCGGTGTCGGTGCCGAGCGCGCCCAGCGCCAGCGCCGCCGCGACCGCCGCGCCGGAGCCGCTGGACGAGCCGCCGGACACGTGCCCCATCCGCCACGGATTCTGCACGTCGCCGTGGTGGGCGTTGTCGCCATAAGGGCCCATGGCGAGCTCGGCCATGTTGAGCTTGCCCAGCGTGATCGCGCCGGCGTCGGTCAGCCGCATCACCGCGGTGGCGTCGCGCTCGCACACGAAGTACTCGGCGGTCTTGCTGCCGCATGAGGTCGGCAGAGGCGCGATGCGGAAGAGATCCTTGTGGGCGAGGGGCACCCCGTGCAGGGGGCCGAGCCAGCGTCCCGCCATGGCGTCCGCTTCCAGCGCCTGAGCGCGCGCGAGCGCGCCGGTCCGGTCCACCGTGATGAAGGCGCGGATGCGCGGGTCCAACCGCTCGATGCGCGCGAGACAGTCGCGCGTGATCTCGAGCGGCGAGATCTTGCGCGCCCGGACTGCCGCCGCGAGCGCGACCAGGGTCCAGCCCGTCATGCGGGTCGCGCCTCGCGCCGATCACCCGCCGGGGCGCCCGCTTCCAGCGCCGCCGCGAAGCGCGACGGCTCCTCGGCGATCGCCAGATCCGCCTCCGCCCGCTCGATGAGCGCCGCCATGCTCGCGGCCTCGGCCCGCGCGGGATCCGGCCCCGGCGCGCTCATGGGGTGACCTCGACGTACGCGTCCCGTGTGATCCAGTTCATCGCTCCGAATCCTCCTACGAAGTACGCGCCGGTCACCTCGAGGCGCCAGAACGCGAAGTCGGCGAAGTCCACCCACATCGCGGCGCTGGGATGCTGCGCCAGGTAGCGCGCGCGATCCGCCCCTGCCTCGCTGGGGGCGAGGCGGTGGGCCTCGCCGAGCACGGTGACGCGGGGGGCGGCGAGCGGATCGTCCACGGGCTCGGACGGGGTGACGAGCAGGCTGGCCCGTGGATCGGCTTCGAGGTTTTTCGTGTGCAGAGCCAGCCCGCTGATGAGAAACACCGGGCGGCCTCCCTCGTCCGCGGCGTAGGGCGTCACCGAGCCGAACGGAAAGCCGGGGCGCTGCCGGGAATGGGTGGCGAGTGCGCCGACCCGCCCCGCGTGCACGAGGGCGCGCGCCCGCGCCGCGAACGAGGGCTCCGAGGGTCGGCTCATGGTCCGGTCTCGACTCTACCACCGGCGCCGGTGAGACGGTCGGCGAGCGCGGCCGCGCTCGGCGCCACGATCACCGTCAGCGGTGTCTGGCGGTTGCGGAGTGTGAGCTCGTGCCGCGCGAGATCGCTGACGTCGAGGCGCGCCCGCACCGCCACGTCGCTCGAGATCACCAGCTCGCAGCCGTAGTCCTTGGTGAGTGCCTCGAGGCGGGCGGCGACGTGCACGGTGTCCCCTACCGCGGTGAGATAGACGGCCTGACCGTACCCCATGCCGCCCACGACGGCGGGCCCCACGTGGATGCCGATGCCCAGCCGGAGCGGGGCGTCGAGCTCATCCCCCAACGCCTCGCTGAGATCGCGCACCCGCGCCACCATCCCGCCCGCGGCGGCCAGCGCTTCCGCGCAGCCCACGTCGCCCCCCCGCTCCACGCCGAAGAGGGCCATGACGCCGTCGCCAGTGAACTGATTGACGAGACCACCCGCGTCGGCGATCGCGCTGCCGACGGCCTCGAAGTAGCGATTGAGGAAGAACACGACGTCGTACGGGAGCTTGTGCTCGGCCAGCCGCGTGAAGCCGCGGAGATCCGCGAAGAGCACGGCCACCTCGCGCTCGCGTCCGTGACGGGCGCCCACCTGCAGCGCGGCGTCGCGCGGCGCGAGGACCGCGGGCAGGAGGGGCACGACCGCGAGGTCGCGCGTCGGCCGAAGCTGGCAGGCGAGCCGGACATTCCCGGGCGCGCCCAGCCGCTCGAGCACGCGCCGCTCGTCGACGCTCGGCGGGGGCAGGTCGCGCACTGCCCCGAGCACGCGGATGCGGCACGTGGAGCAGCGGCCGCGGCCGCCACACACCGAGGCGTGGGGCACGCGACCGAAGCGGCTGGCCTCGAGCACCGACCACCCGCGCGGCACGACCACCTCGCGGCGACCGGGATAGCTGACCCGAATCGAGTCGCCCCGGCGCCGGAGCGCCCGCACCCCGCGGGCGGCGAGCACGCCCGCGAGCGCGAGCCCGTAGGTCGCCAGGGCAAGGCGAAAGACGCGGGCCGGCGCGGCGCGCTGCTCCGCGGTGACCGGCGCCGGCGTCCGCACGAGACCTTCCGCGAAGCCCGGTGTCGTCCGCGCAATGGTCGCAACCTCCCGGGCGCCGGCCGCGAAGCCGAGCAGCGCGAGCACCGGGATGAGCAGCGCGAGCGCGTACAGGGGCTGCGACACCCGCCCGTACCAAGGCCGGAAGCGCAGCCAGAAATGCACCCCCACGCAGCCGTGCGTCCATGCGATGAGGAGCAGGAGTACCTGCCGGAGTCCCGCCTGAGGGTCGACCACCCAGAGAAAGAGCATCGTGCGCGCGTACGACGGAGTCGTCCCGAGGAGCGCATCGGCCAGGCGCGTGCCGGACATGTGAAAGAGCAAGATGGGCGGGATGGCGAGGCCGAGGACAAGCTGCGCGGCTTCCCACGGGGGCGTTCGGAGCGTGCGGCGGCGGTAGAGCGACCAGAGCCCGAGGCCGAGATGGGTCGCAAACGCGCCGTAGAGGAGCACCGTTCCCGCAGCGCTCCGCCAGACGACCAGGGCCCACGTGAGCCCCGTCTCCATCGCCTCATACGAGATCAGGCCCAGCGCGTGGTTGACGAGGTGGGAGACGACATACGCGAACAGGGCCAGCCCCGCCGCGAGCCGCAGCCTCCGGATCAGCGGCGCCGCGGCGACCGGCACTAGAGCGGGCTCTGGCCGGACGCCTTGTCGAGGAAGCGCAGCAGCGCGCGATTGAACTCCTCGGGCTGCTCGAGGTTGGAGAGGTGCGACGCCGAGCGCAATATCGCCAGCTCGGCCGATGGGAGAGCGGCGTGAATGTCGCGGGCCATCTCCACCGGCGTTCCCGGATCCTCCTCGCCGACGATGACCAGCGCGGGGCACGCGACCGCGCCGAGGCGATCGGTGACGTTGATCTTGGGGAGGGCGTGGCAACAGCCGATGTAGCCCTGGGGCGGCGTGTTCCGGATGAGCGCCCCCACCCGCGTCATCATGTCCTTCCGCCGGGCGCGGAACGGCGCGGTGAACCAGCGGGCCAGGGTGGGCTCGACGTGCGGATCCATGCCCTTGGCTTCGGTGGTGCGGATGCGCTCTTCCCAGATGGCACTCGCCGCCGCCGGATAGCGGCTCGTGGTGTCGCAGAGCACGAGGCTCTTCACCATCTTGGGATGCTTCAGCGCGTACACCTGCCCGATCATCCCGCCCATCGAGAGGCCCACGAAGTGGGTCTCGGTAATCCCGAGCCCACCCAGCAAGGCGTGAAGATCGTCGGCAAGCTGCTCGAGCGTGTACGCGCCCGCCGGCGCGCTCGTCCCGCCGTGGCCGCGCGTGTCGTAGCGAAGGACGCGATAGCGCGAATGGAGCGCGGTCACCTGATCGTCCCACATCGCGAGGCTGCAGGCCAGCGAGTGGCTGAACGTCACGACCGGCCCCTGCCCCTCGAGCTCATAGTTGATGTCGATGCCGTTGGCGGCGAGCTTCATCGAATCCTCTCCTTCACTCGCGTGTCGCGGTGCTCGGGCAGATCTGGTTGTACGCGCAGAACCGGCAGGTCTGGTAGCCGGGCGTGGCCTCGAAGCGCCGCGCCCGGATACCCGCCGATGCCTCGAGTATCGCCCGCTCCGCGTCCGCCAAGTCCTGCTCGGTGGGCACGTGGCGCCCGGCGAGCCCCGACTCGAGAAAGCGAAGTTCCACCCGAGCCGGCAGCCGCCCCGTCGCGTGCCGATGGGCCAGAGCATACATCTTCAGCTGGAGGCTCTGCCGGGCCCGGCGGTCGGCGACCTTCTGATCGGTGACGTCGCTCGACTTGTAGTCCACGATCACCGTGCCGCCCGGCTCCTCGTCGACGCGGTCGAAGCGCCCCCGGACGCGCGTGGGCCCGAGCCCGAACACGAACTCCTGCTCCACCGCCGCGGGCTTGCCGCCGGAGGCCTCCTCCTCGTGATAGAAGCGCGTGAGCGCCTCGATGCCCGCCCGCTTGCGCTGCTCTTCGTGCTCACGGGTGAGGAACCCTTCGTTCCGCCAGGCGTCCTCGAAGGCGCGGAGGAAATCCTCCAGAGAGGTGTAGTTCCCCACCGCGCGCCGCCGCAGATAGAACTCCACCGCGGTGTGCAGGGCGCTGCCGTACACAATCGCGTGATGCTGACGCAGGGGGATGCGCAGCAGGTGCACGTACTGGTACTTGAGCGGGCAGGTACGGTAGTCATCGACCTGGTGGTGGCTCACCGCGAGCTCGGCGTCGGGGGGCAGCGCGTCGGGTCCGCCCGCCTCCACCTCCGGCGGAGGCGCGTGGCGCAGGAGTTCCTCGACCGCCCGGGTGCGTGAGGGCCGCGCCACGTCCTTGGGCAAGTCGAGCGCCTCCAGCACGAACTGGCTCACCTTCCATCGCCGCGGGCCGCCCATGTCCTCCGCGCTGGTGAAGTAGAGGCGCTCCTTCGCCCGAGTCATGCCGACGTAAAAGAGCCGGCGCTCCTCCTGCTCGTGGAAATCGCCGGTGGGCAGCGTGTCCTTGATGAGGGCTGCCGGCATCTCGAGCGGCTCGGCGCGGCGCTGCGACGGGAATTTGTTCTGCACACAGTTGACGAGGAACACCACCGGCCACTCGAGGCCCTTCGCCTTGTGCACGGTGAGCACGTGCACCGCCGGGGTGTCGGCGTCCGCCTCCACCACCGCCGGATCATCGCCGGCGTCGATCAGCGCGTCGAGGTGATTCACAAACTCGCTGACCCGGTTGTAGTTGAGCACGTTGGCGGCGTCCCGGACCCGATTGAAGAACTTGCTGACGTTCTTCACCTCCTGCTCCAGCTCGGCGGGCGCCTTCGCGTAGCGGGTCATGAGGCCGGACTCGACGAGGAACTGGTAGAGTAGCTCGCCGGTGGGCATCTCGCGCGCCAGCTCCTGATAGCGCCGAAGGTCGGCCACCAGGCGCCCCACCGCGCCGCGCCCTTCCTCGCTCAGCTCGAGCTCCGCAGGCGGATCGCGCAGCACGTCGAACAGCCAGCGGTGCCGACGATCCGCGTACGTGGAGCACTTGGTGAGGTCAACAATCGGCACCTGGTACACATCCGACGACGCGAGGTAGTGCAGGCTCACCGACTCGTCGGGATGCGCCACCGTGCGCAGGAAGGCGATCAGGAGCCGGACCTCGGGCCGCCCGTACAGGCCGGCGTTGCCCGAGAAGGTCCACGGCAGGCCCCGCATGTTGAGCGCGCGCAGGAAGGCGTCGGCGTCGTGGTTGGCCCGGACGAGTATGGCGAAGTCCTTGAGTGGCTGACCCGCGGCGTGGCCGTCGGCGATCATGGCCGCAACGTGATCCGCCTCGCTCGAGAGCGTATCGAAGGCGAGGTGCTCCGGCCCCTTGCCCATGCGTTCGCCTCCGTCCGGACCACGCGCGATCAAACGCTTGTCGATTTGCTGGGCGACCTCCAGGCGGTCGGGGTTGTTGTGCTGGATGAGCCGGTACGCGGCGTCGAGCACCGCTTGGGGCGACCGGCGGTTTTCCTGCAGGACGACCTTGCGCGCGTCTGGATAGGTACGGTCGAAGTCGAGGATGTTGCTCATCGACGCGCCCCGGAAGCGGAAGATCGCCTGATCGTCGTCACCCACGACCGCGACGTTGCGATTCTTCGCGGCCAGGAGCTTCACGACCTCGAACTGGGCGTAGTTGGTGTCCTGGAATTCGTCGACGAGGATGAACTTGAAGCGGTCCTGATATCGCCGCAGCACGTGGGGGCGGGTGCGGAAGAGACGCAGCGACTCGACGATCTGATCGCCGAAATCCACCTGGCCCAGTCGAGCCATCAGGGTCTGGTACTGCCCGTAAGTGCGCGCGAGCTCGAGGTGCTCCTCCGCCTGTAGCCGCGCCTCGTCGTCCACCGCGCCGGCACGCAGCGATTCCGCGTGGGCCAGGTATTCGTCGGGCCCGACGTCCTCGTCCTTCAACCGGCTGAACAGGCTCAAGATCGCCTGGAGGTGGCGGGTGGGATCGCCCAGCGGCCGGTAGTGCCGCAGCGGGAACTCGAAGAGATGGTCGCGGAGGAAGATCACCTGCTCCGCCCGCGTGAGCACGCGGAAGTCGGGCGTCAGGCCGAGCTCGAGGGCGTTCTCCTTGATGAGGCGATCGCCGAACGCGTGGAAGGTCGAGATCTGCACGTCCGCGTAGCCGTACGGGACGAGGGTGTCGACCCGCTCCTCCATCTCGGCGGCGGCCTTGTCGGTAAACGTGAGGGCCAGGATCTCGGACGGGCGCGCGCGACGGCTGGCGATCAGATAGGCGATGCGCCGGGTGATGACCGTGGTCTTGCCGGTGCCCGCACCGGCGATGATGAGCAGCGGACCCGCCTCGTGCGTGACCGCCACTCGCTGAGGGGCGTCGAGGCCGTCCAGGATTCGATCGACGCCTCGCGGCTCTCGCTCCACGAGGGGATCATAACATTCCGTAGTAGGGGTGGGGGGCCCGAACGACGACCCCTGGTGTACCGGCTCGGTTCGCTTAGCGGCGAATCTCGGTATTGTCGGTGGCCATCAGCTCCATCAGCTCGGAGCGCGAGACCAGGGCGATGTCCCCCCAGATCGTGCATTTGAGGGCCGCCAGCGCGGTGGCGGCCTCAACGGCCACCTGGGCGCCCCGGCCCTCGAGCATGGCCCAGAGAAAGCCCGCCGCGAAGGCGTCCCCCGCCCCCACCCGGTCCACCACCGTAACGGCGTAGCGCTTGCGAGGGGTCCACTCGGCGTCGTCGTCGAGCACGGCGCACCCCGCCTCGCCGAGCGTGAGGGCGACGGTGGCGCGGGGAGCGAGGGCGCGGAAGCCCTTGAGCACCGCGCTGGGAGCGCCGCGCAGCTCGAA
>Ga0111538_10000779_pt1 | contig 44017 bp, 45 predicted proteins | sample SoiMethybrSBSTD1_FD_79669 | JGI IMG/M metagenome (GOLD analysis project Ga0111538, IMG submission 79669) | Bulk soil microbial communities from a Populus tree surrounding site in Tennessee, USA - Soil MetaG P. TD hybrid SBSTD1 (version 2)... | ecosystem: Environmental > Terrestrial > Soil >...
CGACTCCCTGCGCTCCTCCCTCCACTCCGGCGCCAGCGACGCCTCCGACGAGCCCCTGGGCCGTCTGGCCCAGCTCGCCGACGGTACCGCCAACGGCTTGCCCGGCGCCCTGGCCGACATCGCCAACAGCCTGGCCCGCGCCTTCGCCGAGCTCCGAGACGGCGCCGGAAGCGCCCTCCCCGAGGTTCTCGAGCGCCTGGCCGGTCTGACCGAGGGCATCTTGCGTGCCCGAGCCGACGTCCTCCACCGCACGTCCGAGACTCTTGACGAGGTCGGGGTTGCGATCGATGGTGGTCAAAACACGGTCGACGATCGCGACGACGTGATCGAGCCGGGCCTTCACGAGCGCCTGCGCTTCGACCCCCTCGATGTCGATCTCGAGCTTGCCGAGGTGAGCGTCGACTCCAACCGTGAGGTTGACTAGATCGAGGACCTTGGCCTTGAGTGCCACGCGGGCGTCGAGCTCCTCGACCTTGAGGTGAATCTTGTCGACCTTGACGACCGGAACGTCCAGGAGGACATCGGGATCCTGGTTGCCGCCCTTGCCGGCGCTGTAAGCCCGGTACTCGCGCTCGGCCATCGTTTCCTCGCCCTCGAGATTCTCGATGAAGCGGTGCCGATCGGTTTCCTGCTCACCGCCTCGAGCTCTGGAGCGGGTCGAGGAGGCGCCCTTGCGGCGGCGGGACTGCGGTCTCTGCGTTGCCACGACTATCCCGTCCCGCTCTGCCGGGTGCCCTTGCCGACGCCGGCAACTCCCTCGCCCGCACCTTCGCCGATCTGCCCCAGGGCCTGGGCGGCCCCCTGACCGACGTCCGCAACCGCCTCGCCGGTTTGACCGAGGAGTTTCCCGGTGCCGCTGCCTACCTCTTCGGCGGTCCTGCTGACGCTCTCGAGGAGTTCGGGGTTCCGGTCGAGCGTGGTCAAAGCCCGTCCGATGATCCGGCTGACATTGGCGAGCCGCGCCTTCAGCAGCGCCTGCGCCTCGACGCCCTCGATCTCCAGCTCGACCTTTCCGAGCCGGACGTCGGCGCCCACGCCGAGCTGCACCAGGTCGCCGACCTCGGCAGTGACCGCGACCTGGGCTCGCAGATCGTCGACTTCGATGTCGATCGAGTCGACCTTAAGGCTCGGGACGTCGACGAGGACGTCGGGTCCATCGTCGATCTCGGCCGGGTCGATGATCGAGTAATCATCAAGCTCCGCTGGTTGCTTGCGGGTCGATGACTGGTCTTTGCTGCTGTTGCCGCTCCTGGACCGGGTCCGGGGCATGCTTGCCTCCTCGTTGCGAATCCTTCCCACCAGTGCTTCCCGAAGACCGCGCCGCGAAACAGGGGTCGCGGAAACAAGCAGTCGGTACACCGACCGGGGGGCCTTTACGAGGGAGGTCCGGCATCGAGCCTCCCCTCGTGACGGTGTGGCGGAGCGGGCGGCCGTGCTGCGGCGCCCGCTCCGGATCACCCTGCCTAGCTGGCCGGCGCTGGGCGACTTCGTCGCGCCCGGGTCCGGCCGGGGATGAGGAGGACGGCGCCCGTGCCCAGGCCGATCAGGACGAGCATCGCACCCGCGCCGATCCCGGCGTCACCCCAGCTGAAGCCGTCCGAGGCGACGCGGCCCGGGGACACGTCGCCGGGCACGGCAGTCGACGAACCCCCGGTCGTGAAGGTACTCGTCAGCCCGTGCTGAACCTGAGCCGACTGGATGGGCGCCGGCTGGACCGCGCCACGTGCGGTGGGCTGATCGATGGGCGCCGCCTGGGCTGCGGTGACCACGAGCGCCGATGCGACGACGAGGGCCACGAGAACCGTGGAGTTGATGAACCGAGACATTGATGCTCCTTCGTGTGAGGGGAATCGGTCGCCTCGACCGTAGGATCCGGCGGGGGCCCTCACAACGGGAGAGCTCCCCATCTTGGGAGGGTCGACTACCTAGGTTCGCGCGCGATGCCCAGCCGCACCGCCTCCGCGCTGGCCTCACCGCGATTGCCGACCTCGAGCTTGCGGAGGATTGCCGACACATGGTGATCGACTGTCTTCTCGGAGACGAAGAGGCGCTCGGCGATCTGGGCATTGCGGAGACCTTGCGCGATCAGCTTGAGAACCTCGAGCTCGCGTGCAGTGAGGCCCGCCGGGTTCTGCCTCGTCGCGGCGCGAGGACCACGCGGCAGGCCGCGGACCCCACGCTCGCGCAGGCGGCGCGCGACGATGGCACTGGCGGGCGTTGCGCCGAGCTCCTGGAGCGCCGTCAGCGCCCCACGCAGGGCGTCCTCGCCGCCGGCGCCTGCGAGGGCAAGCGCCGCCTCGTACGGGCAGCCGAGCTCGGTCCAGAGCTCGGCCGCGCGCTCGTGTTCGCCGCCGAGCTCTGCGGCGTATGGCTGGGCGACGTCGATCGCGTCGTCTTTGATCCCGCATCGCCTGCGCCAAACGGCGAGCTCGCCGGCCTCCCACACCGCGCCGCGCCGTCGCGCGAGCTCGATCGCCGACGCGGTCAACTCCTCGACTGCCTCAGACCGCCCCTCGAGCCACGCGGCCTCTGCCTTGGCGGCGACCACAGGGGCGATCTGCTGAAGCTCTCCGGTGGGCTCGGCGTACGCGAGGGCCTCGTCGAGAGAGATGGTGTCGGGGTCGCCACGCCTCGCTCGCACCAAGCCCAGCACGGTCAGCGCGTAGATGCGCGGAATCGGCCAAGCGCGCGGGTCCCGCCCGATCACAGCAGCCGCATCCGCAGCGTCGCTCCAGCGCCCGCGATCGAGATCGCAGCGCGCGCCACAGGCGAGCAGGAAGGATCGCCAATAGTCGAGGCCTCGCTCGTCGCAGTACTCGAGGCCGGCTTGGAGGTGGCGCTCTGCGAGCGCAGACGAATGGTGACGAACCGCGGCGACGACGAGCCCGACGTATGCGCGCCCGACGTGGTCCTCAAGGTCAGCCCGTCGGGCCAGTTCGAGGCTCTCCTCGAGCTTGCGCATTCCCTCCGGCTCCCCAGGGCGAAACTCTGCAGCGCCGACCGTACTGAGGGCATAGGCGACGATCTCGGTGTCATCGACGCGCTCTGCCAGCTCGAGGGCACGTGTGCCCCAGCTGACCGCGCCCTCGACGTCCTCCCAGTTGAGACAGCGCTGGGCGAGGGTCGCGTAAGCGAGGGCGAGCTCGCGACCGGGCTCCAGTTGCTCCAGCACCGCAATGGCCTCCCGGCACGCTTTGCCCGCCTCCTCCGTGCGGCCGGCAAAGCCGTACAACCGGCCCAGGGTGCGAAGCGCGTCTCCCTCCCGCAGCCGGTCGCCCAGCTCCCGGTAGCAGGCTAGCCCCCGCTGCTGGGCCTCGAGCGCCTCATCGAAGAGGCTCGCCAGGTAGCACTCATGGGCGCGGCGCTCGAACAGCTGCGCCCTCTCTCCGGTTGTCATGCGGTCGGCGAAGCGCACCGCCCGTCCGTAGTGAGCGGCGGCCTCCCGATGAGCGCCCACCACGGAGGCACGCGCCGCCGCCTCCGGCGCGAAGCGCAACGTCGCGTCCGCGTCGCCGGCGGCCTCCGCATGGTGAGCGAGCAAGCTCTCGTCGGCCGCGCGCGGCGAGTCCACCAGGGCCGCCAGCGCCCTGCGGTGGAGATCCAGCCGGCGGTCCGGACTCAGGGCCTCCTCGACCGCCTGTCGCGCCAGCTCGTGGCGGAACCTCACCCCGTCCGCGGAGGCCCTCAGCATGCCGGAGCCAAGGCACTCCTCGAGGCTTCCCATCGCTTCTTCAACGAGCTGTTCGAGGAGCCAGACCTTGATCTCCGCGGGGGCGACGGCGACGGCGTCGATCAGCTCCCTCGCTGATGTCGAAAGCCGCGCCGCCCGCGCCAGCACCGCGTCGCGCACCGTGTCCGGAATCATCTCCGCACCGGCCGCGAGCACCTCCGTGACGAACAGCGGGTTCCCGTTCGTCTTGCTGAACAGATCCGCACCATCCACGCCGTACCGTTCGGCGAGCGCCCGGACCGAGGACTCCGACAGCGGGGGTACCGCAAGGCGTTCGATCCGTCGGCCCGGGCCAAGATCGCCGAGCATCACCCGGAGCGGATGCCGTCGGTCCAGCACGTCGTCTCGGTAACTCACGAGGATCAATCCCTGAACCTGCTCCAACCGACGCCCCACCAGCTTCATCACGTCCAGAGTCGCCTCGTCCGCCCAGTGTGCGTCCTCGATCACGAGCACCGACGGTGAGCGCCGCTTGAGCTCCCGCATCAAGGCGGCCGTGACCTCGTGCGGCCGCGCTTCGCCGGCCACGACCGCGGCAAGCTCACCCCCGGTCGTCTCGGCTATGTCGGAGAGCGGCCCGAGAGGCTCGGGAGTAAGCAGGGCCTCGCAGGCGCCCCACAGGACGCGCACCGACTCCCCTTGCTCGTCGCGGAACCGTCGAAGGAGGGCCGTCTTGCCCGCCCCCGCCTCACCGCCGACGAGGACCAGGCGCCCGGCGGAGTCCCGGAGGACGCCCTCAAGCGCGCCTTTGAGCTCGGCGAGTTGATCCGATCGCTCGAGGAGGTCGTCGGCCTCGGCCACAACGCCATTCTTGCGCCGCTCCCACCCCCCGGGGCGCTTCGCCGGGTCCTGCGCAATGCCGAGGGACCCGATGGCACCCTCTCACGGGTTGCGTTCGGGGCTGCGGTTCTCTTCGCGGCCGGCCTGACGGTGGGGGCGTCGCTGAAACTCGCAGCGGCTCCTCAGGGACGGGCGGGGTCGCGCGCGTCCCGCGCTGCGGCGCCAAGGGCCTCGAGCGACTGCTCGCTCCAGCTACGGAAATAGCGCCTGCCCATCGTCGCGTCGAAGAGTCGATACCCGAGCCGTTTTGGTTCCATGCCCATCTCGAGCTCGACGAACGTCCCGCCTTGAGCCGGAGTCAGCAGCCAGTGCGCATAGGCGCCGGTCAGCTGGCAACTCATTCGGATCTCGCGCAGGTCGAGTGACCGCTCGACCAGGAAGTTTGACTGCACGACCCCGGTTGGCTCCCGGGTCACTTGAACGTACTCGTCGCCCTCCTCGAAGCGCTCGCCGCGCACCTCGACGACACGCGGCCACCATTCCGGGTAACGGGTCGGTGTTCCGACCAGGCTCCACACCGCCCCCAGCGGGGCGTCGAGATGGGCCTGTTGCCGATACGCGGACAACGCGCCAGAGTGTGCCAGTTCAGGCATCGAGCCGAATGCGAACCCGGGACGCGACGACCGAACCGGTCGCCCGTCGTCGCTAGGCTCGGACACATTGTGCCCGTCCCCGTTCTCGTCGCCGTCGATCAAGACCAGGGCGCCCTCGAGGACGTCGTTACTCAGCTCAGCCATCGCTACGAGCGTGATTACGGTGTCGAGGGCCTGAGCGATCCGGAGGAGGCGCACCGCAAGCTTGCGCAACTGGCTCGCGACGGCGAGGAGGTGGCGCTGCTGCTCGCGGGCGAGTCGCTGCTCAATGAAACGGGCCGTGAGCTTCTCGACCAAGCCCATCAGCTGCATCCCCGCGCCAAACGTGGCCTGGTGGTCGCAGGGGGCGCCTGGGAGAACCGGCCGAAGGCCGACGCGATCCTCGACGCGATGGCCCTGGGACGCTTCGACTACTACGTCCCCAGGCCGGCGGCCTCGCCGGATGAGGTCTTCCATCAGACGATCGCGAGCGTCTTGCTCGAATGGGCGACGGAGCGCCGGACGGTTCCCCAAACGGTTCACATCGTCGGTGAGACGTGGTCGGGCAGGGCCTTCGAGCTGAGAGAGATCTTCGCCCGTTGTGCGGTCCCGCATGCCTTCTGCCTGGCCGATTCGGAGCAGGGTCGCGAGCTTCTCGCCAAGGCCGGCTCCCAGGCCAGGCTCCCCCTGATGGTCCTTCCGGGCGGGCGTTCCCTGAGCGATCCCTCCAACGGGGAGATCGCGGCGGCCGCCGGCGCTCCGACCGATTTCGAGCAGTGCGCGTACGACCTCGCGATCGTCGGCTCAGGGCCGGCCGGCCTGTCGGCCGCCGTTTACGGGTCCTCCGAGGGGCTGCGCACGCTGGTGGTTGACGAGGGGGGCATCGGCGGCCAGGTCAGATCGAGCTCGCTCATCCGCAATTACCTGGGCTTCCCGCGCGGCGTGAGCGGGAGCCGGCTCGCCGAGCAGGCCCATGAGCAGGCGTCGATCTTCGGGGCAAGCTTCCTGTTCCTGCACGCAGCGACGGGGCTCTCTCGCTCGGAGGACCGACTCGAGATCTCGCTCTCGGATGGCCGGTCAGTCAGCGCCGCCGCCGTGATCCTCGCGACCGGCGCCACGTACCGGCGCCTGGGAGTCTCCTCGCTCGAGGACCTGAGCGGCGCCGGCGTCTTTTACGGCGGCCCCGTCTCGGAGGCGCACGCGCTCATCGGAAAGGACGCCTACGTCGCAGGCGGCGGAAACTCCGCTGGTCAGGCCGCCCGCCACCTCGCGCGTTACGCGCGGCGGGTCACGCTCCTCGTACGCGGTGCATCGCTGGAGGCCGGGATGTCGCAGTACCTGGTGCGCCAGCTCGAGGACACCCCGAACGTCGACGTGCGCACTCATACCACGGTGGTTGGCGGCGGAGGCGAGGGGCATCTCGAAGAGCTGGTGCTCCGCGAGAGAACGACCGGCGAGCAATCGACGGTCCCCGCCGACGCGCTCTTCGTGCTGATCGGGGCTCACCCGCGCACCGACTGGCTGCCGGAGGAGATTGCGAGGGACGGGCACGGGTTCCTCTACACCGGCGAGGACGTCCCGCGCGACCATGGCTGGCCACTCGATCGCCGCCCGCTGGCGCTCGAGACGAGCATGCCGGGTGTCCTCGCGGCGGGAGACGTGCGCCATGCCTCCGTCAAGCGCGTGGCCTCGGCGGTGGGGGAGGGATCGACCGCGGTGCAGCTTCTCCACGGCCTCTCCGCGGATGAGCGCTCATGGCTGCCCACCCAGGACGGGCCAGTGCCGTCGAGCGCAGGGGCGCGCTAGCCCCCGTACCAGGTCCCCCCGCGGCGCCCGCCGATCCCAGAGTCACCCGGCGTCGTTCAGCCCTCCGAGATCGCAATCAGGTCTGCGACGACCTCGTCGAGCGGCCGGCTCGCATCCAGCTCGTGCGTGCATCCGGCGCGGAGCCGCGGCTCGACCGTCGCGACGTGATGGAGGATCAGCTCTCGCTCGGCGGACGCCTTGCCGTAATCGTTCGTCTCCCTGGCCTCAATGCGATCGAGGATCACCTCAACCGGGGCGCTCAGCAGGACGACCGCATCGAAGCGGGCGTAGAACTTGACCTGATTTCGCACACAGCCCTGAACGAACAGGGTGCGTCGATCATCGAGGCGAAGGAGCTCCGCCATCCGGTCCTCGATCCACAGCCACTCCCCGCCGCCGACCTCCTCCGCAGAGGACACCCAGTCGGCCCAGCCCGGGTCATCCGTGTCGACCACCCGGTAGCCCATGCGGTCGAGTTCGGCGAGCGCCGATGACTTGCCCGTGCCGGACATCCCCGTGACCAGCACCTTCGCCATCGGCCGACCGCCCGGCGCTCAGGCGGCCCAGGCGAACTCAGAGGTCGAGATCCCCGTCTTCCCCTCGTACTCGATCCCGAAGGCGCTGATCCTCGAGCGCTTCGCCTCCGCTGCGTTGAACTCGGACGCTGCCGGATGGAAGACTCCGACGAGTCGTACGGGCTGCCCGGTTTCGACGCCGAAGGGCACGATGTCCTCGATCTCGAAGTCGATCCCGTCGCCGATCTTGACGCTGTGCCGTAGCCCGTCCTCCACCACCTCGAACGGCGCCCGCTCGACGCCGAGCATCTCGCCGACCAGCGGAACGACCGTCTCCATCGGGCCGCCGTTCTGCCCGCTGAAGACGGCGGTGAGCATCTCCATCTGCTCGTCGCTCGCGCGGTCGTCGACGAACATTCCGAGGCGCCAGTTGCCCTCGGTCATGACCTTGGGGGTGTCCGCAATCACGGCGACCTTGAGGCCGCTGACATCCGTCCCCTCGATCTCGCCTTCCTTGATGTTGAAGACGAGGGTGACGCGGCAGTAGTCATAGGTCGCGCCGTGGTCGAAGGACATGTTGCATGGGCACATGAGGTCGCACGAGCACGTCTCGAAGTAGCTCCCCTTCAGGCTCCAGGACACTCCGGCCTCCTTCCGTGTTGATGGGTGAAGCCCATTCTCCCGCTTGGGACGCGACCGCGTCAGGTCGTCTTGACGACGAGCACCGAGCACGGGGCCTTGTGCGTCACCGTGTTCGGCACGCTCCCGAGCACCCGACGCTGCATCCCCTTGTTGCCGATCACGAGGAGGTCCGCACCGGACTCCTCGGCGAGGCGCACCAGCACCTCGGCCGGATCGCCCTCATCGGCGCGCGTGGTGCAGTCGATCCCCTGGCGCCGCAGCTCGTCCTCGGTGCGAGCGAGGATCTCGCGAACCCGCGCCGACCCGCTGGAGGCCCAGTCGATCTCGCTCGAGGAATCGGCCCCCGTCCCCGCTGCGCTGCCCGAGTCCTTGAACGCACTGAGGAGCACGAGCTTGGCCTCGTAACGCCGCGCCACGTCGACCGCCATCCGGACCGCATCGCTCGCCGTCGGCGAGCCGTCGGTTCCCACAGCGACGGTCGAGAGCATGATCGCCAACCATATCCCGCGCACGCGGACACCGCACTGCGAGCTAGGATCGCGCCGATGGAGCCACGGGACATCGCGGTCGGCCTCTCGCGGGGAAGAATCGCCATCGGGGCGGCGGCGCTCGCAATGCCCGGCCTGGCAAGCCGGGTCATGTTCGGGCGGATGGCGCGCGGCCCGGAACCCGCGCCTTTGCGCGCATGCTCGGCGGCCGTGACGTTGCGCTGGGTCTCGGCGTCGTCATCGCGCTGGACCGCGGCGCCCCTGTTCGCGGGTGGCTCGAGGCGTCCGCGCTGGCTGACAGCGTGGATCTCGTGACCTGCATCCTCGCCGGGAACGACATCCCGAAGGCCGCTCGCCTCAACACGATCGTGCTCGCGGGCGGCGCGGCGCTGGCTGGAGCCTGGCTCTCACGCCAGCTCGATCCACCGCCGGCGGCCGACCCGGGTCATCCGGAGGCGGTTGCGACCGGTCACCCTTCCGAGCCCCGCGGCGCCGGCCCCTGATCGGACGCTCGCACGCCCCCAGGGCCGGCGCCGTTCGTGTCTCGGGTCGCTACGCGGCTGCTGTGCTCGAATCGGCCCGCTTGGCGAGATCCGCGTTCTCGGGCACGAATTTGTTCGCGATGAACGTGGCGCCCTGGGGATCGGCGATGACCGTCAACCTGACCCAGGGAGCGTCCATCGGCGGGACGATCACCTTGCCTCCCAGCTCCGTGGCCTTCTGAGCGATCTGATCGGCATCATCAACGCCGAACGTGACGCTCCAGTGCGCGGGTGTGTCCGGCTGGTCGTCGGCGATCGGGTTGATCGCGGCGACCACGTCCTCGAATCCCTCCGGGGCGCCGGCCTCGGCCATCTGCTTGCGAAGGTCCGGATTGCTCTGCTCCAGGTGATCGCCGTAACCGGGCAGCGTCCACATCTCCGCTCCGCCCTCCAGGCTGAGCGTCCGCCAGCCGAATACGGAGCCGTAGAAGGACTTGGCGCGGTCCGGATCGCGGGTGTTCAGGCCGTTGAAGTTGAGCGCACCGTGCTCGTTGACGACCTTCGCACCCTTGTGCTGCTTCGCCTGCCAAACGCAGAACGCGGCCCCTTCCGGGTCGAGGAAGACGGCCATCCGGCCAACGTCCATGATGTCGAAGGGCTCCATCGCAACACCGCCGCCGGCGTCGCGGACCTTGGCGGCGGTCTCGTCGGCGCTGTCGACCCAGATGTACGTGTTCCACATCGCCTGTTGCGGGGCGCCCTCCGGGATCGACCCGACGGCCGCGACATCGCCCCCGCGAATGCGAGCGGAGAAGTACTTCCCGGGGGAGTCCGGTGGCATGACGTCCTCGAACTCCCACCCGAACAAACCTCGGTAGAAATCGACCGCGGCCTCGGGATCGGGCTGGCTGGTGTCCACCCAACAGGGGACACCGGGGATGTATCCGTCTCGCTCGGGCATCGCTGCTCCTTTCTCGCTCGTTTGAACCGCCCGGCACCCTACGATCAATTTAGGTCAGTATCAGTCCGCAATCGCCGCCATCATGAGGTGCGATGAGCGAGACGTCCAGCCGGCTGCTCGAGCTGCTGTCCCTGCTCCAGGCCCGCCGCGATTGGCCCGGCAACGAGCTCGCGGGCCGGCTCGAGGTATCCGGCCGCACGATTCGCCGAGACGTCGAGCGCCTGCGGCGCCTGGGCTATCCGGTCGAGTCGCTCACGGGGCCAGCAGGCGGGTATCGCCTCCGGGCTGGGAGCGCGATGCCGCCCCTGCTGCTCGACGACGAGGAGGCGATCGCGATCGCCGTCGGCCTTCGCACGGCCGCCGGAGCGTCGGTCAGCGGTATCGAGGAGACCGCGGTACGCGCGCTGGTGAAGCTCGAGCAGGTCCTTCCCGCCCACCTGCGCCGCCGCGTGAGCGCACTGGGAGAGGCGACGCTCACGCTGCCGGCCGCCGGGCCGAGGGTCCACCCCCAGGCCCTGACGGTGATCGCCGGCGCCTGCCGCGACTCGGAATGCCTTCGCTTCGCCTACCGGAGCCGTGACGGCGCCGACAGCCGGCGCGAGGTCGAGCCTCATTCGCTCGTGAACCGCGGTCATCGTTGGTACCTGGTCGCCTGGGATCGTCGCCGAGACGACTGGCGGACGTTTCGCCTCGACCGCGTGACGAGGCCCGCCTCGACCGGGGTGCGCTTCCACCCGCGAGACCTGCCGGCGAAGGACGCGGCGGCGTACGTCGAGCGCAGCCTCGCCGCAGCGCCGACCCGCTATGAGGCGGTGCTCACGCTGCACGTGCCGGCGGAGGAGATCGCGAGTCGGGTGCCCGCTTATTGGGGTGCGGTCGAGCCCATCGACGACCGCACCTGCAGATACACGACGGGAGACGACGACCTCGGATGGCTCGCGGTGCGGATCGCGATGCTCGGCGTCGACTTCGAGGTCAGCGAACCGCCGGAGCTCGTCGACCATCTGCGCTCGCTCGCCTCTCGCCTGCGGCGAGCGACCGCGATGAATTCGGAACCCCGAACCGGTCAATGATTCAGGTGACAGCGAGCCGAGGGAGGCGCAGATGAGCAAGCTCCGTCTGAACATCACGATGTCGCTCGACGGGTTCACCGCCGGGCCCGAGCAGAGCGAGGAGAACCCGCTTGGGATCGGTGGCGAACAGCTTCACGAGTGGCTCGTTCCGCTCCGGGCGTTTCGCGAGACCCACGGCGAGCAGGGTGGCGAGGTCAATCCGAGCAACGCAATCGTCGAGGGGTGGCTCGACAACATCGGCGCCACGGTGATGGGCCGCAACATGTTCGGCGGCTCCCCAGGGCCGTGGAGCGAGGACCCGTGGATGGGATGGTGGGGCGATGAGCCGCCGTTCCACAATCCGGTCTTCGTGATCACGCACCATCGCCGCGACTCGGTCGAGATGGAGGGCGGAACCACCTTCCACTTCGTCACCGACGGGATCGAGTCGGCGCTGACGCAGGCCAAGGAGGCCGCCGACGGCAGGGATGTCTCGCTGGCAGGCGGCGCGGGCGTGGCGCAGCAGTATCTGGCGGCAGGCCTCCTCGACGAGATCGACCTCTCGATCGTGCCGGTGCTGCTGTATGGCGGTTCTCGCCTCCTCGACAACCTGCGGGGTGCCGACGTCCGCCTCGAGCAGGTCCGCGCCGTCGAGGCGCCCGGCGTGACCCACCTCAAGTACCGGGTCGGCGGCGCCTGAGGGCCGTTCACCCGTTCGTGTAATCCGCGTACCGCACCAGGCCGTCGGGCCAGCCGTCCGGCGATCCGACCGCGTCGCGCATGTCCTCCCAGCCCCGCCCGTGGCGGTCAAGGTTGCGATGCTCGAGCTCGACCCTCGTTCGCTCGGGACCCTCGGGGTTGAAGCAAACCTCGACCTCGCTCGCCTTCGCGGGGTCCGACTCGAGCTTCCATTCGGTCGAGATGTTCCAGCTGAAGACGATCCGGTTGGGCGGCTCGTACGCGAGCACCGTCGCCCAGCGGCACTCGCTCCCGTCGATGCCGCGGTCGTAGATGTGTCCTCCGACTCGCGGCTCGACCACCATCTCGGCGAGCTCCGCCTCGATCAGATGGTGATCCGGATGCCACCAGCTCGGCATCTCCTGCGTGAACACCTCGAACGCGCGGCCGACGGGAACGTCGACGACCACGTCCGTACGCACTGAGGTTGCGCTTGCCTCGGTTTGCATCAGACCTCCTTCGCTCGGCGCTCGGCCGCGTCCTTGAACGCGGCCAGCGCGCGATTCCAGAACCGGTCGAGGTAGGAGCGCAGGGCGTCGATGCCGTCGGGGTCCACCCGGTAAACGCGCCGGGTGCCGATCCGCGTATCGACCACGAGCCCGGCGTCCTTGAGCACCTTCAGATGCTGTGATACGGCCGGTCTGGTGACCGGTAGCTCCTCGGCGATCTCGCCCACGGCCCTTGGACGCCCGGCGAGGCGCTCGAAGATCGCGCGCCGCGTTGGATCGCCGAGGGCCGCGAGCCCGTCGACCGATTGTCGGTTAGCTGCCACTTACGGTAAGTCCAAGCTTACCAGGCGGGCGATGCAGATCGCCGGCCCTCGGCGAACCGCCGCCGGCCGAGAGGTGCAAAATCCGCGCCACGCGCGGAAAACGCACCTCTCGACGTAGGGTCGAGGCGCGGTAACTTCCAGGATCGTGGGTGAGCGGCGATGAGCATCTTCGCGCGGATCGCCGAGGCAAAGATTCAGGATGGGATCGAGCGCGGTGACTTCGATGCGCTCCCCGGGCACGGCAGGCCGCTCCAGCTGGACGACATGTCCGGCGTGCCCTCGCATCTTCGGCTCGGCTACAAGATCCTGCGCAACGCCGGCGTCCCGCCGCCGGAGGTCGAGCTGCGGCGGGAGCTGTACCGGCTCGATCGCGAGATCGCGACGACGAGCGACCCGGGCGCGCTCGCCGAGCTCAGGAGGCGCCGGCGCGACAGCGATCTGAGCCTCGCGCTCATGCTCGAGCGCCGCGCGGGCGCGGCCGGTCCACGAGCGGTCCGATCGCTGCGACAGCGGCGGGGCCGCTGACGGGGCACATCCGGTCACTTCGCTGATGGCGCTCGCTCTGCTCACCGGTTACCCGGGCTTCATCGGCAAGCGGCTCGTCGGGAAGCTGCTCGAGGAGCGGCCAGACCTCGAAATCGCCGCCCTTGTCGAGCCGCGGATGATGGCGGCGGCCAGCGAGGCGGCCGCCGGGGAGGAGCGGCTGGAGCTCGTCCCCGGTGACATCGCGGATCGCCGCCTGGGGCTCGACGATGAGACGCACGAACGGTTGACGTCGGAGGTGACGCACGTCTTCCACCTGGCTGCGATCTACAACCTCGCCGTACCGCTGGCGGTTGCGACGCGCGTCAACGTCGGTGGAACGGGAAACGTCCTCGACCTCTGCCTCGCCGCCGAGCACCTCGAGCGCCTTGCCTACGTGAGCACGGCGTACGTGGCCGGCACGCGGACGGGCGTCGTGTACGAGCATGAGCTCGTCATGGGGCAGGGCTTCAAGAACCACTACGAGTCGACGAAGTTCCAGGCGGAGGTGTGGATCCGCGAGATGATGGACCGTGTGCCGACGACGATCCTGCGGCCGGCGATCGTCGTCGGCGACTCGCGGACCGGCGAGACCCAGAAGTTCGACGGCCCCTACTACATCCTGCGCACGATCTCGCGGATGGAGCGGTCCGGGCGGCGAGTCCCGCAATTCGGCCGCTCGGAGGCCCTGTTCAACGTCGTGCCGGTCGATTACATCGTCGCCGCGATCGTCGCCGGCGCGTTCGACCCGGCGACCGCCGGCCAGACGCTTCACCTCACCGACCCCGAGCCGATGCGGAGCCACGACCTGTTCGAGGCGCTCTCACAGGAGTACGCGGGCCGTGTCCCGCGGTTTCGGATCCCGTCCAGCCTGGTGGAGGCGTCGCTTCGCCTCGAGCCCGTCCGGGCGGCCTTCGGGGGCACCCCGCGCGAATCGGTGGTCTACCTCAACCATCCCGTCGCATTCGACGCCCGGCGCGCCATCGAGCTGATGACACCCCACGGCCTACGCCCGCCCCATTTCCGCGACTATCTTGGTCCGATGGTCGAGTTCTTCCGCCGCCATGAGGACGACCCGGCGTTCGTGCCGGGCTGAGGGAGCGCGATGGCCTGGACGACCGCCGACATACCCACGCTCACCGGTCGAACCGCGGTGGTCACCGGTGCGAACGGCGGCCTGGGCCTCGAGACCTCCCGCGCGCTGGCGGCGGCCGGCGCCCACGTGGTCATGGCCGCCCGGAATCAGGAGAAGGCGGCGCAGGCCGTCGACGACATCCAATCCAGCACGCCCGATGCCTCGCTCGAAGTCGTGGCGCTGGACCTGGGATCGCAGGCGTCGATCCGCCATGCGGTGGGAGGGATCCTCGACGGGCGTCAGGCGATCGACATCCTCGTCAACAACGCCGGCGTCATGGGTATCCCGGAGCGGCGCACGGAGGACGGCTTCGAGATGCAATTCGGCGTCGACCACCTTGGCCACTGGAGCCTGACCGCATTGCTCATGCCGGCCCTCATTCGCGCCGACGCCGCGCGGGTCGTGACCGTGACGAGCACCGCGCATCACATGGGTCGCGCCGTGAATCCGGAGAACCCGCACCTGGACGGCAGGTACGGCCCGTGGCGAGCGTACGGTCAGGCAAAGCTCGCGAACTTCCACTTCGGCCTCGGCCTGCACCGTCTACTGCGGCGGGCCGGCGCCCGCGCGGGAAGCCTGATCGCGCATCCCGGGCTGTCGAACACCGAGCTGCAGGCCGTGAGCGTCGAGGAGACCGGCGGCGGGGTGAGCCAGCGCTTCTTCCACATCCTGGCGCGCCACACCGGAATGGCCGCTGCGGACGGGGCACGATCCCAGCTGCGCGCCGCGACCGATCCATCGGCACGGAGCGGGGAGTTCTACGGGCCCGCCTTCTTCAACAACGGCCCACCAGTGCGCAAGCCGATCCTCCGCCGCGTGGGGATGCGCGACGCCATCAATCGGCTGTGGCAGGTCTCCGAGCGCGAGACGGGGCTCCGCATCGGGGTCGACGGAGCCGGCGAGCGCTCAGGCAGCGAATAGGGGGTTCGCCGCCGTTCGCGCGGCGAACCGCGACGGTATGATCTCGTGCCGCGCCACGGAGCGCCGGCCCCAATCCGCCGCCTGCGCGAACGACAACAGCCGGTGGAAGTAGGAGGCGAGCGGGGGGGCCTCGATCCCGGCGGGAGCGAGCGCCTTCCGCGCGGTTGAGTTGTCGTAGCGGGTGCGCATCGCGAAATAGGGGAAGTACACCTCACTGCGACGCAGCGCCCGCCGCCGGGCCTCGCTTCCGCTCCTGACGAGCAGCGGATGGATCAGCCGGCGATAGACCCAGGGCGGCAGCACCCGCGGCCGCGGCTTCGACGCCGCGGCGCTTCCCAGCTCGATCAGCTCCCCGACGCTGCTCGCGCGGTTGCCGGCGGTCAGGTTGTAGGCGTTGCCTGAGCGCCCCGCAAGAGCGAGGACCGCATCGGCGACGAAGTCCACCGGCACGACGTCCACGGGCGCCGAGCGGCGTGCCGGGATCGCCGGGTACGCGCCGCGCGCGAACGCCTTCATCGGACCGTAGAGCACGTTGAACGCCGGCGTCCAGCCCGTCCTCGAGTCCCCGACCACGATGCTCGGCCGCATGACCTGAACCGGCAGCTCGGGGGATCGCCGGACCAGGAGCTCCGCCTCGAACTTCGTCCGCTCGTAGGCGTTGCGAAAGCTCTGGCCCACGTCGAGGTCATCCTCGCGGAAGGTTCCCGGGTGGGTACCGGCCACGTACGCCGTCGACACATGAACGAACGACTCCAGGCCGCCCCGACGCGCGCAGTGTCCGGCGAGCTCGATCATCCGACGGGTTCCGTCGACGTTGATCCGACGCTGCTCATCGAGGCCCATCGTGAAGGACACCGACGCCGCGCAGTGGATGATCCGATCGGCACTCTCCGCAAGCCAGTCCCGGTCACGCGAGCTCATTCCCAGCCACGGTTGCCCGAGGTCGCCGCGGACGGCGATCGCTCGATCCGACCACGCCTCCGCGCTGCCCAGAAGGGAGTCGAGGAGTGTCTCGAGCCGTGCGTTCGCCTCCTCGTCGTCCCGGGCGCGGACCAGTACGTACACGGGGGCAACGTCGCGCTCGAGGAGGCGAGCCAGCACCTCTCCGCCGAGAAATCCGGTCCCGCCCGTCAGCACCGTGCCTTGTTCGTGGTCGTTCATGTCGCTTACTGATTACCCAGGTTGCCTCAACTCACCGTAAAGGGCATGTGACCGTCGTGTTCGGGACGGTGGTTAAAGCTCGCGCTGTGCGGCCCGCCGGGCAGTCGATTCCTGACAAGCTGCGAGCGCAATAGCTGCGCGCGATCGAAGGAGGGCCGAAGTTTGGGCTACGAGACCGTCATCTGGGAGCAGGCCGGTGCAGTCGGGCGGCTGACCCTGAACCGCCCGAAGACGCTCAACGCCTGGACCGCCGAATTCGGCCGCGAGCTGAAGCAGGTCATCGAGCGGGAAGCGGCGGACGACTCGGTGCGGGCGGTGCTCGTCACCGGCGCGGGGCGGGGATTCTCATCCGGCGCGGACCTGCGGGCGGGCTTCGAGCCCGCCGACGACGGCATGCCCGACATCCGGAAGGAGCTCCACGACCTCTACCACCCGGTGATCGCCGGAACCCGGCGCCTGCCCAAGCCGGTCGTCGCGGCGGTCAACGGACCGGCCGTCGGGATCGGATGCTCACTCGCCCTCGCATGCGACCTCGTGATGATGGCCGAGTCCGCCTTCCTGGGCCTCGCCTTCGTCAACGTCGGCCTGATGCCGGACGGCGGGTCCACGGCATTCGTCCCGCCGGCGGTGGGGAGGGCGCGCGCGTTCCAGATGGCGCTCCTCGGCGAGCGGGTCCCCGCCGCTCGGGCGCTCGACTGGGGACTCGTCAACTGGGTCCATCCGGACGATGCGCTGATGGATGAGGCGAACGCGCTCACGGAGAAGCTGGCCGCCGGACCCACCCGCTCCTACGCGGCCTCCAAGCGAGCGCTCAACCAGGCGATCTACGGAGACCTCGACGCCCAACTCGACCTCGAGGCCGAGCTTCAGCACGGACTCGGGCGCACCAAGGACTTCCTCGAGGGCGTGGCGGCCTTCGCGGAGAAACGGGACCCGGCATTCAGCGGGGGCTGATCCTGGCGGGGTTCGGGGACTGGGGCACGGCATCGCGCCCCAATTCCCCTCGCCGGTGCGCGAGGATAGGGACGTGAACGGCTTCGTCTCGCGCGGGTTCACCGGCAGGCGGCGGACGCCTGGCGAGGTGGGTGATCGGCTTCCACCCGGTCAGTACCTGGAGCCCGGTTTCCCGGTCCTCACCGCCGGTCCGACTCCCGATGTCGCGACAGCCGAATGGCGGCTACGCATCGACGGCATGGTGGGCGAGCCGCGCGAGTGGACGTGGGATGAGTTCAACGAGCTGCCATCCGAGGAGATCCCCTGCGACATCCACTGTGTGACGAAGTGGTCGAAACTCGGGACCAGCTTCGGCGGCGTGTCGGTGGACGCCCTCCTGGAGCCCGTTGAGCCACTCGACGCGTTCGTCATGGCGTACTCGTACGGCGGCTACACGACGAACCACACGATCGAGGACCTCACCGACGGCAAGGCGTGGGTGGTCACCGAGCACGAGGGCGAGCCCCTTCCGCGGGAGCACGGGGGTCCGGCTCGCCTGGTCGTCCCGCATCTCTACTTCTGGAAGAGCGCGAAATGGATCGCCGGGCTGCGGGTCACGGACCACGACGAACCCGGCTTCTGGGAGGCCAACGGCTACCACAACCGCGGGGATCCGTGGAAGGAAGAGCGCTATTGGACCGATTGACGTCCGAGCGCCTGACCCCGGTCGCGCTCCGGGCTCCCGGCCGGTGGCAGATCGGCACCGTCACGGGGATCAAACGGGAGACGCCGCGCGTCAAGTCCTTCCGAATCCGGCTGCCCATGTGGATGCCCCACCTGCCCGGGCAGCACTACGACGTGCGGCTCACCGCTCCGGATGGGTACCGCGCACAGCGCTCGTACTCCGTCGCCTCGTCCCCGCTCGACGAGGGTGAGATCGAGTTGACGATCGATCGGCTGGAGGACGGCGAGGTCTCGCCGTACTTTCACGACGTGGTCGTCGAGGGTGACCAGGTGGAGCTCCGGGGACCGTTCGCGTCGTACTTCGTCTGGCGAGGCCAGGAGCCGGTCCTGCTCATCGGCGGCGGATCGGGGGTCGTGCCGCTGATGGCGATGCTGCGCCATCGCCGCCGCACGATGCCGGACCTGCCGATGCGGCTCGTCTATTCGGTCAGGACCGCCGACGACGTCATCTTCGCCCGCGAGCTCGATGAGGACGCAGTGCTCACCTTCACTCGGAAGCCGCCCGACGGGTGGTCGGGCCACACCGGTCGCATCGACCGCGAGCTGATCGAGTCGGCGCTGATGCCGATGGCGACCGCGTTCGTCTGCGGCTCGAATGGGTTCGTCGAGGCGGTGAGCCGGCTGCTCCTCGGTGCGGGCGCGGCTCGGCAACGCATCCGCACCGAGCGGTTCGGCCCAACGGGCTGACCGCGCGGCCATCTTCTCCCGCAAATTGCGGAATCGCAGCTGGCGCGGATGCGGCGGTTCGTATACCGTCGCGCGGCGACCGGGAGAGAGAAGCAAATCGCCGAAGCCAGGCGAAGAGCGACTCTCGACAGGCAGCGAGTGGAGCTTATTTCGTGTGCAGGCTACGCACGAGCAGGCAAAATCGTTGCCCCCGGTCGTTTTTTCGTGCCGGAGGGGATCCGGCGGGGCGGGAGCGGGCGGGCTAGCTGCAAGCCGGTTCCCCGGGTTGGACCCACAGCGCCCTGCTCCCGGTGCGCCCGGGACGCGCGGCCGCGGCGGCAGGCTCGCAGCGGCCGGCGGCACAATCACCGCGGCCCGCACGTTAGGCGTCAGCCCGGACGATCCCCGTCCGTCACCGGCTCCATGTTCAGCTCTTCCTCGTGGCGCTGCGACAGCTCGTGGATATATCCCGCGATGATGCCGCGCTCAGCTCGCCGAGCCTGGTTCTCGTCTGGCTCCTCCGTCATCCGCCTGGTCGCCGGTTCGCTCATGCCCGCTCCTGATCTTTCGCTCGCTTGTTTGAAGCTCGTCGTACCTTAGCAGCAGTTCGATGAACGTCGAACAATGCCTAGGTTCGCGCGCTGAGCCCGTCGAGCGCGGGGACGTCGAAATCCCCGTAGTCGCTGCCGAGCCCTTGGGCGACCATCGCCGCGGCGGCGCAGCCCAGCACGGCCGCGTCGCGCCGCGAGCGGTCGAGTGAAAGGCCCCGCAGGAAGCCTGCCGAGAAGGCATCCCCGCAGCCGGTGGTGTCCACAACCTCGACGTCGAAGGCGGGGACCGGCTCGCTTCCCTCCTCGTCGACGATCAGCACGCCGTCGGCCCCGCGGGTCGCGACCACGCACCCGATGCCGCGGCGGATCAGCGCGCGGCAGCCCTCCGCCAGATCGCCCTCACCGGTCAGACCCAGGACCTGCTCGTCGTTGGGGAGCAGGTAGTCGAGCTCGCCAAACAGCGGGGCGATCCAATCCATGATCTGGCTCGCCTGCTCGCCGGGGGCGAGGATGTCCGCCGACGTGGTGACCCCCCGCTCTCGGGCGTGGGCAAGAATGCGAGCCGCGGCGTCGCCGCCCATGAACTCGGGGCCGCCGAGGTGCAGATGGGTCGCCCCACCGATGGCGTCCCACGGTACGTCGTCGGTCCCGTAGGTCGCGTTGGCGCCGACCACGTGCAGCGCAGGCCGCTCGCCGCTTGGGCGAATCGGCAGGACGCTCGCGGATGTCTGCACGTCGTCGCGCCGCACCAGATGCCGCGTGTCGACGCCGCCTCGTTCCAGGAGCGTTCTGAGCATCTCGCCGACGGCATCCGACCCGATCGCGCCCGCGCTCGACACCGTGGCGCCGAGCTTCGCGAGGGTGATCGCCGTCCCGCCCGCCGAGCCGGCCGCCGTGATCTTGATCTCCTCGACGAGGTTCCCCCCTTGGCCCTCGGGGATCGCCTCCACCGGCCGGACCAGCACGTCGAGGACGTGGACTCCCATCGCGAACGCGATCATCTCGTCGCTCATTACCCCCCCTCATCCTCGCCGCGGGCCGGCCGCGTGGTTCCGTAGCCCCTCGCGAGGGCGGCCGTCACCACCGCCTGGCGCTGGGTCTCGTCGAGCGTGCTCGGCTCCCCGATCGCGGCGGCTCGCCAGTAGACGGTGCACGCCCACTCGAGGAGCAGGGCCCGGTCGACCGCGGCCGCCATGTCCGGCGCGTGGGCGATCGCGCCGTGATTCGCCATCAGGGCGGCCGTCTTTCCCTCGAGCGCGTCGAGCACGACGGCGGCCAGCTCCGGCGTCCCAAACGTCTCATACGGGGCCACTGGAACGGTCCCTCCCAGCAGGAGCATCCCGTAATGCACGCACGGGAGCTCATCCAGCACGCACGACAGCGCGGTGCCCATCGGGGCGTGCGTGTGGACGACGGCCCCCGCCTCGTAACGCTCGTAGATACCGAGATGCAGGCCGAGCTCCGACGTGGGCTCCAGCTCACCCTCGACGAGGTGCCCCCCACGGTCGACCACGGCGACCTGCGCCGGCACCAACTCGGCGAGCACCGCGCCGGTTGGACTGACCGCGATCGCGTCGTCCGTGGCGGCGGCGCTGACGTTCCCGGCAGTCCCGATGACGAGCCCCTCCCGCGCGAGTCGGCGGCACGCCTCGGCGACCTCGGTGCGCTCACGCTCGAACATCAGCCGCGTCATTTTGCATGGCGGGACGCCGCGGCGCGTTGCCCGATGGACCCGTGGCCACTAGCCTGCGCGCATGCCCGAGCTGCTCCTCGCGCGCCATGGGGAGACGGAGTGGAGCGTGAACGGTCGGCACACCGGGACCACGGACCTTCCGCTCACCGAGAACGGGCGGCGCCGAGCGCGAAACCTCGCACCGCGCCTGGCCGGACGAGAGTTCGCGCTCGTCCTGACCAGCCCGATGCAGCGGGCCCGCGAGACGTGTGAGCTCGCGGGACTGGGCGATGGCGCGCAGACGCGGGACGACCTGCGCGAGTGGGACTACGGAGAGTACGAGGGGATCACGACGCGCGAGATCCATGAGCGCCGGCCAGGCTGGTCGCTGTGGCGAGACGGGTGTCCCGACGGGGAGCAGGCGGCGGATGTAGGCGCACGAGCCGATCGCGTCATCGCCGAGGCTCGGGGCGCTGACGGCGACGTCATCTTCTTCGGACACGGGCACATGCTGCGCGTCGTGGGTGCGAGGTGGGTGGCTCTGCCGCCGGAGGACGGCGGTCTGCTGGGCCTCGGGACCGGGGCGCTCTGCACGCTGGGCTACGAGCACGGCCTGCCGATCATCGTCCGCTGGAACGAGTCCGTCGGGTGAGGTCGGTCCCTTGCGCCCGCGGGATGAGTGCCTGTCTACCATCCGGCCATGCACATCGACGAGATTCTCGAGCGCTCCGAGCCCATCTTCTCGGTCGAGTTCTTCCCGCCTAAGACTCGCGACAAGGTCGCCGAGCTGTTCGAGACCGTCGAGGCCCTGAAGCCGCTCGCGCCGGACTTCGTCTCCGTGACCTACGGCGCCGGCGGCGCCACCCGCGAGGGCACCGTTGAGATCGCGACCCGCATCAGGCAGGAGCACGGGCTGGACGTGATGGCCCACCTGAGCTGCGTTGCCGAGACGCAGGAGGGCCTGGTCGAGATCCTGGATCGTTTCGAGGCGGCAGGGATCGAGAACGTGCTCGCGCTGCGGGGCGATCCTCCACGCGGGGAAGCCGAGTTCCTCGCCCCCGCGGGCGGGCTCTCCAGCGCCGCCGAGCTCGCCGCGTTCATAGCCGAGCGCTACGACTTCACGATCGGTGGCGCGTGCTTCCCCGAGGTACACCCCGAGGCCCCCAGCCTCGAGGCCGACCTGGCCTACCTGAAGACCAAGGTCCAGGCGGGAGCGCGGTTCCTCATCACGCAGCTCTTCTTCGACAACCGGCTGTACTTCGACTTCGTCGCTGCCGCGCGCGAGGCCGGCGTCGGCGTCCCGATCATCCCCGGCGTGATCCCGATCGCCACGTTCGACCAGGTCACTCGGATCTGCGAGCTGTGCCAGGCGTCGATCCCGGACGAGCTCTCGAGCGCGATGGAGTCCCTGGGCGGGGACGCCGAGGCGGAGGCACTGCTCGGGGTGGCGTACGCGGCCCGCCAGTGCGACGAACTGCTCGCGGGGGGAGCTCCCGGGATCCATTTCTACGCTCTGAATCGCGCTCCGGCGACCCGGGCGGTCCTGAGCGCGCTGCGAGCCTCGCGGCCTTGGGAGCGCGCCGTGCCCGAGCCCCAGCTCACGGTCGAGTAGCGCGCGGCATCAGGGGCGGCCCGTAGACTCGTGCGCACGATGGCCGCCACGGAGGGGTCCTTCCGATACCACGGGCACCGCATCACGTACGACGTCCACGGCAGCGGCGAGCGGGTCCTCGTGCTCGTGCACGGGCTGCTCATGAACCGACGCATGTACGACAAGCTGGCGCCGGACATCGCCTCACGGGGATACCGGGTGGTGGCCGTGGATCTGCTCGGCCACGGGCGCTCCGATCGGCTCGCCGACCGGCAGATCTACTCGATGACCGCCTTCGCGGACCAGGTCCGCGCGCTGCTCGACCACCTCGAGCTCGAGGCGCCCGTCGTCGGCGGCACCTCACTGGGAGCGAACGTGGGGCTGGAGTTCGCCGCTCACCATCCCGATCGCGCCGGCGCCCTGTTCATCGAGATGCCGGTGCTGGAGGATGCGCTGCTCGGTGCCGCACTGATGTTCACCCCGATCCTCCTCGGGCTGCGGGTCGCCAGCCCACTGCTCAAGGGCCTCGCGGCGGTCGCGCAGCAGATCCCCCGCAGCAACTACCTCGTGGACATCGGCCTGGACTGGATTCGCCAGGATCCCGAGCCCTCCCGCGCCGTTCTGGAGGGCATCCTGTTCGGCCGCAGCGCGCCCACCAGGGAGGAGCGCCAGACGTTCCAGCAGCCTGCGCTCGTGATCGGCCATCCCAACGATCCGTTGCACCCCTTCTCCGACGCCGACATGCTCGTCGAGGAGATGCCGAACGCTCGCCTGGTTGACGCCAACTCGATCCTCGAGTGGAGACTCACGCCCGAGCGCCTGACGAACGAGCTGGCCGCCTTCCTCGACGACGTCTACGCCGCGGGCGAGGCGGAGGGCGAGCGGCCGGCGCGCGCCGCGAGCGGCTGACCCGGCGCCGCCGGGGTCGGGAGGACCCGCTTCACCGCGGGCGTGGAGGATCAGCCGAGCGCCCTTCGACCGGCGCGCGGTACGCGGGGAAGAACCGCGAGTCCTCGCGCCCGGCGCCGAGGCTGGCGTAGGCCTCCGGATCGCAGACGATCTCGTGGGTCACGAATGGGAGCTCGGCGTTCGAGAATCCTCGCTTGAAGTCCTCGAGGCCATCGCCCGGCTTCACGCCTCCTCCGAGGTTGAGCGGGAGCCCGAGCTCATCCGCGAGTCCGATCGTCGAATCGACCACGTTCTTGAACGGCGAGCGCGGGCGGTGCACCTCCGCGGTTCCCCCCAGGTAGTAGTGCAGCATCCCGTCCGAGAACACGAGGATCGCCCCCGCTGCGGTCGCCCGTTCCGGGCTCCGTGCGAGGACGAGCCACGAGCGCTCGAACTGGAGGATCGTCCTGAAGTAGTCCGGCTCGAAGAAGTAGCGCTCGGCCGCCTCGACTCCCCTCATGGTCTGCGTGTAGGCGGCGTGGAAGCTGAGGCGGTGCTCGACGGTGGCGTCGGGGCCGTGAAGGACCTCCACGTGATACCCGAGCCGCTCGTTCTGACGGATCTGCTCCGCGAAGCGCGAGCGGATGTGACGCTCCCGCGCCGGATCGTGGACCTGAACCGCCGACCGTCGAGTGCCTCGTGCGAAGCACGGCGGACGCCCGATCCGGTCGCGGACAAAGATGCTCACGAGCCCGGTCGCGGACCAGTCGAGCGCGGACGGATCCGGCGGTGACGAGCGCTCGACGCGGATGGCCGCGCCCGGATACCCGTACGGCGTGATTGCGTCGCGGCGCCCGGAGTCGCCGATCGCGTGGACCAGCAGCGGGAGCGCCAGCTCGTCGTCCCCGTCGCCGCCGACGACGAGCGAGTGGCTCACGCCCTCCGCGTCGTAGAGGGCCCGGGAGCGGAAGAAGTCGTCGCTCTCCGCTGCGCGACCGGAGTCCTCGATCAGCTGCGCGACCCTGTGGTCCCCGCTGATCAGCTCCGCGCGCTCGGCCATCCCGTGAACTCCTCCGGCAATAGGCCCCAGACTTCATTGTCCACGGCCTTCCCGCCACGGCGAATGGCGTCTCGCATCACACCCTCCCGCTGGAACCCCAGGAACGTCACCACCTTCTGCGCCGCCTGATTCGTCGCCGGAATCTCCGCATGGATGCGGTGGGCACTGTAGTCGTCGAACGCGTGCACGCAGGCCTGGCGCTCCGCCTCTCGCGCGACGCCCTTTCCCCACGCGTCGGGATCGCCGACGAGGACGGCCAGCTCCGGTCCGGTCTCCCGCTCGAGCCCGAACAGCGCCACGAACCCCACCGGCTCCTTCCCCCCGTCGAGGAGGATCGCCCACTTTCGATCACGACCCGTGTCCATCGCCCGCGCCACCCAGCTCCGGGCATCCTCCTCGGAGAAGCTCTCCCGGCTCCCCACGAGGTCCGCCGTGACCCGCGAGTCGTTGAACCAGCGATGGACGGCCAGGTGGTCGTCGGGTCGGAAATCGCGAAGCTCGACCGAGGCCGCCATACTCGGGAACCTATCCCGTCTACCGCGGCGGCTTCACGGCCTGACAGATCACAGGCTCTTGATGAAGCGCTTCGAGGTCTCCTCGTATCCCAGCTCACGGTAGAAGGCGTGGGCTTCCGCCCGCCATTCTCCCGACGTCACCTCCGTCCGGTCGCAGCCCATGGTCCGCGCCTCGCCCTCGAGCCGCTCGATGAGCACACGCCCGACTCCACCGCGCCGCGCGGGCTCCGTGACGACGATCGCGCTCAGCCGCCCCAGCGGCGGCCCCTCGATCAGATGGAGGACGTGCAGCGAAGCGAAGGCCACGATCCGGCCATCCTGTTCGGCCACGATCATCCTGATGGACGACTCCCGGCCCACCCGTCCAAGCCTTCGGTCCAGGGTCTCGGCGTCGGATGGGTAGCCCAATTCCGCCAGCAGGCCCAGGATCGCCGCACGGTCGCGCTCCCGCACCTCGCGGACGCTCGCCGCTCCCACGATCACCCGTAGAGGCCGCGCCCGGTCAGGAGCTGGCGCAGCGTCCGGCCGAAGATGCGCAGATCGAGGCGGAGCGAGCGGTGGTCCACGTACCAGACATCGAGCTCGATCCGCTCCGCCCAGGGGATCCCGGCCCGCCCGTTCACCTGCGCCCACCCGGTGAGGCCGGGCTTCACCTCGAGGCGGCGGCGCTGCCGCGGCGTGTAGAGATCCACCTGCGCCTCGAGGGTCGGCCGTGGCCCGACCACCGCCATCTCGCCGTGGAGCACGTTGACGAGGTTCGGTGCCTCGTCCAGCGAGAACCTGCGGAGCAACCGGCCCACCGAGGTGACGCGCGGGTCGCCCGCGAGCACGGGCGTTCCCACCCCGACGGGATCCGCACCGAGTCGCATCGTTCGAAGCTTGTACAGCTCGAAGGGCGCCCCGCCCCTGCCGATCCGCCGCTGACGGTAGATGACCGGCCCGCGCGAGGTCAGCTTGATCGCGATCGCCGCCACCAGGAGGAAGGGCGCGGTCACGACCAGCCCCACCGCGGCGAGCAGCACGTCCGCGGCGCGAGGGAGACCCGCCCTGCCGGCTGTAGCCGTGTCGTGGTTGGTGGCCTCACGGGCCATCAGGCAAGCGAGTCCGGGGATCGCGAGATTGGATGGGAGGCACCGCGGCCTACCTCGTCCCCTCGGCCTTCTCCCACGTCGTGGGAACTCCGTGCCGCAGGTACTCCCACAGGCCGGCGGCGCTCGACGCGGTCACCGCGAGGTAGTAGTGGGCGATGCGGAAGGGACGCAGCGGGAGGACCGCCCCGATCGCGGCCGCTGCCGCGAGCGCGACCTGGACCGAAAGGGTCACGACGTAGACCGTCCCCTGGCCCACGAGGGCGATGTTCGTACCGAGGGCGACCAGGTGCAGAAACGGCGAGGCGTACCGGAGCAGCCGGTGCGAGGCGATCTCGAACGCGTACAGCGCACCGTACCCTCGCGGCGAAAGCAGGCCGTGGCGCAGCATGGTGCTCCAGGCCCCGGCCATCATCCGCCGCTTGCGGGCGAACTCGCCGCCGATGGTCGCCGCGAGACGCTCACGCGCGACGGCCTCGGGCGCGTAAACCGGCAGCCAGCCGCGCTTGACGAGCTCGTAGGGAAACGAGATGTCCTGGCCTCGGGTCGGCTCGAGGAAGATGTAGGCGTTGCGGCGAACGGCGTTGATCGCGCCGTTCCCGGCGGTGACGCCGGCAAGCCGCGATTCGAGCTCCCTCACCGCCATTTCGTAGCGCCAGTACAGCCCCTCCTCGTTCGCGGCCCCGGCGCCGTCGAATCGCACCTGGCCGCACACGTAGCCGACCTTCGGGTCCGCCAGCCGGGCGACGAGCAGGCGCAGGGCGTCCGGCCGCCAGAAGCTGTTGGCATCGGAGAACGCCAGCACCTCTCCGCTCGAGCGCTCCACAGCAGCGTTCAGCGCCGCCACCTTGCCCCCTCGCGGTAGATCCAGGACCAGGTCGGCTCCCGCCGCTTTAGCCTGTTCCACCGTCCCGTCGGTCGATCCATCGGAGGCGACCATGATCTCGAGCCGATCGCGGGGATAGTCGAGCGCCAGCGCGTCCCGCACCCTGCGCTCGATCACGTCCTCCTCGTCGTGCGCCGCCACGATCAGCGATACCCGAGGAAGCTCCGGGCCCGGTCGCGGGCGGCGTCGTCCCGTCCGGCCCTCGCGGCCGCGCGCGAGCACCCACAGCGCCACCGGATAGCCGAGATGCGTATAGACGAGGAGCCCGGCCGAGACCCAGAAGACGACGGCGAGCGCGGTCAGTGGTGCCTCCTTCCGGGGCTGAGACGTGCTGTCGTGGGTGAAGCCACCCTAAGTGCCGAGCTCGCGATACAGGTCGAGGGTTTGTCGGGCGACGAGCTCCCACGAGTACGGGCCCGCGGCGGCGCTCGCCGCCGCCGCGGCGAGCCGGGCGCGCAGCGCCGCGTCGTCGACCAACTCCTCCAGGCGCTCCGCCAACCCACCCGGGTCGCCTGGTGGCACGAGCGTTCCGGCACCGGTCGCCGCGACCTCGCCGAAGCCGCCCACGTCACTCATCACGATCGCCTTGCCGAACGCCAGGGCCGCGAACAGGACGCCGGACTGCTCGGCGTCGCGATGCGGCAGGGCAACCACGTCCGCCCGGCGGAAGTAGGCCGGAAGCTCGTGGTCACCGACGAAACGCGCGACGAATCGTACGCGCCCAGGGACGTGCGAGGCCGCCTCGCGCAGACCGTCGAGCGAGACGCCGAGCGGTCGCCCGACGATCCAGAGCTCGGCGCCGTGGACGGACTTGAACGCGTCGAGCAGCACATCGACCCCTTTGTATGGGCGGACGAGCCCGAAGAACAGGACCACCGGCCCCTCGACCGCGGCGAGCTCCGGCGGCAGAGGCGTCTCGTCGTGCTGGCGCGTCAGGTAGTCGAACGCGCCGTGTGGGATCACGCGAACCCGACTCGGATCGACGCCCGCGCCCGCGAGGCGCTCGCGCCCGAATTCCGAGAGCGCAACCACAGCGTCCATGCGGTCGAGGATGCGCCGGAGCCCACGCACCCGCCGCGCCCAACCCTCGCTGCGCAGCACGCCGTGCGCGGTCAGGATCCGCGGATGCCCAGCGGGCAGCAGACGGCTGTCGAGCGCCGGGACCGGGAGCCACTGAAAGTGTCGAACGTCCGCGGGGGCACCGTTTCGCCGGTATCGCAGCATGTCCGCGACGTGCTCTGCGAGCTTCATGGCTCGGCGGGCGGCGCCGGTGCCCTCGCGCCGCCCGGAGAACCTGTAGAAGGCCTCCCGGACGTCGTAGCCGAGCGGCGCGGGCACGGGCCCGTGCACGAACCTGCTCGTGACGAGCTCGACCTCCGCGCCCGCACGCGCCAGCGCCGCGCAGAGCGAGCGGTCATACGGCGGCGTGTATGCAGGGGGGTCGACGATCTGGACGCGCATTCGCGAGGATTGTGGCGATGGAGCTTTCGTACTGCGTGGTGAACACCAATGGGCGCGATTTTCTGCTCGAGTGCCTGCGATCGATCCGGCGCACCCGGCCGCAGGGGATCGAGAGCGAGGTGCTCGTCCTCGACAACGCGTCCGACGATGGGTCAGCCGAGGCGGTGGAGGCGGAATTCCCCGAGGTCCGCGTGATCCGCCGCGATCGCCGCGCCGGCCTTGCCGAGAACAACTCCCTGATCATGCGCGAGGCCAAGGGCCGCCTCTGCCTGCTCCTGAACGAGGACTCCGAGCTCACCGACGGCGCCGTCACCGAGCTGCTCGCCGCCCTGCAGCGCGACGCCGGTGCGGCCGTCGCCGGGGCGCAGCTCCTGGATCCGGACCGCAACCCGATCCCGTGTGCGTGGCGCTTTCCGGGGCTCGCGACGGTGACAGCCCAGGCGCTCCTGCTCCACCGCCGCCTCGTCACCCAGAGCGACGGTGGCGACGGCCCGCCCCGCAAGGTCGGGTGGGTCCAGTCGTGCACCATGCTCGTCCGGCATCAGGTGGCCGAGAGCGTCGGCTACCTCGACCCCGACTTCTTCGTCTATTCGGAGGAGGTCGACTTTCAGAAGCGCATCCACGACGCCGGCTGGCGGATCCTGCATGTGCCGCGCGCCCGCGCGATCCACCACGAGCAGCTCGCGACCGATCGCTCCGGCGGGGCTCGGCGCCGGATCGTCCAATTCCATCGGGGCCGCGACCTTTACATGCAGAAGCATCACTCCGAGCCGGTCGTCCTGCTCTCCCGCATCCTGTGGGCGGCGTCGTACGTTCCGAGGGCCATCGCGGCCCTCTTCATGCGTGATGGAGATCCCGGCACCTACTGGCTCCATGCGCGGCAGGCGCTGATGCCAAACCAGGGTGAGGGGATGCGCGAGGCGGCGGAGGCCTACAACCTGGCACGTTCTGCCGACGCAGCGACGGAGAGCTCCGGTCAGGTGCCCGACCGGTCCTCGTCGCGCGCGGCCGCCTCGTAGATCTCCGGGCCGAGCTCCGGGCGCTCCCCTTCCGGCGGCTCACCGCCTGGCGGCGCGGAACGCAGGCCGCGCGCCCTGGCGGCGACCGCCGACGGTCGCAGCAGATCCGCGAGGCCGGCGCGTTCCTCCGGATGCAGGAACCCCGTCGCGAAGAGCAGCAGCGGATAGGCGAGCCAGACCGCGCCTCGCGACACGAGCCCGGCCGCCCCGGACGTGGGAAGGAGCGTTTCACCCAGCGCCACGAGCGCCACCGCCGACAGCACGACCAGCGCGAGACGGCCCCACTCGTAGCGAATCGGGAAGAGCCGCTGCGTGAACGCGTACATCACGGCGAGGACGATCACGTACGAGGCGACCAGCGCCAGCCCCGCCCCGACGATCCCATGGGACGGGACCAGGATCAGGTTCAGCGCGATGTTGGAGGCCAGTGCCGCGAGCGTCGCGGGAAAGCTGAATTCGGTGCGTCCCGTCCGACCGAGGATCACGACCATCACCAGATACAGCGCGTACAGGGCGATACCGGTGGCCACGAGGCCGACCGCCTGGTAGGAGGGGAAGAAGTCCGGCGCCGCGAGCAACCGGACGATCCACCGCGACTCCAGCCACAGCCCGCTCGCCCCGAAGGCCAGCAGGGCCGCGAACCACGTGAAGACCTGCGAGTACACGCGGCGGGCCTCCGCATCGTCGCGAATCGAGTACGCGAGCGGCGGCCACGCGAGTTGGAGCCCGCGTGCGAGGACCTGCATGGCCTGGGCGAACTTGACCGCCAACGCGTAGAGGCCGACCTCGGCGAGGCCGGCCAGGCGGGCGAGGATGATGCGGTCGATGAAGTTGAGCGAGTAGAGCGAGAGCTCGGCCGGCATGGTCGGCAGCCCGAACCTGAACATGCGCCGCAGGAGCGCGCGGTCGGGAATCAACGAGAGGCGGCGGCGCTCCCGCCAGAGCATCCACAGTACGACCGCGGCGCCCGTGCCGTAGGTGCCGAGCAGGATGCCGCTGGCCCGCTCACCCTCCACCACGATCAGGAACACGGTGAACGGGATCGTGATCAGGACGTTGACGATGGTGATCCCGAAGTACGCCCGAGCACGCTCGTCGAGGCGCAGGAGGGTGAGCGCGTACTCGTACATCGTGAGGGTCCACAGGCCGAGGATCGCGAGGCGCGCGAGGCCGGCGTCCTCGTGCCCGAGAAGGGCATGGGAGATCGGGCCCGCGAGCGGAAGCGCGACCACCGACCCGATGGTGGCGACCCAGAACACCGAGGCGAACCCCGTCGCGACGACGGCCCGCGGCTCCTCGCCGGCCACGTAGTAGAAGCGCAGGATCGCCTCGATGACCCCCAGCCTCACGACGATGCTCGCCGCGATCACCGACGCCAACATCACCTCGGCCGCGCCGTAGTCACTCGGGGTGAGGTAGTGGGTATAGATCGGGAGCAGGAAGACCGCGATCAGCTTCGAGAGCACGCTCGACGCCGTGTAGGCGGCACCGGTCGTCGCGAGGCGGCGCAGGTACTCGAACATGGCGCCGATTACGCGGTCGCGGGTCGCGGGTCGCGCGCGGCTGCCTGGCCCGCGCGGCCCGGCAGGGGGACCTCGGCGCGCCGTCGTAGCCGGAGAGCGACCCCCACCCCGAGCAATGCCCACATCGCGGGGTCGACGGTGAAGTCCGCGTACCCGAGGCTGTGCACGAACAACGCGACGAAGCACGCCGCGACCGCCGTACCGGCCAGCGAGTCGCGGGCGCGGGCCAGCAGGACGATCAGCCCCAGCACCACGAGCGCGGCATACACCACCAGGCCGATCGCTCCCTGCTCGGCACCGACCGTCAGCGGCTCGCTGTGGGAGACGGTCGTCTCGGCCCTCGAGTCGACATGCTCCTTGAAGGCCTTGCCGAACGACCCGGAGCCCCAGCCCCAGACGGGCCGATCCCGAGCGAGGTGGTAGCCGCCTGTCACCAGGCTCACGCGGCCGGCCGAGAGGTTCCTGTTGATCTTGTCGGTTGAGCTCAGGTCGGTGCGGCCGACGCCGCTCGTGGCGAAGAAGATTGCGGTGGCGGCGGCGATCACGACCGCCACTCCAATCGCCCACCGGAGACCCCAGCGAAGCGCCATCACGACCAGCAGGCCGGCCACGAGCGCCACGAATCCGGTGATCGAATAGCTCAGCGCGAGCGCCGCGAGCAGGATTCCGGCCGCCGCGGCGGCCGCGATCGCGAGCCGCCCACTGCGTGCCCAGGCGAGGTAGGCACCGAGGGCAACGATCACGAGCGCCAGGTCCCGGCCGAGGATGTTCGGGTCGTAGAACAGCGAGTTGACCCGGAAGTACAGATGAAGCTGATTCGAAGCCAAGAGGTCTCCCCGGCTCAAGAGGAGGTCGCGCGCGGCGTACTCCCAGAAGGCCACCGCCGCGAAGACGAGCGCGACCGCCGTCACGGTGATCAGGACCCATGCGAGCAGTCGGTCGCTCCAGCGGACCTCGCCGAACAGCACGAACAGCAACGCGAACGGCACCAGGAAGAACGACGCGTTCTCGATCGCGTTCGAGACGTCCGCCGAGTAGAAGGACTGGATCCCGTAGAGCAGGACGGTCGCGGCCAAAACCCGGTAGAGCCAGACGACGAGCGGGGATGCCCGCGCGTCGGCGGGGTGAGACGGTGGCGCACCATCGTCGCGGGCACGCGGTCCGCGGATCGCCGCATAGGCGAAGCACAGGACGCCCCCCGCGATCACCGCATAGAGGGGCACGAGGAGGTGGGCGGTCTGCCCGCCAACCGTGACCGGAACCCGAAGCGGCAGGACGGTGAACGCCGCGAGGGGGAAGCTCCACTCGAAGCGGCGGAAGGCGACCGCTAGAGCCGCGGCCGCCGCCACCGCGACGACGGTGAGCGCGGCGAGCTTCTCCGGGGGATGGCGGAGCGAGACGATCCGCGACGTGTCCCAGACGTTGCCGAGGACCAGGACCGGCGCCGCGACCAGGGCCGCGATGGCTCCCGCGTACCGCAGGCGGGGGTTCCGAGCGAGGAGGGCCATCGCGGCAGCTCCGCAGCTGACGAGGATTCCAGCGAACTCCGGGGCGGACGCGGTCACTGGCCCTTCGCCAGCCTGATCTGGGTGGGGTACACCATGTCGCGGCCCTGGGCCGGGAGGATCACCCGAAGCCGGTATCCGTGGTGTGGGTTCGCGAGCCGCCCCTGCGAGGTGCGGCCGTTCCAGGTGAGGGCGACGTGCTTGTAGGCGACGAGCGGGCCGCCGTAGAGCGTCCGGATCACCTGGTTGTCGGGCCCGACGATCTGAACCTTCGCGTGCGGATCGCTGTCGCGCACGTAGAAGCCGATCGGCGCGACGTCTTGGTGGCCATCTCCGTTCGGCGTGAAGGGCTTCTTGGGGAGATGCAGGACCTCGAGCTCGAGCTTGGGGGTCCTGGCGTGGACCACGACGCCCCCCACGATCACCGCCGCTGCCAGCAGCGCCACGAACAGGGCCGGTCGGGCCCGTTTCAGAGCGCCCGGTCCTTTCCGGCGATTACCACGACGTCCGCCCCCCCGGCCTCCCGCTGGGTCGGTCGGTCGATGGGTTGCACCGGTTTGACGCCGAGCGCCCGCGCGACCCTGTCGGCCGCCTTGCGCTGGCCGCTCTCGTACATGACGACGGTCTGGTCGAACTCCTTCCGCGTGTTCCCGACGTTCCCGAGCGAAAAGTCATTCACCTGTACGTCCGACGCGACCTTGGCGGCGAGCCCGGGGACCGATGTCCCGTTGAGGACGGCGACGCTCACATCCTGCGGCACGACCGCGCCCGGCTTCCGCGCCGTCGTCGTCTCGCTGCCCCCGTTCAGCAGGCGCTCGGATCCGAAGATCCCCACAAGGCCGAGGACCACCGCCCCGAGCGCGATCAGGCCCAGCACGCGAGGCTGGCCGACCCAGCCCCAGAACCGATGCCAGCGCGGATGGGGCAGGAGCGCCTCGCGCTCACTCGTTATCTGCTCGAGTGCGGGCCGCTCGCCGGTGGTCGGCTGTGCGACGGCTGCCCGCGTCGCCTCCGCCAGGGTGGGTGGGGCGACCTCGGTCAGCTCGGCCGGGGTCTCGGGCGCGGCCTCGACTCCCAGGATCTCCTCGAGCTCGGCCTCGGCGCGGTCGAGGAGCGCCTCGCTCCGCGCCAGATCCTCACCCGGATGGTCCGGAGTGGCGGCCCTCCATGCCTGCAGCCGGGTCAGGTCCCGCCGCTGGGAGATGTACAGGGTCAGCAGGAATAGGAATCCCACGCACGCCGCCAGCGCAACGTACGTAGGCATGCGATGGGCGGCGTCGTACAGGACCTCGACGAGGTTGGATGCGATGGGCATCGATTAGCCACCTCCGCCGAAGCCCGCGTCGTCCAAGCCGAGGAGGAGGGCGAGCTTCGCCTTGCCCGCAACATCGCTGACGTCGGACGTCATCGGCTGCACCGGAGTTGAGCCGAGCTTCGGCTTCACCGCCCTGGCGAGCGCCTGGGCCTCGGGCCGCAGCCCGCCCGCGTACTCGACGACGGTCGCGTTGACGCTGGTCGCGGCGTTACCGACCGCGCCAGGCTCGTAGCCGGCGCCCTTCACCACCTTGTCCTCCACAGTGGCCGCGAGCCCCTGGACGGAGGTCCCGTTGATTACGGCGACCTTCGGCAGCTTCTTCTTCCCCCGCGAATCGTGGTCACCGCCGCCGCCTCCCTCGCCGCCGACCAGACCGAAGCCCTTGGTCACGACGGCCACCGTGACGACGGCCACGAACAGGACCACGAGGATGTACCGGGCGTCGACCGGAAGGCGGCGATCGACCGCGGCGTAGCCGTTGCGGACGGAGGACGTGAGGCGGCCCCATGTCCTGCGAATCCGTCCTCCGGATGGCTCGTCCGCTCCGGCTGTGCCCTCGCCGGCGCCCTCGCCGTTCCGCGATGCCTCCGCCGCTGCCTGGGCCGCCTCCGCCGCTTCCGTCGCGCGCTCGGGCGCCCGCCCGGCCCATTCCCGCAAACGGCGGATGTCTCGTGCCTGCTGGAAGAGGAGGAAGGCGAGTATCGCCAGGCCCACGAAGGCGACGATGCCCAGAACGGGCCCGATGGACTCGATCGCGTGCATCGGTGCCGGGGCATCTTAGGGCTACGCCCCCTCGTGCCCCGGGCGCGAATCGGGAGCACGAAGCGGAGAATTCGCCGCCGAGCGTCGCTCAGGGCGCGCCCAGCGCGGACTCGGCGCGGCGCTCCTCGACGAGCTCGACGACCCGCTCCGCGAGGCCGGCCTCATCACCGGACACGACCAGAGCCTCGAGCCGGTCGACGGAGCGAACGACCCAGTCAGGATCGAGCGGTCGCCTCCGGACGGCCCGCACGATCCTGTCGGCGGATGTGGGCTGGGCCCGCTCGTCGGTGTTGAAGAGCTCCTCGCGCAGCTTCTCACCAGGCCGCGGGCCGATGAACTCGATCGCGATGTCCGCGTCGGGCTCGTAACCGGCGAGCGCGATCATGTTGCGCGCCAGGTCCAGGATCCGCACCGGCTCACCCATCTCGAGGACGAAGACGTCCCCGGCGCCGGCGCCGAGGTCGCCCGCCTGAATGACCAGCTGGACGGCCTCGTGGATCGTCATGAAGTAGCGAGCCATGTCGGGATGGGTGACGGTGACGGGACCGCCCTTCTCGATCTGGCCGCGAAAGATCGGCACCGCGCTGCCCGAGGAGGCGAGCACGTTGCCGAACCGTACGCTGATGAACCGCGTCGCCGTATAGCGCTGACCCGCCGCCTCGGCGATCCACTCCGCCATCGCCTTCGACGCCCCCATCACTGTGCGCGGGTTCACCGCCTTGTCGGTGGAGACGAGAACGAACCGCTCGGTACCCGAGACGGCTGCCGTCTCCGCGGTGACCCGCGTCGCGATCGCGTTGTTTCGCACCGCTTCGAGCGGGTTCGCCTCCATCAGCGCCACGTGCTTGTACGCCGCGGCGTGGAAGACCACGTCAGGCCTGAACCGCTGCATCACCTCCAGCATGCGCTCGGGCTCCTTGCAATCCGCGAGCACCGTCTCGATTCGGGTGAAGTGCCACTCGTCGAGGAGCTCGCGGTCGATTCCGAAGAGGTTGTCCTCGGCATGGTCGAGCAGCACGAGCAGACGCGGGCGAACGCGGGCGATCTGACGGCATAGCTCCGACCCGATCGAGCCGCCCGCGCCGGTGACAAGGACGATCTTGTCTTCCAGATACGCGCCGACTCGGTCCAGCTCCATCACCACCGGATCGCGCCCCAACACGTCCTCCACGCGGACCTCGCGGAGCTGCCGGGTGAGCTGGACTCCCCCCCGTAGGAGCTCGAACACGGTCGGCAGAGTCCGGACGGGGATGTCGCGCTCCCGGCACGCGGCGACCACCTTCGCGCGCAGGATGCCGGGCGCGGACGGAATAGCGATCACGGCCTCGTCCGGAGCTTCGCGATCGAGGATCTCGCCGATCTCGTCGGTCGACCCGAGCACCTTGACCCCGGCCGCGGTCATGCCCCGCTTCCCCGGATCGTCGTCCACGAACCCGATCGCTCGAGATCCCAGGTTCGGGTTCAGCCGCAGCTCGCGTGCGACCATCTGGCCCCCGGACCCCGCCCCCACTATCAGGAGGCCGCGCCTGCGGGCTCGTCTCTGCGCGCGGTCAGGACGCTCCGCGAGCGTGCGCCGCGCGAGCCGCGCCCCACCGACCAGCACGACCGTGAGCAGGAAGTCGAACACGACAACCGAGCGCGGCAGGTTGTACGAGTACGGCTTCGCGAGCGTGAAGACCGCTACCAGGATTCCGCTCGCGACCGCCGCAGCGCGAACCACCGGCCACAGGTCCGGAAGCTGGAAGTACCGCCACCACTTTCGATGGAGGCCCAGGACCTCGAAGACGATCGCCTTCCCGATCGCGACGAACGCGACCGAGCCGGCCAGCATCGTCAGGTAGCGGTGCGGGATGCCGAAGGGAACGTCCAGGAAGCGCAGCACGAAGGCCAGGGCGAACGCGGTGGCGGCGAGGATTGCGTCGGCGACGAACTGCTCGGCGCGACGCCTGTACACGGGATCCTTCAGGCGGGACATCTCGTGCGCACTCGTCGCTGACGCTCCTCGACCCACATCCCTGGCGAGTGTAATGCTGCCCTCCCGTGCCGGCTGACATTTTGAGCCCACTCGTCGACGCCGCCACGAGCGTCATCGATGCCATGGGCCTCCCCGGAGTGTTCCTGCTAATGACCCTGGAGAGCGCCTGCATTCCAATCCCCAGCGAGGCGATCATGCTCTTCGCCGGCTTCAACGTCTCCGAGGGGAACCTGACCCTGTTCGGGATCGTCGCCGCCGGCGTGTTGGGAAATCTGGCGGGATCGCTCATCGCGTACGCCGCGGGCTACTACGGCCGTCTCGAGTTGCTCGACCGGAACCGCCTGATCCACGTCAACCGTCGCCATCTCGATTGGGCCGACCGGTGGTTTCAGCGGCATGGATCCGCGACCGTCTTCTTCACCCGCATGGTGCCGATCGTCCGCACGTTCATCTCGCTGCCGGCGGGCGCCGCCCGCATGCCCATCGGGCGCTTCATCGTCTTCACCATCGCGGGCTGCATCCCCTGGGTCCTTCTGCTCGCGCTCATCGGGCGCGAGGTCGGCGACAGGTGGGACCAGTGGCGGGACAAGCTGCACTACCTGGACTACCTCGTGATCGCGGCGGCCCTGCTCGCGATCATCTACCTGATCGTTCGACGCCGCCGCTCCTCCGCCCGGGCGGAATCCACACCGCCGGCTTGAGCGCCGCCCGCGACTCGGGGCCCCAACCCGGGCTCACCGTCAACCGCGCGCTCCTCCTGGGCGCACTCCAGGGTCCCGCCGAGCTCCTGCCGGTTTCGAGCTCCGCCCATCTGTCCCTGGTCCCGTGGTTCGCGGGCTGGCGCTTCGACACCCTTCGCCCGGCATCGCAGAAGGACTTCGAGGTGGCGCTTCACGCCGGGACCGCGGCCGGCATGCTCATAGGACAGGGGAGAGCAAGCGGGGCTGAGCTGCGCCGTGTTGATCTCTCGAGGAGCGCGGCCATCGGGCTCGCGGCGGCGGTGCCGGCCCTCGTTGGGCTCGTCCTCGAGCGCCCGATCGAAGAGCGGTTCGGCGGGCCGCGGACGATTGCCGCCAGCCTCGTGGCCGGCGCCGCTGCGATGCTCCTGGCCGACCGCCGGCCCCAGGACCGCAGCGGTTGGGAGCTGGGCCCGGCGGATGGGCTCGCGCTCGGCGTGGCTCAGGCGGCCGCGCTCTTCCCCGGCATCTCGCGCACGGGGGCGACGGTCGCGGCCGCGCGGTCGCGGCGCTTTTCGCGCGCGGAAGCGAACGCGCTCTCACGGACGGTCGCCCTGCCGGTGGTCGCCGGCGCGGCCGCGCTGCGCCTCCGGCGGAGGCGCCGTGGCGACCGCACTCCCGCGGTTCGCCGCGGGATGGCCGCTGGCGGGATCGCTGCCGTGATCTCGACGCTCGCTTCGCAACGCTTGGTCCCCCTCCTCGACCGTGGCAGGCCCTGGCCGTACGCGGCCTACAGGCTGGCGCTCGCCGGCGCCATCGTGGCCAAGTTGCGGCGGGGTGCTTGAATCCCCGCGATGACGCCGGCGGCGGATGCGGGAGCGGAAGCAGGCGCCTATGCGCGCTCCGGCGTCAGCCAGGATGCGGCGGGAGACGCCGTCCGGGCGCTCGTCAGGAGCCTCGAGCGGATCGACCCGGGCAGGCCGACGCGGGTCGTCCCGCTGGCCGGTCACTACGCGAGCGTCCTGCGGCTCGACGACCGGACCGGACTCGCGCTGTCGACCGACACGGTCGGGACCAAGATGGTGGTGGCCGAGCGCCTCGGCCGCTACGACACGATCGGGATTGACTGCATCGCCATGAACGTCAACGACGTCATCTGCGTCGGCGCCGAGCCGCTGGCCATGCTCGACTTCATTCTCACCGATCGCGCCGATCCCGAGATCTGCGCACAGATCGGGGTCGGGCTCGCGCGCGGCGCCGAGCTTGCGGGCATCGAGATCCCGGGCGGCGAGATCGCGCAGGTCGGCGACATCGTCACCGGACACGAGCTCGGCGGATCGTGCGTCGGCCTGGTGCCCCTCGAGGCGATCGTCACCGGTGCGGACGTCCGACCCGGCGACCCGGTGATCGGCCTGCCATCGTCGGGGCTGCACTCGAACGGCTACACGCTGGCCCGCCGAGCGCTCGCGGACGTCCCGCTCGACGACGAGCGGCTCGGGCGGCCCCTGGGTGACGTCCTCCTGGAGCCAACGCTGATCTACGTGCGAGCGATCCTCGAGTTGATGCGCTCCGAAGTCGACGTGCGCGGCCTTGCGCACATAACGGGCGACGGGTTCGACAACCTGCTTCGGCTTGACGCCGACGTGGGCTACGAGATCGACGATCCGCTCCCGGTGCCGCCGATCTTCGACCTGATCCAGAAGCTCGGCGATGTCTCTGACCGGGAGATGCACGAGGTGTTCAACATGGGCTGCGGCTTCTGCTGCGTGGTCGCGGCCAAGGACGAGCAGCGGGCGCTCGAGATCCTGCGATCGCACTACCCGAACGCCAAGCGAGTCGGTCGCGCAACGGACCGGGCGGGCGAGGTGGCGACATAGGCCTCACTCCACGTCGGGACGACCTGGCCGTTCAGCCTCCCCTATGGAAGCTCCCAGAAGGTGCCGCCGAGAACCGGTACCGGCTTCAGGCGCCAGTCGCGGGCAAGCCCCCAGAGCTCGGCCTGGAGCACTGGGCCCGGCTTTCCGGTCAGCGCCTCGAGCTCGCGAGTCGTGCAACGGCCGAAGCGCTGGACCGACGCGATCGGATCCGGCGCCGGGTCCTGCACCGGGGCAGCGCCGCCCGCGATCGCCGCCTCGCGATAGTCGTCGTACCGGCTCCAGCCCCAGATCGGGCGCTCGGTCCCGTCCCCGCCGCGGAAGACAACCCACGGGAAGCCCATGCGCTCCCGGCCCACCGTCTCCCCAACCCTGTCCTCCGCGCGCGCCTCCCTGGGCGCGTCGCGCACCGCTTCGAGGTCCGCGGCGAACGCCTCGGTTATTGCGTTGGAGGCGAGGTCGATGCGGAAGCGCTCCATGTCCAGGCCCGTTGGACCCGCCTCACCCACGAGGGCATCGGGGTGGTCGAGCTTCTTGCGCTCGGTCATGAGGCCCTCGCGCAAACGCCGCAGGTACCGATAGGCGGCGTCGGAACCCTGCTCCGCCGCCGCCTTCACCGCCAGACATCCCGGGTAGCTCGACGAGATCGGATTCCGGGTCCACAGGCGCGGGTCGATGGGCATACCGGATTCCGCCGCGGCATCGAGCCAGGTCGCCATCTCGCCGAAGAGATCGCCCCTGTCAAAGGTACGCGCGAGCCCGCCCATCACCCAGGTGAACCGGAGCCCGTCCCCGAACTCCCACATGAGCCGGCGGAGCTTCGGCTCCGAGCCCCACGACCAGGAACAGGCGGGGTCCGTGTAGTAACGCACTTCGACGGGCATTGGTATGCAGGAAACGCGGCAGTGAGCGGGGGCTTAGGGTGAGTGTCGAAAATATCCATTCGATGGCGGACGAAGCGACAACGGGTCTCGCGAGCAGCCTGATCGGCACCGTGCTGTCAGAGCGGTACCGACTCGAGTCAAAGCTCGGTAGCGGCGGGATGTCCACGGTGTATCTCGCGCGCGATGTCACCCTGGAGCGGTGGGTCGCGGTGAAGGTCATGCACCGGGAGATGTCCGACCAGCCGGATCAGATCGAGCGCTTTCGCCGGGAGGCGCGAGCTGTCGCCCAGCTCTCCCATCCGAACGTCGTCGCCGTGATCGACGCGGGTGAGGACGGAGGGCATCCCTACATCGTCTTCGAGTACGTCGACGGCGAGACCCTGAAGCAGCGGATCGAGCGCGTGGGACCGCTGCCGGTGGACGAGGCGACCGCGTACGCGATCGAAATCGGGCGGGGACTGGCGGCCGCTCACAGCCGCCGGCTCGTGCACCGCGACGTGAAGCCCCAGAACGTCCTGATCGACTCCGAGGGCCGGGCGAAGGTGACCGACTTCGGGATCGCCCGCTCGCTGGAGGCCGACGGTCTCACCCAGACCGGCCGCGTCCTGGGCACGACCGACTACGTCTCGCCCGAGCAGGCGATGGGCCGCGGCGTCGACGCCCGGACCGACATCTACTCGCTGGGGGTGCTGCTGTACGAGATGCTGACGGGCGAGGTCCCATTCGCCGCCGAGACCGTCGTCGGCGTCGCGATGAAGCACGTCAACGAGGACATGCCGGATGTTCAGCGCCGGCGCCCGGAGGTCTCATCGGCGCTGGCCGCCGTGATCGAGCGTTCCACCGGCAAGGACCCGAAGAAGCGCTACCCCGACATGGCGAGCTGCCTCGCCGATCTCGAGGCGGCGCTCGAGGTGGAGGTGGCACGCTCCGGCGGCTCGCACGGGCAGGCGACGGCCGTGCTCGGCTCGGTCCCCACCAAGCGCAAGTTCCTGACCACTCGGCGAGTCTCGGCCGCCGGCATCTTCCTCGTCCTCGCGGCGACCGTGGCGGCGCTCCTGATCACCGCGCTCACCGGAAAGAGCGGCAGCAGCTCGGAACCGTCCGCCGCACCGGCGGGGTCCCCGGTTCAGATTGTCGATACCCGCTCCTTCGATCCCCCTCCCGGTGACCAGGAGGAACACGACGACGAGCTCGGCCTCGCCATCGACGGCAACCCCGGGACCGGCTGGACGACCGAGAACTACGAGGCGCCAACGACCAAGGCCGCGGTAGGAAAGCCCGGCGTCGGGCTCGTCCTGGTCGCCTCCAAGCCGGCGGCCGCGCGGACGATGCGGATCCGGTCCGAGGTCGGCGGCTGGGCGATGCAGGTCTACGCCTCCGACTCCGGCCCCCCGACTTCGCTTCAGGGGTGGGGGAGGCCGATCGGCTCCGAGACGGACATGGACACCGACCAGACCGTCGAGCTCAGCCCGAGGACCGCTCAGTATTACCTGATCTGGATCACCCAGCTGGCGTCCACCGGCAGCGGCTACAGCGTCCAGATCAACGAGGTCGGGCTGAAGAGCTGACGGCGAATCGGGCGCTGCCGCCTGGCGATCAAAACCTGAAGCTGCGCTGTGCCTCGTAGCGCTCCAGCGCGTACTCGACCAAGCGGTCGCACAGCTCGGGGTACCGGATGCCGTCCTCCTCGAAGAGCTTCGCGAAGACACTCGTCGCGGTGAAACCCGGGATCGTGTTGAGCTCGTTGACCAGCACCTCGCCGTCCTCGCGCACGAAGAAGTCACAGCGGGCGAGGCCGCTGCCGTCGATGGCCTCGAACACCCGCGCGGCCAGTTCGCGGACCCTCCCGATCTGCTCATCGCCGATCCGGGCGGGGACGATCAGGTCCATGCCGCCCTCCGAGTATTTCGCCTCGAAGTCGTACCAGTCGGCGTGCGCGAGGATCTCGCCCGGGGGGGACGTGACGGGCGAGTCGTTTCCCATCACCGAACACTCCACCTCCCTCCCGCCGCCGTCGGCCTCCACGATCACCCTGGGGTCATAGCGCCGCGCGATCTCGACCGCCTCGTCGAGCGCGCGCTCCGGGCTCGCGACCTTGGTGATCCCGACGCTCGATCCCAGCCGGGCCGGCTTCACCCAAACGGGGAGGCCCATCGTCGAGACGTGCTCCCGCCATCCGTCCTCCCCCGCCTGGCAGAAGTCCACCTGCGGGATCCCGTGAAACGTCAGCAGGCGCTTGAAGATCAGCTTGTCCATCGATATCGCCGCGGCCAGCACCCCGGGCCCGACGTAGGGAACGTCCAGGCACTCCAGCAGGCCCTGCACGGTCCCGTCCTCGCCGAACGGGCCGTGGAGGACGGGAAAGGCGACATCCGCGTCCAGCAGACCGCCCCCGGCCCGCAACGGCACCTCGTCGCCATCATGGGTCCACCGCCCGTCGCGCTCCAGCAGCACCGGGACCACGTCGTGACCTGCCTCCCGCAGACCCGCGGCCACTGAGGCACCCGACTGCAGCGAGATCTCGTGCTCGCTGGAGCGGCCGCCGTTGAGGACGGCGACCCTCATCCGCCGGTGGTCGTGCTGCTCGTCGACGTCGGGGGCTGGGTCGTGGTGCTGGTGGTGGTGGGCGGCTCCTTGAACTTGCCGACGAAGATCGTCACCGGCTCGCCCCTGGGCAACTTGGCTCCCGCCTGAGGCGATTGGTTCACGACCTGCCCATCCCCGCTCGGATCGTTGGTCGTCTGCGTCACGGCCCGCGCGCCCAGGCCCGCGGAGGACAGGTCCGCCCTCGCCTGGTCCTCGGGCTCCCCGACCACGTTCGGCACCGTCACCTTCGCGATTCCGCTGGACACGATCACGGTGACGGCGCTGTGCCTGCGAGCGCTGCTCCCGGGATCGGGCGACTGGTCGATCACCTGCCCATCCGGCTGCGAGGACGCCTGGCGTTGGAATCTGGGAACGAGTCCCGCGTCCCGAATTCGAGCGTCCGCGGAGCCCTGGTCGAGGCCCACGACCGACGGCACGCTCACCAGCCTGGGGCCGCTGGAGACCTGGATCGTCACCGTCTCCTTGCGCTCGAGGTGCGTTCCCGCCGGGGGCGCGGTTCCGATCACGACGCCCTTCTTCACCCGGTTGGAATGCTCCTGGGTCACGTCCGTCTTGAACCCGGCATCCTCGATCTCCTTCCGGGCTCCGGCGAGGTCCAGGCCCTTGACGTCGGGCACGATCGCCTTGCCCAAGCCGGTCGAGACGGTGATCGTCACGGTCGAGCCGTCCGCAGCTTTCGACCCCGCGGTTGGGTCCTGCTCGATCACGGTGCCGGGCGGCGTGTCGGCTCTCGGGATCTCCCGCGGCGCGACCTGGAACCCGGCCTGTTCGAGGAGCGTCGTCGCCTTCTCCTCCTTTTTCCCGATCACGGTCGGCACCAGGACCTGCGGCGCCGACCCGCCTCCGCTCAGCAGGAGGTAGGCAGCGACGCCTGCAAGGGCCAGCAGGATGAGTGCCAGGAGGATGATTCGGCCGCGCGTGAAGAAGCGGCGTTCCTCGGGCGGGGGTGGAGGAGGCGGGGGCGGCTCGGCCCCGGCGGCCGCGGCGACGGCCGCGTACGACGCCGTGTCCCCGAAGCCCGCACCGGATGGATCCGCCTCTGCGGCGTCGAGGGCCTGGCTGAATTCCTCCGCGGATGCGAAGCGGTTGGCGGGATCCTTGGCGAGCGCCCGCATCACCACACCGTCCAGCGCCCGCGAGACCTCCGGGTTCAGCTCGCTCGGGGGGTGAGGACGTTCGGAGACCTGCTTCAGGGCGACCGTCACGGGCGAGTCGGCGTCGAATGGCACCCGACCGGTGAGAGCCTCGTACAGCATCACGCCGACCGAGTAGATGTCCGAGGCGGCCGTGACCGGAAGCCCCTGCGCCTGCTCGGGCGAGAGGTACTGGGCGGTGCCGAGGACGGAGCCGGTCTGCGTGATCTCGGACGCACCCGCCCGGGCGATCCCGAAGTCCGTAACGCGCGCCCTTCCCTCCGAGTCGACGAGCACGTTCTGGGGCTTGAGGTCCCGGTGCACGATGCCGTGGTCGTGCGCGTACTTCAC